>Ga0209093_1000311_pt1 | contig 25575 bp, 28 predicted proteins | sample SidtaG_4_FD_187450 | JGI IMG/M metagenome (GOLD analysis project Ga0209093, IMG submission 187450) | Marine algal microbial communities from Sidmouth, United Kingdom - Sidmouth_Male1 metaG (SPAdes) (version 2) | ecosystem: Host-associated > Algae > Red algae > Unclassified | place: Sidmouth...
GTGCTAGAAACTATAAAGATTTAGATTCAGCAATTTCCCAAGCTTATAGTCAGGTTTCTAGTAAAGACATTCACAGTTGGTTTTCTCATTCTTGCTACTGTATCTCACCAATTTGAGAACCGCTATACATGACAGATAAACTAGTCTAAAGAAAGCAGTTTAGCTCTTTTTAAGCGATGGTAGGTGTAATTTCAATACCTAAGTACAGGACAAAACTCTGAGGGAAAAAGAAAGATTACAGGTACTTTATTGGCTCAAGCATGAACCAGCACCGAAGATTAAAGCAATCGCCAATTCCTTGGGAAAACATTGAGGTACGGTACAAAGCTGGTTATCAGTATATAGAGAAGAAGAAATAGATTTGATGCTAGAAATAAAGTCATCTCCTCAATGGGCGCAAAAGGCTTTGCAAAAACGATTAAAAGAACATAATCATGGTTTCGCCAGTTCTGAAAAGTTAGGAATTGAAGCAGAATATCATGCGCTGTATCAAATGACTCGTTATCGGCTTAAAGCAAAGTTAAATAAATATAATTGAATCTGAATATTTAACTGCTGAAAATAGTCAACCTATGGCAGTAGTGATTGATGCCAATTCACTTTTTATGCACTATTTCAGTTTTTTGATTCGGTTGGATTTGTTTGGTTGTAGTTTGCTCTCAACAAGATCAGCTCGCCCCCTCCATGCTCAATGAGCATCAGCAATCCGCCCAACATTGCTAGATTTTTGAGAAACATAGCTTGCTCTATCTCAGTAGAAAAGTCAGTGTGAAAAATTAAGGTGGCAGGAATTAAAAAAGTTATTAGCATAGCTGCTCCCCATCGGGTCTTTATTCCGAGTAAAACTGAAAGTCCGCCCAAAATTTCTAAAGAGATTGCGCCAAATAAAAAAATAGATGTTAATGGCATCCCGTGAGCAAGCATATTTTCTTGAGTAGCAATTGGGTTAATAATCTTATTTGTTCCTGACCAAATGAAGATAGCAGCCAGAAAAATACGGGCAAAAAGCGATAAGTAATTATTAATTGTATGCAATTGAGTGCGATCGCTTTTATTTTTAACGTTAGTAGTATCGAGCATAACTATTTTTCAATCCAATTTGTCTTAATATTTATAAAATAGTTTGTTTTAATATTACGATCGCAATATTAACAAGATTGCCAAACAAAAGAGATCGCATTTCTATCATTTAATTCAAGCGATCGCCTGTAGAACTATCAAACCAATGAATTTTATTAGGAGCGATCGCTAAAGGAATAACTTGATCTTGCCAATTGCCATCGCTAGATAATAAAGCGCGAATAGTAATATCGGAGTTATTGATTTTGACACTAACCAAATTTTCTTTGCCCAATTGTTCGACCAAATATACTTGACCGACAAAAGTTGCATCCTCATGATTAGCAGCCAGGGTAACATCTTCAGGTCGAATACCTAAAACAATACGCGATGCTTGGGATGTGAGTGGGGGTATGTTTAATTTATATTCTCCCAGCAAAGCTACCTTATTATCGCATTCAAGGCGTAATAGGTTCATTTGCGGACTGCCCACGAAGCTGGCAACAAACTCGTTGGCAGGGTGCGAATAGATGCGACTGGGAGGATCTAATTGTTGAACCATTCCTTGATTTAATACTGCCACTTTGGTAGAAAGGGTCATTGCCTCAGTTTGATCGTGGGTGACATAAACCACGGGTTTATTCTGCTCTTTAAACAATTGTTTCATCTGTGCCCTAACCTGTTCTCGCAATAGAGCATCCAGGTTACTTAAAGGCTCGTCTAATAAAAATACTTCAGGATCTCTAACTAAGGCTCTAGCCAAGGCTACCCGCTGTCTTTGTCCCCCAGACATCTGCCCAGGCTTACGATTGAGAAGGCTGGTTAACTCTAACTTATGGGCTGCTTCGTTGACTCGACGCTGAATTTCATCCTGGGGCATTTTGCGCAACTTAAGGGCGGTAGCGATATTTTCCGCTGCGGTCATGTGAGGATAAAGGGCATAGCTTTGAAATACCATTGCCATATTGCGATCGCCTGGAGGAGTTTTATTTACATTGGTTTGGCCAATAATTACTTTACCCTTAGTAGGAGGTTCTAGACCCGCGATCAGACGTAATAGAGTAGACTTACCACATCCTGAAGGACCTAAAAGAGTTAAAAATTCACCGTCATTAATTTCTAAAGATATATCCTTGACGGGAATCACATCGGGGCGATATTTTTTTTGTAAATTTTGTAATTTTAGTTTTGCCATGTTCTAATAAATAAATTGTTATATTCAGACTTCTACAATAGATATTCAAGCAACTTTAAATTAAATTCAAATTATTTAGTCCAGCTTAGATCGCAATGGCAGTAAATATACAGCACTTAAGAAAATGGAAGCAAATAGGGCGATCGATTATTTCTCTTACCGCCTGGGATTATAGTCTGGCGAACGTTTTAGACATGGCGGGAGTCGATCTGATTTTGGTGGGAGACTCTTTGGCGATGGTAGGGTTGGGTTATGACAGTACCATCCCCGTTACTTTAGAGGATATGATTTATCATGCCAAAGCGGTATGTCGTGGGGTCAAAAGAGCTTTAGTAGTTTGCGATCTACCCTTTATGAGTTATCAGGTTAGCGTTAGTCAAGCAGTAGAAGCAGCAGGAAGAGTCCTCAAAGAAACTGGAGCATCGGCAATTAAGTTAGAAGGAGGACATTCTGAGATAGTTGAAACTGTAGCAAAACTAACTACTATTGGTATTCCTGTCATGGGTCATGTTGGTTTAACCCCTCAATCATTTCGAGTGTTGGGCTACAAACAACAAGGAACGACCAAAGAATCAGCCAATCTAATTATCGACCAGGCGATCGCTCTAGAGCAAGCAGGAGCATTTGCGATTATTTTAGAACATATTCCCCCAGAATTAGCTCAGACCATTACTAGCAAGCTTACTATTCCTACTATTGGGATCGGTGCGGGAAATCAATGTGATGGGCAAGTACTAGTTACTGCCGATTTCTTGGGTTTATCTGAAAGACAACCACCTTTTGCCAAATCTTACGTCAATCTTAGACAGATTATTGCCGATGCGGTGCAGGAGTTTAGCACCGAAGTAAAAGAGCAAAAGTTTCCTCCTACTTAAATATTAAACGATCGATATTCAATCAAATGAGTTACACAATTGCTACTTTTTATAAATTTGTCACTATATTTGAGCCTAAAACCAAAAAAGCCCAAATTTTGGCTTGGTGCCAAGAAAATAAGCTAAAAGGTACGATTATCTTAGCAGAGGAAGGTATTAACGGTACTGTTGCGGGTTCACAACAAGCGATTGCTAATATTTTAAGCCATCTCCGCAGTCTTCCTGGTTTGGCAGATCTCGAACACAAAGAATCTACTGCCCAAAAACTTCCTTTTGTTAGATTAAAAGTAAAACTAAAGTCAGAAATAGTTACTTTGGGTTTACCTGCAGTCGATCCCAATCAACAGGTAGGCACTTATGTCGATCCTCAAGACTGGAATCATGTTATTAGCGACCCCGAAGTAGTCGTCATCGATACTAGGAATGATTATGAAGTAGAGATTGGTAGCTTTCAACGGGCTAAAAACCCCAATACTGAATCTTTTCGCGAATTTCCCGAATATATTGCCCAAAACCTCGATCCAGAACAAAATCCCAAAGTAGCTATGTTTTGTACGGGAGGAATTCGTTGCGAAAAAGCCTCTTCTTATATGCTTTCTCAAGGATTCAAAGAGGTTTATCACCTTAAAGGAGGTATTCTTAAATACTTAGAAAATGTCTCTCCCGAAGAAAGTCTGTGGGAGGGAGAATGTTTTGTGTTTGATGAAAGAGTTGCGGTTAAAGAAGGATTGGAAATTGGCACTTATGAACTTTGTTATGCTTGCGGACATCCTATTTCCGAAGCGGATCAACAATCTCCTAAATATGAAACTCATATCTCTTGCCCCTACTGTTACGATTGCCTGACTCCAGAAAAAAAAGCCCGTCAAGAAGATCGACGCAGACAAAGGAAGTATCTTAAGGAAGATCAAGATCTCCAAGATGAAACAGATATACAAATATCCTAAAACTTATCACTTAGAAGACTCGGGATTAAATTCTGCGAAAAAAGCAACCAAGCGTATTCCTTTCAAAACAATTGCATCTCGCTATTTAGTTGTTGAAGAAAAAATGGATGGTGCAAATGTTGCAATTAGTTTTCAAGATAATGGAGAAATGCTATTACAAAGTCGCGAACATTTCTTAGCAGGAGGAGTCAGAGAAAAGCACTTTAGCTTGTTTAAACAATGGGCGTATGGTATTGCAGATCGACTCTACTCGGCTTTGGCGATCGCTATATTCTTTATAATAATCTGCCCTATTATTGTTTAGAATATGACATTCTTAGATCTAGAATTAGATTCTAGATTTATTTTTTCTAAATAATTGAAATATCTAAAAAATTTCTGTAAATAAAAACAGTACAATAAACAACCTTTATTAAGCATTAAGCTTCGATAAAAGCCTTTTTTTGTAATACTAAGACCAGATCTCTAATGATTTAAATCACAAACTTTAATTTATCAACTAGCTAGGATTGCTATGAAAATATATCATCATACATTCATGGCGAACATTGATTTAACTCTTAATGGATTAAACGCATATTCAAATTCATCTCTGCACCCGATTTAACAGGATCTTACTTCGATGTCATTCAAGAACCATTAGTGGCGGGAGACAGTTTTAGCGTTCAATTCTCCGTCAGTAACAATGGCAATGTTGATTCGGATTATTTCTACAACACCTTCTATCTATCAAGTGATTCTTATATCGACAGCAGCGACTACTATCTAGATTATTCCTATGTAGACGGCATTAGTGGCTATAGCGATTCGGGTTATATCACCGTCGATCTTACTCTACCCGATGAAAGTAGCTACATCTGGAATGGCGATGGCACATACTATCTGGGAATGTTGGTTGATGGTTGGGACTATGTCACCGAAAGTAATGAGTACAATAATAGCAATACAAGTTGGTTCTTGGATTACGATGATGTCTACATTGAAACTAACGCAAAAGAAGATAGCAATCTTTTAGACTTGAATCAAGATGGCAACCACGATTTGCTATGGCGCAACAATGCAACAGGTAAAAATTCCGTTTGGCTTATGGATGGTGGAGAGCGTATCGGTAGAGCTTCTTTACCTGATGTAACTGATGTTAGCTGGAGTATGGAAGGCGTAGGCGACTTTGACAATGATGGTAATACTGATCTAGTTTGGCGCAACAATGCAACTGGCAAAAATTCTGTTTGGTTCATGGACGGTAGCGATCGCATTGGCAGAGAGTCTTTACCTGATGTAGCTGATGCTAGCTGGGATATTAAAGGTGTCGGCGACTTTGATAATGATGGCAACGTTGACGTACTATGGCGCAATGAGACAACAGGTCAAAATTCTTTCTGGCTCATGGACGGTAGCGATCGTATTGGCAGAGCTTCTTTACCCACAGTAGCTAGTAGCAACTGGCAATTGATTATCTAATATTTGAGCAAAAAAATCTCCATCAAACTTATGTAAGCTTATGTAAGATGGAGATTTTTTTTAGTTAAAAGTCAACAATATCTTTTAATTTAATTCAATTAAGCAAAAGAACTACCAGTATCGGGAGGAACATCTTGCCAACGTCCATCACCCACTGCTCGCAATGCTTCTTTAAGGCTTACGTCTCCAGTATAAATAGCTTTACCAACGATCGCACCTGTCACTCCAATTAATTCTAAGGCAGACAAACTTAGGAGATCGCTCAAAGAACTAACTCCCCCAGAGGCAATAACAGGGATCTCGATTGATTCTGCTAATTCTCGCAATGCCTCCATATTTGGTCCTGCAAGTGTCCCATCGCGATGAATATCAGTATAAATAATTGCTGCTGCACCCTCTTGTGCCATGTGTTGTGCTAGATCTGTAGCTAAAACCTCTGAGGTTTCCAACCAGCCTCTAGTAGCTACCCTGCCATTTCGAGCGTCAATACCAACGACGATTTGTTCGGGAAATTCTCGACACAATTGGGTCACCAACTCTGGTTTTTCTACGGCTACTGTACCCAAGATAGCTCGGTTAACCCCTGTATTTAGTAGGTTAGAAACTCCTGCGCGATCGCGTAAACCACCCCCAACCTGTACGGGAATATCAATAGCTCTGGCGATCGCCTCAATTACAGATAAGTTAACCGATTTACCTTCTTTTGCTCCATCTAAATCCACTACATGAAGCCTGGTTGCCCCTTCTGCAGCAAACTGACGCGCCACCTCTACTGGGTTGTCATTAAAAACTGAAGCTTGGTTATAGTCTCCTTGGTATAGACGAACACATTTACCACCCAGTAAATCAATTGCAGGGATGACTTCCATAATAAATAATTTAGTTTGCTTATTTTAATAGATCGTATAATTTTAGGCGCGAGCGTGAATTCTTTCTGCCCAAAGCTGCACCGATTCAGAGAATAAGGAATGATAGTTTTGTAATTCAATATTATTCATGCCCATACGTCGCGCTTGGTCGAACAACTTTACTAGCGATCGCGTTGCTTCTTCAGCTGCCCGTTCAGTTTCAGGACTAATTTTTAATAAAGCTTCTAATTCTTTCTTAATAGGAATCAGGGCTTGATTATTACCACAAGCTACAAAAGAGCGTACCGTATCAACATCATCGTCTAATAGCTGACCTTCTGGGGGGATATAGGTATGAGTGCGAGCATCGTAAGCTAAAACATTGCCATTTTCAATATTGTAAATCCAGGCATAAATTTTGAGTCTACCCTGATGCAGTCTAGATCTAATTATAGGATAGGTTTTAAGATTATCGATTTGAATTAAAACGTTCTCGGCTACTAAAACCTCGATCAAATCGTCGCCTTTATAGTGGGGATAGGTTTCTTGCACCATACGACGAGTTGCTTCTGCGTGTTTGAGCCAGTCATAGACCAAAGGCATATCTTTTTGTAGCTTATTGAGCTTTAGTAGCCCCTTCATTGCGCCACAGTTAGAATGACCGCAAATGACTATCTGTTCGATTCCTAAGGCATTGATTGCATATTCAATCGTACCTCCTTCACCGCCGTTAGCCGCACCATAAGGAGGAATAATATTACCCGCATTGCGAATTACAAATAGCTCGCCAACATCAGTATCGGTGATTAAGTTAGGAGCTACTCTAGAGTCAGAACAAGTGACAAACAATACTCTGGGTGTTTGACCATGAGAAAGCTGTTCTAAAAGCTCTTGGTGCGTATTGACATAGGTTTGCCTAAACTTATCTAGACCACGAATTAACTTTTTCACTTTGCCCCAATCTGAATTTTTGAACTATCGTTTCTATTATCGGACAAAATCAGGAAATATTAAGCAGATCTTTAAAAGATTTTAGAAACCCCAATCTCCACAAAGCAGATTGGGGTAGTTCATTCAGTAGCGCATTGTTGTAGTCTCGATGGCAGTTTAAACTACAGCAATCGCTAATTGTACTAACGTCAGGGTTTTTTGCTAGAAAAGAGCCGATAAATTAATACTCCAGCGAAGTATCATTCACACAGTAAGGAGGACCAGGATTAATCAAAGCTTGAATTATATGATTAAAATAGGGAATAACTTCGCTTGCATCTTCTTCATTGAGTAAAGCGATCGCTTCTTCTTTTAAACAGATTAAGGCTTCAACCCAGTTTCCTAAAGGAATTCCCAGAGATTGATACATTTCCCTCATGCCAACTATGCCAATTTCATCTAGGGGTTGATTATTGCCAGCCAAAACACAGTAAGCGATTAGACGAATATACCAACCTTGATCGCGTTGACACGAATTAGTCTTTCTCAGGTTGCCACTATTACTGGGAGTAATAGGTCGTTTTTTCCAAAATTTACGAGAACCTCTTTGCACCAACCTAGTTTCATTATCAGCCAAAATTCTGGCAAGGCGAATTCTGTTCTCTCCCGTTCGGCAAAAGTTTTGTAACTGATTAATCTCACTCAAGCTTGGATAGCGGAGTTCTTCATCGGCGTTAATAATCAGTTGTTTGACTATACTCATAGTTTTCCTCTGGTTGAGTTTCTGATTCAATGTTTGATAATTCTGGTTCGGCTAAATCCGAATTACTAACAGTCGTTTGCCCGTTGCTTGACTCAATGCTTGACTCACTTGACTCAATTGTGTCTGAGGACTTTGGTTCTACTTCTTGATGACGAACATGACCATTACTTTGTGATGCCAATCGAGTTAGGCGATCGCAATCTTCCCTAATTTTTTGAGCTACCACTTCACCCGCAGTTTGTTGACGATCTAGTTGAGCTTGAGACCAATTGATCGGTTGATTCAGCGATCGCATTGCCCATCCTCTAGGAGTTACATAGCGCTCGTAAGGAATTGTATCTTCGCCAAAGGTTTCTAGATATTCATCACCATCCAAAATTTCATCTATCAGAGCATAAAAACCTTTTTTAGAACAGAGATCGTAATAGCAACTAATTTCCGAGCGTCCGTAGGTAGGACGACCTAACAAACGTCGATGAATCGACTCGATCGCTTTGGTAATATAAAGATTATCCCAGTAAGAATTACGAAAGATTGAAGATTTGGCTAGCTGACGAATAAACTCACGGACACTAATTTCACCATTTCTCAACTTGGTTTCGGGTGCAGATAGATGTTGACCTGAAAAAGGCTCACATCCTAAAATCTGTCGATAAGCTCCTTTGAGAATTACTTCAATTGAATGGTTTGAAAGATTTATATTCTGCTGCCGATATTCATTCTTGCTCTGGTTTTGCTTTAAGTGGGATTTGGCATAATTGTTAGTTACATTTTGTATTCTGGAACCAGAATCGATCAGCAAACGATGATGATCTTTATTAAAGGATGCTGGTTGAGCGTGAGGATTGTGGGTTTCACTCCTAAAAACAGTACCAAATTGAGTCTCTAATGGATCGTTACCCACACCATAAGAATGTTGGTTAGGCAAAGGTTGTTGATAGTTGCCAAACATAGTGATAAATTGAGGAACTTTTCGTACCACAGCACTATATTTGAACAGATTTAATTGCGCTCCCCAATTACGGCATTCTTGAGCTTCTTGACCCAAACCTCTTAGATAGGGAACGGTTTCTTCACCAAAATAATCAGCGTATTCGGTAGAGTCCATCAAAGTATCAATCAACTTGGATAAACCACTACGAGAAATAATCTCAAAATAATCTTGAAACTCTTCGATTGAACTCAAACCTCGTCCGAGGAAGTGGCGAAATGCTAATTCAATAACCCGAGAAATATTATACGGTTCGTAAAACAAGCGACGATAGAGACGGGTTTTACCCAGGCTGCGGATAAATTCCTTGACCGAGATAGTGCCGTTTTTGACTTGAGATTCTAATTGTTTAAAAGTGATGCTATAAGCGCGATCAATATCACTTTCAAATACCTGTCGATAAGCTGCTTTAACTACAGCTTGTTTTTCTGTTGCCGACGCATTAGGTTTCATTACCAACTTTGGTCGCGACTCTGCTGCTAGAGAGTAACTTTGAGGTAGTTCTAATCCTTGTTGATCGTTAGATATCCCTGATCGCAGTTGGGCAGCAGGCTTTTCGACGGCGTATTCTGTGATTAAGATATTAAAGTAATATCTAATTGTATTTTGTGCTTCCTCATCCTCAGGAAAATAACTTAAAGACTTCCAGCACATCTCCTTGAGTGCCACTATGGTTGCCACAGTAACATCCTCTGGTATTACACCCCTTAGTCCTCTGGTATTTACTACCAAAATACTGGAATCGTCAGCGACAATTGCATAGGTAATATAGCGCAGAAACCAGCCTAAATCTCGCATCGATCGCTTCATTCTTCTCTCGCCGTAGCGAGAAATGTTAATCGGCTTAAATCCTCCTGGTAATGGTTCTTTACCAGTTGATTGGAGTCGATAAACTGTTTCCATCAGCAATTCGACAAAGTTAAAGGTACGAGCTTTGCTTAAAGATTGAGACTTTGTAGAGGTCTTAATTTTGGTTTTATTTTGGGTGGCATTTGCCTTGGCAACAGCCGCACTGGTAACAGTGATCGGTCTGACAGAGCCAGGCATATCAACTAGTTCTTGAGGCTTTTCAAGATAATCCATGCAATTCCCACCATAGAAAATGCGATCGCCTCCAGCAGCTACAATCGTATTAGCATTCTGATTCAGGATATCGACAATTTCTAAGATCTTGGTACCAGAATTAAAATAACTAGCCAGTCGATTAAGTTCGCTTTGTTTGGGTAGACGATCTTGCTGTTCGGCTTGAGAAATTACGGAAAGAGGTGTTGTTTGATATAGTTGCGGATTAACAACGGGACTACCACCGCCAGTATTACTATTCATTTGTTTAACCTTTTATGATTTATTTTTTTATGGCTGTATGGGTGATGCGCCTCTACAAAAATCCTTGAATGATATAGTCAAAATAAGGTGCGATCGCAGTAGCATCTTCTAAACTGAGCATTTCTGTCGTTACTTCTTTCAAACAGCGTATACATTCAGCTAGGTTTTTGAGAGGAATTTCTAAGGACTCGTACATTTCTTTGACGCCTTTGATACCAGACTCTTCAATTGGCTTTGTATCTTCTAAGACAATTGCATAGGTAATCAGCCGTAGATACCAACCTTGATCTCGCATACATGAAGCTCTAAAAGTAGGATTGCCAGTATTACTTGGGGTATTAGGATATCGCTGCCAAAATCTCTGACTACCTTTGTTGACGATCGCATCTTCATTAGCTACTAAGATTTGAGCCAGGCGTAGGCGATCTTGTCCACCCTGATAAAAATTTTCAATAGCTTTTAACTCTCCCAGATTGAGATAGCGTGCCTGTCGATCTGCACTCTTAATCGAACGGGTAATGATACTCATGATTTTATTTCTATTTTGAAAAAGTTGATGGACTTAGCTAGTGGTTTAAACCATATAGTGACCGACAATTACCTATCGTAGTAAATAGGTAATTGTCAATTGTCCATGATCAATTGTTCATGTTTGAAACTAGTTAACTCAAGCCAGAACTGATGTAATCAAAATAGACACCCATTTCTTTACCCGCCTCAGTTCCCACTAAGTCAGCAGTAACTTCTTTCATTGCTTGAACGGCTCGAACTGTACCGCCAATAGGAACACCCAGAGAGTTATAAGTTTCTCGTAAACCGTTAAGGATGCGTTCTTCAAGAATCGAAGGATCTCCAGCCAACATCGCATAGGTGGCATAGCGCAAGAAGTATTCCAAGTCACGGATACAGGCTGCATAACGACGACAAGTATACATATTGCCTCCAGGAGCAGTAATATCGGTATACATCAAAGACTTGGCTACTGCTTTAGTGATAATCGATTTGGCATTGGCACTAATTGCTAAAGAAGCTTTTGCTCTTGTATCGCCACTTTTGAAATATTCTTCTAGCTTATTCATCGCATCATTATCTGGATATTGAGCGCGAACATCAAAAGTATTAATGGTAGAAGTAATAAGGTCTTGCATGATTTTATTTTTTGGTTGTTTGTTTGTTATATGAATAGTTAATTTGTCAGGGCGATTCTCCTACGGAGGTGCTACGCAAGCGCGAATCGCCCCTACAACGATTAAGAAAGGGATTGAATAATAAAGTCGAAATATGGCGCAACTTCAGCAGCGTCTTCTTCATTCATCATCGATACCGCTTCTTCTTTGAGGCACTGCATACATTCAGCAATATTGCGAATTGGTATTTCCAAAGAGTTATACATTTCTTTGATGCCAATAGTGCCTATTTCTTCTAAAGGTTTTTCGCTTCCTGCCATAACTGAATAGGCAATCAAGCGGACGTACCATCCTTGATCTCGCATACAAGAATTAGTTTTTCTTTCGACTCCGCTATTACTGGGAGTAACGGGACAACGTTCCCAAAATTTGTTAGTGCCATTTTGGACAATTCGTTCCTCATTTTCCGCCAAAAATCTGGCGATTTTCATTCTTTGTTCTCCACTGCTGAGAAAATTCTGAAAAATATTAATTTCTTTGGGACCAAGATAGCGAGCTTCACTATCGGCATTAAGAATCAATTCAGCAACCATACTCATAAGTTTTCTCCTAATTTTTAATTGTTTATGTTTTGTTGAGGTAATCTAATCGCCTGGATAAGTCTTGCTGGCGTAAACTGTAAAAAGTACAAGAAGTATAGCCAGTGTGAGCAATCCAGAGGCAATTCCTATGGCAGTGGTGGCAAATTGCCCTTCACCATAGGCAAAATAATATTGTGGTGGCATAGTTTTAATCGATTATTAAGTTGTTAATACTTCAAGCTTGTCCAATTTATGTCCATCCCTTGAAGCATGATTGAGGAATTCGCGATTTGAGTAATAATGAGCAGGAATATACCAAATAGAAGGATGATTCCTACCATTAGCGGTGTTGTCCCCCAACCACGAGTAACTCTTCCTGCTTCGGAGTTAATCGATTTAAAAAAATATTGGAGGGGGGCTGTTTTTTGGGAGGCGTATTTTGACTGGGTCATTTTAAAAAGTAATGAGTAATGAGTAGCGAGTAGCAAGTAGCCAGTAAAGAGCGAGACTAGAGCAAGTGATGTTGAATTATCTTGTTCCCCAGTCTCCTAGTCTCCTAGTCTCCTCTGCCTACTCAGATGTGCTTTTTACAGCCAAAGCTTCTGGCTTTTTACGGCTGGTAACATCACCCACTTTTGCCCAAACGCCAAATTCAACTTGTTCTTCTAAATCGATATCGACACCAGCAAAAACATCGCTAAACAATGAGCGAGTGCCATGCCAGATATGACCGAAGAACCAGAGTAGTGCAAAGCAAGCATGGAAATAGGCGAAGAAACCACGATTGCTAGTGCGGAATACGCCATCGGAGTTATAGGTTTCGGTATCAAATTCAAAAGCTTCGCCTAATACTGCCCGACGAGCATATTTTTTAACTTCTACAGGGTTGGTAAAAGTCTGACCATCCAATAAACCACCGTAGAAATTAGCGGTGACTCCTGTTTGCTCAAAGCTATATTGGGCTTCGGCTCTACGGAAAGGAATATCAGCACGAACAACATTATCTTCATCAGTCAGTACAGTAGGAAAAGTTTCAAAGAAACTATTCATCCGTCTAACTGTTAATTCTCTGCCTGCACCATCTTTAAAGATAGAATGACCGAGCCAAGCTAGAGGTAAACCATCACCATCAACCATACGACCATAGCGGAACAGACCACCTTTAGCGGGATTATTGCCGATATAATCATAGAATGCTAGCTTGGCGGGAATTTTTGACCAAGCCTGAGATAAACTATCTCCTGCTGTCAAATTATTTTCTACTCGACGAGAAATTTCTTGTTGGTAATAGCCCTTATCCCACTGAAAACGTGTGGGTCCCCAAAGTTCTATAGGGGTTGTTGCTGTACCATACCACATTGAACCACTAGCGATCGCACCAGCAAAAAAGAATACTGCCAGACCACTAGCTAATGCACCTTCAATATTACCCATCCGTAGCAACTTATAAAGTTCCTCAGAAGGACGCACCACAATGTGAAACAGCCCGCCGATAATACCGACAGTACCCGCTGCAATATGGTGTGCCACCACACCCCCAGGGTTATAAGGATCAAATCCTCTTGCGTCCCAGACAGGAGCTACATTTTGCATATGCCCCGTTAGTCCATAGGAGTCTGATACCCACATCCCTGGTCCAAAAATACCAGTCAGATGAAAAGCACCAAAACCAAAACAGAGTAAACCAGCTAGTAAAAGATGTATGCCAAATATTCTTGGTAAATCTAAGGTAGGTTTGTCTTCTTCATCAAAGAAAGTAACCAAATCCCAGTTAACCCAATGCCAACAGGCAGCTAAAAATTGTAGACCTGAAAAAATAATATGAGCGATCGCTACGGTTTCAAAAGTCCAAAACCCAGGATCGGCAAAGGTTTCTCCCGTTATACTCCAACCCTGCCAAGAGTTGGTTACTCCCAAACGGGCTACAAAAGGCATTAGAAAACAGCCTTGTCGCCACATCGGATTAAAAACAGCATCACTGGGGTCGTATAAAGCTAGTTCAAACAACAGCATCGAACCAGCAAAGCCTGCACAAAGTGCATTGTGCATTAAATGAACAGCTATCAAACGTCCTGGGTCATTTAAAACTGACGTATGGACGCGATACCAAGGTAAACCCATTGGTTATCTCCTATAGTTAATTATCAAATAGCAAACTTTAGAAAAAAAGTTTGAGATACGTACCATTTAGCGAATCAGAAAAAAAGTAATTTAAAATCATTACTATCGCTGAAAAGAAAATGGTTGTAATGGTGCAGACTAAAACAAAAGCAACAGATGGTATTGCGTAAGGTGGAGGTGCTCCGTCTCTCTCTTCTGTAAAAGAGTCTGCGTCAAGACTAATTTTATATTTAAATAAATTAGACATTTTAAACCTCTAAACTGTTGGTCAAAATTGATTATTTAAACTGAACAAAACTGTATTTTTGCCGAAGGCTAATCGCGACTACGAAAGGGAAGATCGGAAATAACTAATATTGCCGAATAAATAGCTACTAAAATCATCATCAACATTGGAAGTACAATGAGCGCGATCATTGCATATTTCAAAGCATTTTCCATTATTAGCCTCCGACATTACTCGCTACTCACGAGCAATTAAAGTGTCTGTATTAACCAATCAAGATACTACGACAATTACTCTGCATTACCCCGTGGCAACACCTCATCAGGAAACTGAAAACCTTCATGAATTTGATCTCGGGGTGCCATCCATGCTCTTAGACCTTCATTGAGTAAAATATTCTTGGTATAGAAAGTTTCAAATTCAGGATCTGCTGCTGCCCGTAATTCTTGAGAAACAAAATCATAGGCTCTTAGGTTAAAGGCTAAACCCACCATCCCAATTGCACTCATCCATAAGCCTGTTACAGGGACAAACAGCATAAAGAAATGTAGCCAACGTTTGTTAGAAAAAGCTATGCCGAAAATCTGCGACCAAAAGCGGTTGGCAGTAACCATTGAATAGGTTTCTTCTTCTTGGGTTGGACTAAATGCGCCAAAGGTATTGAAATCTTGAGCATCTTGGAACAAAGTATTCTGTACCGTTGCCCCGTGAATAGCACAGAGCAAAGCACCACCCAAAACTCCCGCTACTCCCATCATGTGAAAGGGATTGAGAGTATAGTTATGAAATCCTTGGAAAAATAGTACAAAACGAAATATTCCGCCTACTCCTAAACTTGGAGCAAAAAACCAGCTAGATTGTCCCAAAGGATAAACCAAAAAGACAGAGACAAATATGGCAATAGGTGCAGAAAAAGCGATCGCGTTATAAGGACGTATTCCGATCAGCCTGGCAATTTCAATCTGCCGTAGCATAAAGCCAATCAGTCCAATCACTCCATGAAAAGCAGTAAAATTCCATAAACCGCCGATCTGACACCAACGGGTAAAGCTCCAATTAGCTTCAGGACCCCAGAGAAATAGTAGAGAATGACCCATACTATCAGCAGGAGTTGATACCGCAGCGGTGAGAACATTGCACCCTTCGATATAAGAACTAACTAACCCGTGGGTGTACCAAGCACTAACAAAAGTAGTTCCTGTAAACCATGCACCGATAGATAAATATGCACAGGGAAAGAGTAATAATCCCGACCAGCCAATAAACACAAAGCGATCGCGTTTGAGCCAGTCGTCAACTCCTTCAAACCAACCTGTTTTTGATTGTGGGAGATCTGCTGTAATAGTCATTGTGGAAAGTTGTTTGTAATATGTAAGTTTTCATTTGTTTTTAGCTCTTAGCTTTTAAATTGCGTTGGGAATACTGGTGAGAAAAAAGCTTAAAAACATTAAGGTTGCCATTACCATTGTCAAAGTTGCGATCGATATAATTGGCAAACTATTTAGTTTCTGTAGATCCTTGGGAAAATTCTGCATTTTCTTATCTCCATCTTCTTTTTATTCAATTGATAAATTTTGTTGGGTTATCCTCTTGTTCTTCTAACGAGCATTCAAGAAATATTCCTCAACTCAATTTACAAAACTGGCTAAAAACTAAAAGCTAAAAGCTTTTTTTAATCAATATCTTTCATCGATAAAACAGGTTCGTCCTCACGATCTAGTCCTCTTTCAAAGCCAGCAGCTTGCGCTCTTGCTCTACCTGCGTGCCACCAATGACCCACAAGGAAAAAGAAAGCTAAGATAATATGAGAACCAGTCATCCAGGTGCGTAGAGATAAGTAATTAAAGCCGTTAGGTTCAGTCGCTAAACCAGCTACAGAATTAATCGAACCCATCGGGGATTGAGTCATATATTCAGCTGCCCTACGAATTTGCCAGGGTTGAACATCATTACGTAGTTTGTCGAGATCTAAACCGTTCTCTCCTCGTAGTGGTTCAAGCCAAGGACCACGAAAGTCCCAAAAGCGCATGGTTTCACCACCAAAGATAATTTCTCCTGTAGGCGATCGCATTAAGTATTTCCCTAAACCTACAGGACCTTGAGTTGAACCAATCTTGACCCCCAAATCTTGGTCTCTGGTTAAAAATACTAATGATTGAGCCTGGGATGATTCGGCACTAGTAGGGCCATAAAACTCGCTGGGATATGCGGTATTGTTAAACCAGATAAACATGGCAGCAATAAATGCCTGTCCTGCTATGTTGCCCAAACTTTGAGAAAGATATGCCTCTCCCGACCAGATGAAAACTTTATCAGTCCATTTAAACGGAACAGTCAAGATATGCCAGATACCTCCAGCAATTAAGATCCCTCCCATCCAAATATGACCACCAATAATGTCTTCTAGGTTATCGACGCTGGTAAGCCAGCCACCTCCACCCAAAGGACTACGAAACAAGTAACCAAAGATAACTGTCGGATCGAGAGTAGGATCGCTTACTAAGCGAACATCGCCCCCTCCAGGTAGCCAGGTGTCGTAAATACCACCCCAAAACATGGCTTTACATACTAGAAGTAGTGCTGCTACACCTAAAGAAATTAGGTTATAGCCTAAAATGTCAGTAATCTTGTCCTTATCAGACCAGTCAAAATCATAAAAGCCAGATAATTTACTCGGTCCTCTTAAAGAATGATATAGTCCGCCAAAGCCCAAGACAGCCGAACCAATCAAATGTAATACAGCGATCGCTATGAAGGGAAAGAGGCTGACAATTTCCCCGCCAGGACCTACTCCAAAGCCGAGAGTAGCAATGTGAGGCATCAACAGACAACCCTGTCTAAACATTGGCAAACCAAGATCGAAGTGCGATACCTCAAACAGCAGCATTCCTCCCGCCCAAAAAGCAATCAATCCTGCATGGGCAACATGTGCGCCCAAAAATCTGCCAGAAAGATCGATGAAACGGGCATTTCCTGCCCACCAAGCATATCCAGTAGAAGCTTGATCTCTACCTTCTCGACCTGGATTGATATCATCTCCCGCCGTAGCGGTAATATTTACGGTTAAATCGGTAAATGGTGTTTCCATATTTTTGTTAGTCGTTAGTCGTTAGTTGTTAGTCTTTAGTCGTGTGAGCTAACGAAGATAAATAGCCAATCCAATTTTTTATTTTGGCTATAGATTCTCAGGAAAATTGTTAATTTCTTGTTCAGAATTGATTTCCCAGTCAGAGAAAATAGGTAGCGTATTAGGTTGTCTTGTGGTTTCGGACAAACCTAAGTTGGCATCTAAAATTATGTCCATCCAAGTAGGAATTATTTTTCCCTGGCTAATAATTGTTGGTTGTTGAAAATTAGCTCCTTCAAAGTCAAAGCCAGCAATATCAACTCCAATTGCCGCAGACCAAATCCCTGCAATAGGTACAGCAGCCAAGAAAGTGTGGAGTAATCGCGAATTAGGAAAACTAAATCCTAAAAGATATGTCTGATAGTCTTGAGACTTATCAAAGCTATAGGTTGGTTTATTTTGACCCAGCTTATAGCCAAGATTGATTGATTCTTGCTCGTTAGTATTGCGAATTAAAGCAGAGGTAACAACCGAGCCGTGCATCGCACAGAGTAAAGAACCGCCTAATACTCCGATAACTCCTAACTGATGAAATGGACTCATTAAGATATTGTGGTCTGCTTGAAAGCGAAACATAAAATAGAATGTTCCCGAAATTCCCAAAGGCATACCTTCAGAGAAGCCTCCTTGCCCCAGAGGATAGATAATAAATACCGAGACAGCAGCAGCCACAGGAGCAGTAAATGCCAGAGAAATCCAGGGACGCATCCCCAAGCGATAACTTAATTCCCACTCTCGATCTTGATAGGCAATGATGCCAATCAAAAAGTGTAAAACTATCAGCTGATAAGGACCTCCATTAACGAGCCACTCATCAATTGAACCAGCCTCCCAAATCGGATAAAAGTGCAATCCAATTGCTGCTGATGTGGGAATGACTGCTGCGGAGATTAGATTATTACCGTCTAGTAAAGAGCCAGAAATCGGCGTACCTAATCCCTGCATATCTACAGGTGGTGCAGCGACGAGCGCAATCATAAAGACAATGCTGGCAGTCAACATCGTCGGAATCATTAAGACCCCAAACCAGCCGATATAGATACGGTTGTTGGTACTTGTTACCCACCGACAAAACCTCTCCCAGAAATTAATTTGCTCTAGCTGTTCTAAAACAGTTGGGATACTAGCATCTGGGTTAGTTGAAGATCTTAGTATGCGACTAGCCTCAAAATACGTATCGCGCTCGCGCTGTAACATTTTATAGATATCTCCTGATCGTTATTTCTTACTTCCCAAGAGGCGAGGAAGACCTCACCTCTAACTTATTCACTAACCCCCAATCACGGGTGCTGTTAGTGCTATGGGTGTTGCCTCGCCACAGGCTAAATCTAAAGGAAAGTTATGAGCATTGCGCTCGTGCATAACTTCAAACCCCAAGCTGGCACGGTTAACCACATCTGCCCAACTAGGTAGAACTCTTCCTTGAGAGTCTAAAATCGACTGATTGAAATTAAACCCGTTGAGGTTAAATGCCATAACACAGATACCCAAAGCAGTAAACCAAATACAAACTACTGGCCAAGCAGCTAAGAAAAAGTGAAGGTTGCGACTGTTCTGGAAGCTAGCATATTGGAAAATCAAGCGACCAAAGTAGCCATGAGCAGCAACTATGTTATAAGTTTCCTCTTCCTGACCAAATTTGTAGCCATAGTTTTGTGACTCGCTTTCAGTAGTTTCTTTGATTAAAGAAGATGTAACCAAAGAACCGTGCATGGCTGAGAAGAAAGATCCGCCAAATACACCAGCTACGCCTAACATGTGGAACGGGTGAAATAAGATATTATGCTCGGCTTGGAAAACAAACATAAAGTTAAATGTTCCGCTAATACCCATCGGTAAACCGTCAGAGAAACTACCCTGTCCTAAGGGATAGATTAAGAATACAGAGACAGTTGCTGCAAGAGGCGCGCTATAAGCAACGCAAATCCAAGGGCGCATGCCTAAACGGTAGCTCAATTCCCACTCTCGTCCTAAATAACAACACAAAGCAGGAATATAGTGAAGAGCAATCATTTGGTAAGGGCCTCCGTTATAGAGCCACTCATCCATTGATGCTGCTTCCCAAATGGGGTAAAAGTGCAAACCGATCGCATTAGAGGTCGGTACTACGGCGGCGGTGATAATATTATTGCCGTAGAGTAATGAGCCAGATACAGGCTCGCGAATACCGTCAATATCTACAGGAGGCGCGCCAATAAAGGCGGTAACAAATACACAAACGGATACGCCCAACAAAGGAATCATCAAGACTCCAAACCAACCTATATATATACGGTTTTCGGTGCTAGTAATCCATTGACAAAAACGCTCCCAAAAATCTACTTGCGGCGAGCGTTGAATGGTTGTAGTCATAGTTTTTTACGATTTCTCAAAGAAAAATTGAATACATAAATTTTTGTTCGTAGGTAACAAACAAAAAAATTTAGATAGACAAGAAATTATTACTTTCTGCTAAGTCTTATTACTAATCTGAATTTGTAAATATCTTCAGACGAATAAATGCAGTAACATGATTAATAATTCCTTGCTAAAAGGGTAGGGAGAATAAACCCCATCGTTACGGTTTCCGAGGCCAGAAACGGTGGGGTTGCCCATGAAAGAAGTATTGATTAGATGGCAACTAATTTACCTCTATGGGAAGATATTAGCTAAACAATCTGAAGAACTTATGAAGAGGATAAGTTAAGTATCTAGCACAGCAATTTAAGGGTCTGTTAGCTATTTGTAATTTGAATCGTAAGTTGCTTGAAGCATATGCTATTGCCTTTATTTGAGTAGGACTTGATAGCGATAAGCCTGACGGCATCCTAAAGGATACCGCTTCGCATATGGCTTCGCTACGCATCTACTACCTGTTTACGGAATTATCGATACTTCAAATTTGATGACTTTATCATAACTGACAACAGCTTGATGACCTTATTCGTAACTCTGCCGTTTGGGAAGATTTATGCTTCAGTTTCGGGGTTTGACTTCGGGACTTCACGTTCTGAAATTGCATAATTTATTCACTGCCCGTCTTGAAGGCGGGAAGTGACAACGACAAAACGTTGTTACAGACTTCGTATAGTTACTATACAAGTTGAACTCAAGGTAAGCTTCTAGTTCTTTTTTAAACTTCTAGCAAAATTTTGGTTCAAAACCATAAAGAGGTGATTGCCCTAAGGAATGAGAAATCAACATTACGATCATTCGAGAGGCAAACTTATCGGTAAAGTCACAATTTATGTAGAGCCTGAGCGTTTAGCTAATGCAATATATATTAGACCTCTTGCATGAATACGAAATTTTGAGTTTTCCAAGTTTAGTATTAATTTTCTAAATTGCATCTATTAAAATAAAAAGCATTTGAGCATTTAAAAAAGCATTTGAGCATTTAAAAAATTATTTGTGCAAGAAGTCTATTAAAGTTTGCCTCCATTTTAGTACCATAATCAGTTTATACTAAGTACTTGAATAGAGCTTAAACTTTAGATATCCAAAACTTAACGTGAAATTAAATAAATTTTCCTGTTATGTAAATCAATCCGATCACAGAGGGTCATTTTGGGGACTTGTTAATCAAGGTGATTGGCAAGAGGTGAATTTTGTATCAACCCAAGCAGGTCGAGTTCGAGGGGGTCATTTTCACACTCAAACTAACGAAATAATATTTTTGATCAAAGGGAAAGCAGAAGTAAAACTACAAGATTGTTACGATCCCCAGCAAAAACAACAATTCATCTTAAATTCAGGAGAAGGAATTGAGATCGAACCTTATGTTGTTCACACCCTAAGTTATTTAGAGGATAGTGAACAAATTGCTTTATTAGATAATTCTTTTGATCCCAATAATCCAGATCTTCATATAACTCCGACTTAAATTAGTAAGGGTAGTGAAACCCATCCTTAAATTTAATTTCAATTTAACTAAAAATATTTAGCAGAAAATTATATAATGATTCCTCAAATTCAGCCTTGGATTGATGATAGTGAATGGCAAGAAGTTAAGCAGGTTCTCGAATCAACCTACTTGACCGAAAATAAAGTTACAGCTAAGTTTGAAGCTGAAATTAAAGCTTTAACTGGAGCAAAACATGCGATCGCAGTTTGTAATGGTACTGCCGCTTTGTATTGTGGCTTAAAGGCTTTAGGGATTGGTCATGGAGATGAGGTAATCGTTCCCAACTTTACTTTTGTCGCTTCATCAAATGCGGTAATTATGGCAGGAGCGAAGCCAATCTTTTGTCCTGTAAGAGCAGATACTTTGTGTATTGATGTTGATGCCGCAGCGGCACTAGTCAATAAAAAGACCAAAGCGATCATGCCAGTGCATATATATGGTCAAAGTGCAGATCTAGAAGCGACACTTGCCTTTAGCAAAAAATTTAATTTAAAAGTAATTGAAGATGCAGCCCAAGCGATTGGAGTAGAGTTTAATGACCGTCATGTAGGCTACTACGGAGACGTGGGGGCTTTTTCTTTTTATGGTAATAAAACAATTACCTGTGGTGAAGGAGGAATTATCCTGACGGAAAGTGATACTATTGCCCAAAGCTGTCGTCGGCTGAAAAATCATGGTCGCTCCCGACGAGGTACATTTGTCCATGAGGAGATTGGCTTCAACTTTGCCATGACTGAAATGCAAGCAGCAGTGGGTATTGCCCAACTAAGAAAATTGCCTGCGATTATTGAGCGCAAAAGACAAATTCACGAGGCTTATGAAGTAGGTTTAATGGATGTAGCCCAGTTACAACCTTTCGTAATTGACTCACGGTGTAAACCTGTTCATTGGTTTACCTCTTTCTATGCGGAAAATCGAGAGCAACTAGCTAAGTATTTAGCGGATCATGGTATTCAAACCCGACTCTTTTTCTGTCCGCTTCATCTTCAACCTTGCTATCAAGATTGGACTGATCCCAACATGACTTATCCCGTCAGTACATCAGCCTATGAGCAAGGAATTTCTTTCCCTTCATCTTATATTTTAACTGACGAAGAACAAGATTTTATCATTACTAAAATTCACCAATTCTATCAACTTCATGAGCAGGGAGAAAGTGCCAAAATCTCAAGTTTCTCAATCTCAAACAGTTGAATATCTAGAATGTCTAGAAAAAGTAATTGTTGCTCTTGACGATTTGCCTCAGGGGAAAGCTTTAGCAGAAGCAATAACTAAAGATTGCAACTTTATACACTTAGTCAAGCCCCATCAAGTAGTAGAAGTTAGCCAGATCCAAATGAGAGAGGGACATAGTCCCAAAAGTCTAGAAGATGATAATCTAGATACTCACTTTTATAGTTACCTCGAAGCAGTAATAAATCGCCAAATTCGCTCTGGGATGCTTACCGATGGTACTTGTCCTGAGGATTATGACGATCGCAAAATCCGTTGGTCTGGTGCTGGAGTTGCGGGACTTTGGTCTTGTGAGGGGGATATCTTAACCCTAGAAGTGGGAGTGACTAGCTATCCTCGCTGTCGTTTGGATTTAGCCCGAAGTCCTTTAGAAGCCCTTAAACTGATGGAGCGAGGTTTAAAAACTTACCAAGATCCCTATGCTTATTTTGCTAGAGGAATTGGGGTGGCAGTTATCCCCTTGACTATAGATGGTAATGTTTATTTAGGAGAGCGATCGCCTGAAGTGGATTGTTCTAGTATACTCAATTTTGTCGCTGGCTGGGCAACATTTTCGGCAAATATTAAGGAGATAAATTTTCTTGAGGATGCTCAACGAGAGTTAGAGGAAGAAGTCGGTATTGTCATGAATTTAAATCATAATAATACTAAATTTATCGGTATATCAGGAAACCCCTTAACTGGAGAAGTTGATTTAGTTTTTGTGGTGCAGACGGAAGTGAGCGATCGCCATTTCCACTTTGGATCATGGGAGGAGCATAATCGCTTAGTCTCCATTCGTAACAAAAGTGAAGGGTCAACTTTACTGCAACAAGGTCTTTTACCTGGTGAGCAATTACCCAAAACCTTGATGTATTCTTCCCGCTTGGGCTTAGAATACTTAGTTGAACATCATTGGTAAAACATTGAACACGCCAATATGAATTAGCTTCGTTTTAATTTATTGGTTGATCGCTTTTAGCTAACTTAAACAGAAAAAATAAATGATACCTATCGAATATCTAAACTTCATGTTCTCTATTACTAATTTATCTATTATTTTAAGTGAGTTTACTGTTTTTACATCTATCTCATCTAATTGGCTACTATTATCAGTTTTCGGAATTTTAGTCTTACTGATTCTTGTTTATTTCTCAAATAAAAATCAAGTTAAATCGGTTCAAGATGTCTCAAAACAAGCTCTAGAAATTCAACAACAAGCTTTACAAATTCAAGGTAGAGTACAAGATCGAGTTCAAGAGCAAACCTCAGAAATGGCTGCTGTTGCCCAAGAAAAAATCAATTTAGTTCTAGAAGAATATCAAAGATTTCTCCCCTATGCACAAGAGTTAGGATTAGAAGTTGATAGTTTTAGTATTGAAGCTGGAGTATTACCGCAGATAAAAACTTCTTTAAGAGGATCGATTGAGAGTATCAATAATGAGGCTGTTGAACGAATAAAAGCGGAGAATTCTAATAATAAATTACTAATAGCTGTTTTGAATTCTATTTTACTAGCTAAAAAATGCCATGAGAAACTAGAAAGTGTTTATATCTCAATCTTAAAAGATATCATTATTGATATTAAACTAGGCATTCCTCCTGCAATTTCAGTTCGCTTCCAATAACACTTGTTGCTTGAAACATTATGTAGCAAGAAAAAAAGCTACACTTTTTGAATACAATTTGGTGCTAAATATTAAATATTAAATGCTAAATGAAAAAAGTCCTTCCTCTGTTCGCTCTTTATTACTGTTAATTCTCGGATTATTTGCTTTATCTTCGACAGCTATTTTTATTAAGTTGTCTATTCGTGAAATTAGTCCCGAAGCAACGGTTTTTAATCGCTTATGGATTGCCACTATTGTCTTTGCTGGTTGGAATTGGGTCTGGCAGCCATTAAGATCTCCTAAAGAGGAAGATAATCCTAAAATGGCGGTACAGAGCGATCAAAGCACTTGGGTAGTTGTGCTTCTATTGGTTTCTCTGGGGTTTGTTCACCTTACGGGACGTTTTCTCTGGACTTGGTCTTTGAGCCAAACCACCGCAGCCAATGGGACGATGTTATCTAATATGCCACCACTGTTTACGGCATTAGGAGGATGGCTGTTTCTAGGACAACGCTATGATCGTCGTTTCTTGATGGGTCTGGCGATCGCTGTTGGGGGAGCAGTTACCATCGGATTAGGGGACTGGCTACAACCTAAAGAGGAATTATTCGGTACTATGGCGCTTGTTGGCGATGCTGCTGCGCTGTTGTCTTCCGTCTTTTATGCGGGTAGTTTTCTGCTGGTGGAAAAGTTGCGCCAGCGGTTAACCACTTCTGATATATTGGTTTGGCGTTGTGCGATCGGTTTGGCGATCGCCGTTCCTGTAGTCTGGGTTATAGATGATGCGATGTTCCCCATCAGCACCATTGGTTGGCTAGCTGTATTTGGCTTGGCGGTTTTCAGCGAAGTCATCGGTCATGGTTTAGTAGTTTATAGCCTTAAATACTTTTCATCGGCTTTCGTAACCATCGTGTTACTGCTCGAACCTGCTCCCGCAGCAGCTTTTGCCTGGTTTCTCTTTGGTGAATTTCTCGACCCATTGAATATTTTGGGTTTTATTCTGATTACCATCGGTATTTATTTAGCTAAAACGGGGGAAGGATCTGATGGTGGAGAGAAGAATAGCTCTACCGAAGCAAATGAGGAAGAGCTAGTTGAAGCTGCGATCGAACCTTAATAAATAACAAATAACTGACGTTACGCATTTAACCTAACTGCTGTAACGAGGTGGCGGGGTGATAGGGTGACACTATCTTGAATGTTTTGAGAGGACTCCCGTTAAACCGACGTAGGAGGTTAGCGGTGAGATGAATCAAAACCAGTATACAAAACCGCGAAGCGACAACTAATTCT
>Ga0209093_1000312_pt1 | contig 25562 bp, 34 predicted proteins | sample SidtaG_4_FD_187450 | JGI IMG/M metagenome (GOLD analysis project Ga0209093, IMG submission 187450) | Marine algal microbial communities from Sidmouth, United Kingdom - Sidmouth_Male1 metaG (SPAdes) (version 2) | ecosystem: Host-associated > Algae > Red algae > Unclassified | place: Sidmouth...
TGAGGGGCCGCGCCCCTTCCAGCCGCGGAACCCCCCGACCGCCACACAGCCCCCTCGTCGCGTGACGTGGCGTCCCCGCCCGTACCGCGACGACCACGAGGAGGGGGGTTTGGCCCGGCCCCCGGACAGGGCGCCGGCCACACCCCCCCCCCCCCCCCCCCCCCCCCCCCCCCCGATCCCCGCCCCAGAGGAGGTGTCGAGGTCGGTCCATGGACTGGATCGGGCTTCGCCCACGCCCGCGTGGCGTTGGGCACGGCCCGCGCAGGTGTCCCGCGGCCCCCACACCCCCGCGACGCACGCGGGCCCGACCCCTCCCCGTGGGCCCACACGCACCTCCCAGTCTCACTTCCCCACCACGTGGGACTCCGCGACTCCTCCGCACCACCCCGCGACGTAACCCTCCGCGCTGGTTGTGACTCGGTGTTCGTCAACTCGTTCTTCCTCCCACCCTACGACGTGCCATCCACCCCCCCCCCCCGTGGTGCCCGTCGCTTCTTGCTTCTGTCGGCCCTCGGGGGCCCCCTCCCCCCCCCCGCTCCTTCTCATCGCGGGTACCCCCACCCCCCTCGACGGCCCGAGGACCCGGCGGCCGCCCAACTACGAGGCGTCCGCGTCCGTGTCGTCCTCTGTATTGGCCGACGAGGAGATGAGGTACACTACCGTCGTGGGCCCCCTGCCCATCTTGAACGACCCCTCGACGTGAGCGCCGGCATTGGCGCGCGAGGAGGCCCACCCCGACGTGGAGGACACGCTGGCCCACGCGACGTTCCGGGGAATTGTCCCGGCGCGCCCCGCCAACCCCTTCGCCAAGCAGATCGTCGCGATGCCCCACGCCCTCGTGCCGTCCCTGGATGACCGAGCCTCGTCGATCACCGTTGTGCGGCGTAGCCGCGAGGTGGAGTACCGCCGGTTGTACCTGGGGTTCCTGGACGATGCCCCCGTGGACCCGCCGTTGGTGCCGACCTTCGACTACATCTTGACGTCCCCGCCGTTCATCGACGTGTCCGACTCGGAGAGCCCCACGACGGCCCAGCTGCCGACGGCCCGCAACCACCGGGGCGGTCTCACTGGCCACCTCGTGGGTTGGCACCAAGCGTAGTACTCGAGTTGCGCCACGGCGACCCGCTCGCGTTTTTACCTGCCGACCCCCGCGTGGTGGTCCGGGGTGGAGGTCCCATATTGCTGCATGGCAGAACTCCCGTGGGTGCACACGTACGCCGCGGACGACCTCCACGCTGGGCGACGGACCCCGTGGGCCATCTTCCGTAGCGAGTGGGCCCTCGAGGCGGCCGTCGTCCTCCTCGAGACCTTCCGGAACCGTCGTGTCTTGTGGCGGTTCCCCCCGCGACTCCTCGATTGGATCCGCGCCTTGGGTCCGGCTAACATCTGTGTCGGTCGCGGGGGTCCGGCCGCGGAGGCGACCGCCATTCTCGGGGCGTTGTTGGACCTCGCGAATCAACTTCCCTACACGGAGGCTTTCCGTCAGCGCCTCCGCGCTCGAAACACCAACCGCCGGAACCGCGAGGGTTGGGTCTGGGCCTGCCTTGAAATGGAGAACAACGAGGCGTGCGCCAAGGTGGCCGAGGACCTTCGCCCCTTCGACCTGCCATACACTGCGGACATCCTCGCGGCCCGTAGCTACGGCGACGCCCGTGGGGGTTGGGCCGCCGCTGTGTCAACGGCGCGAAGCCCTCGCTACCCCGGGGGTGGTACCGAGCCGCCCGCTTTTTCCGCGGTGACCGGCGCCGCGAGATCATCCCCGGAGGGCCCGTCGCCGTCTGCACCGCCTGCCGCCCCCTCCGTGGGCACCTCCTTGGGTCACCGCATTGTCCGTTCGACCCCGTGGAGCACCAGGACATCCCCGACGCCGCCTTCGACCAGTTGGAATACGTCCCGTCGGATCGTGTGCCGCAGAAGTTGGCGCGTGTCGTCGCCTGCGACCCCGGCGAGCTTCGCGGTTACACGACGGGGACCTTGATGGCCGGCTTGTGCCACACCATCGTCTCCCTCGGGGACTCGATCGCGCAGTGGGCCCGTGACAGCGCCGGGGTCCCACCCCAACAAGTGGATGAGTTGCTTCAGCTAGTGGGCCGGCGTAACGCCCGCGCGGTCCTTCTCCGCGAGACCAGTGTGGCCGCCGGTGGCGTGAGCCGCCGCCAGCAACACCAGCGTGACCGCGACGTCTACCACGAGGAGCCGCCGGCGCAGCGCCCCCGAGGTCTGCCCGGCCATGAGGGCTGTGGACCGTTGTCGGGGCGTCGGTGAACCAGGAGGATCGCGACGAAGGGAGGTCGGGGACCACCCCGCGGGGATTGCTGTTGTAGCCCGTAGTGTAGAGGGGTGACATAGTGTCGACGGTGTCGCAAGGCACGTCAGCGACCAATAAGCCCCGCGTGGGCCGTTTGCGTATCATTCCCGGGAGATCCCCCCCGTCCGGCGGGTCAGATCTCCATACCGCCTCGCGGCCCGCAATTATACCGGTTCATACTGGTCAGCCGTCTCCTGCCACCACCCCCCGGGTGCGCCCATACGATCCGGTTGACTTGACCCTGTCTCGAGCCACGGGGAGGACAGCCGTCCCGTGGTCCGGCGGTGATGGTCGTCACCACGGCCACGTGCCCCCTCCTGCACACGTGTCCCGACTGAAGGTTTGCCACGACTCGAAACTTCGGAGCCACGTGTCCCCGCGCGGGAATCCCCTCAGGCGAGGAAGTCAACGTCCGACCCCGTTTCCTCGACTCGTAGGCCCACATGCCGCATGTACTCGTGGACCTTGCAAAGGTCGAACCGGCTGGCCAACTCGAGGGTGTCCTCCTCGGGGTGATAGCCCCACCAACGGGTCCACAAGCGTAGTGTGCCGTCGTCCGCGACCTCGTGCCCGACGAAGGTTTCCCAGACGAACTCCTTTCCCGTGTGCTGGTGTCCCTCGGTGACTACAACATCTTGGGGTACCCGGAGGTTTTGCAGGAGCGTCCGCGGGTCCCCTGGCGGCCCCGGCGCGGCCGTCACGTGGTCGCTGCTCACCGTCTACGGGAAGCCGCCGATGTCCAACGAGAACGTGCCCTCCTCGCGGGTCAACACCTTGTAGGGTCCGGCTCCGCGGGTCTCAAGCTTGTACTTGGTCCGCGCGTGACCATCGACGAAAACCCAGTCCCTCGCTTGGACGTCCTTATTGACCGGCCTCACACGGGCGTCGTAGTTCCTTTTGTACCGTCGTTGTGCCAACGTGAGGGACCGTCGTACTTGGTGGTTGAGGTTTCGTAGCCTCGCCCGGATGACCTCGCGGATGACCCGTGGGTTACCGTTTGTCTCCTCGGGCGTCGGGGACCCGACCATGCGTTCCACGGAGAGGCTCCGTACCCGCTCGGGGGTAACGAACTCGAGGGGTGCCACCCGGGTGCTCTGCTGCGGCAGACTGTTGTAGGCCAGTGTCAGCATCGACACAAGCTCGTCCCAACGATCTTGGTGATCCTCGACGTACGTCCGCAGCTGCCCCACGATGGTTCGGTTATACCGTTCCACTTGGCCATTCGTCTGCGGATGATACGTCCTGGAGTACCGGTTGGAGATCCCGAGGAGTGAGCAAACCCCTTGGAAGAACGTAGACCGGATCTGGGGGCCGCTGTCGGACAGCACCGTCGCTGGTGGTCCGTAGGCTGCCACCCAGTAGTCCAAAAAGGCTGCCGCGATGGTCTCCGCGTCGATCCGCTCGAGGAGGATGGCTCGCGTCATCTTGGAGAAGCGATCCACGATGACCGAAAGGTGTTCATTCCCCGCCGCGGTTCGGGGGAGGGGGCCGAGCAGGTCCATGCACAAATCCGTCAGCGGGTCCGTCGGGGGAAGCATCTTGAGGTAGTTTGTCTTGCGTCGCTTACCGACGCGGTTCCGCGCGCACTGCGTGCAGTTGGCCACGAAGGCGTAGACGTCCACCACCATACATTCCCCATAAAACCACCGTCGCATCGACGTGTACATCTTGTTTGCCCCCGGGTGCCCGGCTTGCGGAGGGTAGTGTTCCCGCATGATCACCCCGTAGCGCATGTGGGTCGGCACGCAGACTTGCGTGGCTCCATCCAACGGTGCCGTGCGTACCAAGAGACCGTTTGGATCATCGTGAAACCGATATTTTCCGCTGCTGTCCATGGCCGCTCGGACCTCCTTGCAGCGTCCGTCTTCCGCTTGGCCCTCGAGGAGCTCCGCGAGCGTCAGGGGGGATAGAAGCCCTCCCTCCGTTTGCGGTCGTAACTGCCACGCAGCTGACGAGTTGGGTAGCGCCAAGCAAGCTACCGCGTAGGGTAAGGCCCCGTCGTCTACCGCGGGTTTCGAGATGCGCGACATAGTGTCCGCCGCGTGGTGGGATGCACCCGGTCGCGGCTGGACCACGTAGTCGAACTCCGCCAACCGCAGCCGCCACCGCGCCAATCTTCCATGGGCCCCATCCATGTGTAGCATCCACTTGAGTGCCGCGTGGTCTGTGCGCACCGTGAAACGCGTCCCCTCGATATAGGGACGGAGGAGAAGGGAGGCCCACACCACCGCGAGGCACTCCCGTTCCGTCGTGCTGTAGTTCCGTTCGTCCGCGTCGAGGGAGCGACTCCAATAGCCCACGGGTCGCGTGAATTGGTCGGGTTGCTCTTGCAGCAGCACCGCCCCGACCTGCCCCGCGCTCGCATCGGTGTCCAACGTGTAAGCCCCATGCCGCCGCGGTCGGGCGAGGATGGGTGCCTCCGTGAGTCTCCTCTTGAGCTCCTCGAATGCCCCCAACGCCTCGCCTGACAGCGTCCCCCATCGGTCGGGCCGCTTGGAACTTGTCATCGCGGCTAGCGGCCGTGCCACCTGTGCGTAGTTCTTGACGAACCGCCGATAAACGTTGCACATCCCGAGGAGGCTGCGCAGGTCCTTCTTGCACCGCGGGGGAGACGCCTCCTTGAGCCCGCGGATGTTCTTATCCTGCACTTGCAGCTGCCCCCGTCATACGATATGGCCCAAATACTACACCTCCTCTTGGAACAAGTGGCATTTCTTAGCCTTGAGGGAGACGCCCGCGCTCCGAAGTGCTGCGAATACCTCCCGGAGGTGTTCCACGTGCTCCCCCGCCGCCTGCGAGCAGGCGATCATGTCGTCGAGGTACACGAGGCAACTCTTCCACTTGAGCCCCCCGAGGATCATGTCGATGGCCCGTTGGAAGGTCGCTGGGGCGTTCAACAGACCAAAGAGGAGGCGGATGTAGCGATGGCCCCCCTCTTGACAGACGAAGGTCGTCTTGTCGCGATCCTCGTCCGCCACGGGTATTTGACAATACCCCGAGTTACAGTCAAGCGTGGAAAACACCTTGGTGTCCCCGAGGAAGTCGAGACAGTCGTCCATGCGTGGCAGCGGGTACACGTCCCGTACCGTCACCTCGTTGAGTTGTCGATAGTCCACGCAAAACCGCATCGTCCCGTCGGGTTTTGGGACCAGGACCACGGGGAAGGCCCACTCTGCACTCAAGGGCTCGATAGCCCAGAGGTCCCGTTGCCGTTGCACCTCCTTCGTGATAACATCCCGCGAGGCGTGGCTCGCCCGGTAAGGTTGGGCCCGCCGCGGCCGTGCCCCGGAGGTCACTTCCATCCGATGAGGAGTGACGTCGACCTTGCCGAGTTTCCCCGCCCATATCGTCCTGTACTCCTCGAGGAGGTCGTCTACGCCACCACGGAGGACGTCGGGGACACCCGCCCAGTGGACCTCCGGCTTGGGGTACGTCTTATCCGGCGGGTGAGGTGGGGGTTGTCCTTCGTCGATCCCTTCCTCCGCTCGGCGGCTCATCTCGGCCTCCTCGTCGGGCTTGCTAGGGGTGTCCATCCCGATCGTCAAGAATGCACCCGGCTCCCCCTCATCCGCGACGACGTGAAGTGGTCCATCATAGGCCGTCGCGGTCCCGAAGAGATACCCCTTAGTTGGCGTTTCCCGCCCCGCGGCGCCACTTGGACGGGGTTGCCACGGGCGAGACTTCCCCCCCTTCCGTCTTCGTTGATTCCGCGCCGCCGGACAGGTCGTCCCACAGCAGGGCCACGACGGTGGTGCGATCCGGGGCGGCGCCCGCTGTGCCGTTCCTCTGTCGGAGGAAGGTACTCCGCGCGGCTTTCACTATGTCCCGCTGTTTGTCCGTCAGAATCTTGCAATCAGGTACTCAGTGCCCGCGTGTCCAACACATGTAGCACAGCGGGGGACCCGTCGTGGCCTCCCGCCGAAGGTAGGGTGCTGCCCCGACCGTACGGAACCCCGGGGTACCCGACGGAAGGACCGCGACCATGTCGTGCGTACCAGTGTCGTCCTCCTCCCACGGGGAGTTGAGGTGGTTGACCGAGAGACCTCGGGGCCCCGTCGACGTCTGCCCTTTCCACGATGATCCCCCGAGGGATCCCCGGTTGGCGAGAGCCATGACGTCTTTGGCGGCCCGATATTTCCCCGCCACGTAGGTCGACAACTTCTGGTAGCTCCGTTGCGCCGTGTTGTACACGAATGCATCCGTCCGAAGGTACTCCGGTAGGCCCTGGATCAGCTGCTGTTTCATCTTCCCCTCGGATTGGATGTTGCCGCACAGCTCGGCGAGGCTCCGTAAGCGTGTCGCGAAGGCGTCCACCCCTTCGTTGTCCACCAGAGTCGCCCAGCTAAACTTGTCCTGCGCTAAGACCAACACATGGGGCTCCGCTTAGGTCGACAACAGCCAATTGACCGCCGCGGGGAAGGACCCGAGGGCTCTCTGCCCGCCTCCGATGTCCGATCCCGAAAGGTCTCGAGTGAACCGCGCCTCGGCGCCGCCTGCGAGGAAGTTGGGAATTAGGTACAGACCCATCCCCTCCGAGACGTCATTGTCGTCGCAGGCCTTGAATAACTTCCGAAGCTACGAGAAGACCTTGAGGGGTTCCTTCCCGTTGAACAATGGGGTACCCCCGAAGGAGAACTTCATGTTCTTGGCCGTCCGTCCCATCTTGCGAGCTTGCGACGCCCCGTAGGTCGAGTGACGGTTGCGCAGGCGGTACGATCGGTAGTCGAGGACGCCCGCGAAGCGATCGTCAGAACACTCGAGGACCGCCAACTTTCCGGAACCCGCCTTGGTCCCCACGCGGTATTCGTCGTCGTCAGTTGTCGTCGGTGACGACGAGGAAGATGTAGACGACGAGGACGGCGAGGGACTACGATGTCGCCGTGTCTTCCCTCTGCTGCGGCTCTTCCGCGTGTACACGGGGGAGTCCCGGCGTGGGGCATCTTGAGCGGAGCCTGCTGGGCTCGCCGCGATGACCCGAGAAACGTCGGCCAACAACGACTCGCGGAACGTCGACAACGCCGTATCCAGATCTGCCATTGCGAGGGGCGTCACCGGATCGTGCTCTTGATCTTCCAATCCCGTCCGATCACCGTGAAGTCGAGGAAGAAAGGTATCGGCCCCCAATGGGACCCGTCGTGCTTTCTCGTCCACGAGATCCGCCAATGGTGGAGGCGGAGTGACGGGAATCCCTGATCCACCCACGGATCCCCCAAGTGCGGCGCCCGCTGGGGTCACCGCGGATGTACCCGCCGGCATATCGCTAGTGGTCGCGTCCAACTTGGGGATGTTGGGAGGCGACGCCATCGTAGTGGCCGTAAAGCAATCGAAGACAGACCGACGCGGAGATCCACGTCGTCTTCACTCAACAAACCAACCAACGATCGGAGAACCGGCTACCCGATGCGGGCGTGGCAACGGCCGGAATCCCCCGCTGATCCACCAGAAATTGTAGCGGTTCTTGGCACCACCACTTTGGTTCGTCGTCCAGCCGAAGTGTCCTCTTGATCAGCTCGGTCCGTCGAAGGAACTGCCCCGGAAATCGACCCACAGCCCAGCCTCCCCCCAACGGGAGGAGAGGATCACGGCAAAGCCCAGGGGGGAATCGTAGTCCAAAGCACAGTTGGTTTTATCAAGCGGCGGTGGGGACGACCTCCCCACTGTCAATAAACCCCTCCACAACCCGAGCGCCCGCGGCTAAAGTAGCCACGCCAAATGCGCCAAACAGATAAATACCTCCAAAGCGAAAAGTTCAAACAAGTACTAGGGGGGTTGGGAAAACCACGGGGGAAAAACCCCGCCCCCGACCAGATCCGATCCTCCTGAGATTCGGACGGGTCATTCCCTCGCTGGCCCGGATCGAGATATTTTGGGGGTGCCCCCGGGGGTGTTCTGTCCACAGCTGAGGGGCCGCGCCCCTTCTAAGCGCGGAACCCCCCGACCGCCACACAGCCGCCGCACCGCCGCCGACTGAAGAACGAGCAAGAGCACGAGCACCACCCGAGGCACCACCGCCCGCTGACGCTGGAGCACGTGCACACAGTGCGGCACCACCGCCCGCCAGAGCTCGAACAAGAGCACGAGCACCAACCGAGGCACCGCCGCCCGCTACGAGCGAGAGCACGAGCACCACCGGAGGCCCCACCGCCCACTGGAGCTCTAACAAGAGCATAAGCACCAGCCGGGGTACCGCCGCCCGCTGGAGCTCGGGCTCTTGCGCACCGTGCCGGGCCGCCGTGGGCTGGTGCACGCGAACGCAGACGACGCCCACTGAGGCACGACGAGAAAGAGCAAGAGCACCACCCGGAGGCACCCCCGCCCGCTGGAGCATGTGCACCGCATGCGCAGCGTGCCGCAGAGCCGCACGCCGGTGCACGCTGGTGCACGAGCGCGCCCACGACATGCGGCCACGCGGTGAGCGGAGCACGACCGCGCACGCCAGGTACACAGTTCACCAGTCGAGAGGACAGCCACCGGCCGCCGCACCGCCAAACGAGCCGCACGAGCCGCAAAGTGCATTCCGCCGCTTACGGGAACGACTTACCGCCCCACCTCCACCGCCTCTGCAAGAACAACGCGACTGCCGACCAATAGCCGCAGATCCGGCCACGAGATCACCAGCACTACCTACCGGCCGCCGCCCAACCGCGGCCACCCGCGGAGCACGGGGAGCGCGAGGAGCGCTGGGCACTCGTGGCCGACAGGAAGACGACGTCGCCTACAACAGTGCTGAGCGCCGCCAAATCCATCTGAAGACTTGGCGACGTTGGCAGATCTGACGCCGTGAGCTCCTTGCACGGCCATTCCGCCAGACGAACCGACCCCGTGCAGATCTAAGATGACGGCCGCAGGCCATTGGTTGGCGCGACAAAACGCACGCTGCTTGCGGGCTGCTTGCAGGCCGCACAATCCAGGCGTGACAGAGACTGCAGTCTGTTTCCCTATCTAGGACGTCCAGATCGATTCGAGCGACCGAGATTGCCGATGAGTATACGGGTTTGCACACTTGAGTTACTGTTTGCATGTGGCTCTGGACCCGCACTGGGGGAACGTCTTCCGGCACGTTCGCCCCGATTGCCCCAGATTGGCGCTTGCCGAGCCGCCGAAATCCGCATTGAATCGGGACCCCCTCCCCGTTGCTTCGTGACGCCCCCTTATCAAAATAGAATGCGATCTGGAGGGACGGGACTGGCTGCAGTGCGAAGCGCTGGTCTGCACGTTTCCTCAAATTCCCGGCGGGGCCGCCAATGGACATCAAGTTTGGGGGTTCGGTCGACCCCAGTAGAGTGGTGGGCCACCGCCCGGGTCGCATTCGACGATTGCGCCCTCCGCGTCCTGAGAGTGCGGGCACGTCCTGGCAAGTGACCTCGCGATGGGACGGCACTGTCAGGAAACGTTTGGAGACGCTGTCGCCGGCAGAAACCCATGTCGCCTCAGGCCCCCCTGGGGGGGGGTGGGAAACGTTTGCTCACAGAGGTGGGGTCATATGTGGGAAAAGCGCCACAGCCGTCTTTCATGAGTCAGATTCATTGATATTTTCGTTAGCACAGTCATATTTGGATTGATCACTCTATCTTGGTTACTGTTTTAACAATCAACTTGTTTTCTGTAGTTTGAGTAACATTATGGAATCAAGTGCGCTGGAGCAACTGGTGCACCGCCCGGTAGTGTACCGATTGCACATTGTTGAGATTTCTGGATAAACGAAGTCGATAGGAATTGATGTCTCTATCGATAAGCGATATTGACAGTTTACTTTTCGATTTGGAAACGTCGGTATGGTACAAAACTTAGTACGAGCTTTGAAGCATGCGCTAGCCCCACCGATCTCGCACGCACTGGTCGTTAAACTCGCTAAACCTCAGTCGCCGACCAGACAGACAAGCAAACCAGTACGAAAAGTACGTTACGGAGGGCACAATGCACCCAGGTACAGTCATTATTCAGTTATACCCGTCCCGGTTATATCCACAGTGGATATAACCGGGACCACGGACGCACCACAGAGCCCGAGAGATCGAGGAATGTGAACTTAAGACGCACTTGCCACCCGGTTTTTGTACTTGATTTAACACAAAACGATTTACTTGGAGTGGGATGAGATTCTTGGAGACCAGGTCGTGCGCTGCTGGTTGAAGGCGGATTGCCTGCCCACTGAAGCAGTTTCTCGTCTGAGGCTCCAGCTGGGCGACATCCAGGTTGTGGCCGAGCCGGCCCGCATGGATGTGTCCCACTTGGTCGCCATGATGGCCATTACGTCCCTGGAGCATGAGTTTGACGGCCTCAGTGGCCAGGAACAGGTCCTGGCGGTGTGGCGCTGGCTGACGGCAGAGGCTGATGTTGAGGCCATTGACCAGACGGTTCATATGGTCTTGACTGGGGGGGATGATGAGGAGTGATAGCGTAGAGGCGGAGTGGGAGGCAAGTGAGTGTGATCTCGTTTAGTGCTAAGTCAATCAAATATTGAATTTTTTTCTCGCCAAGATCCTTGTAGATCCTGCCAGTCGTACTCTTTTCTCCATGTTGGAATACTGGATTCGCACGATTGCTGCGGATCCGCAAGTCGGCAGATGCTCGCATAAGTCGCTCCTGACAGTGTAAACAAATGGCAGTGGATATAACTGAATAATGACTGTATCGCAAGAAGACCATCCCTCTCCAGTTCAGCTGGCCCAGTGGCCGCACCTAGACACGAACGTTCATGAGTCGACGGGCCTCCGGACTCTTGCCGAGGCATCAGGCACTCGCGTCCCGCAACTATACCCCCATGCCCAAAGTCCAGCTCGCTCCGTAGAAGTGCCTCCTTGCCACTTTGTGCAAACTAGCGTCGCTCTGTGGAATCAGGTGCCAGAAACCCACTGCAGGCACAGAATTACTCGGCTCACAGTCGCAGTGACCCCTTCCAATGCGCGGCCGCCGTTTATGGACCCACTGGGTCGTCTAGTGCATGGCATGCCTTCGCACGCGGGAGAACGTTTGACGCCGAGGCGAAAGGATGTGTCCACTCTAGCGCGGATCAGGCACTGTCGTGGTCATGCAGCTGTTTGGCTGCGGTGCCAAAGCGAGCCACGGGTACGGTCCGGGTCCAGTTGTGGCCGTTTTTAGCGTGAGACAGGGTGAGAACAGGAGTGCAGCTCCTACAAGATATCCCACACTACCGGAATTTATGCGATAGTTAAGATACCCAGATCCCCATACAAAATTGACAAATTCGTGCACCGATCGGGACGCGATATCCACAATCGCAACGTTCGGTAAATACCATCCTTTGCCCAGAGGGTTCCTCCCAGAAAGTCAGGACCCTCGATCAAGAAAGAAGAGTATTTGAAGTGCGGACTGTATCATGTAGCCCCTTTGGAACACTGGATTCTCTGCTATCGTTTGGATTTGCTTTTTCATAAGGACCTTGTTAACCGAGCCGATTCCGATCAGAGCTGCTCACCGGACAAGCGATGCCTGGCGCAACGCGGGACCTGCATGGGAGGCTGCACGCTCTTATAAACGAGTGCTTGGAGCGCAAGTGTGTCCTGTGGCCGGGCGGTAGATGCCGGATGTGGGAGAGTGGCCATCATACAGTGACATAGGAAAGGTCAACAGAAGACATCTTCTACCTTGGATACCGATAAAAGAGCATCGCAGGGGTTCTCACAGCCTTTCCTTTGTTCTCACCACGGGAGTTCTGCATTGAACGGAAAGGAGTCATACGGAATGGGTGCTTGGTGTCTACAAAGATGGTAAACGAACAGGCGATGCTTTTTGTCGACGGCCTGGGAGGGTATCGTCCGGCCGCAAAACTGCAAGGAGGGGGGGCGCTCAAATGGGCTCAGACGCAATGCTAGGAAGGCTGGGCGGTCAAAGACTGTCATGTGCAGAGAAGAAAAGTAGGATTGGGTGCCCCAGATGCGTTTAGGAAACGAAGAGCGGCGGTGATGGAACCTTGTCTAAGAACAACGAAGAGAAAATTGAAAATGTTGCAGAAAACGTGTTGAAGACGGTTTGAAACCGGATGGGCCCTGAAATATTTCATGCGGCGACCGAAGCGGATAATTTGTGCGGCTGAGAGTGGGCCGTTGCGCATGTGACTTGCAATAGGCTTTCATCGTCCGGAGCGCACAGCAACGGGCGACGATAGCCTATCGTTAGCAAACGTCACGTGCACTGGTTCGCTAACGATTGGACAGGAATCGTTCTCGGTATCCGGACTCAGGTATGTGCATGGTATGGGGGCCTTTTCTGGGGCGCGCTGTGCTTGCCACATCGCGGTACAAATACAAACGCTGCTTGTAATTGAAATTAGGCCTGCTGCTGCGCTACGTGCCGAGCGTCCGAGATGGTGAGTGTGCGGACGTACGGCAGCGTACCGATCCGGCGTGGGTCGTTCTGAGTGTCCCGGGCTGCTCACCAGGGCCGCAGGGGGGCAGGTAGCAGGCGGCTGCGCGCATCGGCGACCCCACCATCGGCGACCGCCGGTGCCGCATTGGCCAATGGCGGTTGGATACCGTACGGACAAGGGGGACACTGACTTGGAGCGTCCACAGACATAACAATATGGAGAACGCCAGCGCAGAAAACAGCCGCGGAGAATGAGCTTGGACGCAGCACGAGTAAGACTGGCTCAAAAGTTCTAAACAAGTCACGGAGCACAACAAGCAGCCTCGGAGAGTGCCGTGCTCCCCCTTGCTGCTCCATCGGGTTTGGGTGCCGCTGCCGCGACTGCCCCCTTCCGCCGAAATTGCCGCCGCTGCAACGACTGACAAGATACAGTAGCGACTTTCTGCCCCTCCCCCAGTGCGGCCCCCCGTCTCGCCACGCGCAGCAGATTCAGCGGCCACTGCTGCTGCCGCCGCCGCTGCAGCGGCTGCTGTCAGCGTTTGTACTAACAAAGAATACGACCGAGTGCCTCGACTGCCCAGCCGGAGCATCCATGGATGCCCAGCTGTTCCATGTCGGCTGGGACAGCCGTTTGCCTCGGCCAGACAATGAGCCGTCTGAAACAAATGTCGGCCGGGGCCGTCTCTGTTGTGTCAGCCTCACCCGACGGGATGAGCTCTTCGGTGACAGAGGGTCCAAACGGGCCGCCCCAAGCAACTATGAGAGCAGCGAAATAGGAAACGCAGCGGACGTGACCGCGGCCTGTTGGAGCATCCCCTGTTGCAACACCTAGCAGAGTGCGCCCCACACCACCGCGGGGGCAGCAGCTGGCACAAAGCGTTGGGCCGCTGCCGCGTGCGCCAGCGAGCGCACCATCGGCAGCGCCACGGCGGCGCCGTCGGTCGCCGCGCCGGCCGCGCCGCCGCCACTGGCCGCACCGCCGCAGGGGCGATGGCCCCCACGTGCTGCCGCCCTGCCACCGTCACAGAAATCTGGCGCCGCCGAGGGCGTGGTCGGCGGGGCGCCCGCCCGTCGATACGGCCAGTCGGCCGCGGCGGCGTCCGCGCGCGCGCCCCGCCCCGCGGTCGCCCGCGGCCGCGCCGGCCGGCGCGCCGGCGTGCCGCGGGGGCAAGCCGACGCGGAAAAGCACCGACACATGCACAGCGTCCACGGGCGCCGATTGGTTCTGCCGTCTGGGGCACCGCGCGCCGCCTGCGTGCGCGCGACGCGCGCGGATCGACCGCCTGTATGGCGGCCGCGCGCCAGAGACCCCCACCCGCCCCGGTGCGCGCCGTCTGCGCGCACGCCTTCGCCCGCCTGTACCATCTTCAGAACAATGGTCATCCTGAACGTGAGAAAATCCCGTTCAGGCCCCTGTTACGGCACGGCGCCTGAACAAGGGAACTCCGGTCACAAACGTTGTTCAGGTGCACGGACCTGATCTCGAGGTCGGACGTTAGAGCGCTACCAACAACGTTCCGTTCCGCAAATATTCGCGCCTCGTGGCGCAACGTGTCTAACGTGGCACCGTATGCGGAAAACCGTGCCACCATCAACGTCATGTATGCAGAAACGACCACATACGCCGATCTGCGAATGTAGAATCGCAACATAAGTCCAACCGGATATCCTCTGGGGGGGTTCGGAACCATTCGGTAATCGCGGCCGACCTTCCGCATAGAGGGCCGATTTGGAGAAGGTCGAGCCCGATTCGCGACTGTTCCGAACCCCTCCGACCCGTTTCAGACGAATCTGAGTGCTATCATGTGCGGGAGAACGCCACCCAACGACCGCGATCGTGACCACGTGTGGCGTCTTCGATCGGACGGCCGGATTTGCTACCGCGACGTGAGCGCAAGCTGCACCGTGCCGAACGCGTCACGGTGCAATGGCGACAGTGGTCCGGCATTCTAAGCGTTGGGCCGTCTGACAAATGCCCTCTCGAGAGCCTGGCAGCGTCTCGTCCGAGGCGTGCCTTGAGGCGTGGGCGTACAGCGAGGTGCGACCGCCACACCACAGGAGCTGACCAGTTCTTGAAGCGCAGCACGGTCCGTGGGGGCCGGTGGGGCCCCGTCAGAGGAATTGCAACCGCCGCACCCTGCCGGCGCACCCTTTTTTTAGTGTACGACCCGACGGCCCATGAGTGGCCGGCCGAGTTTCCCGGCTCGAGGCGCGAGGACCACATTCCTGTGGAGGGACCTGGCGCGAGCTGCACCCCCCTCGGCCGGCCCGAATATCAGTGAAAGCGATGCATTGATGGCCTAACCTCTCTCAGGGGCTCTGTTCGGCGGAACGAGGCACGGCACGAGTGGACCGAGCACCCTCAGGCGACCAGATTCTGGGAGGGTCGGCGACAGCCACGTCAGCAGGGCCCTACGCGTCACCGCTGATATTGATATTCGTGGGTGGACGGACGGTGCCTGTCTGGGGGGAACTGCACAGCCCTGCATGCTCCGACATGCCGCCCATTCGTTCTTGGCACCGTCGTGGGCACCGTCTTTTTCCCCTTGCTTTTGGTCCTGGCCATCTCGTGGCCGGTGCCCGATGGAACAGGAGGCGGCTGACGACGAGCTCGACCTGGCTGTTGTTTTGGGGGCTCAAGCGCATCTCGACATCCGCCGCGCCCTTCTCGCGGTACTTCAGGGCCGCGTGCGCAAGCGCACCGGAGGCTCCCGCCCAGGTCGCCGGCTTGATCGGCCGCGGTATTTTCGACCTAGGCGCGCGCGCCATCATGCGCGACTACTCTGGTGCGGATGGGGAGCCGCCAGTGTATGGCGAGGACGCGTTCGAGGAGCGTTTTCGCATGCCGCGGCCGGTGTTCAACCGGCTGTTCCGCGCGATTCATGACCAGCCCGGCTGGAGGCGTACCGTCAACGCCACTGGACGGCCGCAGGCCCACGCTATCCAGAAGGTTTCTGCCGCGTTGCGCGTGCTGGGCTTCGGCGAGCCATTCGACCGATCGGTCGAGCACTTGCGCCTGTCACGCTCCTCCATCGACGTGTACACGCGCCGTTTTACGCATTTCATCATTGACATGTGGGAGTCAGCCTACCTTCGACGCCCTACCGCCGAGGAGCTCGAGCACATCATGCGGCGCAACGCGGCCCGAAATCTTCCGGGCTGCATTGGCTCCATTGACTGCACGCACTGGACGTGGGCAAGATGCGCTAAGGCCCTCGCCGGGCAGTACAAGGACCGCAATGGCAAAGTCGCTGTGGTGATTGAGACGGTTTGCTTATGCGTAGAGATGCCGCGGCTGCTCTGCGCGGAGCTGGGATTTGTTCCCCTAGACGCGGTGATAGGCCTAGCGAGGCCTTCAACAAGGGTGACGGTCCTCGCTGCGACGTAGTGTGGGGCGGGCTTGTGACCGTATCTGCTGGAGACCAAGTCCATGATGGAGATGACGACCAAGGCCCGCTCGTCGGGACAGGCAGATACATGCGCATGGCCGAGAAAGAGGCCAAGGACGTGCACGGGCACCTGTCTCTCCTCGAAGACTTGGCGGAGCATGTGTGGGCTGACCGAGGCAGGCTTCTCTCGCCCCATGTGCGACTGCCGCGTAGTTGCTCGACAGTGCTATCATGAGGGATTGTTGTTCGTTTGTGATTTGAGCAAGTGAATGGCTTTGGCAAACGGTTTTTTTCCCCGTTAGGCAGGGTTTTTTTTTCCCTGAAGCACTGACCTGCCGTACGCGTCTATTCGTCTGTGTCAGGCTGTGGACGAAGGGTATGAAGCTCAAAAGCTATCGGAATGTGTGCATAGTGCGGATAAGGCCCCCATGTATATGTGGCATGTGCGGTGCCTTGGACTTTATGAAGCGTGTGCTTCGAGCCGCAGCCACTATGGGACCACTGAGTCTCTAAGCTGCTACGTTGGGTCGCAAGCGTCTGCAAAGAAGCCCCGTACACTTTCCTTTGGCTGTTTGGGCTGCGCGTGCCCGCCTGATGTATGGAAGCGGCCAGTCAAAGACGCTTCTGTCTGAAAGAAAGGCAATGGAGACAACGGTACCAGTATGAAGGAAAAAAACCCGGAAAGGGAAAAAAAACCATATTGCTCTTCTACGCGGCGGTCATTGTAGCAGCTCAAGCCAACAGAACAGGCATTCTCACACACACTGCGGGTACATTCCAAGCATGGAGTGCACCTCTCAAGTTGGCCACGTACGTGGCCATCACAAAGACAGCGACGAACTGCAGTGGCGTGGTCGCGCGCGTGTCCTCGGCCAAGATATCAGAGGCCGTCCAGTCAATGCTCTTCATCAGCACTCTCCTCGTCGTCCGTCTCCGTGTCCCACTCCATCGAGTCAACGATGCGCGCTACGAGGTCGACGCCACCACGGCGAGCCATGTCCTCGAAGCGCCGCCGCTTGGTCAAAAGAGTCGCGCGGCCACGACTCATGGCCGCACGGTGATGGGGCGGCAGCGGAGGGCAGCAGCGACTCACGCGCTGCCGTGTGACAGGGGAGGAGCCACCAGGCTCTTGACCACCAAAAATGTCGTTCCCCGTCGCACCCACGTGCGTGTCTTGGGTGTCACCTGCGTCCTCCTCCTTGTTGGCGTCGTCGCTCACGTCGCTGTCGCCAGATGGTTGCGACGATATCAGAGCCGCGGCCGCCGCGGCAGCCTCCTGAATGGTGCTGGCCGGTGCCGGCGGAGCTGCTGGCGGCTGGGGGGACGGCGTACGTTGCACAGAAGGAGCCGCGTCCTCCGCTGTATGCACAGAGCCTGGGGGGGTGAAGGCATCGACCGCGTCGGCATCAGATACCGTCTCCTTCTCTGCAGATGAAGCCCTTCCACCTTGGCGAGCTCCTTTAACTCGACTGCCGCGGCCACGCGAGCGCTCAAGTCCAGGTTCTCGTCCCTCAACACGACCACGGGCACATCTGCCTCCACGTCCGCGCCCACGTCCACGGCCGCGGTCTCCGGCACGCACATCACCACGCCCACCGCCGCGTGCACGACCTCGACGAGATGATGGCAAGGCGGCAGCCACTGCAGCAGCGGCCGCGTCCGACTGGTCTTGCATGTTCGCTTCCTCTTGTGAGTCTGGCGTGCTGTCATTGGCCGTGCGCTAGCCATTATCGTCCTCTTGTAGGCGACGGCGCATCTCCCTTTGCCACCACAGGCGCCCTTCCGGCGCGTCTGCCGCCATGGGTGACGACCAAAAAGAAATAGTCGCGCGCTCCGCCGCCGACCGCGCAATAGAGTTGAGCGCCGCCGTGTTGGTGATAGACTCGCGGTTGAGTGCCGCCTCCATGCGGGATGACGCCTTGGCGGCCTTGTTTCCTTGAGGCCGCGCTTGAAAAGCACTGCGAGAGCGCCGCCGCAGCTGCTGCTGCCCCCGCGCAAAGGTAGAGCTCGTGGGGTTGTTGGTGAGGTATTCTTCCTCTTCCTCGTCGTTGAAGAGGTCGTACAGTGGGTCCTCGTCGCAACTCGCGGCACCCATCGCGCCACTTGCGGCAGATGTCCCCCGCGACCCACCAATGGCCGAAATTGTAGCAGCTCCGCTGAAGCGGTCAAGCTTGCGTAGAATCTCCCAGTAGGGCAGCGGTGCGCACTTGAGCGTGGCTACGTACTCGGCATTGAAGCCTTCATAGGGGCTCAGGCCGTTGAACTTGGCAACAGCAGCGTTCACCATGTCCCTTGGTGTCGGGTTGCCCGTCATCTTGGCGTTGAGGACCGACACATACGCGTTCTTGAAGCGCTCGACCATCGGGAAGATGTTGTACTGCAGCTCCTTGTCGATGGCGGACGTCGACCGACCACGACGCTTCGCCACCTGCGGCATTGAGTCCGGCAAACTCTCTCGGAAGCGGTGGCAGTAGTCAGACTTGAACAACTCCATGCGTTGGTCGGTTCCAACCTCAGCGTTGAGCGTGGCCTCGACATAAACAGCGCACAGAACCTCGCGCTCGTCTCGCGTCCACGACACGCCTCGGGTACCCGCGCCGCCATTGTCTTGAGAAGGCAGGGCTCCTCGTTGTAGACCGGCCTCATCGGCGGAGCCGGCGCCGTCACCGTCCGACACCTCGGCAGCCGCACGCGCCGGGGCCGTCCGTGGCCCGAGAGGCGAGTTGTTGCCAGTCGTCGCGCCCTCAAATCCTCCGTCGCGGAGACAAGCGCCGTAACGAGGGTGGGCGGAAGGGTGGTTGCGGTTGGGAACGGGGTGGTCGTTGTCGTTGGAGGCCCGGGGGTGGCTGTCTCTGTTAGTGGGTTGGTGGTTGTCATCGGGAGCGGTGGGGTGGTCGCGGTCTGGGCCGGGGGGGTTGTTGTCTTTGGTGTCGTAGTCGGCCATGTTTTGGCCGCCTTGGTGTGGGTCTTGCACTTTTCTTTGGTCTTGAGTCTGTTGGGGCGAGCGAGCGATGGGGACGATCTCATCAATGTCCATGTCGTGCCAACTTCGTGTTGGGCATCGTCCGTAATGTTGGTGTGAAGAAATATAGTGGAGGGACACGAGCTCGGGATCGGTGAAGAAGGTCACAGCAGTGGGAAGGGCAGCCGCGAGCACGGCCACGGTTGAAAGAGGGCAGGCTAAAGACGACGGCGGAGCTGCAGCGGCCCGAAAGGCACCGGCTCCCATCACTCGGGAGGCTGCTGCCTGCTCGCGTCCACCCACCGTAACCCGCGCACACCGTCAGCATCAGGCCACGTTGGCACTTCCATCCACCGCGGCGGCACCTTGGCCACCGCGGCCCTGCGCCGCTCGTTCTCGTGGCGCACGTAGCCCTCCCACTTCACGTGGTGGACGCAGCCAATCTCGTCGGGGGGAGTCTCCGCGATGGGCGGCGACGCCCACGGGCAAGGGCACCACGGTGCGCAGGTAGGATGCTCAGGTCCAACAGTCACGGCGAGGCGGCACACATAACACATGCGCCGATGCGCCCGCCACTCTGCCGTACGGCTCAAGTATCCACGGGAAGTTCCAATCCAGCGCCACCCCCAGCCCGGATGTGCAGAGGGCCGGCGCGCCCTAGGGCACGGGCAGGTCTCAGGGCAAATCTAAACGTTGGACCTCACCGTATGTGCGCGCTTGCACTCAGCGCAAATGCTCCTCAGGCCCCGTTGCAGCTGGGCCTTGGAGATAGGCCGTTCCGGGGGGCCATGAACCGTCCTCGTCGTGTACGCCATGGTGCCGCGCTGGTCACTAGTCCCGTTCGGCCCCGTCGGCCCTGTGGCACCTCAGTCAGGCCGACCGCACTCGGGCGGCCTTCCCGACCGGGCACCCGGTAGTCTCGTCAAAGACCCCGGAAGCAAGCGCCAAGACGCGCACACACAACTGGTGTGGGCGGCAAAGACAAGCCGCTAACACGACACAGCGTTGTGAGGCTCAACGTTTACTTGCCTCCCTCGGGGGGTTCGGGACTGCTCTGCTGTCCCGCTCAGATATACCCACCTGTCCCCTTCCCTCAACCCTCAGGGGGTTCGGGACTGCTCTGCTGTCCCGCTCAGATATACCCACCTGTCCCCTTCCCTCAACCCTCAGGGGGACCCTCGCAAGTGGGCCAAAAACAGGGGTCAAACGCGGGCGACACCCGCCGCCGGGGGTGTGCCCAAGACCCAATCAAAACACGCCAACACAATCCCGAAGGCGAGGGTGAGATGCACTGAGAACATCAGATATGACTCCTCACAACGAAAAGAACAAATCAAGGATACGGTCATAACTCAGAGGACCGTACAGTGGTATTTCCGGGAAGCGCAAGTGGATCATCCCAACCACGATCCGATCGCACCCAGTGGGTCTCGTGATCGGTAGGAATTTGCTTAGTCTAGCCAATCCCGGTAACCAGGAATCTCAGCCTTACTTAGGCGAGCTCCGGGCAAGACCCGCCTCAACGGCGTGTCCGCCTGTGGGCCTTCCACTTAATGGACCCATCAGCTGTCAAGTACAGACGGCCTCCGTGTGGCCATGCTGCCACAGGCCCAGCTTGAAGGCCGGCAGTGGGAGTCGTAGACGTCCCCGGTATCAAGTCTCGAGGAGACGTGGGCGAGGAGGTAGTGGGCAGCGTAGGCGTGGGGATGCCCGGAGGCGTGGATGAAAATGCCTCAGGCCGTTCAGACGACGTGTTTGCCGGCAGCGTGGATGAAGAGGTGACAGGCCGTGTCGGAGACGTGTGCGGGGGTTGTTTGAGTGAGGAAGGCGAGCCCTCCATGGTAATGGTGCAGCGTAGACGTGCGCCCCGACGCGCCGCGTGTCGCTCTGTCGATGGATGGAAGCGTGGATGGAAAGGTCGGAAAAAGAACGCGTTGGTAGCAACCCGGCAGCCAGGCGGTCAGCAAAACTAGTCGACGAAGCTCGCACCAGAGAGGTGGCGGCGACCGTCGGCAGCTCGGCAACCAAAGTCGTACCAGCGAAGGGGAGCGTGTCGCGGGACGGGGAGGGTGGGAAACAGCGGCTGCAGAGCAGACGGTACTAGCCGTGTGGGCGCGGCCATTCACGCACACAACCCAGCGCTCGGCCCACTTGGCCCAGAGGTGTCGCGCCTCGCCCGTCTGTCTGTCTGACAGCGCACAGCGCCCCGTGGGCCCAACGAATGCGGCCAGAGGCACCTATTAGACGGTCCTACGACACTGTTAGTCCCGCGAGAGGGAGCTGTGTCTGCAAGTCGGGTGACTCACGCCGCAGGTGGCTCCAAAGCATGAATCAGAGGGCCCGCAAGACATCATTTCTTTGGGTTTTTGAAGCGGGCTCCATGCGGTCGCCGAGAGTCGGCGCCGCCTGTTATCAGTCAGTTTTCTAAACGGCTTCTGTGCATTCACCTCGTTAGTGGCAATCGTGCACTCATTTATCAGCCGCCTGCGTGGCTGTGTCAGCGCTTACTGCACCGCAGGGAACCTCAGGACTACGGGAACGCTCTCCACCACAGAACCAGTGGAAGCACGATCCAATGCGCTTTTCTGACGCTTTCTTTTCTGCCGACGACCCTAGCAGTGAGCAGTTCTATTCCAGACCAAATCAACCTGGCCCCGAGGCCATGGTTCAGGGTTGGTCAACGCGCCATCACCGCAACAGCAAAGGTACGTGTGCATCCCTGATTGCCTGTGCGAGTGCGTTTCCGTGGCTCGCGCACCGCCGCCGGGGCCTGACGGATACGCAGCTATTTGGGGGCATCGCGGGCTCCCCTGAAGGTCCGCCACTTGGCTTGTTAACAGGTCACACACGAGATTTTCATACCTCCTCACGCGAGCGACACCACCAGAGATTTTAAACATCTCGTCATCAGATTTTGATCCCGTCATTTCATTGGATGGCTTCAATCGGTCGGATGGCGGCCGCCGCATTGATGGCAACCTCAGAGAAACCTGTCCTTGCCGTTGGTTCTGTGCGGTGTAACCACGACGATGCATTCGCAACACCATCTGTAACCCAGAGTGGGCCAGTACATGGCTCGTATCGCCCAAGTGCTGCCATTTCCCAGAGGGCGTTCGCTCTCTCCCGTGCGCATGGCGAAAGAAGGCGCACCTGGATGTGAAACAAGCGACTGAGGGAGCGGTTGCTACCTACGACAGTATAGTGACCATTCCCATAAAGATAGAACGAAAGATAGGTGAACGCGTGGCGTCAGAGCACCCCCCTTTATCCTCCCCTCCCTCAGCCAAGAGGCACAAAAGACAACCGACTGGCTCTACCAAGATTCAATGGAACAGAGAGTACCGGAAGAGCATCTATCGGAGTCACAGGCGAAAGCTCTCCCTCTTCAGATAACAGAGAAGCTACACTACAAGGATCTCCCCACATCATCCCTACGCTCCCCGTGAAAAACGCACACAAGACACGGTTCCAGACAGAGAAAGAAAACAGGATACGCAAGTGGTGGTGGTGAAGGTACTTGCGGTACCGCGTGTACGCGCCGCAACCGTCATTCCTTGTCGCAAACAAAACGTCGGACCACCTACAACCTCGCAGGAACACGGCCCAGTACTCAGGGCCTCCGTAGAAGGCCCGGCAGGGGCCCACCGCTGCTCTCAGGTTCCCATGCTTGTACGGCTTCTAAGAATGCTACGCGGGAGCTGCAAAGCCCTTTGAAGGGGTCAGCTTCAGGTTGTCCTCAGCCAAAGTAACACCGACGAGGACGACATCCTCGTCGTCGTACCCTCTCGCATGCGCACTAGCCAAGGACAGCGCGGCCTTGTCCTCCACACGAGTCGCTGCCAGGCCGGCCCGGTCCACCACCTTGTTCGGTGCAGAATCGAGCGCTTGGAAGACGGGCATGGCCTCAAGTGCCGAGGCCACAGCTGTAGACGGAGGAGCACGGCGCCCGTGCGCGCAAATCGTGTTCATGGCCAGGTGGCACTTGGCCGACCACTGAACCGCAGCGCGGTACGTCTTGCTCGACCGAGCTAAGTGCTTGTCGACAGAGTCTGTCTTGAGAGACATGAGTCGAGAAGGTGCGGTGGTCGATAGTCATGGCCTGGAGGTGGGCCAGCTGCACGTCCATCGGCACATGAGACACACCAATGTTCTCCACAGCCTTCACGGCCGCAGCGTACTGGTCGATTTACGACTCGCGAGCCGTAGAGTCATCGTCTTCCTTTGCAGGATGTACATCACCCTCGCAGTCCTTGGAGTCCTTGGGCTGCCCGCGGCCGTCGTCGGCCTTGTTGCATTGCACTGCTGCCAGTGCGCCTCGGGCGGCCTCATCCGAGGCCTCCGGGGCCTCCGCCTTGACCTGCTTGCAGCCTGCCACGTACACATCTTTTGCGTGGCCGACGTCGGCCATGTTATCCTGGACATCACCGACAACTCCGCGTGCGGCCTTGTCGGAAGCCGCCCCACACTCCACCTTGACGGTCTTGCGGCTGCACACGCCAACGTCAGTTGATGGCCCGTCGTCGGCCACGTGCTCTTGCGCATCAGGTACAGCGCCGCCTGCGGCTTCGTCCAGTGCCGCCATGCAGTTCATCTTGCCCTTCTTGCCCGCCGAAGACTTTGCGTGCGGCAAGTCTTCCTCGGCCTTGCGCTTGTCTCCTTTGCAGGCCTTGACGTAGTCCGTATCATCGCTGCTTCCGGCCTCTTCAGAGGCCGCTAGAACGCTGTCATCTGCTTCAAGAAGAACAGCTTGAGCGGTCTCCACTGCAGCAGCCGTAGCAACGGCGTCATCAGCTTGAGCGCCAGCGTCCATCCCGGCCGTGTAGTCGGCCGCCTTGTCACTTACACCGGCTTCCGTCGCGTTGACGGGTGGTGGAGAGTCCGCGCGCTCGGCCGCCGCGGCACCCGTGTGTTCGCCGCCGCCACCTCGCGCGCCCGCTCCGCCACGAGCGCGTTCAAGCCTGGCCGCGTGGGCGGCCATCAGGGCACGGCGGAGAGTATCTCGAGCCGTATCGCCACAACAGTCGGTCGGCGAAGACATGGGCACTCTGCGTCGGGGACGCCCCCGCCGTGTATGTCGGGGGTGGGTGCGGCGGGTGCGGTGAGCATGGAGGTGCGAGAAACCGCACGTCGTGCCGTGCGGCTAGCAGGATCCGCTGGTGCCGTGACAATAGTGCGCAGGCCACGTACCATGAACAAGCCCAATAAATGGCTCCTGTCGCGTCCATTCAGGAGACTGCCCAGCACTCACCCGTGGCCCTGCCTCGTGCTACCTTCTCTGCACCGAACGACCAGCTCCGTGCTAGCGCTCGCCCATGGAAGCGAGGCGCCACAGCAAGGGGGAGTGGCCACGGTGCGCCTTGGTACTCACGACCCAGGCAGCGTCAGGGCGAGCTACGCATCCATCCTGATCTCTCTCACATGCAGCCCCTTCTTTGTGAGGCGACTAGTTTCCTTCCACACCGAAATGGCATGGCTGCTGGGCCGCCGGACAGCCGGCCCTCTCGGGCAAAATCGCGTCAGCGGCGATCCACGTGCGCCGCCGTGAGTGGCACATCGACCCGTTCTTCGTTCTCCGTGCCCAGGCTCTCGGTCCGACCGTCAAATGACTTGGCCGCCTAGCGCTTACGAAAACGAGTCAGGCAGCGATCAGGAGACATTCGGACAGGGCGACATCGGCCGCAACGCATCTGAAAACGAGTCAGGCGGCCCTCTGACGAGATTCGGACAGGACGGCCTCGCCTGGGGCACACAAAGGCACACGGAGGCACGTGGCGATCGGAAACGTGGCCCCTCGTAACCAACAACCGCCCCGACGACCGCATATTCATTCCAGATTGGACCTCCGAACCTGCTGCGTGTCACACTTTTGAACGACGATCGATGACGATTGTCGGCCCCTCAGGCGACAAATGACGTCCAACCACCCACTCTCCCATTCAAGCTGCCAGCACATGCCTGTGCCGGTTGCGTTCGGAAGGTTGCAACCACCAACACAAGCGCAAACAAGGTCTGAGCGTCCGAAAAAGTAGCCCTGTGTTGTTCTTCAAGTACATCGGTTTTTGCCGCATGAGTTCGGTCGTGCTCGACGCCAGTTCGGCACCCAGTCACAAGCCTACACGAACACATACGTGGCGCTCTTAAATGGTTCGGAGACGGCTCGATGCGGACGTTGTTGGTAGTGCTCTTAGGAGATCGCGAGACACACACTTAATACTCCTGTTAACCAGGGTCGATCATTATTGCGCTAATCTCTAGACGATGACAGGTAACTGGCGGCCCATGCACACTGCTCGTCGACGCTGCTCTCTTTTATTTCTGGAGGGACTACGGCTGGGACTACGGCCATGAGGAGAACTGTCGCATTACGCGTCCCAGCCCACGCCCCTTGGCTGGCCCGGAGATCGTTGGTACACCGGGTGACGCGAATGACGTGTCACGCCCCGGTTGGGACAGGTGGCGCTGTCGGTGCTGGGTGGGATCTTGATTGATTGTGGGTCGTTTGCATTTGGTTGTCAATTGTTTGAATTATCTGCTTTCCAGTAGGGGGGTCCACTGTTATGGATCCCCAGATCTC
>Ga0209093_1000313_pt1 | contig 25551 bp, 35 predicted proteins | sample SidtaG_4_FD_187450 | JGI IMG/M metagenome (GOLD analysis project Ga0209093, IMG submission 187450) | Marine algal microbial communities from Sidmouth, United Kingdom - Sidmouth_Male1 metaG (SPAdes) (version 2) | ecosystem: Host-associated > Algae > Red algae > Unclassified | place: Sidmouth...
CGTCCGCCGCCCGCCCGCTCACCGCCCGCCTTCCCAACGCCTCCCCCCGAACGTCCACGACCCACCCAGCACCCGCCCGCCCAAAGTCCCCGACCCGCCGGCAGTCCCCAGCCCTCGCGACGTGCCCCGCCAGACGTCCGCCGCGCGCCCAGCGACCGCCCGCCCGAGATCACTGACCCGTCCAACCTCGCCCGCTCGTCCAACGACGCGCACCGGCCCGCCCAACACCGCCCGGCCAATTTCCAACGCCGGGCCGCCCGGAACCCTCCGCCTACAATTCAATACCCGTCCAAGCCCCGCCCAACCTCCGCCGCACAACGCCCGCCCGCCCATCATCTGGGACCCGGACGACGCTCGCGCGCCAAATTTACGCCACCTGGCCGCCCATCGACTCCCGCCCAACGACCGCCAGCCTCCCGGCATCCGACCACCTCCGAGCACTTGCCCGACTTCCAATTGACACCCGCCCACCCACGGTCCACCCAACACCATCCGGCCGCCCGCCCTCCATCAGCCCATCTCCACTTGCCGGCCGGCCGCCCCGCACCCGCCCATCATCGGCCTGCCTCCCGCCCTCGTCGGCGGTTCTACCCACTCGCTGCTTCGGGTAACTTCTTGATTACTGTGACGCGACACAGGCGCGAGCTGAGTTGCCAGGAAGTCGCCGGGGGGGGCTACTAAGAGAGTCATACGGTGGATCCAAGGGGACACCCAGGCAAACGGATATCTAACCGGTTCTTCCGGTTTCAGCCAAAATCTGCGCAAATGATTTACGACTGATTTTGGGCATTTGTGTCAGTACTTTTTGGTCGATGCAGATTTATTGATCCAATTTAGTGCCCATCAATGACTGACACGCGACGAACCATATCAGGGGGACGTGTTGGGGCGGCCGCCGCCGCACCGCCGGTGCAGCTCGTCACCTTGCCGCCGGCCACCGCCGCCGTCGCCCCGCCGTCGTCCGACGGCGGCCGGCCACGCCGAGGCACCGTCGCCGAGTCGCCGCCGCCGAGTCACCGCCCCCGTCGGCTGCCGCGGCGCTGCTCCGCGGGGGGCGCCTGTCGCCTGCGGGCGCGCAAACCGCGGCAGCCGCCGCGGCGCGGCTCCTTGCCGCCGCTGGCGCCCGCCCGCCACCCGGAGTCGACGCGGCGCCGGCGACGCCGCCCCCCCCCCCAGCCGCGCGCACCTCCTTGGCCGAAGCGCGACGGGGGGGGGGGGGCGTGCCGCTCGCCTTTGCCGCCGCCTCGCCCGTTGCCGCGGCGGCGCAACACGGCGAGGCCGCTGGCCGAGGCGCCGCCACCCCGCCCGGCGGCGTCGGGCTTCGCCGGCGCCACGCGGAGACGGCAACTCCACGACCCCCCCCCACCGCTTGCGCCTCCTCCGCCGGCGCGTGGCGTGGTTGGGGGGTGGCTGCGCCGCTTGAGGTTGCCGCTACCACGCCCGTCGTCGCGTCGTCGCCGCTTGCAGCGCCAACCAGCCGCAACGCTGCAACCCCGCCAGGCGTGTGTCGGCCGCGCAGGCGGCCTGAGGCGGCCTCACTTGCGCCGCCGGCCGCAACGGCGCAGCCGCACCCTCCGAGTTCGGCGCCCGAGGGAGCGCACGCCGCAGCTGGCGCCGCGGTGCCGCCCCTCGCCGCCTCTGCCGCCCGCGACACTCCCCCACGCCCCGCGACACCGGCGGCGACCCCCCCCTCCGCCCCCGCTCCCGGATCGTCGGCCGTTGCGGGCCCATGGGGCGGGGGGGTAGACGGGCCGCACGCCCGCGCCGCGGAGACCGCCGCCGCCGCCGCGTCGCTGTTGCGGCCTGCTGCCTTGCCGCGGCGCGCGGGCGGCGGCGGCGAAAGGCCGCGGACCTGATTCCCCTCCTTGCCGCTGCCGCCGCTTGCCGCCTCACCGCAGCCGGACGCGGACCGCGCCGGCACTCCGCCGCAACACGTCACCGCCGAACCGCCGCCGCCCGCCGCCGCCCGCCGCCGCCGTCCCGCCGCCAGTCGCCGGCGCCCCCGGCCGAACGAGACCGGCGCGCGCTGATAGTGGCCGCGGACGCACCCGAGCAGGCCCTGCCGCCGACGCCCGGCGCGCCACGGCCGACCGCCCCGGCGGGCCGGCCTAACCGCCTCCGCCACCGGTGCGCCGTGCCGTCGCTACCTTTGCTGCCCCGCCGCCGCCGGTCCGCCGCGGCTACCGTCCCCGCGACGGCCTCCGGCACCGCCGCCATTTCTCGGCGGTGCCAACGGACGCCGCCGTTTCCGCCGCCTCGGCCGCGACCCGCAGCGGCCGCCCTCACCGCCGTCCCCCCCCCCCCCCCCCCCCCCCCCCCCCCCCCCCCCCCCCCCCCCCCCCCCCCCCCCCCCCCCCCGCCGCCGCCGTCTCCTCCGAAGCCACAGCCACCGCAAAAACCACCGCCACCGCAAAGGCCGCGAGGGGAGTTGGGGCCAACGCGCAGGCGGTGGGGGCGGGGGATGGGCGCCGGCCGCCAGGGGTGCCTGTCGTGGCCGCCGGTGGTGGCGGTGTGAGCCTCTTCCGCCCCCCCAAGTGCTCTCGCGGCATTTATGGGAGAAGATGCCACCGCCAACCAATCATATTGCTGGGAACACAAGGGTACTCGAGCAAAACAATGCGGACATGGCTCTGATCCTATGAAAATCGTCTGTAAACACTTCGCCTTAAGGCAGAAACAAGGTCAACGTCAGAGTCTCTCTAATACTATCACCGCAGTGCGGTACCAGTCAATCAGAGGCCGAATTCACATGCAAGATTGCTATGATTGACGGCGGCCGTGTAGGAAGAGGGGACGGACATAGGGCAAGGAGTGGGGTATGGTCCATAGGGATAGTTTTCGCGAAGGATGTGCAGGTTAGGATTCACAGCATTCGACGAGCGGGATAGGATTCGTGGCCCGTAACGATGTAGCCAACGCGCCGGCTGCCAATTAGGAGACCTTCAAATCGACACGACGTATCTCCCAGGAAAGCCCCCCCGGCGCCGTTTCCCCCCCTTCCCCCCACCCGGTCGTCCCCCCCCGCCCTCTCGTCCCCGCCCGCCCCACCATCTCGCCCACCGGCGTCCCCACCGTCGTGCCCCCGCCGTCTCGCCCCCGCCGTCGCCCCCGCCGTCGCGCCCACCGTCGTGCCCACCGTCGCGCCTACCGTCGCGCCCACCGGCGACAGGGCTGCCTCGTTTCCGCGCCTTGGCGCCCGCGTCAGCAGACAGGGACGGCTCGGCGAGGCTTTCTCCCCCCAGACGGTCGCACAGACCGTCGGTCGCGCTCTCCGCCTTCTCACCGTCGTTGCAGTGATACGGTCACATGCCCGTCCGCGCTGCGTCACGAATCTCGTGAAAGGCAAGATACCGCACGAGATCCCGCTATCTCACGACGACCGACACCAATTAGAAATTGACTGCGCTTAACGTTACGAACGTTGCACGCAGGATAAGCATTCTCAAGGATCCCGCACCCAATCCCTTTGAATCCTAACATGCACATCCTGCGCGAAAACTATCCCTATGGCAGGTCCCGCAAGAAGTGGGGGAAGAAAGCGTTTGCGAGGAGCTGAGGGACGTCCGAGGGGGCACAGTGCACGCACTTTACCGCCACACGCAGCCCTTTCTGGCTCTTTCCGAGTCCTCGGGCATCCTTGCACGGCTGAGCGGTTCCAGCCAATCAGCTGACGCTTTGAGTTGCCAGATTGCCAGCGATCCGCACAAGGCCTGGCGTCCAGATCAACCTCGGTCGCCGAGGCCGGTCTGCTGCTGTCCTCGCCATTCCGTGCTGACGATGAACTCGCCTGAGTGCACTGGGGGCGAGCCCCTCCTGAATTCGTGAAATTGCATCATTACAGAGATACACCAGCCTGGGACTTGGCCGTGTGAGCTTGATTCTCGTTGTCTTAGTGTGAGAGTACGGCGAGAATCGATAAAATCGCAGTGTAAGCACAGTGCGCCTAGCACCGACAACCGCCGACCCCACCCTTAGGGGGGATCAACGACCTCGATGCTAAGCTGGCTGGGGCAACCGCTCCCCCGCTACTTGGTGCGGAGCGGCCCTTTTGTGCTCTCGCACACGTCGTGTGCGCAGCACCAATCCACCCCACCCTACACATCAAAGTGCGCGGCACACACCCGGACACATCAATGGGCGCACACAAATCGACCCGAAAGAATCCGCCCGCGGGCGGACGCACAGGCGTCGAAATGACACACGGCGGGCATCAGCCGCGCCGTGTGGCCAATCAAAACATTGCAAACAGTCACAAGACTGTCACCAGTCGTACCGCGTGTCAAATCAAGATGCCGCAACAAGCCACGGCTCCAGCGCCTGAACAGCCAATCGGGGAGCGATCGTGCAGCTCCAGGATGTAAGCATGATGCAAAGCTGTCGTAGTCCGACTGGTGGAAGCACGGCTCGAAGAGCCCGCCTCCCGCGCCCATATGCCGGGACGCGAAGATGTCATCCACCGTAAAGTCGTCGGACTATTCACACTCCCGGTTTTTCATCATCCGAGCGTCCCCATGTGGCGCCGATGGCGGTGCCGATGGGATGGCCGCCGCCGTGGAGCCAGGAATGGCGTCCGCCGGCGACGTGCTCGTTGACCGAGAGCGGACGATCCACTGCTGCACGGGATTCTTGTCGACGCCCGTCCTTAGCACCGCTTCCAACGCTTAACAGAAGACCGGCTTGGTGAGCCCATCCGCAATGTTGTGCTCCGACTTGACGAGCCCGACGTTGGAGATCTCGTGCTTGTTGTACACATCGCGAGCGGCAGCAACGTCGATCATAAGCCGCTTCTCCGTCGTATGCGACGCCCTAGTGATGACGTCGAGCATCTGCCTTGAGTCGGTCAGCATGACCAAAGGCAACGGTTGGCCGTAGACGCGCTCAAGGTCGTGCTTGAGGATATAGGCAGCGTCGAAGGCGTCAGCAAAGGCGTACACCTCGCCCGCCATGATACTCCGCACGATGCGGCGTGCTTTCTTGCTTGTGTCGGTCAGCACGTGACAGCGATCCTCTGCGTCACAGAATATAGCAACGTAGCCCAGCTGGGACGATAGGTCGTCGTTTGAAGCAAAGGACGCGTCTGCGTACACTCTGAAGTGAAGCGACTCCCTCTCCAGCGTAGAGTAGGTCAAGACGAGGTCCTTGGTCGCCTTGGCGCGCTTGACCGCCTTGTTAAACTCCTTGATGTGGCGCTCGGCAAAGAGCACCTTTGTAACCTGCGCCGCGCGTTTGATGGCACAGCGCATGTCAGGCCGACCATGCGCCAGCCACGCGAATCCGGCTCGGGCGCGTACAAAGTCCTCCTAGCTAATGGATGACGAGAGGCGCGTCAAGGCGTCGATGTAGGTCACCTTGCCCAAGGTGAAGGGTCGCGTCGGCCCTGGCAAGGTCCGCACCGACACACCGATGCAGTCAAATTCGTCCCACACGCGGGGCTTAGACAAGGATTTGTCCAGCGTTGCCAGCGTCAGGTCCTGAAACTTCTCGTTACCGCCCATGCAAGTGTCGTCGACATATGCTTCGAGCATCCCGTCAACGTTTCCCTCGTTCGGCTTGATAAACAGCGCCGGGGCCCCAGTGAACGGGCTCATGCCGGGGTCCTCCTTGACGTGCGTGGCAAAGGTCACGTCCCAGTAGTCCCCGGAGTCAGCGACGCCGTACAGCGGCTTGAGCAGCTGCAGTAGATCGCCTTCTTCAATCCCGAAGTACTTGGCATCCTTGGCGCACACCCTGATGTTCAGATCCCGTGTCATGGCGGCCTTGCTCTGCAGGTAGGCTTTGTTCACGTCGTGCGAGAGGAGGCGCCTGCCGTGCACTGCACTGGTCGACACGAGCACCATTGTAGAGCTCTGCCGCAGAGTGGAAAGGTTGTGCACGATGAACGGCTGCTCCTTGTCGCCGCAGCCCTGCGCCACGAAGCGATACTTTGTCTTCTCCGCTGGAGTGTTGAGCTGCTTGATGGCATTCACGAAACGAGCGCCAAGGATGTCGGCACAATCCGGCACGTCCTTCTTGTGCACCTTCACCCAAGCGCTTCTTCGTTTCAGGCCGTCAGCCTCGGCCCACTTGGCTGCCTCTATCTCGGGCGTCGACGCCCGTGGGTGAGCAGTCTTGATCACCTCTGTGATGAAAATGGAACTAGGGGCGTCTTGCTCGTCCTGGTATCCGCGTGCGTCGTGCCGCGCTATTCTCCCGACTCGACAACTAATGTCCGCCACAAGCTCTTCGGCGGCAATGAATCCGTCGCCAGCGTTACGGACACTCGTCGATGCTGCCCCGGCGGTGGTCTCGCTCACATCCGCCGACGTCCCGCATCCCGGTCTATCTGCACGCGAAAAACTCATGGGTGCCGTTGAGTCCGCCGGCACAGCCGTGCGGGTACCCCCTGCTAAGTCGGGTGCAGTGGGTCGACTCGATGCGGTATCGTCCTCGGCATCATCAGCACGCGTGATAGGCGGCTTGTACACCTTGACCTTGTCAGTGGAGAACAGTTTGAGCCGGTCCTTGACGTTGAGCCATAGCAGCTTTCCGTCACTTCCTTCCACGACATATGGGCCTTCCCATTGCTTGGGGTTCTCGCGGTAGACCAGGACGCGTGCGCCGGGGCGCACCTCCGACCCTGCTGCCTTGGGAACGCGCTGTCGTAGCGTTTGGCTCAGCCTTGCTTGCGCCACCAGCTTCAACATCTCAGAGCGAGCCTCTGCGATTTCTTGGCAGCGCTCCCGATGACCGGGAAGGTTGACAGGCTTGACAGGCATCCTTGGTTGAATGCCCAACACGAGTGCTTGGGGCGATATACCACCCGGGCCCGCCGTCTGGTTCATGGCCCATACGGCTAACGCGAGCGTAAGGTCGTCAGAGATGCTCGGGTGGGATCCTCGGATCAGTCGGATTATGTGCCGTAGCATGGCGTGGTAGCGCTCACCAACGCCAAGGGAGATGTGGCTTTCGACGCCGGAGTCTAGCGCCTCAATGCCAGCATCACGCATCAACTGCCGCCATTTGCTCGACTGGAAGTTGGTGCCCTGATCAATGTGCAGCTGCTCGGGGTAGCCGGCGTACAGAGTCACCCAGAAACGGAGGAAAGCTTCCCAGACCGACTTGGAAGTCACTGTGTCCCGAAGAAAAATAGCAGCCGAGAACAGCGTATCACGGACCACAATGTGAAGCACCGACGTCTTCTCCAACGTCATCACATCGGCCATCACCCGCCGTTTGAAGCGGATGTCCTCATCAGGAATGGCCACGCGAAAGCGGCTTGGCTCCTTCGAAAGCCGTTGACAAACGTCGCAGGCCTCCGTCACGTCCTCCAGCTGCCGTAGGGTCTCAGGCGTCGCCTGCTCGTCCTTGGCTCTGCGCATGAGGGAGTAGAGGCGCTCAGGCTTGGCATGGTATATATGCTTGTCGATGCGCTGCAGCTCCGGAAATGTGTACAGGACCTCCAAGCCCCAGTCGAGGAAGATGTGACCGAACTTGCGCACCAAGGTAACGGCCGCCCCCTCGCTGACTCACACCAAGTGGTTGGTCACGCTGTTCACGTACATGCGATGAAGATCGGGGGTGTCAAGACCCAGAAAGAACGGCACGTTGCGTGCGATGACGTCGACAGTGAGAGGTAGGAAGTAGTCGTTGGCTACCGGAAACCGGATGCGCACTGCACCGACGGTATCGTAGTCACTGCCGCCAAGTCGGAACCGCCTAGGGTGCTTGGCCTTGTCCAACTGGATATCGTTGCCGATCGAAGCCAGGTAGGCGTCGGCTCGAGACTTGCCGATGACGGTGCGCTGCGCACCTGTATCAAGGCACGCACCTTGAAACTCCTCCGTGGCCGCCAGTAGCACGACGCTCTGTGGGTCCTGTTCAATGTTCGACTTCGGCGGCGGTCGTCTATGGCCGGGGGAAGGTCGACGGATCAGATCCCCGGCATAAACTTCGGACCGCGTTCACCTCTGCCGTTACTCGAATTGTCAGCGACGCCCGTCATCGCGTGGAAGAGCCCCGAAGCAGCGGCCGGCGCACCCGCATCCGCCACGGCCTCCGGACTCCCATCTTTGTCGTCCACAGCACCGGCGGTGTCTGGTCCACCTTCTTCGATCTGATGTTCGACGCTGTCACTCATCTCGTCCGAGCAAAGCATGGACGTGCCAACGAGCTCAGCGCAAATCTAGTGGTAAATCGTGGCGGCGACATCCTTTGCGGGGCGACGCTCAGCCCAAAACCTTCTGCGGCTCTTGCGGACCTTCTCCCAGTCGCTTCGACCATTGGTGCAATCAGCCAAACGCTGGGATGTATCACCGCAGTTCCAGCAACCATCAGTGCGCGCTGTGCCCGACATCTTGCGGTCTCCGCCTTGACGAGCCGGGGCTCGATTGCCAACGCCGGTGTTGGCGACCCCGTACCGACCCTGCCCGTGGTAGAACACACCGGCCGCGGTGGTATCCCCACCACGCGATGACACGCGGTCTCGCCCGGAAGCCGCGTCAGAGTCGTTGTCGAACGCGGGAGCAGCCTGCAGCTGTCAGTACAGGTCCTGAAAGCCGACGGCACCGACACCCAACCCACTGAGGGGCTGCTTCGCCCATTCCGGGCCGATGACGGCGGAGCGGAGAAAGCTGGCGCGATGCTGGTCACTGGCGAAGCCCTTCGACTCCTTCTTGGAAATGCGCTCCACCACCTTGAAGGTCTCGTCTAGAGACGCTGCCTCCGACATGCCCTTGGCCACGAAATAGATTACACGAAGGCGTTGTAGGTCATTCTTGGCCCGCTCCTGGTCAACCGGAGAGAGGTCAAGACTACTAACGCGCGAGCAGGCGTCAGCGTACGACCTCTCGCTGCCGAAGACATGGTCAAGGAAGAGGCGTAACGCGTCTCCCGCTAGGATGTTGGGCAGGAACGCCAGCTTGTTACCTGCTTCGACCCGGTAGTCATGTGTAACTAGGTCATACTGCAGGACATAGTGGTCCCAAATTTAATCGCCCTTGCCTGTGAACTTGGCCGACATATCTTTGAAGCGTTGGCCAATGCTATGGGCCTGCGATCGACGGGTGGCGCTGACAGGTGCTTATCGTTGGCGTAAGATCGCCCCGCGCCATGTGCGCGTTCAAAGGCGTCATCTCGAGCGAGTCCGCCCACCGCGCCTGATGCACCGCGATGCCTGCTGAAAGCGCGCACGTAAACGTTTGAGCCACCTTCATATGCATCACCTACGCGGCCACCTGCGTCATGGAAGGTTCGGTTACCGCCCACACCTCGGCCGCAGGCCTCTTCCGTACGCGCTCGAGGCCGTACGTCGCCATGGAGGGCTCTATGGCAAGAACCACCATCATCTCCTTCGAGAAGAGCAGTGCCCCCAAAAGGAACATCCTCACGTCGGCCACCACGCGCTGACCCGAGGTAGTTGCGAGCATCTTGGCTTGGAAGCAGTGGCACACGAGGAAGCCACGAGACGCCCGCGCTGCTCGGTTCGTCCTCTTGACGATCCGTTAAGCCGTCCGCGCGACCATCGCATGTCGGCGAACGGAGCATTGGAGGAGTAACCGCCTGCTTGAAGACAGGAGAAGAACCGTCCTGATGCTTATAATCGTCGACCATCTTGATGGCTTGTATGCGGTCGGCGTCTTGATAGAGCTGCGCCGCCAACGCCATCACGGTCCGCGTCGACCTGTCCGTGATGACGCCGACCTCCCAGGGATTGAGCCCCTTGACGAGTTCTTGGTGCAGCAGCGACATCTCCATCATATCGCGGTTGAACATGCGCGCAGGCGGGAAGAGATCAACGACCTTCTGCTTCAGCTGCTCACGCTTGACGAGCGTCCCGTCCGTCGACGCGTTGATAGCGCGGTTCATACGAATGAAGCTCGCCGGAAAGGAAGACAGGTCTTGCCGGTCAAGGCCCGGCACAAATGAGCACAAAACCACAGGGACATCGCTCCCAAGGCCCGTCCCGACGGAGCTCGACATGGCGTCCAACAAGATGATACAACGTGCGTCCGCAGGATAGGATGCGATACCACCCACCCACACACGTAACAATCAAGCACCGACAACCAACGGGGACGTCGTGAACGTCCGCCCCCAGCGCGGATGGCGTCCCCCGAGTGTTGCGCCGCCACTCGCCCTATCACCTGTGAAGGAGAGCCAGAGGCTCGCCGGATCAGGGCGGGTGGCAGAAGTCACACAAGATGGGTCGAAGTCCTTGTACAGCCACCTCCCCGGCCGTACCTCCCCCGTTCATCATTCTAGACAGGCCGAAGCCCCAGTTGGAGTACTAAAGGCAGGTGACTCGCCACCTCCCTCGGGATTGCGGCCTCTTCACTAGTGACACCCCAAGCGGGATGCCACCGACGGATGCGAGATCGGTACGCGTGTGTGCTAGTGGAATCCTCCCACACCCACACACACACGCGTGGTAAACGAGGTCGGCGCACACAAGCACGTACATGCACGCACGTCGCAAGCGTCTCGCTCGCCGCGAGAGAAATCGCGATTGTGAGAGTACGGCAAGAATCGAGAAAATCGCAGTGTAAGCACAGTGCGCCTAGCACCGACAACCGCCGACCCCACCCTTAGGGGGGATCAACGACCTCGATGCTAAGCTGGCTGGGGCAACCGCTCCCCCGCTACTTGGTGCGGAGCGGCCCTTTTGTGCTCTCGCACACGTCGTGTGCGCAGCACCAATCCACCCCACCCTACACATCAAAGTGCGCGGCACACACCCGGACACATCAATGGGCGCACACAAATCGACCCGAAAGAATCCGCCCGCGGGCGGACGCACAGGCGTCGAAACGACGCACGGAGGGCATCAGCCGCGCCGTGTGGCCAATCAAAACATTGCAAACAGTCACAAGACTGTCACCAGTCGTGCCGCGTGTCAAATCAAGATGCCGCAACCAGCCACGGCTCCAGCGCCTGAACAGCCAATCGGGGAGCGCTCGTGCAGCTCTAGGATGTAAGCATGATGCAAGGCTGTCGTAGTCCGACTGGTGGAAGCACGGCTCGAAGAGCCCGCCTCCCGCGCCCATATGCCGGGACGCGAAGATGTCATCCACCGGAAAGTCGTCGGACTATTCACACGTAGCCGTTGGACGTGCCATCCGAACCGAACAATTGTGTCGCCAGATCCGCGACCGGCCATTCCAAGTCGTAGGCTGCGGTTTCGATGGTGCAACACACTGTGTCGCCCCCTCATCGCTTGAAAGTAGCCAGAGAAGCGCGAAGGCAGAACCGCCGACGCTCCCATTTCCGATCACCTGCCGGCCGTCCGCCTTCCCGCCAGCCCTCAATCCGCAGAGCGCCCACCCGCCGTCCTCCCACCGTTGACCGGCTGCCCACACTCCACTCGCTGGCTGCCTGCTCACCGCCTGCCCGCCGACCGTCGGGCCACCGCAGGCCTCCTGCCGGCCCCCTCCTATATCCACAACATGAGAAACAGTCGACGCAGCACATTGTAAAAATAGAGGAAACCCAGTACACTCAACACATCAGACAGAGACATAGAAAAGCCAGAGCAACAAGAGGATAGAACAATATAGAAGAGCACAAGCAAGCATGCATACTCACAGTCACCCATGACTACAGGCTCTTAGGAGACGCGCAATCTCTGGCATTGAAGGCCAGGTCCTAGGTGGTCTCAGAAGAAGCCTGCCCACCTTCCAAGTCGGAGGCAGCATGACTGACCACACACATTTTCCGACGCTTGCGCCGTACGATTGGCCTCTCTTCAGAAGTCTCCGGTGACAGAGGATGCCGCGCTCGGAAAACCCCTGGCAGGTTATCCACGGCTGCGTCCGTGCCGCTCGTGGCGTCGTTGCCGCCATCTCCACCCCCCCCCATATTCGCACCCCCGTCGGCATTGCCGCTGGTACCTGCGTCATCACCACCACCCCCAACCTCAGCACCATCCCGATTCACAGTTCCGCTCCCTTCGCCACTGCCACCGATACGTCCGCCACCATCACCACCCCCAACCCCAGCACCACAGCCGCCTACATTCTCGCCTTCATCCCCTCCGCCGCCATCTGCACCGCGGCCTCCTGCGATGTCAGCGTCTTCATCGTCGTCGATGACGGCGACATCGTCCTTGCGCTCTGCGAGCCAGTCTCGCACGAGCCTCTGTAGCTGTATGACCTCTGCCGGCGTGACCGACTCGAAGTTCTCGACCCTGTTGTCGACGCAGACCTCAAGGTCGATTGACGAATTGGGAACGTCCGGGTCGTCGGTGATGCTTGCACGCTTTTCGTCGCCCTTGTTCGCTGAGATGAGCGCGTCCCAGCCGTTCGTGCTGGTGACGACGTGCGCGTGTAAGTACTGGAGCTCGTTGGCCAAGAAAACCCTGCCCATCTTCACGACTCTGTCGTGTAGACTCGAGGCGCTCGGCTTGTTGCTCCCGACGGGGGGCAAGTCTTTCACAGAGACCTGTTCGAGCGAGAGGCGGATCTATGATGAGGAACGCCAAGTTATGGACATGTTTCAACGCCAGTGCCCGTATACTAACAGGACACATGTCAGAGCACAAAGAAACAAGTACGTGCCAAGTGGTGGAAAACAAAGGACAGGTAACACACGGTCAGTAAATGCGTCCAGCATTCACACCACAGACGGTACTAGACATCATTCGAGTGCACTTGCACACACTCAATCCTTCCTTTGCTCAAGACAAACTACACGGTGGTGAGGTCCACCTTGACAACGGCACTGTCATTTTCTCCACCCGGAACGGTACACTCCTCCAGGTTTCCCCCGCAGTACATAATGGTTGAAGGCCTCGCAAGCACCGCCCCCCTCCGACCAGCGACGCACTCCTGGATTCCATGGCCACCAAGAACGCCGGTCGCTGCCGACTTCGACCGACCGTCAATGGAAGCGCCCTCTGCCCAAGTCCGCTGAATGACATTGATAAAACTGCAGTGAAGGTTGTTTCGCGTCTTGCCAAGCCACAGACTCAGCGCCACAGGGGCGGGCTCCTTGGACTTCTTTCCTGCCGACCCCGTCTTGTCCCTACCGTTCGCGCTTGGGGCCGCCGGTCGATACACGTTTTAATTCATGCCCAATGCAGCCGACAGACCGATGCCATGCACATCCATTACCACCTCCCGCAGCACAAAGTCCAGCGCGTCGGCCGAGTCAGATCCGTCGTCAGCCGACTGCGCTTTGACGAGCGCAGTTAATGGCGCTTCGTCAGTACACGCGGGAGACCAAGTATGAGCTGCCGCCCAGACGACACAACGGGGGCCGCCTTCTTGCGGCGCATGAAAGCTGTTCGACGTGCGGTGACAAGGCGCTTGAAGTCACAGGCGAGACCTCCGTTAACGTCTTCACTCACGCCGTCGCCGTCGCCGTCCCCGCCCACAGCGGCAACGGCGCCAGCGGTACCACCAGCTCCAGCGGCAACACTGGTACTAGCGGCACCATTAGCGCCGACGTCACCACCACCGCAAACATCACCAACACCGCCAGTGTCACCACCACCGCCAACGTCCCCACCGGCACCAATGTTCCCAACGGCGCCAACGACCCCACCGGCGTGGACAGCGCCTGCATAATCGTCGACATCCCCGGAGCCTTTGTCGTCGCCGACTCGGCCTCTAGCGCTCGTACGAGCTCCTTGGCCGCGGCTCGCGTCGACGGATCCATCAGAGCCAGCGGCGCCACGCGCAGAGCCGTCCTTGTCCACGTGAAAGGGCCCTTGGCGTTTCCTATTAGACGGGGGGGGCGCGTTCAGCAGCGGGGCCATGCTGTCGTTGGGAGAGTCAGCACCTCCTGCCTTTTGTGAAGCCGCCATTGCCGTGACGTAAGCGTTGTGGGCGGACATGTAGGAATACAGCATCGCGTCGCCTCCCGTAGGATTCCAGGCAGGAGGGGCGACAGGAACGAGGGTGCTGTCACGCGTCCACTCGAGCGTCTCGACGACGGCTCTCGGTTCCTCTGCCACCGCTTGCGCCCTCGTGCGCCTTCGCGACGGTGTTAAAGGTGCGTTTGAGAGGGGGGCGGCGTTGCTTTCAATGCGCTACCGCCGGTTTTCTGGCTTGCTCGTTTTTCAGGTGAGCGCTAGCCTTGCTTGCTTTCAGAAAAAAGAAAACAGGACAGTAAGGGGAGCACAAGCGATCAAGACGCGCCCAGTCGGTACCTTCTCATGGAGTAGAGACAAACGCTCTACCAGTACACATATGCAGCAGTAAGAAAAGCATAGGATAAGAAGGGAGAACAAAAACGACCAAAGCAAGAAGCACCAACGAACAGCTGTTGGCGGGCATTGGCGTCGGCATTTCGGTCTGCTGTCCGCTTCTCAATTGCACTCACACCACCAGAGCGCAGCGATGGCCACCTCGTCCGACATGAACCGCGCGAAATGGTGACCCCAGGGCCAGGAGACCGCACCTCTGGGTCTACCAAATGGACTGCATCCGTCGAGGGCGCATCAATGTCCATTGCGTCGCCAGCAGCGCCACAGTTGACCACGAAACCAGCGTCCGCATTTGTGTTGGCACAGGTGCTGGCACCCGAATTGGCCACAGACGCCGGCGTCTTGAGCGCACCCGCCGTGCTTGTGGTCGCCACCGTCTCTGCGGTGGACAAAGTCTCGGGAGTATTCACCGTGTTAGCACCGACGCCCGTGTTAGCAGCGGCGCCAGGGCTTACGGGGGAGACCGCCTGGGAGGCGGCGGCCACCATACCGGCAGCAGCGCCCGTGTTGGCAGCGGCCCCACAGCCAACGGGGTGACCGTCTCGGAGGCGGCGGCCGACTTCTCGGCAGCGGCGCCCGTGTCGGCAGCGGCGCCAGAGCAGACGGGGGAGACCGTCTTGCGGGCGGCGGCCACCGTACTGGCGGGGGCGCCCGTACTGGCGAGGGCACACGAACTTCCAGCGGCGCCTGTACTGGTAGCGGCGCCTATACTGGCAGCGGCCACCGCGTGTGCTTCGACGCCCGTGCGGCTGTCGGGGGCAACCGCCTTGGAGGCGGCGGGGACTGTACTGGCGCGGGCGACCGCACTCACAGGGGTGCCCGTACTGGCGGGAGGGGCGGTCGTACTGGGAGTGACGCCCGTGCTTGTGAGGGCGGTGACCGTACTTTCAGCTGCGGACGTTCTGGATGCGGAGCCCGTGCCGATAGGGGCGACCGTCTTGGTAGCGCGGGAGACCGTACTCGTCGGGGGTGGCGTAATCGTGGCACCCACTGCGTGGGTTGCAGTTCCCCTCGTATTTGCGGGGGGGGTCGTTGTGCTGGCAGGGGGCACCGCGTTGACAGCAGCACCCGCGTGGGTGACAGGGGCCACCATCTTTGCGGCTGGGGCGACGGTAGCGGCGGCGGCCACCGTGTTGTCAGCGGCGTCAATGGAGTCGGAAGGGATGCGATGGGCCGTGGCGGTCGCCATGTGTGTTGTGGCGCGCGTGTTCATGGCTCCAACAAAGGAAGAGATAGAGGCCACGTTCGCGTTGGAGCCCGTCCTAGCGGCTGTGATCATGTTGGCGGCCGCCACCGGCCTCATGGCGGCTTCCGCGACCGTTTCGAGAGCCGCGGCGAGATCCCAGGCCCTGTCCGTCAGCGGCACAAGCGTGATGCCCGGTACCGGCAGCGGCGTCCCCAGTGCGGGAATATGAGGCAGAAAAGGCGGGGAAGATGACAAAACGAGGGCATTGACGAGCATGGAAGTCGACGCAGCGGTAGGCGCTTGCGGGTCGATGCCAGCGGGGTCGATGCGGTCGGCGAGAACGCGGTCGCCTCGATTGGCCTGGCCCACGAGGAAACCGTCACGGACGCCGGCGCCGGAAACAAAGCCGGTGGCGGCCGGGCCACCAACATGGCGCATATCCGACGGGTCGTCGGTCACACCGTCAGTGTTTGGGTCCGTGGCCGCCACCAATGCGTGGCTAGCGGCTTCCAGAAGCCGACTCACGTCCCCCAGCATACAAACGGAGGTGGCTTGTCAGACCGCCTTGTCGCCAGCAGCTCCATGTCCTCCATCGTGTGCAAGCCGACACGCATCCTCAGCAGCACGTCCAACAGCCGGATCTCGATGATGTGCCGCCAATGGGGGTCCAGCACGATGGCGCAGTCTCCAAACATCTAGCACCACGCGTCGCTCAGAAACGCGAAGCTGCCGACGGCTGGGGCCAGTTTGAGGAAGTCCCGTGCGAAGAGGAGAAGCAGGCAGCCGAAAGGGTAGGGGACACTGCCACACTTAACGGAGCACGACGTCCAGACGCGTGGTGAGTGCGGCCGAAAGGGTGCCGACTTCGTCAATGACAAGGACCATCGTGGAGCGCATTCGGAAATTGACGGAGGGCGGCACGACCTTGAGCAACACAGTCTCCAGCGGCGACACCACGTCCGCGTCTCCGTTGATGAATCCCGCCCACGCGTGGACGTTCGTGCCTCCTACAAGAGCGGCTGCCACGCCCAAGCTCACGAAACCGACCTCCGGCAGCGTCCTGACCACTTCTTTGTCAAGGTGCGTCTTCCCACACCCCGGAGAGCCGGTCAAAATGAAGCTATCGTTCCTGAAAAGGAGACCGAGGACCTTGCGCTCCGCACCGAGGACGGTGGCGGGCAGCTCGACTCGGTGAAGGGGAGTGGTCACGCGCTTGTTGCGGCCGCCATCCTCTCCAGCACCACCATAGCTCCTCGCAATACGCCGCCGCCCCGGGGACGTGCCAGCGTTCCGTCCCTTTCCGCACGAGCTTGTTTGACCACGAAGTGGAGCAAATTCTGCAGCTTGGCTCCCAGGAAGAAACGAAGAGCCCCCAACAGCACCTGTCCAGGCCGCGACGCTAGATGGAGTCGCCTTCCCCGTGCTCTTGGCAATGAAACGTCCACCACGAGTACCCAACATAGGGGCGCCGCAGCCAATCAGACCCCGCCGACCCCAGGTGTCGTTGTCATAGGCCGCCGTCGTTTGAGGCTTTGCGGCTGAGCGCCTTGGCTTACGGTAGGGCGCGGCCGATAACGAAGGTTGGTGACGCCAGGGGTGACGGTCATGGGGAGAAGAGTGGTAGTGGCCGCGGTGTCGAGCATGAGCCCGGCGCCAGGTACCGCGTCTGCGCATTGGTGGGCGCTCAGCTGGGTGAAGATCATGGAGATGCTGGTAGAGTCCGACAGGTCTATGACTGCCTCCTCCACAGAACAGAGAGTTCTCAAGAAGAAACCTTGGGAAGGAAACAAGGCGGACGGAAGTGGCGTTGGTGGTCGGGAAGACGGAGCGGCGTGGTCGGCAGGGACAGGAAGCGAGGCGGCCCAAAGGGTGGCCGCGTCGTGTCCAGGGAACGGGCGCATGTACAGTGTCCAGGGGCGGAGCAGATGCTTCCGGAGATCCTCCGACGACGCGGGTGAGGGCCCGTCCAGAAAAGTCACGCGGCGCGCCGCGGGAGAGGAACGGGAGCGGGTGGAAAGGAACATGGATGGGAAAAAAGGAGGGGTGCTCGCCACGGAGGGGGGACAGGATGACATGGCAGGGCGGTCGCCGGACGCGCCGGAGCATACGGCAGCACACGGCAGCTTAGGACCCGCACAGCACGGATCGGGCGACATGGCAGATGGGGGGCGGAAGCGTTGAGCGTGGGAGAGAGGGCGCGAAGCGGGAACGGTGGCGGTGCGTGGACAAATCCGGTCGATCGTTTGGCACACAGGGGGTAGCCTGGTCGGGGCACGGTCGGTGCGTGCGGGAGGGGCACAGGCCGGGCGCGCAGGCGGGGCACATCGCCTCGCGCGCGGGCGGGGCACAGAACGGGGCGTGCGGGCGGGGCACCCTGCGAAGCGTGCGGGCGGGGCACGCGGTGGCGCGTGCGGGCTGCGCGCGCGGGCGGGGCAGAGCGCGCTGGCGGGGCACATGGCGTGTGAGCGGCACACACCATTGGCGGCGGTTTGGATTGCGGCTCAGATTTCGGCACTGCGGCACTGGCAGCCTTCCAGGTGTGGGACCGCAGCACTGCACCAGTCGGATCTGACGTTGGTGAGCAAGCTTCTGGGCGGCATCCGGGCGATTCGGGCCACTTTCAGGGCCACGTTCAGCGCTGGTGGAGTCGGTGGCAGAAAAGGCGCTCCACCCCACGCTGCGGAGCAGCGTCCAATCAGTCTGTGGGAGATACAATTGGGGGACGTAAATTGGGCTGGCCTCCGACCGCGCTGGGCGGTTGCTGTGGGTTGGCCGGGGCCGCCTCAGATTTCAAAGGATTTCCGGCCGCGGAATGCGCTCATCATGGCCCCAGACCTATGCGATATCTCGTTTTTGGCCCGGACTGCACTTCGATTGGCCTGGGTGCAGGAGATCGGTCGATTGGACGCCTGTCGGCCGCTGTGGCCGAATGAACAAAATGGGCTGTTACATCAACGAGGGGCCGCCGCCGGCGGCACCTCTTCTTTACTCAGTTACGCGCTACTGTCGAAACTGGGTCAACTTGACCGAAACTGGGCACGCCGTCCGGGGACAGCACGGGGGACTTGTAGCCCACGTGCCGGACCTCACCCCCGCCACATGACGTGCTTTCGCCCGCCCCTTGGCCTCGGCTCCTGTTCATTTCCGAATTGACGCCAGAAAGGAAATCAATCGGGCGCTTGATTCACGAAAATTGCTCCAGTACGAGTCTTAGTATACACGTCTTGTTTGTGCCCTACTGTGCAGACGATCCACAATGCTTCCAGTTGCGCGACCGGTAGTGTGCCATGCGCACCGACGCGTTCGATTGCTTCAGCTGCTCCGCCACGTGCGCCAACGCCTCCGTCACATGGTTAAACTGTCCCTTGACGTCCTCCACGAGGGCCACGACAGGCGCAGTCTTCATCTTGGGGCTCAAGTGGGGGGGGGGGGGGGCCGTCGGGGGCGGGTAGGGGACAGGCGCAGGCGTGGCACGCGCCCGCCTAGTTTATTACAGGATCTCCCGATCCCGTGACTGAACGCCCGCAAAAGTTCTGGGAGCGCTCCAGGTGGCGGCAAGCCCGGATGTGAATCGGCGTGCAAGAATGTGAATCGACGAAAATACCTCCAGACAAAGTACGAGCGGGTCACTCCCGGGAGCTGCGGCGGGGAGGTCGACGGCAGCCCTTCGCCAAAACGATCGAATGCGTTGGTCGCGGCTGTTCGTCCGGTCAATGCGGCTCACAGCCCGTCATAAGTTCCTGTTTTAATTCTCCTGAGGAGGCGCGTTTGCGCTCTCGCTTGGACACCACGCCAGTGGATAACAGAAGACTTAACATCCGTCGAGTGAGCATGATCAGTTTTTGCTATCCTACGACAATTGGCGGATGCAGAAAACAAGGCTGCAGACTTCTCGACATGACATAGGAATGCGATCTGATTGGCGGATGCCCAGGCCTCCAGAAGACTGTTGGCTTGATTCTGACGTTAGCCTTCTCGCAAGCCAATGATGTTCGCTGCTGGAGCACTGCAGAGAGTCTGCGCTCGAATCGAGATAATGCGAGAATGTTTTCAGACTCTCCCGGCCCGAACGTGCCCAAGAGACACTCTTGGGCTAGATGTGTGGTTTCTCAAGAGATCTTGGGATTTCTGGTGAGACTCTCACTTGCCAATGTGCATTTCCAGGCCCTAGATGCACGTCGGCCAGAGGTGTCTGTATTCTTTCCAGATGAAAGCGCTTCCATTGGTCCATATATGCTGCCTGATAATTGCAGCGGCTCTCCAACCGCTAATGTTTGGACGTTTGCAAATCTCCATGTTTCAAGTACCGGATATCACGATGTCGCATCGTGGCATGCAGTCGACGAAGTTCAATATGAACTAGCCCCCCCATCAACCCCCCGCCACACGCCCCCCGAATCCCCCCACCACGCCCAGTTAAGGGCGTGTCCAGCACTGGAGCCGACCGCGAAAATTCCAAACATTGCTAAACGTGGCACCGTTCGGCCAACCGCGCATTGGTGGCAAGGTCGAGCTCCAAGACTAGGGTGCGACGGTCCAAAAATAGCCCTACATCACATATAGTAGCTTTCTCATCGGACCCGTGTGGGGCCCGCGCGATGGCATAGGTTTGGAGCTTCAACGGCAGAGAAACGGCACCGGGGTCGAAACAGACCCGATGGGCGGCGTTCCAAAGCGCTCCGCCAAAACATGGTTCCGAACGTGGCGATCCAACGCCAATAGGTTGCGTGACCCGTGGCATGCAGACACCATAGAGAGTGACACAATCAATAGATTCTTCGGAGCGGACGACTGGTCGGCAACAACACTGACGCCGATGTCTGATATCCCGGGGATAGCCTTGCCCGAGCCCAAACCTGAGATATAACGCGGCTTCGTCTGGCTTGGCGGTTGGAGAGCCATTAGTAGGGCCACACGTTGCGCATTCGTTGCCGTTGGTTTGGGCGGTTGGCTCCATTTCTGGACACGCCCTAAGACTTCCCTGAGTCGGACATTAGGATTAGCGGCCATTCATTGGCCAAAACGCTTGGTGTGAGACACTTTTCACATGTCCAGCGGTTGGAACCAGCTTTTCCAAGACGTGTCCCAACCGTAGCTGGCAGCAGGCGCATCAGTGTGTCTTAGGCGCATTCACAGCACACGTGTTTTCTCCGATATGATATACATCGAAAGCCTACTTCCTGAACCACGCGAATTGCGTCGATCGGGAGCACGCCGGGTCGCCATCATGCTCGTTGCAGACCAGGCCATGTAGAGCACCACGATGACTCGGGATGGTCTTCTCTTCTGGATGAGCCTATGATCGAAGGACGGGGGGTGTAGTAGCTTGCGTTTTATGATACGGATGGGGAACGAGGTGACACCACTGCGTCGAGGTGGGACAATCCTCTCATCAGAGGTAGCATGAGAAGAGCAGCAGCTACAAGAAAACGAGAACTTCAAGAGTAAGTTTCAAACCAAGTAGCAATATCCACGACGAGCTTCTTCATCACTATACCTCATGATCAGTGACAGAAGTATATCCTGTTACCTTTTTTTGTGCTACTTATGCGTACGCCTCTTGCAACCGTGGAGACGGTACCGATTTCAAGTGTGCGCTGTAATGATGCAACGTGTCCGCATCCGAATGTCCACCCTTAATTGGGAGTGTTACGTGGTGCGTGCACAGGCCGCCCCCCCCCTTCCCGTTTCACGCACCAAAAAATACTAAGAGATCAGGAATGTCAATTACTATTGCAGTCTGCCCAATTTTGGCCTATCCAAACAGGAACACGAACACAAGAGGAACGAGAACAAGAGTGCGAAGTACGGACTGACGGCATTAAAGAACGGAATCAAACTACACCTGAGGCCCTGTGATGCGAAACCTCGGACTGTAAATCAAGCTGGTAGAGAATGGACCAAGGGAAGGGGGGGCCCGGCTCTTCTGCCACGGGCGATTTGGTCCCAACTTGACTTGAAGAGATTTGAAGGTCCATCAGTTGCACCGCACTCTTGTCTCCCTGCACGTCCCCGACGCCTTTCTGCCTGGATCGGGCCTGCTTTGCATGACTGAGGCGGCGAAGTTCCGGCAGTCGACGCGTATCCAAGGCGGAACGCCTGAGCAACGACGAGAAACAACTAGAAACGACGGGAAATGAGGGGAAACGACGGGAGTGAAGTGGGGGCCCGAGCGACCTTGGTCGGGCCTCTGGACACGCCGTCTGTCTGAAGGAGACATGATTACCGTTCCGCATCTGCTGATCGGCTGCAACGCCAGATGCTTGCACTAGAAATTTGATCACTGATTGGCTGTGCATCGTCTGAGGCGTACCGTCGTCTTTGTCTTCGACTCGCCCCTGTCACCCCCGCGAGTGAGACAACAGTTGGGCTCTCTGCTCACGGACCGACAAGAGGGCGCAAGACTGCCCAAAATAGGGGGAAAGCAAGCATGGAAGGAAAAAAAGGACGGCGCATCTGCCAGTGTTTTGCCCATAGCGAGATTCAATGAAAAAGCAGATCTGACTCTTCATGCCCTCTCCCACCCCACCGCCGCCGTCCACGCCGCCCGTACTTAGCGGCAACGACAATGCACCGTGGTCCCTAACACAAACTCTCGAACAGCGGAAACCAAAGGGGGAGAGACAGGGGCACAGGGACGAGTCAAGCAATAGTACGAGCAGATCAGGCGCCCCGGTCACGACCAGGATCGTCTGCCCATTGGAGAGGGACAACGTGTACGAAAGAAACACATAGAGGCAAACAGCACCAAATGAGCGATCGTGCCTCCCGCCATTCATCGCGCACCCACGTGACCCCTATCCCCCCCCGTCCCGCCCCGACCCCCCAACAAAAACAAAAATGCGGACCTTCTGGTGCGTGCGCCATGGCCACATACCTCCGTGAGACTCTCGGTGCGAGACCAAGCAGGACGGATGCGTGCAATCGGCGGAGCGACGTGGGCAGCGGCGATGGGGACGGTCCGGGGTGAGGGGGGGGGGGGGGCGGTGCAACGGTTGACGGGACGGCCGCCGGGTCGCCGACCGCCGGTAATTGTATGAATACCACCTCCAGTTACAATTGGAGTTAGCCGCCGACTTGCTGAGAAAATGCCTGCATGTATGCGACTTTAGTGTGGTGTTATCAACACTTTCGAAATCTCATGAGCGCATGTGTTCCTGTTCGGATCAGCCAAAATTGGGCAGACTGCAATACCGCGATCCGACATGCGCCAAGCCTTTTCACAGCAGCTGCAGGCACGGGACCAGAAGCTGTAGCTGTGCAATCGAATCACAGATTTTTTGCTCAACTATGTCTTGAGACAGGTCAAAGACACTTGGTGGCCAGATCGGGACCATCGTGCCAGTGTCCAATGCCGGTCAGACAGAGTTCGGTCAGGTCAACGACATGTTTCAGGCCAATGCAGTCGATGTCAAAGCCACTGGGGATATGCAAGACAAGCCTAAACTTATGCTGTCTTTTTGAAGAGCATGCTACTTTCGTTCCAGGTAAGGGCTACATCAATGATCTTCACATTTGAGCCAAGCCTTGACGGCAGACTCCTCTCTCAGAACCTGTGTGACGTGGTCTTCGTGTCAGTCCCTGTCAGTTACTCAGAGAATGCATCCAGTGCTGCCGGAAATGCTAGCTGCTTGCCCACCCGGAAGAGCGGCCCCCCACAGGAACGCGGCCAAATGGTGTGAGGAGGTCGTTGGAGTAAGCGAAAACATCATATCTGTGTGATACGCTCAGATACCGCCTAAGCCTATGGCATTCAACCCATATATAAAAATGCACAGCTGAGGTTCTCGCAGGTATTCGATGTCAAATGTCTGGCGTTACAGACCACACGAGATCAAGGATTCACTGCTCAGGCAGGCATTCAGACATCCACCGGCCAGTACGTTGTTGTCTGTCCGACTCCATTCCCGGTGATCTGTGCAAGAGACTGTCTTGTTGCATCTCTGGTCGAGCCTCACAAAGCACCTGCACGGGCATACACAATGGTCTCGGTCGGAGGATCATCCTTTGGGTACAATAGGGGGTACTCGTAACAACGCCACGGTGGATGCACGTAGCCATACTTACATAGCTGTCCTGAGCTGGTTTATTGATACGTACATCAGCGAGACGAAAAAACTGCGAGCTGCACAGCAGCGACCGCACACGGCCCCCTCATTCAACCTTGTTGGCATATGATCCCCACCGGCCCCGCCACCGTCCGTCGAAAGGAGAGCAGCCGCCTCCGCATTTGAAGTGAGCAGCCGGCACACGTCCAGCGGTGCGACCAGCGCAGCGTGGGGTGGCTGAATGTGAGCAGGCCAGGGGAGTCGATGCCTCCGCATGGACCGGCTGGCAAACAGCAAGCACGACCCAGCCACTGCGCGCAGACCACGATGTGAGCGACCAGCACTGGGAAAAGCTTCAGAAAACAGGAGCAGGCCTGGAGAACCGGAAGAATCGCACCACGCACACCACAGGAGTGTACTGAAAGGAGAAAAAGAGCGTGTCAGCTTCCGCAGTGCTCGGCTGGAAGAGTATGCGCAGGCAATTGCGGCGGAAAGCGTAGCAACAGCCATCAATCACTCCTGCATCACTGCTCCGTACGTCTCGCCAACCCCAGCTTACTTTCCCAGCTCCCTCCCCCCAGTGGTGCCAATACCCTCCGTCTAGCAGTAGCTCCATGCTGTAGCCAGTGACCCGCCCCAGCCGGTATCCACGCTCCCCGTTCCACTACGTCCCAACCCGTATGCCACGGCGCGAGCGCCACCAATTGCGAACTGGTGGGTCATCGGCGGGGAGGCTAGTGGGCCGCCGAGCACGTGGCCCCTCACGTAGGAGGGTGACAAGCGGCCAGCGTCAAACGCACATGTCGCTGCCACTGCGGGGGCCTCGACTGACGCGGCGCCGATCCACAGCCACGCCAGCATCGACGTCGCCAGCACGGCGCCGCCGGCACCTGCTGCGCCAGCACCAGCGGAGCGCCGCGCGCCACGGTCTTGTCGCCACCCGGGAGGCAGGCGGGGCGGCCGTCGTCGGCGTCGCCGTTTCGCGTCGACGTCGGCGTGATGGGGAGGGTTCTGGGCGGATACAGGGCGGCTGCCAGGCCGAAGGGGATGGCAAAAGAGGGCGATTGGGTGGTGCAGGTGGCGGATAGGCTGCGATGCAGAAGGCACGGGGGGGGGGGGAGCGGCTCTGCGGCGTGGCGCCACCACCGCCGCCGCCACATCTGCCGCTCGCCCGCCTCAGTCGCAACGGAAAAAGCTGCTTTCCCCCTCCTTCAGCCCCGTGGCCATCGGCCAGCCGCCGCTGTGACCACTGTGGGGCCAGGTGGTGATATCGTGTGACGTCCGTTCCGGCCCCTCCCGTCATCACGGTACAACTGGAAGCGCACAGCCGTCCCCAGGAACACGCCTTCCGCCCCACGCAGGTGGGTCCGCTCCTCGCAGGACGCACGCCCGGAAGAAATTTCAGGCCACGACCGCCCCTAGCGGCCATCCCGTCTATCACGGGGACAGGGGGTCTCCACAATGCACGCTGTCGTCGCACCCGGTCACCTGGGACGCGGCGCCACGAGGACAGGAGAGTGGCTCGCTTCAGAAACTGAAGAGGAACGGGTAGACCCGTCGGATGCATCTTTCGATAAATTCTTTGAGATTTTGTCAGATAATTATGAAGGACCTCCGCGGCTGTCTGCCCGGACATTCATCACCTCTGCGGGCGCCTCGCCACAGACGCTTGCGCCCTTGCCTCGCGGAGCATGATGCCGGAGGCGCGTGAGCGGCGGCAGCGGGGGCATGACGGATGCCGGTACGCCACCCACTCACGTCTGTGCGTCATGGCTTGGCCGTCCGCGCTGTGCACTACCAACTTGTTACGCCCACGGCGCGCCGCGCGCCACGCCGTCGAGGCTGGGCGAGCGACGCCCAGCACTACCCACCCCGTTTTGAGCCTGGGGCGTGCAGTTCAGACTGAAGATTGCCGCCTCTTCTGACCAGCGACCCTTTCGTCCCTTTCACCTCTTCCCCCCCACCCTGTGGCGGTCGGGGGTCCCACGGCTGGAAGGGGCGCGGCCCGTCAGCTGTGAACAGCACACCCCCGGGGGGACCCCCAAAATATCCCGATCCGGGCCAGCACGGGAATGACCTGTCCGAATCTCAGGGAGATCGGATCTGGTCGGGGGCGGGGTTTTTCCCTCGTGGTT
>Ga0209093_1000314_pt1 | contig 25543 bp, 32 predicted proteins | sample SidtaG_4_FD_187450 | JGI IMG/M metagenome (GOLD analysis project Ga0209093, IMG submission 187450) | Marine algal microbial communities from Sidmouth, United Kingdom - Sidmouth_Male1 metaG (SPAdes) (version 2) | ecosystem: Host-associated > Algae > Red algae > Unclassified | place: Sidmouth...
ATCGGGGAGGCCCGAAATGGACGATATGAGCAATAGAGTTATTCCAGAGCAGGCGACTATTCCATAATTAGTCCGGAGTATCGGCGGGACGCGGCGTCGACCCCGCCCCGACCGCCGCGCGCTCCGTCACCGCGCGCCGTCGCGGCGGCAACGACGGGTGACGGGCGCGTCACGGCGGCTGCGCCACGTCGGCCGACGCGGCCACACGGGCGGCCGTGAGAGCAAAGCCAGCAATGTCGGTTCATCACAACGTGTCTCAATTATTGGTCAAACGTGTCTACATTCGCTGAATAGGCCACGAACAGCTGTGTGGCAATGTGAACGTGCCCTATTGAACGTCAAACGACCTACTCGAATTTAGATACGTCCAACTCGGTTCGATAGTCCGAGTGTCACAATTGGTCGCGCATGGCCTATTCGAAGCTGAAATACGGCACGCGCACCCTATTCAGGACACTCGGACTATGCTACGGGCTCTCTCTTTGGCTGGAAGAGAAACGGTTTCAATGTAAAACGTGTCCAACGACGACCGGCAATGTGAAACAACGACCGCAACGCGATCGAGGCGCCATGCACTGAGCCTATTCTGACATGTTTCAGACGCATTGATTCACTCCGTCTCTGGAGAAACTCACGCGAACTTTGTGAGAGGCCGCGACGTATGAGGGCGACAGAGATCCCTGGCATGCGGCCAGGATCATGCCGACCGCGCCCCGGGATCGAGGAGGTTGGCAGCCAACACTCCAGTTTGTCCTCGGGCCGCTTTGTCAGCCTTGGGCCCTATGATTCAAGAGACTGTGTGTTTTGGAGGACGCGCAGGGCAACGACGTAGCAACAGTGAGACTGTCAGGGCCTACCTTGGTCAAGTGTCCTTCGAGTCGTAGAAAGCCGGACCGATACTTCTTGGTCAGTGTCACGGTCTGGGCGTCATGCATGATACGTTGTTCTTCAAGAGAGAAACTGCCCTGAACAAGCCGAGGCGGTGGTACCAGGTTCCTGGACACAGAGGACGCTACGTAGCTGTACGTATCACTGAGTTGGAAGCACTCTCTCATACGATTGGACATGCGACACGAACAAACAAACCCCTTCCAAGGGTGTGCCGATTGGCAGGCTCTGGTACGTCTGAGAACCATTTCTGTGGGCGGCACGATAGGTCCGAACGGTTGGAAGGGGGGGCATTCTGCATCCGAGGCGCAGGTGTGCCCCTGTCGTCGACGCGCGCCGTCGATCGTCGTGCGCGCCACGGTCGTGCTCGCGATCGCCTTGCTCTTTACCGCCGTGCGCGCCACCGTCGACCTTGCAATCGCCGTGCTCGCTGCCGCCGTGCGTGCCACCTTCATGCTCGCGACAAGTACGTGCTTCGGGCTCCATGGACGGCATGATGACTTTGACTGGGTGGGAGGAGGACGAGGGGGCAAACAATGACGTCACGACGTCGGTCGTAGTTGCTGCTCACGTCGCGACATTGCTGGAGGCACGACGGCGGGCACTCGTCGCCGCGCAAATTCATCGGCCGCGGTACCGGGGCTCCGTGCCCGGTCGGTTGGAAAACCGGCTACGCAACTTTTCGCCTGGTCTGCAGTGCATTCTTCGCGACTACTTCAGCGTGGACGGCCTACCCCCGGTTTTCGGTCGAGAGCAGTTTGAGCGACGGTTCCGCGTTCCGATGGCGGTCTTCCTTCGGATCTACCGCGCGATAAAGGACCGCCCATTTTGGGTGCAATGTGTCAACGCGACGAGGCAGCCGCAGGCACATCCCCTGCAGAAGCTGGTTGCCGTGTTTCGCGTGCTCGCCTTTGGCGAATCGTATGACCGCGCGGACGAGTATGTGCGGCTGTCGCGATCGACTATCTCGACGGCGGTGAAGCTCTTCACTGAGTTCATGGTCAATGACTCAGGCCCACTGTACATGCGGCCGCCCACACGGCGTGCGATTGAGAGCATTCTGGCCCGCAACTCTGAGCGGGGGTTACTTGGGTGTCTTGGGTCGCTCGATTGCTCGCACTGTGAGTGGTCATCGTGCCCCAAGGCGCGTGCGGGCACGTACTAGGGCCGGGACGGTCGACGCTCCATCGTGATTGAGGCCATTTTTGATGAGGACACGTGGATCTACCACATTTTTGCGAGGAGTCCTGGGAGTCTCAATGATATCAACGTCCTGTACCAATCGCCTATGTACATGAATGACGTCACGGGGAAGTGGCCACCGCGTGACTTTTCGGTTACTGTTAATGGGAAAACCCGCACCTTGCTGAATTACCTTGTGGACGAAATTTACCCCCGCTTCGCGTTTCTCGTGGCCCCCTACCCCAACCCCCAGACGCGTGAGCAGCGCACGTTCAATCGCCTGCAGGAGGCTCTGCGAAAGGACGTTGAGCGGCTTTTCGGTAACCTGACGGCACATTTTCACGTGATGTTGCACCCTTGCCGGATCTGGACCATGCCCCGCATGGTTTTGACAACCCAGAGAGTCGCCATACTCCACAATATGCTGGTGGAGGTGCGCCGAGACAGCTTCTTGTCCCAGTCGCGATCGACCCATCACGGGGCGGGTGGCGCCGGCGGAGCGGGTGGAGCGGGCGTAGCAGACGGGACAGGTGGGAGTGGTGTGGACGCCGCGGACGGCGCGGGCATCGGCGGCGCCCCCGCGGGAGGAGGCGGCGGTGGGGCTGCTGGGGTTGGTACGGCGGACGGAGTGGGCGACACCGGCCTGGGCGCTGGCGCCTCTGAAGGCGCGGGCGCCGGCGGCGGCCCTGCGGGAGGCGGCGGTCAGGCGGCTGTTGGCGTGGGCGCGGCGGAAGAGGTGGGCGGGGCTGGCGCGGGCGCTGTCGCCGCCGGTGGCGCGGGCGCAGCCGGCGCTGACTATGGCGCTGGCGCTGGCGCCGTCGATGGTGCGGGATTCGGCGGCGGCGGAATCGGTGGCGCCGGAGAGGGTTGTGACGAGGAGGAGGGTGCCGGCGCAGGAGGGGCCGCGGATAGAGGGGGGGCCGCTGCTGCCGCGGGGGAGCTGGAAGATCTGGGTCGTGCACACGGTTATGTACCCCCTGCTGTCGAGGCCGCCGCTGTGGCGCCCATGAGCGAATCTATGCGCATTCTGGAGGCCACCTGTGGGGCCAAGTTCCGGGAGGAGAATGAAGCGCTTCGCGACGACCTGTGCGCATATGTTTTTTCGCAGCGCGGTGAGCTCCTGGATCCGTATGTTGATTGATTTCTTCTTTCTGTGTGGTATTCTCCACGTATTTCTTGTGTGCACCGTGAGATGTTGTGTGTGGAAGTTGTCTCTCTGACGATAAGACTTGGTCCATAAATGTCTTCTTCCTCCCTATTAACGTCGTCTGCACCCACGTCTTATCAGATTTATCAAATCAACATGCCACATAAGACCTGCTCTGGCGGCAGCGGCGACCGCCCCTCCTGAAATCGACGTGCGTCGGCGGCCACTGAAAGCCGTCACGCACGTCCTGGTTGTGCGGCGGCCGCCGCAGCACCTCCGCACCCGACACCAGCTGCCAACCACGTGGTTGGTCGACGTCAGCCGACATTGTCACCACTGGTAGGCGAGGGCAGCAGCCGCACTCAACTTTAAGGTCGGCGGCCGCCGCTGAGCAAGATCAGGCACACCGAGGATATGCAGCGGCCGCCACCGACCACCGCCGCACCCGGAAACGGCACACGATCTTGCCGTTGGTCGGCGGCGGCAGCCGGCGTGGACTCGTACGCCGCGGCGGCCGCCGCAGTCGACCTTAATGTGCGGCGGCCGCCGCCAAGCGCCGCCGGGCACACTAGGTTTGGGCGGCGGCCGCCTCCGAACTCCGCCGCACCCGAAGACGACCAACAAGCCTGTAGATGATCGGCGACGGACACCGTCGACGACAATGGCTCTCCGCGGCGGCCGGCGTACGAGACCTCAATGCATGGCTGCCGCTGCCCAGCGCCGCGGCACACGCTATTGTGGGGCGGCAGCCGTCCCCGAGTAGCGCCGCACATGGCAATTTTACTTGTCGATGGTCAGCGGCGGCCGCAGTTTTCGACACTTGTCAGCGGTGGCGACCGCCGCACTTGACCGTATGTGCGGCGACCACCGCTGAGAGCCGTGAGCACGCCGAGGTTGGGCGGCGGCCGCCGCTGACCACCACCGCCCCCGACAACGGCAAACGAGCTTGCGGTTGCTTGGCGGCGGCCTCCGCCTCCGTCGAGGAATCTCGTAGGCCGCGGCCGCCGCCGCCCTCGTCCTTTCCGTTCGGTGGCCGCCGCAGAGCGCCGTCGCGCACGCCGTCGGTACGGCGCGGCCGCCGCCGAGCACCGCCTCACCCGCCAGCGTCCGCCCATCTTTCATCGGTCCTTGGCGGCCGTCTTCGTGGACTCTTGTACACCGCGGGGGCCGCCACACTTCACCTTAATGTTCGGCGGCCGCCACCAAGCGCCACGGTGCACGCTGATGTTGGGCGACGGCCGCCACCGAGCACCGCTACACGCTACGACGGCAGCTGAGCAGGTGTTTGGTCGGCGGCGACCGCCATCGTCGAAACGTGTCAGCCAGGGCGGCCGCCGGACTCAACGCTGTGGTCGGCGGCCGTCGCCGAGCGTCACCAGGCACGCCGAGGTCAGGCGGCGGCAGCCGCCGACCGCAGCTGCACCCGGAAACAGCGCACCATCTCGCCGTTGGTCGGCCGCGGCCACCGTCGTGGACTCGTGCGCCGCGGCCGCCACCGCACTCGACGTTAATGTTCCGCGGCCGCCGCCAAGCGCCGCTGGGCACGCTGGGGATGGGCGGCGGCCGCCGCCGAGCACCGCGACACGCAATCACGGCAGCCGAACTGGTCGTTGGTCGGCGGCGGTCGCCGTCGTCGACACTGGCTCTGCATGGCGGCCGCCAAACTCGACCACATGAGCGGCGGCCGCCAGCCGCAGCTGTGGCCGATAAAGCGCAGGGGCGGCCGCAGAGCGGCGTCAGATACGTTGTGGTTGGGTAGCCGCGGCCGCCCCCGCACTTGACGCTATGTGCGGCGTCCGCCAGCCGCAGGTTTTCCGGTTACTGTGCGGCGGCGACGACCAAGCGCCGTGGCGCACGTGGTCGCTGAGCGGTTGCGGCCGCCGCGCGCCGCCCCACACGGCAGCGGCTGCCGATCTCGTGGGTTCTGGGGGGAGGCCGAGCTGTTTCGGGCCCCCCACTGGGGGGCCGTGACAGCGCGCCGCCAGCAACAGTGGGGGCGCAGTGGAAGCACCTCTGCAGTGGCCGCCCAGCGGCGGCAGCACCTCCTGGTGCCGGTCCCCTCGCGAGAGCACCTCCACCGTTCCCCCGTCCCCCATTGGCCCGTTCCCGTCAGCCTCTGAACGGGGACACGCGGCGCACAGCCCAAGCGCAGAGGTGACTAACCGGGGGCGTGCCAAAAACGACACTTTATGGTGTGGAAAAACAAGAGCGACTCCTGGGGATAGCGGAGGACGCCAAAAATGAGACACATAGGCATGTTTTTGTGGTGGATCTTGTGGGTCACTGTTCGTGAGTCGACCCACCAGATATCAGCACACAGTATTTCCCCAAGACCAGACCGCCTGACAGTGTGTAACAGCCAAGCAATGCATCGTCAATGAGCTGGTATTGCCCAATCAGCGCCGTTGTGTCATGCACGCCACCCTTCCTTCTTATCAAATCGCGGCGGGGCTCGCCGCGAGGCGCGGCCATTCAAGCACTCGTGCCACATGTAGCCCCGGGTTTGACGTCGTCTCAGAGAAGGGCTACGGCAGTCAGAAACTATTACTTTTACGGACACAAGCCAGTGTTGCCAATGAAACATCAGTTAGACCTCTGCACGAAAACAGCAGCCAACCGGGAGACCACGAACACCTGTGCGCTTTCGCACGGGGCGGCGGCAGGACCGGGAGCGTCGGCAGCGACGGTTCTGCTGCAGCCGCCCGTGGGGCGGACACTCCGCCTGCGACGGGCGCGCCGGTGCCTGGACAATCCGCGGCGGCCGCAAAAGCGGCGGGTACGGCAGCGCTGAACTTTTGAAAAAGGGCAGGTGCGCGATGCTGCCTTGTCCAAATGACTCTTGTGGAATGGAGGCGTCGGACGTCACCAAAATGGCGCAAATTTCTGCGGCCTACCCACATCAGCCCCCACAAAAACGCTTTCGAAGAAAATGACTCTCTCTGGCTCGAGCCACGACTTTTCTGTTGAGTACATCTCCACAACTGAAGTGTGCTGATAACAAGAAAGTAGACAATGGAAAAACCAACCCGAGAAGCACCTGACCAATCAGCGTCTTGCTAGCCAACGTGAGCGATGTTATTTTTGGTGGCCCTGCAGCTGAGCATGGTGGAGCAGTTTTTCATCCGCTTGCATACTGGTGGAGATTTTCCTCGCTCCTGCACCACCGAAGGACCAGTCTTGTCGCGGAGGGCACATAAAAGCAGCCGGAGGCCGCCCATAAACACTTCACTCTACAGCTGTGTATGTGTATAGGTGTACGACAAATAGGCCGCAACTTCACGTGCAGTGCAGGCGGGCGCCTTTTGACATCGGGGCTCGCCGATTCTATCTTTTCGTTGCGCGGCGCTCATGTCAGTGTAATGCGCTTCAGGAAACATCCAAATGAAAGTCTCGCACACATACTTGCATCGAAAACTTACCCTGACTGCACCGCCAGAGGGGTTCCACATTACATCGCGATCTCAAGCAGAGCCAGAATGGAAGTTGTTCTCCTACGCCCCTTTCTGAGAGCAGAGCAGGGGCGGCGAGCCGACCGCGCGCCCGCGCCCACCAATCCCGCCGCCACAGCCCCCGCCACGGGCGCAGGAGTAACAGGCCAACCCGCGGCGGCTGCACAAGCGACGGGCGCGGCAGCGGTGGCCGCAGGCCAATCGACCGCGCGCCCGGGCGCACAAATCGCGTGGCCGCCCCCCTTGCCTCGGGCTCCCCCGCGTAGGACACCGGCGCCGAGCTGCACGGCACGAGCACGGCAGCGGCTGCCGCAGACAAAAAGGCCGCCCACAGCAGCTCGGCAATTGAGCGGCCGACGCCCCAACCTCGAGCGACCGACAGTTGCAACGTAGCGGCGGCCGCCGTGACGGCGGGCGCGGGCGTGGCTGAGGCGGCGGCGGCACTGCCCCACCTGGCCCGCGGAGGCCGCACCTGCTGCAGGCGCCCGCGCGCACCTGTCCCGCGTCGGCCACCGCTGGCCCGGGGGCCCACGGGTTGCAATGCAACGGCGGCCGCCGTAACGGCGGCGCACGCGCGGTGACTGCGGCGGCACGTGCGCACATGTCCTGCGACGGCCGCCGCTGCCGAGGGCGCCCACACGATGTTCCGCAGCGGTGGCCGCCGTGATGGCGGGCGCGGGCGCGGTGGCGGCGGCGGCACGCCCTCACTCGTCCGGGGGTGGCCGCCGCTGCCGCGTGCGCACCCATCTCTCGGCGGCTGCATCTGCTGCGGGCGCCTGCGCGCACCTGTTCTGCGGCAGCCTCCGCTGCCGCTGCCGTCCACAACGTGCTTCGTAGTGGTGGCCTTCGTGACGGTGGGCACGGGCACGGTGGCGGCGGTGGCACGCGCCTACCTCGCCCGTGGCGGCCGCAGCTGCCGCCGGGCGCCCGCGCCCACCTGTCCCGCGGCGGCCGCCGCTGCCTGGGCCGCCGATAAGAGAAGATGCAGCGGCGGCCGCCGTTCCGGCGGGTGCAGGCCCGGTGGCGGTGGCGCCAAGCCCCCACCTGGCCCGTGGCGGCCGCAGCTGCCGCGGGTGCCCGCGACCACCTGTCCCGCGGCGGCCGCGGCTACCTGAGTCGCCGACAAGTGGCAGCGCAGAGGCGGCCGCCGCGACGGCGGTTGCGAGCTCGATAGTGGCGGCGCCACGCCCCCACATGGCTCTTGCTGGCTCCAGCTGCCGCCGGCGCCCGCGCCCACCTGTCCCGCAGCGGCCGCCACTGCCTGGGCCGCCGACAAGTGGCTATGCCGCGGCGCCCGCCACGACGGGGGGTGCAGGCACGGTGGCGGCGGCGGCACGCCCCCATCTGGCCCGTGGCGGCTTGGGGTGGCGGCTGGGGGCTGTCGGCTGAGCAGAGGTGGCCGCGCGGATGCGTCGTCCGCTTCGGCCGTGCGTGGCCAAAAGGGGTACGGACCGGGCGCGCGCGCACATCGTTCCGCCGCTGCCGCCCCCCCCGCCCAGCACCGAGAGACCTGGCGATTGCGTGGCCTGTTGGGACCGCCTCTGTGCCGGCCGCAGGCGCGGCAATGCGCCGTGTGGGTGCGGCAGCCAAGTTTCCCGCGGCGTCGCGCGCGGAGGGTACAGCTCTGAGGGGCGCGTGGGTGTGGAGGCGGTGGCCTCTCGCGGTGCGTGGAATGAGCGCACAGACCAGTTGCATAAGAAAATAAAAAACCCCGCCCAACGGAGGAAAAAAACCCATGTATTGCTACAACCAGCCCTCGTCGAGCTCCCCGAGGCACCAGAGGCACACAGCAAGACAAGACACAAGACACATTCCCCTACAAATCTGCAGCACCACACGTACGGTGCGTGGTCTCGGCAGCAGCAAACAAAGCAAGCAACACAGTGGGCATGGGTACGTTCGTCTACTCGTCCTCGTCCCACTCGCTCGACGAGCGCCCACCCTTGCGCTCAAACGCAGCAATGAGATCACAATCAAATGCATCAAAGCCGCCGCCGTCAGAGACGGAGTCAGAGGCGGAACCGGACTGGGGCGACGGCCGCTGCAGGCTCACCAACTGGGGCGTGCGGCGCGTGTCTGTCGGTGTCGCCGCAGCCGCCGCGGCCGCCGCCGCAGCCGCCGCGGCCGCCGCCGCGGCCACCGCCAATGAAGATCGAGGCGCAGGCGCCGCGGGCGGCGCCGGCGGTGGTGCCGTCAGGTCGACCGTCGTCTGCACCGGCGCGGACATGGACGCGGCCGCCTGCTGGCGCTTCGTTGCCTGCGCTCGACGGCCGCGTCGCTTGTTGGCAGATGACCGAGCTGGTGACGAAGACGGCATTGTATGCGCCGGTGCAGCGTCTGACGTGAGCGGTGATGATGCCGCCGCTGGCGTCGACACGGACGCATTGGCGGCCGTCGCTGCTGCTGTCGTCGAAGCTGCGGGTGTCGGTGCCGCCGTCATCGGCGCCCTCTCCGCGTGCGCAACTCCTCCACCACCTCCGGCGTCGCCACCGGTGGCGGCACAATCGACCTCGTGTCCCCTACGACCGTCACGTCATCCTCCGCAGCCACGTTCCCCGTCGCTGAACTGTCGTCAATGGCGTATATGTCGCCAACACTCCCCGAGGGGGGCGGCGCGACGACCATGTCCTTGCTGGTCCTATTGGCCTCTTCATCAGCGGCAGCAGAAGAATCGCTCGCCGGCTTGGGTGCGTTGACCTTGATGCCCTCCGTCGAGACCATCGTCTTGGCCTGGTGAGCCCAAGAGGCTGCGTTCTCGGGCGTCGTGCGCATGCAGGGGAGGCTGAAAGCCATCATCGCCGTCCGCTGCGTCGTCGCGTCGCCCAACTTCTCGACGGCGCTCACGACGCGACCGATGGTGCGGTCGTCCGCAATATTGTCGGCGCGGGCGCGCTTGGCCGCCTTGCAGCCGACTGGGCGGCCCGCCCACGGGCCCTGCTCCTCGTCATCGCTATCAACCGAGTCGGTCGGCGCCGTGTCGCCCACTGCACTGTATGCGGCCGCCGCGTTAGCGACCGCCGCGTTAGCGGCAGCCGACGGAGCGGGGGCCACCCCGGCAGCCGCTTGCTCAGCGGCTGGACCGCCGTCGCCCGACGCGGCAGCCGCCACCGCCCTCGCCGCAGCACGATCTTGCGCGCTTGCGGACTTCTTGTGTAGCGCTGAAAAAGCGGCAGCCGCCGACTTGAATCGGTCCTGGTCCTTCAGCTGCTCCCAGTTCTGTGCCCACGGGCGCGACACTTGCTTTTTGCGGCGCTTTTTCGTTTTGCCCTTGGTCACGTCGTCGGCGTGGTCACCATGGATGCGGCCGTACACGTTCGTCCCGTAATACAGCCCCTCAGCGCAGTTCACGAGATCAGCATGCGCGGAGATGCCCGTAGGCTTGGCCAGCCGCGCTTGGACGATGCAACATGAGAGCGCCATCACCCCGGCGACCATCTTGGCCCACTGCTTGCGGAGCGCTTCGAAGCCGCGCTGGTCCCGCGCCGCTTTCACAGACGCTTCCGTCTCATTGCGCAGCACATGCTGCCAGCTCTTGAGCACCCGGGTCCAAAACTCCTTACCTGCCTGGTCCGTCCCCCGGATTGGGTTGTTTGCCTCGATGAGCCACGCCTTGATGAGCGCCATATTCTCCACCACCAGCCACGCGGTACCCCGCCCCATCTTGGTCGACACAGGCTTCGAAGACCTCCTTGGCGGCGCCGCCACCACGGCGCCAAGACGACGCATGAACAGAAGGTCGGCCGCCGCTGCAGCCCCCTCTGAGGCGCTTAGATGTCGGCCGATCGGCGGAACCGCCGGAAATGGTACAGTCGGCGGCCGACGCCACGGGCGGCAGCACGTCCCTCCCGGTCAGGTGAAACACGGCCGCCAAGGCGGCGTTTGAGGCCACCGCTGCCGGGGCCGCGGTGGCCTGGGCCCTCTTCGCCACACGCTTCGCCAGCGCGCCGACCGCCGCCGACTCCCGGCACGCCGCCTGGGCGGTCGCCGACTCGGCTGCGGAAGCAACGGCCACAGCGGCTGCCTTAGCGGCTGCGGCAACCGCCTCCACAGTCGCCTCTGCTGCTGCGGCGTGACGCCTGGCCTCGACGCGCTCCGGTGAGAGAGTGCGCTGGATCCTCCTCTTCCGCACAGCCAGTTGGGCTCACTGTTTGCGCGGTGGCCAGGCACCGAACAGAAAGAAGGAGGCGGCAGCCGGGTTTGACTCCTGTGTCAAGCCGGCCGCCGATCCACCCGCACAAACAGCACCGTTGTCGCCCTCGCAATGCGCGGTAGTCTCGGCCGGCGCGGCGGCAGCCGACCGTCCGCCAGAGGGCTGCCCGACAACGCTGTCGGCCTCGTTGCTCAGTGGTCGGGCGGCGACGCGCTCCCTCACCTCGGTGGGCTTGGCGTGCGGCGGCCGGGCGGCGGCCCGCCCCCCCACAACTGCGGGCTCGGCGGTCGGCAGTCGGGTGGAGGCCCGCCCGTCCACCTCGTGGGGCTCGCCGCTTGGCGGTCGGGCGACGGCCCGCCGGTCCACCTTGACGGGCTGGCCGGTCGGCGGGCCGGCGGCGGACCGCCCGTCCACCTCGGTGGGCTCGGCTGTCGGCGGTCGGGCGGCGGCCCGCCCGTCCACCTCGGTGGGCTCAGCTGTCGGCTGTCGGGCGGCGGCCCGCCCGTCCACCTGGGTGAGCTCGGCTGTCGGCTGTCGGGCGGCGGCCCGCCCGTCCACCTCGGTGAGCTCGGCTGTCGGCCGTCGGGCGGCGGCCCGCCCGTCCACATCGGTGGACTCGGCTGTCGGCGGTTTCGCGGCGGCCCGCTTGTCCACCTCGGTGGGCTCGACTGTCTGCGGTCGGGCGGCGGCCCGCCTGCCCACCTTGGTTGGCTTGACGAGCCGCGGTAGGGCGGCGGCCCGCCCGTCCACCTTGGCGGGCTCGGCTGTCGGCGGTCGGGCGGCGGCCCGCCTCCGCACCTTGGTGGGCTTGACGAGCCGCGATAGGGCGGCGGTCCGCCCGTCCACTTTGGCGGGCTCGGCTGTCGGCGGTCGGGCGGCGGCCCGCTCCCCCACCTTGGTGCTGTTGACGAGCGGCGGTCGGGCGGCCGCCCGCCGGTCCATCCTTGCGGGCTTGGCTGTCGGCGGTCGGGCGGCGGCCCACCTCCCCACCTTGGTGGGCTGGACGAGCGGCGGTTTGGCGGCCGCCCGCCCGTCCACCTTGGCGGGCTCGGCTGTCGGCGGTCGGGCGGCGGCCAGCCTCCCCACCTTTGTGGGCTTGGCTGCCGGCCGTCCGGCACCGGCCGCCGGCCCCTGGCCGGTTTCCACTGACTTGGTGGCGGTGGTGAGCAGCAGCACTGACACTGCCAGTGCTCGAGGTGGGGGGAGACCGCCGCCACCCACTGCGCGACACGTTCCCGATTCCGCTTCCGCTGCCCCCGTCGACGCTCGGACTTGCCCGTCCACCGCATGCCGGACATTGCTTGCGGTCCCGTGGGCTGCCGCCGCCGCCCCGTTTATAGGCGGTGGGTAGCCCCAGGTGGTTCGTCGCAGCCGCCAGCGGCCGCCCGCAATCGCGGCCGGCAGCCGCCAAAACACCCGCCGCCGCCGGCCGGCGGCAATCGCGGCTATTGCAATTGGCAGGGGCTGAGTCCAGTACTTATGCCCCTGACGGGACTTGCACCCGCCTCTCCGTACTTCGGATTGCAGGCTTTGGGACGGCTGTCCTTCCCTAAGTAGCCCCCCCTATTCTGGCCCGGGGTTACTATTTCGTCTCTCTTTTTCGTCTGTTTTCGTCTTGTTCTTTTTGCGCCGGCCACGGCCCGCGCCGCCCCGTCTTGCTCGCCATCTGAATCTTGGCGTCTCTCTCGAGTCCTAGCCTTTGCGCGCCTCTGCGCCGTCTAGGTCCTCTCGGGAGGTGGACCCTGTGGGTCCTTCTCTTCTGTATTGTCAGTGTTGCCACAGGGTATTTGCTCGCGCCTTCTTTGTTGCCACACTTGGTGGAGCAGCAGGGGAGAGGGCGTCGTCACTGGTGAGGGACGCCTCTCCTATCGCGAGCCACAGCGACAACGGTGCGGTCGCCACTGACGGTACTCGTGACGCGACCACTTTGTGGTCTTGGTCACCCGGCGGCTGTTGTTGCAGGCCGGGGGAGTCGCTCGACGGTGCCCGACGGGCCGTGGCGCCCTCGTGTCCGGGTTCGTTCTATCTCGAGACAAGAAGCCAACCCATCGCCGATGGCGAGTGCGGGTGCCGATCCCCCGCGCTTTGCCTATCCTCATGATGCGGGTACTGACGCTCGGCGTACTGCCGATGGGTCAGTCCCGGCGGATACGACTCCCCCTCCTCCCCAAGGTGCTCGAACCTAACCGACCCCGCCGCAGCAGCTACGGCAACGGGCGATTCGGGTGCATCCCCCAGCAACGCTGGTCGTCACGCGGAGCGATCTGCAGTGGCCGGGCTCACGACGCTTGTGCGTACGTTGAAAACGTCCGTCCGAGAGCTACGCGCCGACGTGACAGCGCTGCGCGACCCAATTGGGACATTGCCGATGTCAACTGCCAGTGGGCCCCGGCCCACTGACCCAACACCGGCAAACACCACGGCCCCGCGTGACCGGCACCGGTCACGCAGGTCCGCCGCCTCAACGTCGCCATTGGCATCTCGGAGTTCGAGGGCGCGATCGGATTCCGATGCCCGCTCCTCGCGGTCCGCCAATGACGACGAGCCACCACGGGAATCTAGCAGCAGTAGCAGCAGCGACAGCACCGGACTCCCGCGTCACCGCTCCCACGCGCGCCGACGCGCCCGCACGTTGGGCGCCGGCCCGACAGCTTTGACACCACGGGCGGTCACCCCCTGGCCGGTCCCCTTGACGTCCAAGCACGGCCCGTTCTCGTTACTACTGGACTACCGCCGCTACCTTGTCCGCAATGCGGATCCGACGTACGGCCGGTCGAAAGCAACCCAGCTCCGTAGGCGCCATCGCCTGCTGGACGGTCCGCTCCACGGGGTCTCGATATTCGATGTCTCGGACCCGTTGGCCGTCCTGGCTCTCCTCACTCGCTTCCGCACCGCTGCCGACGAAACGGATGTCACCCTGGGCGCGGCCCCGTACCTGCTAGCCTACCGCATTGGCGGTGAGGCCAAGGACGACTTCGTCCAATAAACGAATGGACCAGACGGCAGTGCCGTCGGTGCCAGCTTCCCGCACACGATTAACTACCTGTTGACTCGCTATGCGCCCGAGGACGCCCTGGACACCGTCGAAATGGCCCTCCGTACCGCGGAGCAGCGCCAAGACGAAGGTGAGCGCGCTTTCTACCAGCGGCTGATGCGGCCAGGCCGCCGGCTCATGGGGATGTAAGACCCCGAGCTGCTCCGGTACCTCTTCCTGAAGGGGCTCCACCCCTCGGTACAGGCCCAAGCCGAGCTGGCCGACCGCACGTGTACCACCTTCGACGAACTCGTGGCGCTCTCGCAGAAGATCGGCGATGGCCTCCGAGCGGTCACGGTCACCATCGGAAAAGCCGACCGGTACACCAGGGCCAAGAGCGTTCTGCAGCTGAGCTCCGCGAGCGGAGCGAACGTTGAACCGGTCCCCTGGGCGGCGCCACCAGCGACGATGCCGGAAGCCACGCCGCCCCAGGGCCGGCCCCTCTTGGGTCGGCCGCCACCGCAGCAGCCGTTCCAGGCGTTTGCCCCTACGCCACCAGCGGCCCGGGCACTGTCCTACGAGACGGAAACCCCACGGGCTCCCCGGTCGGGTGCCCCGACGGGACGGCCGGCCATGGTCCCCCTGAGCCAGGTGCAGTGCCACCGCTGCCGCGGTTTTGGTCACTTCTCTCGTGCGTGTCCCTCGCCCGACCGCGCTATGGGGCCCCGTGCGCCACCTGTGACCGCACCGGGACCCCCTGGCGCTGGTCCCCCTGCGTTACGCCCTATTCGGATGCAATACGCAATGGCTGTCATTTCCGGAGACCCCTGGGGAGACCCGTTGGTGCCAGACGGCACCGGCTCCCTCAGCGGAGGCGAGCCCGTCGGCGATGCGCCCGGGGACCCGGAAGCGGACACGGACCCGACGGTGGACCCATCTGCCTCTCCCGGATCGGGAAACGTGCACGGGGCGTGCCGCTAGCGGCTCGGTCTCCCCGTGCCGGCCCCAGTCCGCAGGGACCGATGATACGGGTACACCGTGTCTTGGCCCCGGTATACCGGCAGTATCCTATCCCCGCAGCCCTCGGCTTTGACGAGGCGCGGATACGGCTGATGCCATCGACACTGGACACAGGCGCCGGACCCTCGATCATCCGGGTGGATTCCCTGCCCAAGGGATGGAAGAAGCGGCTGCATCCGCGCCCGCATTTGCCCCACATTGTGGACGCAAATAAAAACCCTATCTCTGCCCGGGCGATGATCACCTTGCGCCTGCGCTCCGGCGGGTTCGCCACTGACGTCGAATTTTTCGTCGTCCAGCGCCTCGCCGTGCCCGTGCTACTGTGCACCAGTTTCATCAACCGCAACGTCGAGGCGCTCTACCCTCGCCGTCAACGCGTCAGATGGTCCACCGACGCTTCGGTACCCATCCTGTCGTGCACGGTCTGCGGCAAGAGAGAGTGCCGCCGATCCCCAAGGCATGCGACGGTGCGCCTCGCGCAGCGACGGGTGTTGCCCCCGCGGTCGCGTACGGCCATGCTGGTTACAGCCGACCTCGCTGGTCAGGTCTTGGTCACACCGTACAACCGCCCCAACAAGCGCCACCGCTGTCAAACCGCACGCGGCCTGGCCGTCGTCGTCCCAGGGCAACGCTTCAGCGTTGAAGTCGCGAACCACAGCGACAAACCGGTCTGCCTCCGCAATGGGAACTGTCATCGCCAACGTCCGCCCAGTCGACGATGTCGATTGCCTGCTCGTCACTGACGACGCGGCATCGCCCGCCGCAGCCGCAGAGGCGGCGCTCTACCAATTCAATCTCTCCGGCGTACCCGATCGGCTGCTCCCGGATGTCCAGACACTCATCTGCCGGCATGCATATATGCTGGACGGGACGCTCCGGTCCATCGACGCCACCGTCCACTGTGTGGAGATTCAACCCTGGACCAAACCGATACGGCAGCAACCGTAACGCGCGGGCCACCACGCCCGTGACATGATCCGTGACGAAGTCAACCGGATGCTGGAAGCCAAGGTCGTCCGACCAAGCACCTGTGAATGGGCCAGCCCTTTCGTTGTCGTCCCCAAGAAAGACGGGTTGCCACGCTTTTGCGTTTACTACTGTCGTCTCAATGCGGTGACCAAAAAGGACTCCTATCCCATCCCGCGGATGGAGGATTGAATCGACTCGCTGGGAGACGCCGGTGTCTTCTCAACGCTCCACTGCAATGCCGGGTATTGGCAGATACCCATGGTACTGGAAGAGATCGACAAGACCGCCTTCACCTGCAACATGGGCACGTACGAGTACCTGAAGATGGCCTTCGGCCTCACAAATGCACCCGCGACCTTCCAACGTGCCCTGGACATTATCCTATCCGGGATGACCTGGAAAACGTGCCTTGTGTACCTCGACGATGTCATCGTCTTCTTCGACACCCCGGAGAACCACGTGAAGGCGCTCGACGAAGCCCTGACCCGATTGGGTCGGGCCGGCGTCACTCTGCAGGCCAAGAAGTGCCAGTTCTTCCAAACGTACGTCGAGTACCTCGGGCACATCATATCCCCCGGGGAGATGCGCGTGCACAACAAGAACCTGGAAGCGCTTGCGAAGGTGGGTCACCCGCGGACGAAGACGCAATTGCGTAGCTTCCTCGGCATGTGCAACGTGTACCGACGCTTCGTCGCGAACGACTCACGAATCGCAGCTCCCTTGAACCACCTGACGACCAAGGCGTACGGCGACACGCTCCTGGAGCTCACCGAGGCGCGGGCCGCCGCGTTCACACGCCTACGCGACGCTCTGCATCACCCTCCAGTGCTGGCGCTCCCCCGCCGCGGCGCTCCCTTCACGATCGACGTCGATGCGTGTGACACCCAATTGGGATGCGCCCTGCTCCAGGAGCAGCCGAACAGCCAGCTGAAATCCTTGGGATTCTACAGCGGCGCCTTGCAACCCGAGCAAGGCAACTATTCGGCGACCGAGAAGGAGTGCCTGGGCCTCGTCTGGGCCGCTCTCCACCTCCGCCACTATGTGGAGGGCTCGCGGTTCACGGTACGTACCGACCACGAATGCCTCAGCTGGATCTACCGGTTGACGACAGCCACCGGTCGTCTGCTCCGTTGGCGCCTCCGCTTAGCGGAGTTCGACTCCGAGGTGAAGTACAAAAAGGGGGCGAACCACCACCTCCCCGATGCTTTTTCCAGAATCCCCACGATAGGTCTGGACCAGAAGGAGTTGGATGACGACATCCCGTGCCTCCTGCTGGCCCAGGCCGCACGGGGCATGCACGCCCACAACTTTTCTGCGCCGGTGCCGCCTCCCATAATTTCTGCGGAGGAGCTCCTCCGCGCACAAGGCGCGGATGGCCGTTGCCAGCAGCTCCGCGCCGTGACCGACTCGGGAAAACCGACGCGGTTTGTCCTCGATGAGGAAGGACGCCTTGTGCGTCGCCAGCAGGGCCTTTCAGAATCCGGGTTTTTCAGCAGACTCTGGGATATATCCAGATATATCCGGATATATCCGTTGGAATCTTCTCGCCATCCAATGTGAGAGCCAAACGGAGGACACTGCTGGAAAGCTCACCTCATGCTCAGGCTCTTCGTGAAAAGACTGATGAACATAAGATGTTGCTGCGAGCAGGGTGGCGCTGCTTACAGAACAGTGGTTTATCCGAATCATTACTCCGAAGCCCCTGGTCGCCAGCCGACGACGGACGTGATGCAGGTGTATATCCCCGAGGCCCTACGCGGCCGCGTAATGGGCTTTGAGCACTACCCGACGTCCAAAGGTCACCCCGGCGTGCAGCGTATGTACGCTGCCATGAAGCGTTGCTTCTATTGGAAGTCGATGATTGTCGACCTGCACGACTTCGTCCGGCAATGCCCGCCGTGCGCGAAGAACCGGCTGCAGGAGCGACGTCATACGTTCCCCGTGACCGTGTTTCCGCCGAAGGAACCGCTGACCGAGGTTGTCATCGACATCCTCGGCCCGCTGCTCAACACGGTTGACGGCAACCGGTATGTGTTCGTAATGTCCGACCGCTTCTCGAAGCTAACCCGTACGGTTGCGCTCCGACTCATCACCGCCGTCACGGTCGCGGCGGCGTTCCTGACCGCATGGGTCGCGGCCTACGAGCCCCCCGACTGCGTCCTATCGGACCAGGGTCGGCAGATGAATAACTCGTTCTTCCGTGCCGTCATAAAGATGCTAGGCACGAGGTGCAAGGACATGACGTCCTACCACCCGCAGACCAACGGTCAGGTGGAACGGTATAACCGTACGCTGCTGAACCAGATCCGGGCTTTCTGTGAGGAGCACCCGCGACAGTGGGACAGCCTCCTCCCCGCCCTGAGCCTGGCCTACAACACCTGCCCGCATAGGGCGACCGGTTTGGCGCCGTTCGACCTCCTGATCCTTCGCCGCATGCCCAAACTCACGGTTGAGGGCCTAGCGGGCTCGTCACCGCTGGCATCCGCCGATGGATTCCCACTCATGGTGAAGCGCGCCATCATTCAGGGCTTGAAGACGCTCATCCCGACTGTGCGCGCCTCCCTCGACAAGTACCAAGCTCGCTACAGGCGAAACTGAGACAGCCGGGTGCGGCCGAAGAACAAGGACCTGGCGGTCGGCTACTTCTTTTACCTCCGCTCCCACCGCGACGGGCACAAGCTGATGCCTCAGGCCCTTGGTCCGTTCGAGTATCTCGATACGAACGGCACCTACTTCGCCATCGACCAAGGCGACGGCGAAGGACGGATAAACGGTAAAGACGTCACACCGGCACCGCGCCCGATGTCGGGACCGGATTCCCAGCCGCATCGGCTTACACAAGCCCCGCTCCCCGACGTGAACTCCTCTGATGAGGACCCGACCAAGGAAATCGACCGGCTGCTGGCTATTCGCCATGACGCCGATAACAGCATCGTGGAGAAAGTCCGGTGGGCCACATATGGCCGGGGTGGTGACTCGTGGGAACCCATTTCGGGTTTGCCGAAGCATCTCGTCATCCGCATGGCAAAGCAGAAGACGTTGACGCTACCCGACGACGCCTTCCCTACGACGCCGGTCGTCCTTGCCCCGTGCCCACGGCAACCCGACTGGGTGTGCGTCGCGGTCCAGCAGGACACCGACGGGAGGGGCGCCGTGCTTGTCGATGTCCGCTGGACGTTGTGGTACCACAGTCAGGCCGACCCCACTCGGGCGGCCTTCCCGACCGGGCACCCGGTAGTCTCGTCAATGACCCCGGAAGTAAGCGCCAACACGCACACACACAACTGGTTTGGGCGGCAAAGACAAGCCGCAAACACGACACAGCGTTTTGAGGCTCAACGTTTACTTGCCTCCCTCGGGGGGTTCGGGACTGCTCTGCTGTCCCGCTCAGATATACCCACCTGTCCCCTTCCTCAATCGTCAGGGGGACCCTCGAAAGTGGGCCAAAAACAGGGGTCAAACGCGGGCCACACCCTCCGCCGGGGGTGTGCCCAAGACGCAATCAAAACACGCGAACAAAAACCCCGAGGCGAGGGTGAGATGCACTGAGAACATCAGATATGACTCCTCACAACGAAAAGAACAAATCAAGGATACGGTCATAACTCAGAGGACCGTACAGTGGTATTTCCGGGATTCACAAGTGGATCATCCCAGCCACGATCCGATCGCACCCAGTGGGTCTCGTGATCGGTAGGAATTTGCTTAGTCTAGCCAATCCCGGTAACCAGGAATCTCAACCTTACTTAGGCGAGCTCCGAGCAAGACCCGCCTCAACGGCGTGTCCGCCTGTGGGCCTTCCACTTAATGGCCCCATCAGCTGTCAAGTCCAGATGGCCTTCGTGTGGCCATGCTGCCACAGACGTCCGCGACAACCAGCCACGAGATGACTGTCCCTGTTCTTTGGGCATCCTCCCTCCTCGCGGAGTTCCCCGATGACCCACCACCTGCCCACTGGGCACTGGGACGCGCCGCCTTCGAGGAACTCGATGCGCCCTGGGGCCCCCATACGGTCGACCTGTTCACCACCGCCGCGGCAACCCAGCTGCCCCGGTTCCTGCCCCTTACCCCCGAGGACGCCGCCCGCGGCAGCAAAGCGGCGTTCTCTGTCGACTGAGACGTGGAGAACGGGTGGGTCAACCCCCCCTTCTCGTTTTTATTACAGGTCATCGCCCACGTCACCTCCTACTCTTGTGACATCACCCTCTTCGCCCCGCGCTGGCAACACCAGGCCTGGTGGGCGCTCGCCACGCGCCACTGCGCCTTGTGGGTGCAACTTAACCCCCCCTATCCTACGTTCACGGTGGCCGGCCGCACGGCCTTCTCCTCGCCGCCTGTGTGGCGCGTGGTGATCTTCCGCTTCGAGAAAGCTCACACCGCCCGGGTCAGCGCCGGCGCCACCACTTAGCGGTGCCGCCGCCGCGAGCCAGCGGGCCGGCTGCCCCCCGACTCGTCGCTGTCGTCTTAGACGAACCGCTCAGCGGCGGACGCCACCCGATCCTCCGCCCGCACCTCTCTCGGGATACGACCGATGTCGTCCTCCATGTGCGTCGCGCGGCGCAGCTCCTGACGACCTTGACGACCCCGTCCATCGCCTTCCCCACCGTGCGGTCGGTGGATGTCCGCAGGGACGCATGCAACAGGTCCACGACTCTCCTTAGAACCCGGCTGATGGCCAGCCCCACGGCGCCCGCCGGCGCACAGCCTGCTGCGGCCAGGCGACTCACCTCCGCCGCCGACAGGTACGCCCGGAGCGCGTCGCCTTTCTGCGCGATGGAGCCCATGCGGTACCACTGGTGGTACGCTGCGTACGGCGGCTCCACCTTCTGCCACTCGGACGGCCGCGGGCGTCTCCCCCGCGGATTCCCCCTTGGACGCCGCGCCGCTCCGTTGCGACGGAGCCGGCGGCGGCGTTGCCCGACGCGGCGTCGGGCCCCGACGAGGACGTGGCGTCCCGCGCCTCGGCGGCGGCGCGCGCACGCGTTGTGGCGGGGGCGTGGGTGACCGCCGTCGCAGTGGCGACAGCGATCGACGCGGCGACGGCGATCGACGCGGCGACGCAGACTGACGCGGTGACGCCGACGGACGTGGTGACGCCGACCGACGCGGTGCCGCCGACCGACGCGGTGACGCCGACCGACGCGGTGACGCCGACCGACGCGGTGACGCCGACCGACGCGGCGACGCCTTCCGACGCGGTGATGCGGACCGCCCTGGCGACCCCCGTCCGGGCGTCCGCGTCCGCGTCCGCGTTGTGGACGCCTCCGCCGGCGGCGTCCGCGACGACGACCGCCGGGCTCCGGCCCGGCCACGTCCCCCCGGTGACGACCGCGTCGGCGACGCGGCCTGCCATGACGGGGACTCCGAACGTGCCGCCGCCCCGCCCTCTGGGGCTTCGTCGCTGCCTCCGCCCCGGGTGTGCCCCGCCCCCGCGCCGCCGGCCGCCTCCGGCGGCGTCCGCCCCGTCGCGCTCCTCGACGTCACGCGCTCGGCCCGACTCGGGAAGTCGACGCCCCCGGCGTCCAACGCTGGTCGAAACCCGTATGGGTTCGCCGCGTCGTCCCCCTCCGCCGGCAACGGCGTCTGCCCGACCGGAAAGCCCGCGGCCTCCACCACGGCTCCCCATTTGGGGAGCAACACCGCCAAGCCGTGCAACAGCCGCTGCTGCCGGGCATGCTCGCCCGCACTCCCCGCCGCCAATTCATGCAATCGGAGACGCTGCAACCGATGGAGTAGGGCAAGGGAGATGCGGTGAACGCGCCCGCCGGCAAGGTCCGCCAGCAGCGTGATGGCGGTGAGCTGCACCCGCTCCACCACGTACATGTCCCAGAGGCAGCTCCGGTCGTCCCCCATCATGCGGTCGTAATAATACGACAGCACGGTGGGGTACGCCACGTGAAACCCCCGCGGCAGCTCCAAGTCGTCCAGCGCCTCCGGCACGCGCCGCCAGCCGGCGCCGTTGAACCCCTTGGCGTGGTGGCCGGCCGTCATGAGGTATGGACCGACATCGCCCTTGCGCACGCGGACGTCCACCTCCTTCCGCGCTTGGTTGACCGCCACGCGGTCCCCCTCCGCCAGGAGGAGCGTCAGATCCCGCCCGAACCGATCGTGACTCGGCCAGGAGCTGATGTCCGGCCGCTCGTACGGCGGGACTGGCCACGGCGCCGCCCCCGCGGCAACCCGGTGAGCGTTCTTGTCCGCCGCCTTTCCGTAGTTGTACGCCGCCGGGTCCAACGTGTCCCGGTGCTGCGCCTCGGCGGCCTGCACTTACTCGAGGTCCGCCGCCGTCCGTAGATACGGAGGCGACAGCTCCGTCAGGTACGCCGCCGGCGGCGTCACTGCGTCCGGCATGAGGCTCATGAGCCGGCCCCAGCAGTGCGCCACCCACGGCACCCACGCGCGGAGGTCCCCTACGTCCCCGTCCGACCTCACGAACGTGAAAGCCGTCCGGAAGAACCACGCCGGCAACGCCGACCCGAAGCGCGCCACTTCCCGGCTGAAGCGGACGGCCACCTCGCCGTCGCACCGCTGCGAGTGCACCTAGTAGATGCCGCCGTGCCAATACGCCATGCGTACGCCGGCCCGCGTGCGGTCGACCACCGGCTGGTTCCGCGGGTCACTTGCGCCTGCTCCGGCACCCCGTCGTGGTCCGCCAATACGCCTTCGGCGAACCGCCTCAAGCCCGTCTTCAACGCTTCCCGTAAAGGAGGCGCGATGTAGGCCATCGCCGCCGCTTCCCCAGCCCCCGCCATTCGCCCGCGCAGGCGGCACGCCCACGCCGTTGGCGTCCGCGCGTGCCGCCTCCGCTGCCGCCGTCCTCGTCGTCGCCGGCCGCCGCAAGGCGGGGTGTCGGCCCCGCGGTCGCGTGCTGCCCGCGCGCGCGCCCCAAGTGATCCGCGTCGCTCGGGCAACCCCGCGCGGCGCCGGCGCGCTGGCGACCCCTCACGGATGCTCGGCACACGCGGCCCGGCATCCGTCCTTGCTGGCGGGTGACCGCCAGGTCTTGGCCCAGGGGGGGTGTTGCAATTGGCAGTGGCTCAGTCCAGTACTTATGCCCCTGACAGGACTTGCACCCGCCTCTCCGTACTTCGGATTGCAGGCTTTGGGACGGCTGTCCTTCCCTAAGTAGCCCCCCTATTCTGGCCCGGGGTTACTATTTCGTCTCTCTTTTTCGTCTGTTTCCGTCTTGTTCTTTTGGCGCCGGCCACGGCCCGCGTCGCCCCATCTTGCTCGTCATCTAAATCTTGGCGTGTCTCTCGAGTCCTAGCTTTTGCGCGCCTTTGCGCCGTCTAGGTTCTCTCGGGAGGTGGACCCTTCGGGTCCTTCTCTTCTGTATTGTCAGTGTTGCCACAGGGTATTTGCTCGCGCCTTCTTTGTTGCCACAGCGGCCGGCAGCCGCCAGAACACCCGCCTCGGGCGGCTTGCCGAGCGGTCGTGGCTGGGTGGACCGCCGCGTCAGGCCGCCGAGGGAAAAAGCGGGCGCACTCGCCCCACAGACGGCACCCGCGAGCTGCTGTCGGTCCGAGGGCCGGTACCAGGAATCTGACGGCGGCGGCCGACAACGAAGCGGCCGCCGCCACGGCAAGGGGGGGCAAAAGCGGAGAGAGGCGTGGTGGGCAGAAAAACGCGCACAGGAAAAGCGCGGTCACTTACTAGTCCACGCGAGCGGTCACTCCAGGATGCCAACTCAAACACCGACGAGGAGCGCAGGAAAAAAAGCGCGCGCGCCAAGTCCGAGCTCGAAAAAAGTGCGCGCGAAGGTCGCGGGCGAGGACAGAGTACGCCGGCGAATCGTTACAGGAGCGGGAAGGGTGCCTCGGTCCCTGACCGATTTCAGAAGCGCGTCCAGGGTTGTGCCGCCCTCACGGAGGGCCCTGAGCGTGTGGGTGTCCCCCGCGTGCGGTTGTCGCCCGGCGAGTTCGAACGAGGGTGCGAAAGCGTATACGGCGCCGCACGTCCCCCACAGCATCGATTGCTCACCACTGGAGCGTTGCCGTCTCTCTCATCACAGAAGCGTGCTGGTCCCCCCTACCCCCTACGCGGCACGCAGGCAGCGTACGGTCCTCAGCAGGGGCCTCGGCAGGGCCGAGGCACGAAAGGGCGACGACGCAGGGCACGGCTCAGCCGGCATACGGGGTCGTGCCGGATCGTGCGCCTGTTTGGCCCGACAGGAGGCTGAGTCACCTCCCCGCTGCGAAGGCCTCCTCGCCAAGTGCTCGCCAGTAGCGCTGTGTCACCGTTTCACGGTGAGAGTGCGTGCAGCGGCGCCTCTTTTGCGCCTGCGGTGAGGGAGCGGCACGCACTCCGGGGCCAAGGATGCGTGGCAACAGCCAAGGCACAGTCAGCAGCAGGATCGCATGTGATTGGCGCAAACGAAGCTCCTCTAAAGGCCGGAATCAGCGTAGAAATGCGGCCTGTGCTGCCTCGTGCAAGACTACAATCTCATTGCCTGCTCTCCTCGCACCCAACGCTCGGTGTCACGGGCTGCCAAGTTTTCCTCGATGGCTCCAGTCCAGTCGTTTTTCTTGGTAATCACTCGTCAGTTCTGTCAAATCGTGGGTGGCTGATGTCCTCGCCGTAAGCTGGATACTGCGACGTGCGACCGCGCATCCTTCCTTTTGCCTTCCCTGCTGTCTCTCCTTCAAGTCCCACGTGACTCGTGGCTCAACGGCGCCCGCGTGTCGTCGTCACCCTCTGACTCAGCAGAAGCGAGTGAGTGGGTGCCATGCCCCGCCGTGCCGCTGTCTGCTGGAGGGCCCGTGGCCACACCAACACAGGGCCACACACGTCACAGGCCCTGTCGCCTTCTGAAAATCTCTCACGCCTTCTGCGAGCCTCTCTCGCTCAGACATTGCCGTGGAGCAGACGACACAAGGGAAACGTAGAGCGCTTCTCTGTCCTGCTGTCAAGTCTCTTTCGATCTCAAGCATCGTTGGCTCAATGGATATCGAATGGCAGCTCGGTGGCAGTCTGTGGCGCCGCCATGTGGCACATGATCGACTTTTATCAGGACGATCGCCCACTTTGCGCCATGCATGTGCTTCGTGTTTGCGTCGTGTCAAACGATCGCTGCTTTCAATGTGCCTGTCGGCCGAAATCTGCCCCGGATCACGACGATCTGGCCTCGCTCGTGCCATGCAGATTCCGCTGAAGCTCTAGTGCCTAGTCTACCACAAAATCGCATCAAATGATGCCCGACTTCGCATCAAATGATGCGGTACCAGAATCGGCGATTCTGGGGCATCTGAGTGGGAAATCGGGCCTAGTCGCACCTACAAACGCACACTGTTGCTATTCTCATGGGAATCACTGAGGCGGAGCAACTGCCTTTCTGTAAGGGATCGCCCGTACTGATCCGTATTTACTCCGTGTACTTCTCTAGGCGGCGGACTTAAGTCCATGGATCCTCGAGAACCTTCAACTGACCTTCCACCGGGAATCCTTGAGAGGCTTCCACCTGCCAGACGATACGTGGCAAGACACGTGGCAGTGTGTGCTTACAAAGTAAGGAGGACCCTCCAGAAGTGCCAATATGGCATTCTGATGGAAGGTAGGAAAGAGCCGTAGAATGCCGGGAACCAGTAGTAGCATTAACCGTGCCTCCAATATCATTTGGAGTGCTGGAGGGCAAGGCACAGTTTGCCACACCCCCCATATGACCTCTGTGGGAGGGGGGTGGGTGTGCACCTCTCTTTTTGGGGCATTTGGTGCCGCAACTAAGAGGGACTACGCCAAGGGCTCTGTGAGCGACCCGAGGGGGGCAC
>Ga0209093_1000316_pt1 | contig 25449 bp, 31 predicted proteins | sample SidtaG_4_FD_187450 | JGI IMG/M metagenome (GOLD analysis project Ga0209093, IMG submission 187450) | Marine algal microbial communities from Sidmouth, United Kingdom - Sidmouth_Male1 metaG (SPAdes) (version 2) | ecosystem: Host-associated > Algae > Red algae > Unclassified | place: Sidmouth...
CCCCACCCCCCCGGTCAGTCGCGACCGACGAGTGCGCTGTCGGCACAGACGGCAAGAACTTGGCCGACGCCGTGAGAACGTACGAGGCGGGCTCGGCGCCCCGCCGCCGCCCCCCATCTCCCCCACCAAAGCGCCCGACGCGAGCGCCCGAGCGGAGTGCCGCCGGCGGCGGGCTAAGCCGACCACGTCGGTGGCGCGTTGCGTGCACGGCAGCGAATGCGCGTCAGGCTCCTACTCGGAATAGACGGCGGCGGCGGCGAGGCCGCCGTCGCGCACCACCGACGCGGGGCCGGCCACGACGCGGCGGGGGCGGGGGGGGGCGGGCGGTGCCGGTGCCGCCGACGCCGCCGCCGCCGCTGTCGACGCCGCCGCCGCCGCCGCCAAGGGTAGCGGGGGAGACCACCCCGGCGGGCCAGCGCCACCGCCCGCCACTGGCGGTGGCGACGCGGACCAGCCGACCGCCCACGCACGGGCCGGGACATTTGTAGAGGTCGTTGAAGGAGACGTGGAAAGCTGATCCACAGTGTTTCCCGAGGCCATAAGAGTTGTCTTGCGCCCGCGCCCTATGCAACGGATACGTTTTGATGCAGAGCGCGACTGACAGATCAGCCGCTTCTCTAATCTGAATGCAACTCGAAAGGAATGCAAATGATTGCCGTTTCTGGGCTGTTCGTGGCCAGCGCTTCCGGCGACCGCTGAAGATCGGGACGGACGCGCATGGATATATTTCCAATCGGAGAAGACGCCGGGCAGCAGGACGCCGCAGCTCGACCGTGACGTCGCCGTCACCGACGACGACTGCGTTCATCAAGTGAGAATCGTTGTAATCATAGGCCTCAATTTTAATACTCGGTACGCCGCCACATTCAACGGCTGCTTTCTCATTCCTGAACATGTCTCCAGCCAGGCTCACCTGAGCATGCCTGCAGCCCCGGTCACCAACAGTCCTCCAAAGCATCTCGCCCGCGAATCCCATTTAGCACCATTGAAAAGCCCACGCATGTCGGAGCTGCAAAAAGGCGCAAGAGCACACTCGGGAGCGTGCGCAGCTTTTGGAAATTGTAGACTGCCGAGCTCGAGTCCCACTCGGTCGCGACAGGACAGCCAGGACGCAGCAGACAGGCAACTGGCATCAGGCACCAGCCTGTGTGGCGCTCCATGACGCTGCGGCTGCTGCTCTCGAAGCCGCGAAGCAGCGGTCCCCCTGCGCCGCCGCCGGCCGCCGTCCGCTCGCAGCGCCGCCACAGCTGCAAATTCCCAGCTCCGGCGCAGCGCACGCGCGCGCTCAGGACGGCGCTGACATCTGCTGGCGGCTAGGGCGCGACGGGTGGTGCCTGGTCACGCAACGGCGGCCAGGAGAGGGCGGACAACGTGCGCACTTCTGTGGAGGAGTGGCGCGCGGTGCCGGTGGCTGCGCCAGTGGTGTCGGCGGCAAGGGGGGGCGGCAACGAGTGCCGTGTCTGTGTGCCGTAGCCGGCGCCGTAGCCGCCCAGCTGTCGAGGCGGCTGGATCGGGCGCGGGAGCTCTGATAAACCGGCCAAGGGCGGGAGGAGAGCAAGCTAGTGGACAGGCGGAGCGGGGCAGGCGGTGCTGGTGTTGGCGGCTGTAATGGAAACTTCAAGGGGCGGTGGAACATGGTGTCTTAGCGCGCTGCGGCGGCCGTGGCCGTAGCCGCACATATGCTGCGGCGGCCGTGTGGGAGGGGGGAGCGTGTGCATTGCGGGATGGGGGTGAGACCGTGGCGCTCGTGGTGGGAGCGGCAGTGGTGGTTGCAAGGGGAGGCGACGAAGGGCTCCGAAGCCGGCTGTGGTAGCCGGCTGAATGGCCGCCTAACTGCCATGGCAGCTTCACAGCACCAGGGAGCGAGCCTGACCGAAAGGGGCGGGGGGAGGGATCACAGTGCGTTTTGTGTCGCTGCGGCCTCAGTGACGGCGTCGCTGGCGGCAACGACCTGCGTTCTCGGATGCCGCGATCAAGGCCACGGCCGCGCAAGCTCGGTCATCTGCCGCCCCCCCCTGCTGTTTCGTGCTCATCTTGCCGCAGCCGCCGTCGAACCACGCTTTCGGCGAGGTTGGCGCGAGTGGCTGCGTGGATGGCGACTGTCACTTGCCGATGCGATGGGATGGGCGGCAGCTGATTCTGCTACGGCGGCGTGGGGGGGGGTGTGCGACAGTGCGAGCCATCACCGTGGACGGGGATGCCCTTACACTCGGAGCCTGGCGGCAGCGTCGGCAAGGGGAGGTTTGGTCAGCTGCTGCGGCCGTGTCGGTGGCCGCCCAACTGCTGCTGCAGCCAGCTGGCGGAGCGGAGCGTGCAGGTCTGCGGCTGGGGGGGGGAGCGGGAAGCCAGTGGTGGCAGCGAAAATGGCGGCGCGAAGGGGCGGCTTGTGCTGTTCCCAAGACCAGGGCTGTCGCCTCGCAAAAGCGGTCGTACTCTGCCTGCGCCGGCCGCTCTTCGCACGCCCATCGCCGCCGCCGTTACACTGCGCGGCCGACATTGCCGGCGCATGCCTTCGCGTCGCCGGTGACTTCTAGTGTCCGCGACGGCGGGATGGTCTGAGGCTGGTGCTGTTGCGGCGGCCCGAATGGGACGCCGAGAGTGCGCGCCGGTACGGGGGAGGGGGACACTGTGGCATTTGTTGTACCGGTGGTTGCGGCTGCCAGGAGTGGCGTCGTCGGCTTCCTCGGCCATGGAGGAGGCCGCCCGAGCTCTGCCGCGGCCGGGACCTGGGGGAGTCCATAGAGCTACCGGATGGGATGGGGAATGAGTTGCAAGTGGTCGCGGCGGCGGATGGAGCGACGAGGCGCGGTGATGAAGGGGCCCAACTTCCACGGCGGCCGGGTGGTTGGGGAGTGTGCGCGTCGGCAGGGGGTAACAGTGCGGTGCTAGTTGTGGCGAAAGAAGGGACCGCTGAAAGGAGTGGCGTGTACGTCGCCAGCGGGGACTGGCGATGATGTGCCTGTACCAACTTATGGCCCGTGGCTTTCTTTTGGGCGAAGGCTCCATGTACATAAGGAATCCTTTTTTTCTCCGTCGTCTTGATGATTTCGGCTCTCATGTGTCCCGTCCTGCCACAACTGCTCCTCTCAAGACGACATCCTTCCGGAATGGTGTCCACCGCAAACAGAGAGCACAGCGACTGGCGGCAGCGAAAAGGCAACAGCATGAACAGCGCCATGCGACGGTCATTGAAGAAACACCATCCCACACCGCGCCAGCCCGCCTATCTACAACCAGTTGGCCGTTCGATGATGTTGGAAGTATGATACGGGACCACGACGCTGCGCATGCACACCGCACGGCGCTTCATGCACTGACCGTGCTTGCGTTTCAGCGTGCGCAAACGGAGCAAGAGCGCCGGCTGCACTGCAGCACTGCTTCGTGACGGCGGCTGGCACCTCGTCGCCGCCGAGGCCGATGTTGAAGGCACATAACAGATGGACGTGGTACTCACCACAGAAAGTCTGATGCAGCGCAGAGCGCCGCTGGACAGACCCCCCCTTCATCAAGGAGCCCTCCAAGGCGCGTATGTAGCTACTCTCGTACGTAACGGAACTCAGCGCACGCAATAAAAACAACTGTACGACTAAAACAAGAAGAAAAAGGAGCAGCAACTCTGGCTCAGCGCTAGAGTCCCACGAAACGGCCCATTAAAATCCTCCTCACTCTTGTCTTCGTCCGTGTACGAGTCATACACTTCAAGCTCAGCATCGGCGACATACGGGACGAACGCGCTCATAATTTGACGAAACGTCGCTGCTTCCTCGTGTGATAAGAAGGGAACGAGACTGGTGTGCGTCGGGACCAGATCGGCATTCGCAGCCACCAACGAGTGCATCTCCACGCTCCTGACCGTCAGCGACGATCTATTGCTCGACGCAGGCCGGCCAGCAATCGAACACTCCCGTTCACATGACGCAGATGATCCAGCCGCGCCAAAGGATGAGGCGGCAACCAGAAAAGGACAAGAAAGCTGCGTTTGATGAGCACGCCGAAACGACAAGGCATCCCCCGCCGCTGCACCTTCCGACAAGCGCCGAAATAGAGCAAGCTCCTCGCGCGCGACGCGATGCGGGCCGTGTGCTTCGACGGGAGGCTCCCGCAGAACCGGCTGCTCAGCTTGCCAAAGCACCAAGGATGAGCGAGCCGTCATGCGCAGCTCAGAGATCCCATCGGTGCGCCGGGTAGTTCCAGTCGGGGTGCTCCCAACAGGTACGCTCGAGTCTGGGCGGAGCTTGGCGGCAGTTTGCAGCACGGCCGCTTCGGTTGCTGCCGCCGGACCACCTGTGCCGACCCAATCCCCGACCTCGCGCAGCATTCGGCCACCACCGGGAGACAGGAGGACCTCACCCAAAACCCCCGGGTTTTTCAGCCAGTTCTTGGTGTCGTCCTTTCGGTTGAAAAACATCCGGTCAATCTCAGTGCCGACAATGCGTACTGCGACAACAGCCTCATTGCAGAGCGCCTCCGCGTCGTCCCGCTCTGCCATGTACACGGCCTCACACGGGTAGAGTCTGTTGTCCAGCTCACTCACGTCCTTGTCAGGGTTCTCTAGAAGACACGACGCGATGGCTTCGGCGCCGCCGGCCAGGGTGTGCTCCGGGACCTTGGGGGTGACGATCCCGTCCATCAGCAGAGTCTTTCGCAGGGCAAAGATCATCACAAAGATGTCCGACAATGTTGCCGACGTGCTCTGGCAGGCCTTGGTGACCTCATAAATGGGAGTAAGAATGGCTATGAGGTGCCGAATCTTGTCCGAGTCGCGATGTGAAACACGACGACGGCGCTGTGTCGGCGTCAGCGCAGCCGAGCGGACGTAAACGGAGAGCCGTGGCCACATGGAGTAGAGTTGCGAAAGCCACAGGTACGTCGATTCCCACCGCGTAGCAACCCCCGACACTATCCCACGCGTCGCATGGTCACCAGCTACTGGGATAGCCGTCAGCCGCTGCGCTTCTGCATCAGAATGCTCGAAGAATGTCACGGTTGCCAGCAGCCTGGAAAGGAGCTCGCGAGCAGCCGGATTGGGTCAAACCTTGATCCAACGTCGTGCGGCGGGTCCGCCCCTAGCCACACGTTCCGCACGCCGGTCAAAGGACTTCCCCGTTGCGCCAAGCGCGCGAAGAACCGCCACGTTGAGCGCGTGGGCTGCGCAAGGCACCCACGGAGCGTCCACTTCTGCCTCGGCTTTCCGAACGTTGGAGCCCGAATCAGTTGTGGTTGAAGCAATATCGGCATCCACCAAGCCGACGCGCCGAAGCACTTCTCGCTGCAAAGCGACGATGTTTCCCTGGTTGTGCCTCCCGAGGCAGCTCAAGACCCCAAGGGATTTCTCCACAGTCCCTAGCATCTGCGAGTCCTTGTCCCTTAACGCCACGGCGCCGTAGCTAAGCCGCGAGCCAGGCGCCGTCCACAGGTCGATGGAGACGTGAACCCACGGGATGCCACTGTAGCTATCGGCCGCGGTGGCGAGGAGCTCCACCAGAATGGTGGAGACAAAAAGAGGCCATCTCGGTCAGGTGATGCTGGACGGTCCATAGGACGGGGGGAGCGTAGTTGATGCGGAAGCCGGCGAGGAAGGCGCGTACGAGCGGGTTGGTCGCAAAGGCGTGTGCGGAGGATGTCATGATCTGTATCAACACAAATCGGAGGTGGTGCTCACGACGATCGGCTGGTCGCATAAATCGGGTAATCAAGCCGTCGGCCGCCGTCAGTGGCGTTCGTGGCCCGCCCCTAAGGTTTTTCGCTAAGTACAGCGCGGCTAGCAAGTGGTCGGCGCGACGTAGCAGCGTACCCTTTCCCTGGCCGGTCGTCTCAAAATGCTTTGTTCCATTCGATGTCTGGCCGCCTTGTAGGGACAGGAACGTCCCGACGCCGCTTAGGGCGCAAATCTTGCAACGAGCGTAAACATCGTCTGTCTAGTCGAGCACGTAGGGGTCGACGAGCGCCCGAAGGGGCGCCTTCAGCGTCCTTGCACGCGCCCGGCTCGGGTCGTGGGTCCACCCCTTCTCCTTGAAAGAGCAGCTTACAGGGACGTCGCTGAGGACGACTGCTCTCGTGATGCCAATCTCATCGTGGATGAAGGACGGAAACGAGTCGTTTTCAGGCCCCGCCGTGGCCGTTAGACTGCGGGGACGCTTCCCAGAGCCAGTTGTCCCTGTGAGGACTAGAGGCGCCTCTTTCCCATTAGCACGCGCCGAAGATGACCAGCTTTTCGGCTCAGAGGCAGGTTGTACGACACGCACTTCGTCGTCTGACGCAGAGATGTCCATTGTAGCATGCTCAGCGGTCGGTGGAAGCGCGCGGTCAGTGGATGGGAGCATCGCGGTGCGCTGCACTGTCGCGTCCTCCATCACTGAGTCGATGCTCCAGATGTTAACCCATCCTGGTGCTTGTCAAGCTGTAAATATGATCCGCTAGCTGTAGTACCACGATCAGGGGGGGTACCTCAGTAGAAGGGAAGTAACGGCCGTCCAGGCCGCTCGCGCGACACCCGCTATGGGACTCGAAGTCCAGCAAGTCGGGCCGATCGAAACGCCGAGACATGAAGACGCGGTTTTCTTGCCGGCGACGACGGTGCCTCCCACCGTCGTCGCCCTTCGTCCTAAACGGGCGGAAACCGCCGCCCGGGCCCAGTTCCCCGATTGGGACTTGACCTGGGCCGTCACCAACCAATGCAGATAATTCCCTCCATGCATACAAAGTCCCCCGAAGCGATCATTACAGACGAGCGGGAACGACCGTTACGCGCGCAACGCGCTGCAACCGCCGCGTGGCGCCCGGTCGGTTGTCGCCTGCCGCGCCCTCCGGCCGCGGCCACTCGGACCCCGCGGCGGGCGTCTGGTCCGGGCGCGCCCCTTCACGGGCTCGCACTTGCGCTCATAGGCGGGCCCGCCGTCCCCTCTCCGCCCGAGTCCGACCTCGTCGGCAACGCCGACCCCCCGCCGCGTCCGCCGCACCTCGGGTGCTCCGCCGGCCGCGCCACCGCCGTCGGTGGGCCCCCGTCGTACTACATTTCCTTCGGCTGAGATGGAGCCGTTCCTGGCGACGCCCCCCGATAGCCCCGGCGGGGCCCCGTCCGCCGCGTCCCCGATGCGGCCGGACCCCGACCGCGCCGAGGTCCCGCCCGTCGCACCCCTGGCGAGCCCGTCGGCGGCTGACGCCGCGTCGGGGGCTATGCCCGCGCCGGCGACACCGGCAACGCCGGGACCGACGAGGGCCCGGCCGCCCGTCCCCGCGCGTCCGACGTTGCCGCGGGGCTTGCGGCTGCCGTACGACCCCAACGGTCGTGAATGGCGGAAGCCGCCCCGCCAAGCGGGAGCGGCGGCGGCGACGAGTGGCGGGGTTGGACCCGCAGCGCCCCCGGCCACTGCCGGGGGTTCCGGCACCACCCCAGCACAAGGCGGGGTTCCCGCGGTTGCGTCGGTGGAGCGGCCGCCGTTGTAGGGGCAGGCGGCCCCCGTTCTCCCATTGCGACCGGCGTAACCCGCCGTCCGATCGTGGCGCGCCCCGCTGGGGCCTGCCGGGGCGGCGGACGACTGGCCGCTCGTCAGAGACGTCTTCCGGTCCGTCCATCCACATGATGTCAAAGGGGCACCGGCCGTGTGGCGGCCCTTCCGGTAGTTCGCCATGGCGGCGGGTTACGACGCCCGGCCGGCGGCCGAGCGCGATTTCGGGTCCTTCATCCGCTCCGTCGGTAGTAGCGCCGCGTGGTTGCCTTGCATGTTGCGCTGCAACCCGGTTCGGGCGCTCATGGTACCGCACCCGGAGGCCGAGCTACCGTTTGTTGCCGGCGGCGAGGAGTACGCCTACGTCGAGGACTGGCACTCCCGCCTGCGCCACCGCCCCGCGATCCCATTGGGCCACTCATTGGCGCTCGTCAACTTTGGCGGTGTGGGCCCCCTGCTCACCCTGAGCCCGGTCGGCCCGCCGACCGCGCCGGCGGTTTTGGCGTTGGAAGCCGCACGCCGTTCGCGCGGTGAGCTCGTGCGCACCCCCCGGGCGGGGCACGGGGCTATCTTCTTGCCCGTGCGGTCCGGCATCGGGTTGGCCCCGGCGCGCGCTCCCTTTCCGCCAGCAATGGCCTTGCGGTGCGCGACGCCCCGGCTGCTGACGTAAGAGTATCCGCCCGTCATTCATCAACAGCAGTCCTTGCTCCAGGCGTACCCGTCTCACCCCATCCAGGGGACGGCCTACGTCATGATGACGGCGGCTATCGTTTCGGGGTTACTCCGCGCGTACCGCGAGACGCAACGCGTCTTCGAGCCGTCGCCGTGTTACTAAGCCCGGACGAAGGCGTTCTCGGCCGACGACCTGGCGTCGGGCGATTGCTCCGCCGCGGAGGCCCTGCCGGAGTACGACGCCATCGCACGGGCCGTGCCCTGGGCAGCCGTCCACGAACGGCTACCCTACCATCACGAGCCCACCCGTCAGGCACCCAGCACCCTGCTGCCCCACCAAGTTAGTACCGTCGCGGACCGCCGGCGCCACTACGTCCGCATCTTGGGCGTCCCGCGGTCGCCGCACGCCCCGCTGGGGGTCATGCTGGCCAGGGGTTGTCATGGATATATCCCTGAGGAATATATCCATGCATTATATCCGGATCCACTTCGGATACGCGCCGAGAACGCATATCCTAAATGCATTATGAGAAAGAAAGGAGAGGTTATATCTATGCTGTCCGACAAAAATTGCGAGATTATATCTCATCCGTATCCCAGATATGAGAGTCAGGATACAGGGATATATAAGATTATGAAACTTCTCGCGCCTGCAGAATTCTAGTAAGACGCAGTCGACCTCTCTTTTCGCGTTCCGACAATTGGGGGATTCGTGTGCAAACATGTTGCAGCGACCAGCGGCGATCCCGCTCGACCCGGAAGGAATCGCTCAATCACGCGACTCGGCCCGCTTGCGTTGTCATCAGAGTGTGACACGAGATTCAGAATGGTCCTTCTGACGTCCGTTTACGAAAACGGCGGGGAACCGCCCGGACCGCGCCCGTTCGGGAGCACAGATCAACTGCGAATTTCAAGTCGCTTTTGACGTCCATTTAGCACTCGAAGAGTGTCTGGATGGCGTCCTTCTCTGGCTCTAATTGTGCTGTCTGTCGGACTTGTGGGAATACAATCGGATACGATAATCGTATTCGGATACGGATATACTCTACGTAATAATCCGGTTTCGGAGGCAGAGATCCGTATCCAGATCTGAGCTAACGGAGTTATCCGTAATCAGATACGAAGCATCGGCGTGTATCCGTATTCTTTTACGGCCCAAAATGCATATCCTGACAACCCCTGATGCTGGCGGAGCCGCGGCTCGCAGGTGCCGTTCCGCGGTCCCTACCGGTGACGGAGGAGGCCTGGGCGGTGCCCGCCGGCTTCCCCTTGTCCGACCCGGGGGATGTCCCGCCATCGACGGAGGAGGCGGCCGCCTCGGCCGCGTACCTCGCCCGGAAGCGCCGGCACGCCGACATGGAGCGCGGCGGCTCTGCGGAGCCCGGGGTCGCCAATCCGGGGTCCCCGGTCGGCACCGCGCCCGATGTCCCGGTTGAGCCCGCCGCCTTCCCCTCATCGGGCGGCCGCTGGGACGAGAAACGCCATGACAACTACCCCGGCATGGCCGGTGCCGGTTTCGGTGACGGTTGGCCGGCCGCTGCCGTTGACGGCGCCGGCGGCGCCCGCCGCGACCCCGGGGACCGTATGGACGGAGGCGTGGGCCGCGGTGCCGGCGTGTGGGATGACCGCGCGTGGCCGGCGGCCAGGCAGGGAGACAGTCGCAGCCGTGCTGCTGCAGGCCGCGAGGACCCATGGGGCGCGCCGACGGCGGCCAGGGTCCTGGGCGCGATGCTCACGCCGGCCGGCACTGGGACGCGGAGCCCCAACTCGACGGCGGGGGATACCCCACCGGCGGCGCCGGGGCGGCCTCCGGGTCGCAGCGCGACGCCTCTGCCGGCTACCATTGGGACGCGGAGCAGAGGCGGGACGGCGAAGGATACCCCACCGCCGGTGCCGGGGCGGCCGCCGGGTCGCACCGCGACGCCCACGACGGCCGCCCTTGGGGCTCGGAGTCCCGCCGGGACGGCGGGGAGTACCCCACCAATGCCGCCGGTACGGGCCCCGGGGGTCCGCGCTCCGCGCGCTGGGACTCCGGTCCCGACAACGACGGCCCGCCGGCGGCGCTGCTGGAGCTTGGGATAGTACGTCCCGTCGCCACCCCCGTCCCGGGGCAGCCGGACGTCGCCTACGACTGGTGGCTGTCCTCGCTGTCGGAGCTTCCCGCTCTGATGACAGCCACGGCGTGGCGGGACTCGCTTTCGTCCGGGAAGGTCGTAGCCCTCTTTGGGCACGACGGGGCCCTGAACTGGGCCGAGGTGGGCCCCCCGGAGCTCATCGCCGCCCTGGTGGAGTACGCCCGCATCGGGCTCGCCGGCGTCTTGACGCCCTGTCTAGAGACCCCGCGGACTCGGGCGAAGCGGTTCCACGCCGCCTTGCGCCGTGTCCTGCGTGGGGCGGGCCGCCCGGTCCACATTAAGGAGTACCGCGGCCGCGACTAAGGGCGTTGGCCTAGCTCCGTTGATGATGTGATCGTTCGGGCGGCATTAGGCCGTCTCTGCCTTGTCGTAAAGCCGCGGGCTCTCTCCTTGTGTCCCCAGCGTGTGTGCGGGTCGACGTGGTGCGGCCGCGTGGCGGGGACGCCGCGCGACCGCAGGACCGCGCGACCCAGTGGCCCGACAGCCCCCGAGGGCCCCAACGAAAAACCCTACCCCCCCCCACCCCCCCGTCCGCACCCGGCCGCCGCGCCGACCCCAGGGGTCAGGCGCGGACGGTCGGGGGCGACGGGGCAGCGGCGCCTGCGGCGGCCCCCACGGGGGGGCCCGGGGCGCCCGAGGGCGTCGGCGGGGGGTCGACGGACGTATGGGGCAACCCCAGGCGCGCGGCGCGGCGCAGATAGCCGCGGAGCGTCTCGTGCGGGGCGTCCGCGGCATCCATCCAGGAAGGCTGGGGGTACCCGGTCCAGTAATCCTGGACCCGCAGGGCTCCGTCGGGTAACGTGGCGTGGCCCGCGATCCGGTCGACGGCGTACCGCTGGCCATCGGCCTCGGCCCTACGGAAGGAGCGGGCTTTCCGCAACGCGGGGTGCTGGGCGGGCGCCGGGACGGCCGCGCCCGATGCACGGACGCCGTGAGCCACGTTTTCCCGGCGATGCTCCCCATCCACGTCGAGGAGGACCGTGGGACCCTCCGTGGAGACCACGCGATAGGGCCCGCGGGCTACATGCGTCAGCTTGCCGCAGGCGCCTTCCTCCTTGGCGTGATCGAGGAGCCACGCGACGCCGCCGACGGGTTCCTTCTCCGCGCGCAGCGCGAGGCGTCGGTCGTGGTCGCGCTTGTAGCTCCCTTGCGTCGACTTGAGTGGCGCCCGTATCTGCGGGACGAGCTGCACGGGGCCGGTCAGCAGGTCGGCCTGGGCCCGCTTCTCTGCGGCTGTGCCGCGTTGCGCCGTGAGGGGGTACGCCCCTGTGCGGGAGACGTCCTTGAACGCCCAGCTCGACACACCCATGGGGTTGGCCAGCTCCAGCGGGGCGACCCCGGTGCTCCGGTGCGGGCGATTGTTGTACGCCAGCGTCAGCGCCCCAAGGAGCTGGTCCCAGGACCGCGGATGTTCCGCCACGACGTGGTTGAGGATTGTGTGCATTGCGCGGTTGAACCGCTCCCTCTGCACGTTCGTCTGCGGGTCGGACGGAGACTTCACCTTCGGCTCGATGGAGAGCAGGTTGCACACCTGGCCGCAAATGTGACTGGTGAACTGCGGTCCCCCGTCGGACAGCAACCGGTCCGGCGGACCACAGCCGGCGTCCCAGTAGTCCAGGACCGCCGAGGCGCAGTCAACGTCCGTCGTCCCATCCATTGGGAGCGCCCGCACCAGCTTGGTGAACCGGTCGGTTATCACCAGGATGAACCGGTGGCTGGCGGCCGTCCGAGCGAGGGGCCCGTAAAGGTCCACAGCAATGTCCTGGAAGGGCCTGGTGGCGGGGAACAGGGTCAGCGGCGAGCGCCGCGCCAGGGGACGCACCCGCTGTCGCGCGCAGCTGTCGCACTTCCTAACGTAGTAGACGACGTCCGCCGCCATGCCCACCCAGTAGTAATACAGCCGCATTGCCGTGTATATGCGGGACTCCCCGGGGTGTCCCGCGAGGGTCGCGTCGTGCTCCAGGTGAAGGACCTGCTCCTGCAAGGAGGCCGGGACCACCACCTGGTGAGCGCCGTCGGGGGCCGCGCGGCGGCGGAGGATCCCCTCGGGGTCCTCGAAGAAAGGAATGCGCCGCTCAGCGTTCAAGGCCTTCACGACCTCTTGTCAGTAGCCGTCCGCGGCCTGGGTGGATCGCACCTCGTCCCGGTTGATGCCACGGACCGTGGGACCACCAACGTAGATGGCGGCGTCGAACCCCCGGACCGTATTGGCCCGAGTGGCAAACACCGGGACGGCGTCATCGAACGCCGTCTCGTCGCTGGCCCCAGACTCCAGGCGGGAGATGTTGTCTGCCAGGTAATGTGTCATCCCCGGTTTGTAGGGGACGTCAAACTCCAGCTCACTGAGGCGTAGGCGCCAACGCGCCAAACGGGAGTTTCCCGAACCCTGGATGTTGAGGATCCACCGCAGCCAGTCGTGGTCGGTGCGCACGAGGAAGCGATCACCCTTGAGGTAGGGCCGGAGTCTGAGCGACGCCCAGACGACCGCCAGGCACTCCTTTTCCGTGACCCCGTAGTGGAGCTCGTTCGTGGCCAGCCGTCAGCTGATTTACGCGACGGGCTGGAGCTTTCCGTCGCCCTGCTCCTGGAGCAGGGCGGCGCCCACTTGCGTTCCGCACGCGGCTACGTCGAGGACGTACTTGCGCCCGCGTCGCAGGAGTGCGAGGACCGGCGCGTTCGTAAGGGCCTATTTAAGCCGGTCGAACGCCTGCTGCTGCAGCGGCGTGGCGGGGGGCACGAGGACCGGGGCCGTGGGCCCCTTAAGGTCCGTCAATGGCGCCGCCATCCGGGTGAAGCTCGGCACGAACCGGCGGAAGACATTGCACATCCCCACAAGGCTCGGTACTTGCGTGCGGGTCATGGGAAAGTGTGCTTCGCGCAGCGCGCGCGTGTGGGCGTCCATCACGCCAAGCCGGCCCGGCTTAATCTCGTGCCCGAGGTACTCCACGGTTGTTCGGAAGAATCGGCACTTGGGTAGTCGGAGTGTCACTCCCGCCTCGCGCAGCAGGCGCAAGACGTGGTCGACGCGGCCGATATGCTCTTCCTCCGTCCTGGAGTAAACGATGACATTGTCGAGGTAGACGAAGCAGCTCTGCCACTTGACCCCGGAGCGGATGATGTCGAGTGCCCGCTGAAACGTCGCGGGTGCGTTGGTGAGCCCTAACGGCATCCGCTTGTACTGGTAGGCGCCCTCGTTACAAACGAAGGCCCTCTTTTCCAGGTCCTCGGGTGCGATGGCGACCTGCCATTAGCCGGCATTGCAATCCAATGTCGAGAAGATGGTCGCCTCGCCGAGGCTGTCAATGCATTCGACCATCCGGGGAAGCGGGTAGGAGTCCTTCTTGGTCACGACGCTCAGCAGTCGATAATCGACGCAGAAGCGGAGGCTGCCGTCCTTCTCGGGCACGAGCACGACCGGGAAGCCCCATTCCGACGATGTCGGTTCGATGACGTCCGCCTCCAACTGCCGCTTGACCTCGGCCGTCTCGGCCTCCCGTGCGGTGTGCCCCGCGCGGCGAGGCGCGAACCGGACGGGCTGGGCGCCGGCGTTGAGGTCGATGCGATGTTGGGTGGCTTTGATGACGCCCAGCGCCTGGCCCGTCCACATCGCTTGGTGCTGGCCCAGCATGTGTCGGATCCGCGAGTGCAGTGCCGGGTCGGCATCCGGGAGGTCCACATCCTCCACGTGGACCGAGGCCACGGGCGGTGCGCCACCCTGTGAGGGGCTCGCTTCGCCCGGGTCCCGGGGCCGTGCAGGCGTCGCTACTCCTCCCCCTGCGAGTACTGCCGCCCCCGGGTCCCGCTTGGGGCTCGGGGGACCCCGCGTGGCGGACACCGCCCCTACTACGCTCTCCTCTGGGGCAGGCGTGGTGAAGGCCGGGACGGCCGACGCCCCGGGATGCGCCGCGCGGGGCACCTGCACAACGCCCGTCGTGAGCAGTTCGACATATCCGACGTTGGCTTGCTGCCGGAGGACGACCTCCCGAGTGCCGAAGTTGGTCACGATGACCGGGAAGGAGAGACCAGGCACAAAGTCGTGGACGCCATTGGCAATGGTGATACCTTGAGTCGTGAACAGGCGCGAGGCGCCGAATACCTGGCCCAGGCCCCCCCACATGGTCCGCACCCAGACGACCGCGGCCGCCGACGGCGGTAGCCGTGTCTTGCAGGTGGAGCGTAGCACGCATGAGACACCCATCGAGCGGTCGCCGTCGTCCAGCGGCCCCCGCAAGATTGCGGTGACGGAGCCGTCCGTCCAACGGATGGACCGGTCCTGGGGCAGAATGGCGTGCGCGTTGTCTTCGATGAATGTGCAGCGCAAGATGACCGGCACTGACAGGTCGTCGACGACGAGGAAGGTCATAGGGACTATCCGTGCCCCCGTTTGAAGCCACAGCGTGACGGTACCGCTGGTACGTAGCCGCGCGTTGTTGGCGTCCCTAAGGCGGACCCCCTCCTCTTCCTTGGACTTGACGACCTGGCGGAGCCAGTCAGGGGCAAGGGCGCTCCGGGGGACCAGGTTGGGCCCCGCCCCGGTGTCCAAGACGACGCCTACTGCGACCAGGGACAGCTTGTCCAGGCCCAGCGAGGCCACGATGCGGTAGTTGTGCAGGCTGAACAGCAGCACCTCCCCCTCCCCCGTCGGGGCACCCGGCGGGCGCGTGGAAGCCGCGACGGCGGCCGCATGGCACCGGAAGCGGGTACGCTCCCGGCGGTCGCGGCCCCCGAGGCGGTGCCGGTGCCCGCCGCCCACGCGCGCCCCGTTGGCGGGGGGATCGGCCGAAAAGCCATCCCCCCCGCACCACAGCCAGGGGGCGAGGTGGCCCAGGGCCAGGACCGACGCGGCTACCGGTGGCGTCGGGGAGGGGCCCGGAAAGTCCGTGGAGAGCGCCCGGACCGGGGCCCGGTCCGGGCCCTCGGACGATGCGCCGGGGGCCCCCCCCGGCCGCGCCAAGACCCGCCGGCAGCAAGCGGGCGCTGGCGGGAAACCCGCTGCGGCCCGCCGCTTGCGGACCTGGCGCAGGCGGCGCGCCGTGATGTAACAGTGTCGGTGTGCCTTGAGGCGGACGACGTCCGCGGGCAGCCCACTTAAGGTGCTGCCCCTTACGCGTTTCCCTGGGCGTGACCGGGGTGCCCGCCGTCACCGTCACCGGCGGACCACTCCTCGGAGGAATTCCCGTCGTCGTCGGCTGGGCCTTCCGGGTAGGCCCGGGCGTCGGTTTCCACGGCGAGGACGAACGAGGCGGTGCCCGGCGGAGTGCCCCCGGAGGTGGCCGCGCTCGGCGGTGGAGGCGCAACCGGCGGACCCGCTCCCAGAGGCAGGGGCGGAGCCGGTGCGGAACCGCGGCCGCTCCGGTGCGCCGCCACGGCTTTGCGCAACGCGCTTCCGTGCGCCCGGACCTCAGGGGACTGGGCGGGGCACTCCCAAACCCAGTGCCCTTAGTGGCCGTAAAAGGAGCAGTCCTCCCGCCGACGCGGCGCCGGTGTCGAAGCGGGTGTACTGGCGCCACCCCCACCGCGTGGCGCGGGCGCTCTGCCACGCGGGAACCGGGGCGGCCGGTCGGAGTACGGGGACATGGTGCCGGCACGCGGCGGGACCGGGGTACGCGGCGCCAGAGTGCCCCTACCGCGGCCCACCCCTGTGTGGAAGGGGTACATCTCCGGGCGTCCACCCCACGCGGGTTGCTGTTGCCATCCCGACGCCGGCGGCAGGCTGTCGACCGGAAGTTCCGGGGCGTCCCCGACCGGACAATCTTCGGTGGGCGCCACCGACGCGGCGAGGACGGCGGCCTACTCAGCGCGTCCCGCCTCCGTCCAGTAGTCCGTGACGGCCAGGTCCGCGGCGGCCGAGGCGGCTCCCGCCGGGAGGGCCACCGAGGCGGCGGCCCGAGAACGGCGGGGCTCCCGCTCTTCGCCCCTGGCAGACCGGGAGTTGCTCCCCTTGGGCTTGGCTTGGAGCTTGACCCCCCGGGCCTCACGAGTGGCGGCTCACGTCTTTGAAAGGAACTTGCGCAGCTTGGGAAAGGTCCTACCCTGGGTGTTGAAGTTCCAGCCCAGCGCCCGGACCTCTCGTCCGACGCCCTTGAGCAGGGCACTCTTGAGCTCGGCCTCTGGCAGGACCGAACCCAGGGCCCGGTTAGCATCGAGGATGCGGTTCGCAGACTCATGCTCGTCCTCCCACTTCTCCTGGGTCGCTTGCATGAGCGACTTCAGGTGGTCCACCAACTCGTACCCATCGAGGTACTCGTTGAGTAAGGCGCGGACCGCGCGTTTGTACGTTAGCTGCCGCGTGGTGTGGGTGTCCTTATCGTGCTGGAGCACCCCGAGCACCTCGCTCGTGACAAAATACTGCAGCAGTGTCACTGCCGTCCCCTCGTTCAAGCCGCTTCCGTCGCAAGCCGTGTAAAAGTTCCCTAGAAACGTCACTCACCCCAGCGGGGTGTCGCCCGCGAACGGCCGCGAGGTGTTCATCAAGGCCCTGATGTCTGCGCGGATGCCGCGGATGGATTTTCCGCGGGGGAGGTGCAAGCGTCCCCCCCGCAGCGCGAGACGGTACCGCGCCGGTGACAGGAGCCCCTTGAAACGGGGGTCCACCACGGTGTCCTCCCGCTGCTCCCGTTGGAAGGCACGCAGCGCCTCCTGCACCAGGGCCCGCTGCGGGCTCTTCTCTGCCGCGCGAGCCCGTCGTCGACGGCGTGGTGCCCCGTGGTCGCTACCGCTGGCGGCGGTCGAGGTGGAGCTGCGGCTGCTCTTGGTCGAGTCCGTCCCACTGGGGTCGGAAGACGAGCCCGGCGGGCTGTGCTCGCACTCCGTTGAGGAGGCGAGCCCCGATGATGGGGGCGACTGGTCACGTCGTGAGGGGCGCCGACGGCGCTGCTCCCGCCGAGCCCCGTCCCTCGGCGTACGCGCCGTGGGCGCCTGCCGCGAGCTCGATCGCGGAGACCGTTCGCAACGGGTGGCGAACACTGCCAGGGCGGGCGCCACCCCGGTGCCACCCGCATCCCGCGACGACCTCCCGTGCGTATCCGAGCCGGGGCCCGGGGCAGCCGTTTCGCCCGCGCTCGCCGACAGCGACGAAGGCCCCTGGGCCGCTGCGAGCGCCGACGCGACGGCCGCACTGCGCCCCGGTGCCGGGGTTCCATCCGAGGCCGCGGTTGACGCCTCCTCCACCGCATCTAGGGAAACCAGGGCCACTTGGCGTAGGCGGGCGGTGTCGGCCACTGCCCGCGACAGCCCGTGGGTGGCACCGCCGCCGACCCCGTGTAGGCTGGGTCCCGACCCGCCCGCCGCCGACGGCGGGTCCAGGGACCAATGGTCTCTGGTGGAACGCTGCCACTGGGCCCGGGCCACCTCATCCGGGGTAACCCCGAATGCTGTCTGTAAATCCCGGAGCTGCCGCTCCTCCTCCTCCAGCGACAGCGCATCCACTGATCGGCTCGAACCCGGGCCAGTGGGTATCCCACCGGCCGGGGCCCCCGACGAGCTGCCCACTGCGGCCACTCGGGGCGGGCCACAGGGCGGCGTCCCTTCCGGGCGCTGCCCATCCAGGGGCGAGGGGTGAGCCCCTGCGCCCCCACGCTGGGACTCCGCTAGCGTTGACGTCCGTCCCGCGCCGGGAGGGGGCCGAGCCCCGGTGGTCGGCGTGCGGCCGGGATCCTCGGGCGGGAAGTTCTACTCACCCGCCACTGTACCGCCGCCGCCAGCCGGGACCGCCCTTCCACCCCCAACGAGGGCCACGGCGGCCGACGCCCGCAGTGCCCCGGGGTCTCCCGCCGGTGGCGCGTCCGTCAACCGGCTAGTGCCGGGCATCTCGAACGGAGGAGCGCCCCCGTCGAGCGGGGAAGATGAGGAAGATCCGCGAGCCATGGAAGCGGGGCCCGCGTATCGATCGGTTGTCCTCGGTGACCGCACCGCAATACAACCCACGGGGTTCCCCCGACCCTGATACCGAAAGAGGTGTCGAACCGCAACACACACCGCGTGCACACAGCGGGTCTGACCCGGAGCGCCAAATGTAGTACCACGATCGAGGGGGTTACATCAGTAGGAGTGAAGTAACGGCCGTCCAGGCCGCTCGCGCGACACCCGGTATGGGACTCGAGGTCCAGTAAGTCGGTCCGATCGAAACTCCGAGACATGAAGACGCGGTTTACTTGCCTGCGACGACGGTGCCTCCCACCGTCGTCGCCCTTCGTCCTAAACGGGCGGAAACCGCCGCCCGGGCCCAGTTCCCCGATTGGGACTTGACCTGGGCCGTCACCAACCAATGCAGATAATTCCCTCCATGCATACAAAGTCCCCCGAAGCGATCATTACAGACGAGCGGGAACGACCGTTACGCGCGCAACGCGCTGCAACCGCCGCGTGGCGTCCGGTCGGTTGTCGCCTGCTGCGCCCTCCGGCCGCGGCCACTCGGACCCCGCGGCGGGCGTCTGGGCCGGGCGCGCCCCTTCACGGGCTCGCACTTGCGCTCATAGGCGGGCCCGCCATCCCCGCTCCGCCCGAGTCCGACCTCGTCGGCAACGCCGACCCCCCTCCGCGTCCGCCGCACCTCGGGTGCTCCGCCGGCCGCGCCACCGCCGACGGCGGGCCCCCGTAGTACTGCACTAGAGTACCAGATTCGCATGAGCTGTCCCATCTGCTACCTTCTGTTGCTCTCTGCGGTTGAGAGACCTTCCCTGGCCTGTGCAGCCCTTGATGCCCGGCTTGGCCGGAGAGCAGCCCGAACTATCTGCTGATAGGATCAAACTACGGCACGCGACCCCGATCTGAGTGTGCCCCAACGGTTCCGGGGCCGGATTGACCCTGCGTAGACCAAGGGATTTTGAATATGAAGGAGGAGCGCCCCGCATGCAATCCGCAGACAGCCCAAATTCTAACTGACTGCGTGATGTCTGCCAGAGCTGGTGGCGATCCCCGTGCTGTCTGTCGATGATCGCCCCTTTTGAATCGCGTGCCTCTCCGATCCACATCGGAACTGGAGAGCCTTCAACGGACTCATATGTCCTTGATCTAGGTGCCGTGCGCATTCTGGGCCACGCAATCTTGAAAGCCCCGTACATCAATGGTGTGGAGTTTGACCACTGGTGAGCGCGCCTACACTCACAGATCTGGGCTGCTTCAGTGAGTCAGTGCACAGACGCCAGTAGATCTATTCCGTGATGGTAATTCTCTGCGTTCTTGCCCTAGCAAGAGTATCGCTTCTCTATTGCCGCAAATTTGAGCGACAGGTCGCTGAGCACCCACTTTTCTTCATCTGAAACCTTACTGGAGCAACCTGTGGAACTGAACAGGGACTGATCGTAGAGGACTGTTACGAGAGAAAAAAATGCGGACAACGTCATTTAGCGGAAAACCAGTGTCCTGACGGTTCCTTCATCGTCAGCGGCTCATCGTGATCGATGCTGCATGCCCGCAGCCTATTAAATCTCTCAGTAGACCAGACACATACCCGTTTCAGACTTACTCAACTAGCTGTTTGGGCATAGGTGTCGTCCTTGCGCCAACTGAAGGTACATTCTTGGACTCCGGAAACATGTCCGGGTACGAGTGCGGTGCCCCTGACACCCGAAAAAACAGCTACTGGACATATACCTATGGCAGGGCCTGGTCCCACCCCAAGAACAGGGGCAGTATGACGGTCGCGCTCGGAGGGCTAGGCCCGCCGGCTTACCGCGTACACCCCCACAAGTCAGTGGGGTTGGGGTTCCGCAAGGAGCCCTGGAAGAGGAAGCCTTTTCGGCGGCCCTACGGGATTCACTGGATGCGTTCATTAGCCCGTTACATGAACAGCTGTCTTTCTTGGAGGCAGCCATTGAGGCCTCCCGACGGTAATGGCGCCGTCGTCGCCGATTGCGCTCCTCCTCCTCGGATGGGGAGTACTCCTGCGGAGACGGAGGAAGCCATGTCCCCCGACGTGCGGTACCACGCGCCCTAGGGCGCGAGCTACAGGGAGCCCCTCATCGTTGACTCCCCGAGAAGATCTTTCCTGCGGATGATCGTTATGCAGCGATTATGGATTGTGTATCGTACGCCTTGGCGAATACGGACGTCCGGTATGACCGGACGATGGCGCACGGCCTAGGCCGTCTGCGCAAGGATGTCTCGGCCACCTTTGGTCGAGACGCAGAGTGGGATGGGACGCCAGCCTTAGGCGTCTTTGAGTTCTTGAAACGCTTTGTAAACGCGGGGAATGAAAATGATGTGTCAGAGGGCAGAGCCGTCTACCTCCTCCCGGAGTTCACCCAGGGTGTTCTCAAACGGGAGTTGTACACCATCACGCCGTCCCTCCAAGGAGGGCGGAGTGGAGAGGTCAGTTCCTATATGGAACTGGTCAACTGACTCCTCCGAAAATATGCGGACGAGCAGTCGCTAAGCGACCAGGACGTTCTGGTCCACGGAGCCTCCCGGGAGGATGGGGAGACCGAGAACGATTTATACGCACGCGTTAGGGGGTTACGTCGCCTCTGTGGGTATATACACACAGAGTGGCAGATGAAAAGCCGCCATATGCAGGGGCTCGGTTGGGAGATTCGCGCAGATGTGCGCGAACACAACACCGGCAATATGCCGATGGATCTCCTGGTGCAATATGCCCAGAGGAAGGGTGACGTTAGTTGCAGACGTTACGAAAAGCAACAGGCCGAAGAGGCCCGACGGGCCGAGGCCCGTCGAGAGCGTCGAGCCGCACGGCCCACACCACGCACGTTTGTTACCGCGGCGGTGACAGCCCCAACTAAGGTGGGGGAAGTCCCGGAAGGTCCTTCCCCAAGGGGTAAAGGGCGCTTTGGGCAGCCCAGGAACTACAACTGCCTCGCATGTGACATGCGAGGCCATTTCTTCCGTCAGTGTCCCCGCCTCGACGCGGCGACCAAGGCCCTGTTAAACAGGGCCTACGAGGAGCGTATGGCGGAGCGTCCTCAAGAGGACCAGCGCCGTCCAAAGCAGACGTTGGCAGCCGTGGGCACAAGCCTAGGGCCACCGTGGTCGTCGTCGGATGACGCTCCACCCCCAGGGGTGGAGGCCGAAGAGTTGTTCCAGGAGGACAAGTCCTCCTCGGAAAACGCGTAACGGGGGCGGTGGTCCCGCCTCCCTTGACAACTCTAAGGGCAACAGGGAGGTACAAGTCTTCCCGGAGAGCCGAGAAGAACTGGCCTAAACGGCCACCTGGGGTATCCCAAGGGAAACTTCCTGAGGGCACGGCATGTGCATTCAAGCCCTTTTCTAGCTATAAGCTGGTTGTCAGGATATTCTTGACTGACGGTTTCGACCTTACCACTCGGGCTATCCTGGATAGAGGGAGTGGCCCCACGCTGATAAGCCGGCAGATACTGCCGGACGACACCCAGCTACAACCGCTGGGCGAGTGGGCTGTAGTGGATCCTGCCCTCAGAGCCAACGGAGTATATCCCCGTCGGAAAACCCAGCACAGGATGCGGAACGCTACGCGAGAGTCACAACACGAACGCCGGGATCACTAGGCGCGAAGCGCACCAAGACGACGGAAGTAACACATACGCAACGATGATTTATTCGAACACGCACGATGACCCCAAAGCATACACTCATATACCCGCAGAAACAAGACGCAGGACGTGCACAATCCCAACCCCCTGGAGCTACCATGGGGGGACCGGTACCCAACGGGCCACGGTCTCAGGCCCGGGCCTCTGGTGGCCCCTGCCCAGCATCCCTGACAGCCCTTCCACTGGAAGGGGACCCCCGCCCGTCTCGGGCGGAAGCGGGAAAGTCACTAAGACTTCCGAGAGTTCAGGATTTACCCAAAACCAATACCTCGGGACTTATCCCAAGATTTTTCAATTTTCCCGGACAGAATTCCGGTGGGATTTTATCCCTGGTCGAGATCATTTCTCGGTCCGGCTTACGCTCGGATTGCGGAAGCTTCCACAAGCTTCCCGGTCCCCCCAGAGGGCCCGGATTTGGGAAAACGTGGGTCTCCCTTGTGTGTGTCAGACCCCTCCAGGGGGGCCCGATCGGGTGTTCCCCCCTCACGCCCCTCTAGAGGGGTCGTTTCATGTGTGGCCCTGGGGCCCCCTGGACACCCGCCCAAGGGGGCTGTCCCACGCTACCCCCCCAGGGGGGTGTTGCGTGACTGGTCACGACCGTCCCCGGCTCATGCCGGGGAGTCGTGTCACCCCTGACAGGGGGTTTCCCCCACCTATCCCCCACCTCAGGGCCCGCGTCTCGCGGGACCGGGGGCGGTCTCTTGCCACCCCCTCCCTAGGTCGGGGGGAAACCCTGTCCTGTGGCTCTCTGACAGCATGCCCCTGGGGGCTCGCTCTTGCGCGCCATACGGCGGGGGACCGACGGGTTCACCGAGCCGGGGAACCCTCGGGTCAGTCCCATAAGGCAGTCACCGCCAGCGGTGACTGGGGCCTCGACACTCTGGGTCGGCATCCGTGTTGGCACCGGGAGGACGACCCCATCGGGCGCGACCGGGTTCTCCCCGTGTCCCGCGTCGTCCGTGGACCCCACCCTAGGGGGGGCATCCTTATCTTCCCCCTCCCTGCCTCTAGAGGCGGGATGGCGTCTTCTACGGCTCCCGAAGCGTCGGCCGCCATGGCGGTCGACCGTGAGGCCGAGGGCGCGGGCGCCCTTTTGGGCCCCGAGGAGAACATCGTCGACGACGTCCTCGCCAGCCTCCTTTCGGCCTCGTGGCCCACTCCCGTGGTCGTGGATGACAAATACGCGCGATATCCGTGGACCCCCCCAGGGTGGTCGATTGTCGAACAGCGCTTTGACGCCATCGACAGACGTCGTATGACGGCTGTCTGGAGGACCATCCGGGGTATGTATGATACCGTTTACGCCGTCCCCGAGGGGACGGTGACGGAATTTCCCTTCCTCCGTAGTCGGGAGGACTGGCGTGTATGCCAAGTGCTTAGGCACTTGGCCTTCCGTGAGATCCCTCCAAAGGTAAGGGACAAGCCCCACCTCTCCTGGATTTATTACCCGGTGTCCCCCCCTAAGTTGGGGGAGATGGACCGCTGCTTCCATGTGCCGGGTGCGCTAGAGGAGTGGACGGTTCGTACCTCCCCTCGCCTCCTCACGCTGTATGAACAGCGTGAGTTGCGCGACGTACCTGTGGTACGTCGCAAGGCCTTGTATCCCACCACACCAGTGTGGTGGGAGCACGTTGAATTACCTCGAGGCATGGCCGCGCGGGTGCCCCAGATGGTGGCACTCCAGGGGAGCCAGCTCATGGGGGAACCCCCTGGGGGTCCCTCTCATTTGATGTTGGCGGCCCTGTGGGCCGTCGAGGTGGCTGATGTCTTCCTAGGGAGCATCCACCACCATGTGCACCTCTGCCGTTTGCCAATGGCTATTTGGTCGGCTTTTGCCGACCTGACGCCCGAGCGCTTGTGCTCGGCCGACCCGTCGGCCCGACCTCTTCTTGAGGCCGGGCTGAAGCTCCTCCGACTTATCGAGGGGCGGGCGCCGCCGGATTGGCTGTCGTGGATAGGGGGACCCCGAGGGGTCTTCCGTTGTGCCAAGGTATTGGATGACGACGGGACCTTGGTCCTTCAGGAGGGTCTGGGGGACGCCCGCCTCCCGTACGGGAGGGACATTCGCGCGGATACCCGCATCCGAGCCTGGGATCGGGACCTGGCGGATGCTGGGTCGGCTCGCGCAGGCCTCGCGGTGGCTCCAGAGCCCCCGTCGGCCCCTGCCGCTTCGGCCTCCGCCCCTCTCGCCCTGAGCCTTCCCTCTTGGGGGAGGGAGTCACGCCCGGCCTGCGTGTCTGGCTTGGCCGGTCGACGCGCGCGGCCTCGTCGGGCTCACCCCTCGGGGGTAGCGGTGTGACGACTTGTACGCTTGGGGGACCCCCGGGCCCCCCTCTGGCGCCCCTTCCTCTATTTTCTTGGGAGGGGTCGGCCCAGTTTGGCACCCCATGCCCCGTCAACCCGGCCATATGGTCGAGTTTGTGGCGTTCCCTTGGGGAACTCCCGTCCAGCCTCAATAATGGGGTGGACCATACGCTCATCATGGAGGTGAGCCGCACCTTGGTCCGGCTGCGCAACGAAGTTGCGGCGATTGTGTCCCGCCCCCTTGGGGAACGGGACATCGGGCCTCTGTACCAACTGGGTACTGTCGAAACGCTCCGCCGTTATCTAACAGGGGAGTATGGCACCGTCGTGGTGGACACATATACGGTGGTGGCCGGATGGTCACTTTGGCATTTGGCCGCCTCGTCGGCTCCGCCCCGAGGGGTGGCTTTGCCGGCTGCGCCTCGGCGACTGCCGTCTCCTCATCCGCCCCATTACGGGGCGGGCGCCGTTTCTTCCTCTCACGCCCACTATGGGGCGGGCGCCGGTTCTCCCTCCCAAGCCCCCTTCGGGGCGGACCCCGGTTCTTCCTCCCAAGCCCCCTATGGGGCGGGCGCCAGTTCTTCCTCTCAGTGTCGCATTACGCGTCCCGGCCCACGCCCCTTCGCTGGCCAGGAGGTCGTTGGCGCTCCGGGCAACGCAGATGACGTGTCACGCCCCGGTTCGGACAGGTGGCGCTGTCGGTGCTGGGTGGGATCTTGATTGATTGTGGGTCGTTTGCATGTGTATGTCAATTGCGTGAATTATCTGCTTTACAGTCGGCGGGTCCACTGTTATGGATCCCCAGATCTCCCCATGGGGAGGCTACTGCGTGGGATTCGAGGCCATTTTGGCCCGCTTGCTCGGTTAGCTTAAGGGGACAGCGGGGCGCCCGTGGCCCGGCTTCCCCATAAAAAAATAACTGCGTTCTCACCTCCTTTCTCCCTCTTCGCGCCTTCGGGAGTTTTCCTAGGTGACCGTGTTACCCGGCGAGAGTAGAGCAAGAGGGTGCAGGTGGGTTCCCTCAGCTGGGCAGGTGACCCTATCTGTTTCCGTGGGCTGGGGTGACACGGCGTTTTATGCGACAAATTGGTGGAGCAGCGGGGGATTTTCTGGCTGACATCTGGTGCCGGTACGCGTGTAACGGGCGATCTCTCCCGTGTAACGGGTGAGCTCTCGTGTGCGTGGCCTTTTCCGGACAGGATTACAATCTCCCGACTCGTGTCGGGACTCCCACCTTGCACCTCGTTGCCACCCCTTCTTTCTTGGTCGTACGTGTCTCCCGGTTCGCCTGGTTGTTGAGCGCCAGAGACCACTATGCCGACCCCGACGTCCTCTCCGGGGGAGACGTCGCCCCGGCGTACGTCG
>Ga0209093_1000318_pt1 | contig 25376 bp, 37 predicted proteins | sample SidtaG_4_FD_187450 | JGI IMG/M metagenome (GOLD analysis project Ga0209093, IMG submission 187450) | Marine algal microbial communities from Sidmouth, United Kingdom - Sidmouth_Male1 metaG (SPAdes) (version 2) | ecosystem: Host-associated > Algae > Red algae > Unclassified | place: Sidmouth...
GGCCGCCCGAGCAGCCGAATCTTCCGCACGTGCGAGTCCCGCCCGTTTTGGTGATTGGCCCGGATGGTTACCTGCATCATGGACTCGCGGACGTATTCGAAGGGAGGGGGGCGGGGGGCGCCCGCCCACCGCGGCCACGACGCGCGGCGCCACCGCCCAGGGGGCAGCGCCGCGATGCGAGGATGGCCATGGAGGAGGACGAGGAGGACGCGGAGTGAAGGCGACCTGGTCTGTGTGGTCATGCATTGATCTGGGTGTTGACAGAGAATGGTCTTCCGTGAATAACAGTTTTTAGCATGTCAGGAGCGCTTGCGTGGTGCCTGCGCCTCAATTCCAATGCGCGGCGCTTCCGGCATCGAACATCCTGGGATGTGGTCGCGCGAGCATCGCGTGTTGTTCTCTTGTCTATGTTGAATCTGGGTAAAGTAGCCCCTCAAGTCGGGATCAAGTTCGAATCGGATTCGACCAAATCTGAAATGGTCCGGAACGGACGGTATCGGTGTGACCAGATCGATGCCGCCGGAGGTGTACACACCACAGCGGCCGATGAACTGCGCTTCTCGACGTGATTTTTGGTGTGCTCACGCGGAACCCGTCCTCGAAGGATACTACAAAGTTTGAAACCGTTTGGAGCAAGCACGCCAACGATAGGCTCCAAAACACCAGGTGCCTAATAGAATGGGATGGACTTTCGTGTCTATTCTGCCCGGGGACTCATTCGATCCTTTTCCGCTCATTTGATCCTCATATTGAGCTTCTGTTTTCGAGCGCTTCCCATTGTCTGCGGTCTATTTTGACGGCAGGAATGAGCTCAGCGCAGTCTCTTTACCCCTAGGGGAACTGGGGAGCATCCTGCCAAGCGAAAAGGTCACGCTGGGGCGCCCCTATATGCGCGCCCCGGGGCGGTTCTCGCCACTCCCAGGGACCTCCAAATGATGCCCTCTGCCAGCGCTGTGCCCCCGGTTCTGGATGCGCGCGCCGGCAATAACAGCCACCATTGCGTCTTCCCTGAACGTGGGCATGCCTGGACGCCTCCCATGGCGCCAACGTGCGAGTGTCGGCTGTACCGGGGGGTTCAGCTGCTTCTGAAAGGATCGCTTGATACTGTTTTTGGCAGGGCTGTCCTGACGAACTCCTTCAGCGGAAGGCGGTTTTGACTGCATAAGTGAGCTCAGCGGAGCCGGTTTGGTTTTCAGACACCAGCTCGAGCTTCAGCTCACGGCCAACGGCGAGGCGGAGGCGAAAAATGCGGAGGGACACGCGGAGCCCCGCCTCGGCCGGGTGCGGCTGGCAGATGGTGGCCAGAAACGCGGCGACGGGGGCCCCCCCCAGGGCGGCGGCTTGGCCCTCGGTCGCCACCGCCGCGTCGCGCCGCGACTCGAGGCGCGCCACCTTGGGCGACCGCAGACGAAACACGTCCCGCGCCAAAAAGCCGACGCGCTTGGCAGGCCGTTGTGCTCCGCAGGGCGGTGGGGCTGGGCGCAGTGGTGGGAGTGGGCGCGCAGGTATTGCTGATCCTCCAATTTTGTCCTCATGGGCCAAGACTGGGACTGCTTTGTAAAAACGGTCAACCATTGGTTTATTCTCCGTTTTCTTGATATATTCTTCCTTTCTCAGTCGTCTCATGGGGTAAAGTAGCCCAGAGCAATTTGTTATCGAGATTTTCTTCGAGATTCTCAGATAATCTCAGAAAAACGAGTGCGCCGATTGTGCGTTTGCGGGCCGTACGGGCACATTCTGTAAAGATGGGACCCGGCATGCACTGCTGTCGATCCTCTTGGCCAATCAGAAACGTCCCTGTATCGCTGTTTCACTCCCGTTCTCTGCCGATGAGGACAAAACTGGGGGGATCAGCAACAGGAGGATGGTTGGGGTTCTCGGTGCCGTGCCCCCGGTTAGTCGCGCGACGCTCGTGCTAGCAGAAATGGCACATGTCGCACCAGCGTCACGTCCCACCTGTCTCTTTCTCGCATCCCAACCACTCCCCACTCCCGGAGCAACCGTCCACACTGAACAGCGCCAGCCGCCACTCGGGGGCCACGAGGCAGGCCGCGTCGGTCGCCGCAGAAGCGATGGCGGCTGGCGCCACAAAACGTGCCCGACTCACAGCGCAGGCGTCGGAGTCCGACTGGGCGGGGGCGATCGCAGCTGCCACCGTTGACGTCCATGCATCTGGCGGTGGAGGGGGAGGGAGCGTGGGAGACGGCGTTTCTGAAATGAAACCTGGCGATGTTAATGCCGCCCGCAACGGGGCTAGTACCCGAGTCGTGTACGTCACCATATTCAATTCTCCCCTCTCAACAGCAGTCAAACAGCTAGTCTTCCACGTCAAATAATACCTCAGACAACGACTTCATAGCAGTCACAGCGCGGTTGAGGCGACGCTTGGCATCCTTTTGCGCCGTCTCGACGGCCGAGGGCTGGCGGTCAAGGCGCTTGACCGCCGCATGGCGCTCAACCACCAGCAGCTGCTCTGCCGACTCCGTCTCGTCCAGGCGCCGCTTGGACGCCTTCCTGGTCTCCTTTGCCAAGTGCCACTGCTCCTCGCCCGTTGATCGCGCACGCGGCGCTATCTGCCCCACAGGGGCCACTGGACACACCGCAGACACGACACCGGCAGAGGATAAGGCGGCGTCCGCCGTGGCGGCGGCGGCGGGGAAATCCATGGCAGCAAGCGGCGGCGGCGGCGGCGGCGGCGGGGGAGGCGGCGGCGGGGGCGATTTCGGCGGCGGCGGCGGCGGTGGCGGCGGCAGCGGCGCCGTGGATGACGGTGGGGGCGGCCGCTCGCGAGGTGTCGCCATCGGCGAGGTCTCCTGCTCTTGAGCTTTTGCGCAGAAAACACGTCGATGGGGCTGCGGAAGGAGGAGGAGCCCATTCCGGGAAGGCGGTGGCGGTGGCGGCGGCGGCGTTGGCGGCGGCGATAACTGGAGCCGCCGGGTGCTTGCGCCCACTGGGCGGCGAGGAGAAGAGGCCGCCGCCCCACTCTCTGACGACGGAGGCGAGCCGACTCTAGCCTTGCTCGTGTGAGTGGCCAACGGTCCCAGGCCGTCTCGGCTGCCGCCAACGTGACAAACCCCTCTCCACCACCGGTGAGCCTCGGCAGTCGACATGGTCGACGCTGATGGAGTGGTGTCGAAGAATGAAGAAGGCATGACGTCTGAGTAGGGCAGGTTTTAGGGCAGGCGGCAGAGCGGGGGACGGGAGGAGGTCCCTGTGTCGGATGCGTAGGGGGGGGGAGCGGCGAAGTCAAAAGCACAGCACCACATCCAGGCAATAGGCAAGAAATCTTGATGTTTTTAAAGACCAGACAAGACCCAGAAAAGCGCCCGTGCCGCACCTTGAACGAAGCGCAGTACTGACGAGGCTCCAACCTGCAACCTGCTCGAAGCGGCGCGCAGCCGTCGCCCTCCGAGCAGGATGCACCCAGGACCAGTGGCTGGCAAGCAACGATCAGCAGTCATCGCCCGTGCGGTGGGGCCGCACGATCCCAAAGGAGGGCATCGCGCCGCGGCCGACTATGGTCTGTGTGGCATCGGCGCGCCGCTTACCGCCGGCACACACAGCGGGGCGCCGCCTCCACAGACGATGTGGGTCCCGTAGACTGGCGGCGGACCATGGGGGGGCAGCGCGGGGCGGCGCGCCGTCGCAGGATCCCGACCGGGGGGTTTCGTGGGGCCGCCTGCTGCCGCCCCTGTCCACACAGGGGGCAGATTGTGGCAGGGGCGCGCAAGCAAGCGGGGGGGGACAAATCCAGCCAGGGGGGGCGGCGGAAGCGCAGAGTTGCAGAGCCACCGCAGCCTCTGAGAAACACAGAGGGCACGGACCGCAGGCACCCAGAGGGACGCAGCGCACCGCCACGATCGTTGTCGTGTGTGGTAGCGCAGCGAGACGGTCCATATGAGCATTCAGCGTGAGCCGTCTGACGCCGTCGCTGTGAGGTTGCGGTGCCCCTCAAGGTGGAGGGTCGGCATCGTTGGGGGAACGCCAGCCGTGGGATCCACGATAGGGCGCGACTGGGGATGATTGCTCACGGGGGGCCTCGCCTTGTCACCTGTCATGGGTGGGCCGCGGCGGCGACAATGGCCTATAAATTGGTCTCGCACCACTACTCCAAGCGTCCGTCCGTCGTCATCGACTCACGACTGCGCGCAACCGATCCACCATTCACCAAGACCGCCCACTCCGATCCCCGATTCGAACGGCCCATCATTTGTCCCCTTGGCCTCACCCAAAACCGCGGTCAACGTCAACTGTTACTATGTCTTGTGGTCCCGACTATTTGGGACAGGTAAGCTGCGGTGCGTTCTACAAATTTACATCAGGTATTCATGCACGAGAGTACATCGGGTCCATTCCTTGGCCACGGGCCCTGGTTCGTTCTTCGCTAATGGGTCACCAGTCTTTTTCGCGCATGTACTGTGGGTCGATGCGCGCACAGCGCCACGGACAGTGCCATCGCCGAAGTTGGCAGTAACTGCATCCGGAAAGGCGGGGTCCACGCCAGCTAGGACTATACATGGATCGGTTGAACTGTAAAGAGTGTGGTTCGCCTAAAAATTTATAAAACATTGACAAAGAAGCGGGCCCGAGCCGTCTCATGCCTCGCCGTCGCCACTGCCACCGGAATGACCTCCAAGCCCTAGAAAGGCACCCAACTCACCCAGTCGTGTTCCACGCAGAGCACGCGCTTGACACGGTTGACAGGTGTGACAACACGCCCAGCCAACCCTACCCAGTAGGGGGGAAGGCGAGCCAGGCCGTGTCTCCCGGTAGTCCTGTCGAGGAATACCCGCCCCAGAAGGAAGCCCCGAAGAGCACACACGCACGGCGTCGACCGGGGGAAGACGCCCCGAGCGACAAACACGAGTTGTGTGACCGGAAGTTTACTTGCCCGCGTCGAGGGCCTCGAGGCGACACTCACGCCTCGCCCTCTTATCCCGTCCGTTCCCCTCAGACCCTCCGAAAACCCCCCTCAGATACCCTTCAAGGACCCTCAGAAGACCCTCCTCTCAGGGCCCATGGGGCCAATCTCAGCGGAGGACGGCCGAAGCTTCGGAAACCGCCTTGAGTAGAGTCTGGGGAAGGGAGCTACGTGACACCCTTGCGGCGCCCCGGTGTCAGGGGCGCGGTGTAATACTGGTCAGTGGTCCAAGTCGGGTTTACACAAAGTTAGGTCCTTAACTGGGGGCCTGCCCGGGGATTTACTAGTCCCAGGGAAGTCTCGAGAGCGCGGTTGCGGTTGGTGAGCCACGGGGCGATCACAAGTGGATCGCCACCGGAATGATTCGAAATATGCGTCAGTAGGACATATTTCCCTCGCGAGAGCCAGTGGCCGTTTCGGAAGGACTGGATCCGACCGCCCATGTCGCGAATCCACGTGTCCCCTCATGACTGGGAGGGGACTGGCTCCTCGAGTGTGGGGGCCAGGTGTCCGGCCGTTACAACAGGAACGCACTCAATTTCCGGCGTCACGCCCGATGCCTTCATGTCGAATCGATGGCGCGTGCATTTGTAAGCCGCAAAGGGGCTCCCGTTGTCGGCCGGCACACTGCGGGCGCGCTCGACTACCAGCAGCCGGACGGGATGCTTACCGATCCCTGTTATCACAACGCGTGCGCGGCCCACGCGGTAGCCGCCATCCGCCGACGTGTACTCCACCCAGTCGAGCCACGGGCCGCCGAGGTAATCCATAGACGCCCTGACGATCTGGCGCCGCTGCCCCCCCGCGGCGCAGAGCCGTCCCATGCGCCAAGTAGGTCCCGACCGGAACGGTGAGCACGTCGTTGTTTTGCAGCTCCAGGCACTCCGCGAGGCCCTCAATTGAATGCTCAGCGGCGATGACACCAACACGCACCGGCACGCCGTGGCGGCGCTGTCGTGGCGGGCTGCTCGAGGATGGTGCATCGACGGCAGGTGCGGCACAAGGACCAGGAGCGGCCGCATGATCTGCCACTGCCTCTGCTACGACCGGTCTCTCCCCCACTCGGGCGCCACGGGGGGTTGCTGACCCTTCAAGATGCGTCTGTGAGTTTGCATATACGGAAGCAGCCGGGGGCGGTGGCGCGACGTTCGCGCTGTCTCCCGCCGACAGATATTCGTTGTTCGCCACATCCACTTCATTGTCTTCGTCCCTGTCAGCGGCCTCCCAGGAAAGAACGTCAGCGACCTGCTCCGCCATGAGCATCTGCAGCGCGTGCTCCGTGCGGCCCCGGTTGGTGCGTGTGTGGGATTTCTTGACCCCCTTGTTATTTCTCTCGTTAATCCCCGTGTGGCCTAGAAGAAGGGAGCCGCACATGCGGAGCTCGTCGAGCAAATGGGCGAGGAGGCGGTGTAGCTTGGGTGTGTGAAGCGGGCCGAAGAGTCCCTGGAAGTCCCTGTGCACCCAGGTGGCCGAACGGGCAGTCAGCTCCCGCGCGCGCATCACCTTGACGCCTCCGTCGAGGCAGGCAGGGCCAAAGGTGTCCCGTAGCACAGCCGCGAGCTCACACATGACTATGTAAGGACAGAGTGATTCCTCTTTCTTCCGGCGGCGCCCAGAATGGTGGCCACAGCAAAGAGAAGAAAGTGGAGCGCGCGCCGGTGCTCGGCACCGCGCAATGTGGCCTGCTTTTCTGAAGGCGACACGAAGTAGCTGCACACAGCGAGAGGAGGAAAAAAGGACATGACGGAGAGCAGGCGTGGTCACAATGCGAGCGCTCGGGACATGTCCATCAGCAAGAATTAGTATCCAGCGACAGATGGTGGACAACGGTCTTCAACGTCTCTCACACCAGGTGTGTCGCCGGCTCCTCCCCCCGCTCAGGTCGTCCCCCCATTGCCCGCAAGTGCGTTTGAACACCGTTGCAATGAGTACACTGGAGTGATGTGGGGCACAGGGTTAGTTCGGCATACGTGCGTAAAGCGCCTGTTAGGGCTGCGCAGCGACGCGGCCGAGGCTCCCTCAGCGAGCCCAAACTCGTCGTCCACCAGCTCCGCGTACATGTGGACCTCATTTTAGAGGCCGCGGCAGAGACCCACATCGAACGCCTGTTGCCGATAGGTGGGAACCGACCGCGAATAGAAAACACAAAGCAGCGGGCAGTTATGCAGGGTGTCAGTTGACGCGTGTTAGATGCTACTCAGGAGCGCACGGAAGTATGTCAGCTATCAAACAGAGAGACCACAATGACAAGCAACGGGGCGACACCATTGTTCTTACGTGGAGCCGGTCAAGAGCTGTGACCTGGTAGAGGTGCTTCCACCCCGTTCCCAGCCCCGCCCACCCCGCCAAATTGGGGAAACGGCAGTATATACCCATTGACTTCTCAGTGGCCTTCACCTCGGCGCACCCGCCGTGCTCCCTCCGCAAACACGCGCCCTTCAGCTGAGCCGTCACCGTTTCGATGACGTCCCGATTGCGCTAGTTGAGGCCTGGCCTCCCGGAAAACGACTGGGAGTCGGCAAGGCACAGCGTGCAGTCGTGTTTGCTGCCGTGTTGTTTGAGGGACAGCAGGTTGCGCTCCTCGGGTTAGTCGCAAGAGTAGAGAAGTAGGCGAGGGGACACCGTCCTTTTCGTACCATCCTGGAGGGTGATGAGGCAACCCGTGTGAGACGCCTCCATGCAACGGCCAATTATGAGATACAACGACCGCTGCAGCAACTCCGCGTTCGATGCTGACGTCTTCTCGTTGGCACCGCCCTCGTATTTGTGCAGCACCATTGGGATGTACTCGACGGTTACCCAGCAGGAGCTTACGAATCTGCCAATTTTCAGACTGCTTAGATATACTCAACACCAACATTTCTAGAATCAGATAAGATTTTTGCCGCAACTTCATGAATACGGATAGGATTTGTATCCGCAGACCAGAAAAGACGGATATAAATAAGAATATGGATTCTATCCAGAATAAATCAGATTCTTGAACAAGTGCGTCCGTCTTGATATACTTGCAGGGTACGTTGCCACGACCAAACCAAGAGCAGGTTGCGGTGCAAGTTCTGAACGCGACACGCACAAGACCATGACCAGCAGATACCTCGCGACAGTAAATGAGAGGCCAGGGGCATGGACTTTGGTGTCCATCCTGGTATGTCGGCTAGCCCCAAGTCCTGAGACTGGTTCTGATGTTTGTGGGCCTCGCATGAGCCGCCGCGCGCGACGCAAGACGTGGCCTTGCCGCGTTTGGCACACTCCTTCACTGGCGATGATTGGCTCTGAGTTGGCTTTCTCCTGTTCAGCACGTTTCGAACATATACATGCGTTCTTCGTCACGACTTCGAGCGTTCCGGAGAGCCTCTCAAGTAAAGTTTCCTGAGGTAGTTGCATGCCTGCGTCTCAGGAGTGCTCAGTCATTGGACTTGCGTTTATCCACTTCGGAGGCATTAAATGGGCTGTACCACTCAGGTAAGAGTATGAAAAATCGGCTTCGTTCTTTTTGAATCTGAGTATATCCGAGTATATCTATCCATTATATCAGAGTGCCATTTATTCATGAAAGCCCCTGTCACCCAGTGCATGCGGGTGGTCTTGATGTTCATGACACGCAGTCGGAACGGGTACGCGGAGACGGCTGAGGCAGGCAATCGGGGTGAAATTGGTCAGTGGCATCCAAGAGCCAGTAACTGGTAGAGCTCAGAAATGCTGTACCACGCCCCCGCAGTGGAGCAACGCTCACCAGGGTACGGATAGGGGTGATGCAGGCTTCCCCTTCATGTGACTCAAGAGCAATAACATACCACCGCTGCTCGTCAGGATGGTGCTGTCACAGTATGCACAGAGACCGAGGACCTTGGTGCCAACCTCCATCTTCGCCCTGACGTCTTTGTCATTCTCGAAGAAGGCGGCGCTGTCGAAAAGACCGGTCCAGACATGATCCTCATTGCTGTCAGCGTCGTCCGATCAACGTCGGTCGAGGTGCTTGCGCTGCTGGACGATGCGACGCTGGAGCTGCTCGACGACCTGCTGCTGCTGGTCCTGAGATCTTCTCCATCTGAACCCGTCCAGGAGTTGGTGCCCCGAAGGTCGGCGCTGTGGCCGTCGACCTCGACGTCGCTCATTGCACCCTCGTTGGCATCTTTGTCTGCATCTGCGGGCAGCACTTGGTGCTGCCACCGCAAAGCCAGCGCCGGAGGAGATCTCTCTGCCATGGGCAACCGTGCTGCCGCAGACATTGGCCGTCTGCGATTCGTCGGCACCGGAAAGCAGAGCCTGCGCGACGCCCATCAGATCTGCGTGCTGCACTTGAACATGGCGACCGAGGCCAGCCTTCCACCGATATGTCCTGCGACAATTCTTGTGCGGACACCTGTGGCGCGGTGCCATGGAAATTACTGAAAGAAAGCACTGCCGTGGGAGAAGGAAGCAGCCACCAGGTGGCCGTTGTGGTCCCGCCTCCGTCAAGAGACCGGAGGTACGGCACCAACGCAGGTACTAAGGCCGCGCTGCCGATGTTGTCCTAAAGGACGATGGGAGAGCTCGGAGGTTGTCAGGTGTGAACAGGGCAGCTCACTGACGTCGGGAGCGAAGGAGGGCGTCGGTAGAAGGGAACCGAATAGCGACGGTATGAGGGCATTGAAAAGGTGACAGCACAGTCGGAGACGGGGAGTCGCGCCACAGCCAGCGATGGTGGTGCAGGGGTTGCGGTAAGCGTGCTAGGGGGGGTGGGGAGTCCGACAGCGCACTCGTGTGAGGCTCCCAGAGAGGAGGTGGAAAAGGTCGGGCGGTCGCCGTCAAGCAGCAAGTGCCGTTGTTCGCGAACTGCAGCCCGATGCGCATTGCCTGCGTCCTTCACCGATGGCCTGACGCACGTCAACGTCGGTCCTCCACTGGTGCTGTTTGCGCGGAGCGGAGGTTGTGGATTGCCGAGCGAGCAGCAACAACTCTGTCTCCTCTGCAGAGGACTCAGGATCTCCTGCCCATCGGGTAAGAGATACGATTTCGGGAGTGATTTGGCCTGTGTAGACCCAGAAGTTTTTGGCTTTGGGTGCGTGTGTAGCTACACCGCGGGATGCAAGTGCTGGCCTGCACCCGTACGAGGCAGTCCCGCTTCCTACACACGGCCGCCGGCCGTCGGATCAGGTTTTCCAATAGGATCATCTTGCGGAGCTGGTGGCCTGTTTCCATGGACAGACTCTCTTGCCGGTCTTCGGGTGATCGACCTGTCGGCATCGGCGACGCTGGGGAGTACGCTCCTCTTCGTCGTAGTCGCCGCTCTCGTCATGGCTGCGCCCTTTTGCCATGATACAGCGGAGGTCGACGTGGCCTGCCGGAGCGGGAAGAGTTGCCTCCTTTTGCGCTGACCGCCCTCACGGCGCACAACGGTGACCGTCTGCAGCGGCTGCACTGTTACGCGACGGAGAGGAAGCCGTTCTTCTCTAGAGTCGCTGTTTTTCGTTAACTGGGCGCCCCGAAGGTCAGCATCCTCCGCGATGGGGCGGACGCCCCTGAGCAGCGGAGTCGCTGCCAAAGTCATGGCTGTTGGCCCCCACACCATGCACGCACCTCGTTTCGGCTTTTGAATGTCGGAGAATGGGAAGTAAGGGGCCCCTGTTTCTATCCGGCAGTTTAACTTCAAAGCTGAAATAGGGGCTCTGAGCACCTCTCAGCGGAAGGTGGAAGATTGACACTCTGGCACTGGGGCCATCCGAAAGTATTGATACCAAAACGTTTCTGTTGACCGCATTTCCCAGAAGAAAAGCCTAACAAGTCGAACTTCTTCCACCCTGCACCATACATTGGCAGAAACATTGCCATACTGGAGTTCTTATGGATTCTCATGAAAATCGGGCGGGCCCTGTCCAGTCTTTCTTTCGAGCCGTCTGTCATGAGTCAGATTCATTGAAAGTTTCGTTAGCAAGGTCATCTTTGGATTGATCAGTCCACAAGGGTTACTGTTGGAACCATCAACTCGTCTTCTGTAGATTTACTTAAAGTTATGGGATCAAGTGCGCTTGATACACTGGTGCACTGCCCAGGTTGTGTACCGATTGCACATTGTTAAGATTTCTAGATGAACGAAATCGGTAGGAATCGACATCTCTATCGATAATCGACATTGACAATTCTATTTTCGAGTGGGAAACGTCGGTATGGTATTTTTACGAGTTGTGAGGCATGCGATAGCCCCACCGATTCCGTACACACTGGTCGTCAAAGTCCCTTAACTTTAGTCGCCGACCAGACAGACAAGCAAGCCAGAACGAAAAGTACGTTACGGAGGGCACAAAGCACCCGTATATCGCATGCAGACCATCCCGCTCCAGTTCAGCTGGCCCAGTGGCCGCAACTAGAATACGAACCTTCATGAGTCGGCAGGCCTCCGGATGTTTTCCGAAGCCTCAGGCACTAGCGTCCAGCGACTCGACCCTCATGGCAAAAGTCCAGCTCGCTCCGTAGCGGTGCCCTACCTTCTTTTCACTTTCAGCCAACTATCGTCGCTTCGCGGAGTGGGGCGCCAGAAGCCCACTCCAAGCACAGAAGTTTTCTGTTCAAAGTCGCACTGACCCTTCCGAATGTGCGGCCGCCGTTTACAGAACTACTGTGGCGTCTTGTGCATGGCATGGCTTAGTACGTGGGAGAAGTTGTGACGCCTGGGCCAAAGATTAAGTCCAAGATAGCACGGGTCAGGCACAGTCGTGGTCATGGAGCTCTTTGGCAGGGGTGTCGAAGCGAGCCATGGAAACGGTCCGGTTCCAGTTGTGCCCGTTTCAGCGTGAGACAGGGTGAACAAGGGAGCGCAGCTCCTACCACACATCCCACAGTATCGGAATTAGTGCGAAAGTGAAGATAACGAGATCCGCATACAACATACGAAAATCGGTTTACCAATCGGGACGCCATATCCACAATCGCAACGTTCGGTAAATACCAGCCTTAGCCAAGACGGTTCCTCCCAGACAGTCGGGACTCGATCAAGAAGGGAGGGTAACTGAAGTGCGGACTGTGTTATGTAGCCCCTTTGCATCATTGGATTTTCCACTATTGTTTGGTCTTATTTTTTTTGTGAGGATCTTGGTAATCGAGCTGATTCCGATCCGAGCTGCTCACCAGACATGCGATGACTGGCGCAAAGCAGGTCCTGCATAGGCGGCTGTACGTTCGTATAAACGAGTTTCTGAAGCGCAAGTGTGTCTTGTGGCCGAGCGGTAAATGCCAGATGTTGGACAGTGGCCAGAATACAGTGACAAAGGAAAGGACAACAGAAAGCATCTTCTAGCTTGGACACCGGCAAAAGAGCATCGCGGGAGTACTCGCAGCCTTTCTTTTGTGCACACCACGGGAGCTCTGCATTGCATGGAAAGGATGAATACGGAATGGGTGCTTGGTGTCTTCATAGCTGGGAAACGAACAGGATATGCTTTTTGTCGATGGCCTGGGAGGGTACCGTCCGGTCGCAAAACTGCAAGGAGGGTGCACTCAAATGGGCTCAGACGCAATGCTGGGGATGCTGCGCGGTGAAACATTGTCACCTGCAGATGAGAACATTAGGATTAGGTGCCCCAGATGGCTTTAGGAAACGAAGAAACGCGGTGTTGGAATCCAATATGAAAAAACGAGCAGAAAGTGGAGGATGTGCCAGACGACAGCCTATCTTCAGCGAAAGTCACGTGCGTCGTTTCGCTAACGATTGGACAGGAATCCTTCTCGGTATCCGAGCACAGGTGCGTGCATGGTATGGGGGCCTGGCTGCTTCCCTCGGCCATGACACAGAGGAAGACCATGTCGCCCGCCGGCGTGGATGGAGTTGCTGCTCTCGCGCCCACCGCCCAAACGGCCCGCAGATGTGGGCGGTTGCCGTGGTAGAGCTGTCGCGGACCCGCCACTTGAGAAGAACCGCGGTGCCACCGCACCAGCGGCCATTGCCAAGTTGGCGTTGCCGCCAACCAGATGTCGTGAGAATTAAGATGTGTGATGGGTGAGGCAGGGGTGAGAGGTATCTAATCGTGACTCCCTGGCTATGCCAAGTAATAAACACACAGAATGCGGCTCTGTTAAAAGGTGTACGCACGCGCAGATGCATGCCGCGAGACGGCAGACGAACAAACAGCTCAAGATCGACTACCGTGCCAACGATTGTGTCAGACGCGGGGCCGCGGATGCGGCGCGCCAACGCAATGTCCTTCATGATCAGAAACTTGCGCCCACCGTGCAGCGCACACATCATGGCATCAGCCATCACGCCGGCGAGGTACTCCTGTGCCGCTTCCTGCAGAGCCACAATCTCCGTCGACTGGAAGCGCAGGTCGGTCGTGTACAGTCTTTCTCCAATGCTGTCCACCCTTTTCGTCGCCTGACAAACCCCCAAGTAGCCCTCTTTTTTCGTGCAGAAGATGGCAGAATCGCCCTTCCTGCCAGTGCAATGATGTCTCGTTACTATACAGGGGTCCATAGTAAAGGAAGCTACAGGAATGGAGAAAGACTGTAGCGGAAAGCGATCTCCTTGCCAACACGTTGGAAGGGCCGCATAGAGATGAGCATCTACGTGGAGTTTTCAGACTTGCGGTTCTTGCGCAACGCCACCGTCCCGGGACGGTATCGTTGTGGCCTCTTCACCCCGCCGGCATAGAGGCGCGGCGCCTGCGCCTGGTGGAGCGAGCGCTGAGCGGCTGCCACACTCTCGGCAGCCCCTTGCTCCGCCGCCGTGCCACCGGTGCTCGACGCTGCCCCACCTCTCTGGGCGGCTGCGCGGGCGTCGGACAGCACCAGCGCCGCCCGGACACCAGTCACGAAGCCGTTCGTGCGCCGGGCGTTCCGCGCCTGTCCCTTGATGCCCTTCCGGCCGACCGTGATCTTGCCCAAGGGCTTATGAATCCGCCAATTTTCGGCCCACTCCGATATACTCAACATTGGCATTTTTTGAATCAGATAAGAGGTTTGACGCATTTTCTTGAGTGTGGATAGAATGTACATCCGAAACAAAAAAATGTAGGATATGAATAAGCATAGGGGTTCTATTCAGAATATATCAGATTCTGCAACAACTTCGTCAGATAAGAAGTACTTGGGATGCTTATTGCCAAGAAATAACGAAGAGCGGGTTGTGGTGGAACGTGTGAACGCGACCTATGCGAGACCATGACGCGCTGGCGACAGCGATTGCCAGGCAAGATGCGCAAGCATCGTTGCCCATCTCGCTACCTTGGTTAACCTTCCTGGATGAGAAGTGTTCTGAGTCGTACTGGCCGCCCGTCAGCTGCCACGCGCAACGAAAGAAGAAAAATCGCCCAGTTTGCCAATCACCTTCGCCAACGACGATGTGCCCTGAGTTGGCTCACTGCTATCCAGTATGTGTCCAACATATCACTGCGCGTCTCGTGCCGGCTTCGAGCGTTCGGAGCCGCCGGGCGAGTCAAGTTCCCTGAGGTAGTGGGATGCCTTCGTTTGACGACTGGTAAGTCGTTGTACTTTCGTTTATCCGCTGCAGAGCCATCAAGAGCGCGGTGCCTTTCAGATAAGACAACGCATGATCGGGCTTGTTTTTCCTGAATCTGAGTATATCCGAGTTTATCTATCCATTATATCAGAATGCATTTTATTCACGTAAGCCCCTGATATTGCCGCCGCGAGTGTGCGCGGGGTCGGGGGAGGAGCTACGGCGGGCAGGGGACTTGGTGCGACCCATGCTACAGTAGGGCGTGAGTGAAGGAGACGAGGCGGCAGAGGAAGTCGTGGACGGTGCGTCAGAGGGAGCGGAGACTGTGAGGCGGGGTATCGTTGTGTCTGGGCACAAAGACGTGCCAGACGTCACCTATGTGCTCTATTGGGTGCCCCTCACCCTCCCCACGTGCTCGCAGTCGCGCCCCCGTGCTCTCCCATGCAAAGGACGCACGCCGTTCTCCGCTCCCCGGGCCCCACCGAGGCACCACACACAGCATCCACTACTGGATGCGCTCCACGACGGGATAGCTCCACCGTGTGCCATCGGAGAAAATTGCGCCTCATTCCCGCGGCCGCCTTTCTCTCAAACTCGATGCGGTCGGGATCAGCCTCGTCCCCAAAGATAAAGTCACGCAAGTTGCTCGTCAGAGCAGACGCGCCCATTTTCTGCAGCGGAGTGGGTGGCGGACGCTCGGATGCAGGAGGCCGCAGTCGCGCAGGGCTGACGCGGGCTCGCCACCAGTGTCCTGTCCATCGGTTCCCAACCGAGCATTCCTGTGTGTGGCATAAGTGAAGTGTGCCACGCAAACCACGGCCAGGGGCAGGAACCAGTCAAGTGTGTTAGAGCATTGTCCAGCCCAGCCCAAACTACGCAACGGGCGCACGTTATACAGGTGCTGCACCGTAACCTCAGGGAAAACGACAACAGTATGAAGCAAGACAAGGTGGCTCACAACCAGGCCCTGCCATGGGTATTTGTTGATTGAGTATATGTTGAGAGGTCGAAAACCAACTACGCCACCATGACCGGTGTGACTGGCCTGGGGAGCTGAACATCTCCTGTTCAACAGTATACCCATGAGTATATAGATGTCGGCACCCATACTCGAAAGCCAATAGCAGGTGGGCGATTCCACCAAAGCTCGGGAAGTCATACAAGAAAATACTCATGCGACCGCCAGAAAAGAGTATCGCAAGTGTAAGCGGAAGCTTATAGGCCTGTAAATCAAAGCACCGCGGAGCTCCGACCATCCTCGCTGTCTGGTCGAGCAAAGCGCTCGAGTCTGGGGCTCTGAAGCGGCCGCATCTGAGAACAATCCTGTGAGACGCTCAGTTCGGCCAATCAGATCTCGGATCGCTCTTGCGGCTCCCTCCGCGGGCTCTCTCCGCCATCAGTTTGACGAGGCACGCCTGAGACGTCGGCTTCAAAGACTGCACGAGGTCCACATAGCACAGTACCCGTCATGCTCAGCATTAGGACTTGGAATATCTGCTGAGGATGCGATACGGTTCATCGCGTGCGCTCGGACAGTCTGAGCGCAGATTGCCGCGCACAAAGAAGCGAGTGCCGAACAAAAGCACAGCGCCGTTCGTGTATGCACCTGAGGAGGGCTCCATCTCCGGCCTCAAGCTTTCCGGCTCGCTCGTGCCTCTGGCTCTCTGTTTTCGTCCCGCTTTTGCAATATTCCCCTATTCCGTCCCCCCACCCTCCCTCTCTCCGCAAGCATACGCGCTTTTTGGGCTTTCCTTCCTTAGGTCTCAGCGAGCTACTCAACGTGCCCGTTTCCTGGCCGTAGCTGTCGCATAAAACGCCGTGTCACCCCAGCCTACAGAAACAGATAGGGACACCTGCCCAGCTGAGGGAACCCACCAGCACCCTCTTGCTCAACTCTCGCCCGGTGACACGGTCACGTAGGAAAACACCCGGAGGCGCAAAGAGGGAGGAAAGAGGTGAGAAAGCAGTTATTTTTTTGGGGGGAAGCCGGGCCGCGGGCGCCCCGCTGTCCCCTTAAGCTAACCGAGCAAGCGGGCCCAAATGGCCCCGAATCCCACAGAGTAGCCTCCCCATGGGGAGATCCGGGGATCCATACCAGTGGACCCCCCTACTGTAAAGCAGATAATTCAAGCAATTGACATACAAATGCAAACGACCGACAATCAATCAAGATCGCAACCAGCCCCGACAGCGCCACCTGTCCGCACCGGGGCGTGACACGTCATCCGCGTCGCCCGGCGCGCCATCGACCTCCTGGGCAGCCGAGGGGCGCGGGCCGGGCCGCGTAATGCGACAGTAGCGTCTTGGCTTGACGCAAGCTCACCGACGCACCCGCAATGTCAACGACGACAGAGGCTTCTTCGACAGCGTCGGGCGACCAGGTGACTCTCCCTCCTGCTGATAGCCGCCAAGACGTGCCAGAGGACGATGGCGCCGACATCGAGTCGCGAGCATCTGGTCGCAAGCACCCCCTGAGTGTAGGACGCCCCGTGGCTGCGACTGCACCGAGATTTGAGATCTTTGTCCGTGATGTGGTCAGCATCACACGGACGTTTGAGATGGCAGACGCGAAGGCGTCTGTGATGCACCGTGGAAAGGAATGGGCCCTTCAGCCCAGGTACGTGGCAAAGCCCGATGCAAGATCGGCCTTGTGGAGGCTGCTGGACGTCTACCAGCGCGAGGAGGGTGGGGAGCAGGTCGCGGACCTTGTCGTGCGCTGCCGCGTGTGTGCAAAAGCCGGGGTCGGCACGCATCTTTTCCTCAAGGGCGAAGCACCGAGCAACGGCAGCAAACACGTGGACGGGACGGGAAAGGGCCCGGCCGGTCCAATTCGGCGTGCCGACCACCTGCAAGCTGCGCTCTACTTGCTGAAAAACGCTCAGGGTGGGAACCGGACGCGCTCTGTGGCTGTTGACGGGTCCATTTGCCGGTTGCTGCTTCCGCGGGCCCGCCGCGAGCACCACCTGCGATTTGTGCAAACGCAAATCATGACCCAGTCGCCGGACGCTTTCGGGAGGAACGCGTACGTGCGCGCGTTCCTGGACGGGCTCAAGGCCCAGTACGCCCCTCCCGCTCTTGGGCCGGTCGCACATCTCCTGAGAGAGCTGGCTTCGTTTGTGCGGGACGCTTTGCGAACCGCCATCGCGACGGCTAAAGACGCGTACGCCGGTGCTGCATTCGCTCACGTCGCCACGGACCTCTGGACAGAGACCCAGTCTCATATTAGTTACGGCTCGGTTGTGCTGCAGGTTGTGGACTTGTCGTCAGGGGAAGTGAGGGAGCTGCCGCTCGGCGTGTGGCGATGCTCGGGGCGTCACAACTACACCAACATCCGTTCGTGGGTGGCGAACCGGGTTTCATTCTTTCGTTTGGAGATGTCCGATGTCGCTTCCGCGACAACTGAATCTGGCGCCAGGGTACGCAAGGCGATGATTGGCTTCACAGGTGCGTGGGTGCCACGTGCCTCCCACTCCATTCACAACGCTGTGCGACACGCAATGGGGGGCTCGGGGGTGACTACAACGCAGCGGTCTGCCCGCCTGTCCCGATCGGGGAGTCGTCAAGCTCGACCACGAAATGTGTGCCGCAATACGCTTGTTCGAGAGTTCCTCGCACGCTGCCGCGCCACGGTAGGCTTCTTCGAGCACTCCCCCGTTGAGGAGCTCTCCCTCTCGCGGATCGCAGTTCCCGGAGACCCTGCATGCCGCAACCTACTTCCCGACGTGCCGACGCGCTGGGGCTCTACCTTCTCGTCGTTGTGCCGGCTGTACGCCATGTGGCCGCGCCTTTTTTCTTTCTTTCGCTCTCGGTCGCTGACGGCCGACCAGCTCAAGCGCCAGATCTCGGAGAATGATTGGAACGTGATGAGACAGCTGATCGCCGTTCTGCAGCCAGCGTTCGAGGTTACGAAAGCCAGCGAGCAGCCAACGGCGACGATATCCGAGACCTTTCTTCTTGTGGTCGAGCTCGGCAAGACGATGCACATGGACAACATCAACGTGCCGTGGTTTTCCGATTTCCCGCTGGCCATCGGGGCGGTGGACGTTGAGGATTATCTGAAGCACAATGAGGACGCCGTCATGGAGGTCGACAACCGTCTGAACCTGTGCGGTCTGCATACATCGAAGAGACGGAGGATATGGACTGCTTGGGTGTCGAGGCGCGGACCGCTGTGCTGGAGCTTCGCGACGAGATTGACCGATTGTTCTGTAATACAACCGACAGCTCCAAGGACTGTATGGAGAACAGTGCGGTCCTCGGCGCGGTCTACCTTACGCCCGGGGGGGTACGGATCATGCGCGAAGTTTCCGACTGGATTGGAGTCGAGGATCCGGTTGCGGACGCTGAGAAGGCTGTCGCCGTGGCCGGCGCGCAGCTCGGGTCGGCAGCGGTTGTCGACTCAACACCCGGCGGCGGAGGCCTGTCGAGGTCAGGCCAAGTGCCACCTCTCTTGCCATCTGTGGAGCCCACGCAAGCGAGACCATCTCTTTTGCGATGGGAGAGCACCAGCGGGGCGCTGGCCGCCACTTCGTCAACCGCAGCCGTACGGTCTCTGGGTACCGACGCCCGCGCCGAGCTGACTGCCTTTTTGCGCATGACCGAGTCATCCCAGTGCGAGCTACTCTTGCCATTTTTGTTTCGACACCGGCAGCAGTTCCCTGTTTTTACCGATTTGCTGGAGTCTTCTTAGGCGCCATTGGTGCATCATCATCTCGTGAGCGTGCGTTCTCTTTTACCGGCGGCTTGGTGAGAGACGAGAGGTCGTGCTTGTCTGTTGAGAGCGTTGAGATACACTCCCTCGTCTCGGCGAACATGGCTTTGGTGCCAGGTGCCTGTGCGTCCGTTCCCATCCTGACGCATGACGCCGCAGCTGCTTTCCGCAACCGCATGAACTCCTTTGTTCCTGAGGAGGACGGGGGGATCGCTGGCGAAGTGGGTGACGGCTGGGGGAGTGATGGTGGGGAAAGTGTGGTGGAGAGCGACTGAGGACGGTGCGTTTATTGTGCATGTTTTACATACGAACGTTAACATGGTTGCGACGGACGTCGTGCAGCGCTCCTAACTAAACGATGCCGACGCGGCATTACAAAAGCTCCTCTCGTCCGCATTTCATTTCCTGTTGCCAATAAGACCGCATGACGTTTCCCTTGTGACATTGTCACGATCGCCACAAGGAGCCCGCCGGGACGAGACAGCTACAAGATACACCGTTGCAGTCATCATACTTGTGCTGCGTGATGGTGGGCGGGGCGACCAACGAGGTGACGCCGACGAAGAGCGCGGCGTACATGGTCTTGTTGTTCAAGTTGATGCAGTCCTCTTACGTGTAGGGAGTGGCTGTGGGCTGGTCGACCACAGCGTTCGCGCTGTCAACCAGCGCCGCCAACACGGTCTTGTGGTTCATGTTGATGCAGCCCTCGTACTTGTGGGGCGTCGTGGTGGGCGGGGCGACCGACGCGGTGGCGCCGACGACAAGCGCCGCGTATTGGCTCGTATTGGTAAAGTTCTTTGAGTCCTTGTACTCGTGAGGTGCGGTGGCGCGCGGAGTGAAAGACAGGGTGGTGGCGTTCATGGGAGCATCGTTCGTCTCCCAACTTGCACCATCGTGGAGATAGCTGTTGCGGGTGTGGTTGCCGTTTGAGGAGACGTGACGGGGCGGCGGCGCGTTGTGGACGTGATTTGTGGTTTGAACGTGCGTAGATGGTGCAACGGGAAAGCACGTTGGAACGTGGATGCGCAGACGAGTGCATCATGACCACAAGTCGTGCGCATGAGAGGAAAGCGAATTAGACGTGCACTCAGAACAAGAGAGAAGAGCAGCGCCATGAACAGTCCTTCTGTGTGATGCCTCCCAGTCAGGGCGCAAGATATCATCGGACAGCTTGGTTGCCGATCGGGTCTTCCGCACGCGGAGAACTGCGGTCCGGAGTGCCCGCGTCTTCTTGGCAGGGCGACCTCCTCGCTCACACTTGCGCAGACAAACAACCCGAAGAGCGCATACGTACATGTCAGCGATGAACAGGATAGGGGCCTTGGGAGGGACAAGACGCAAAGGACGGGAAGGCACGACGGGAAATCACGTCGATGCGCCTCGGAGCGCGCGAGTGTGCCAAGACTGGGGCCGGAGCATGAACAGGCAGCGACACGATGGGTGTCTGCCCTGAAAATGCAAAGGAATGATACCCTTGGCCAGAAATTGAAATCAGACTTGGAATTGTTATTCTTACCTTTGCAGGGCGTGGCGTGCGGTTTTATTCTTGCTGACAAGATCGAAAATTGTCTCTCTCGGATATGTGTGCATCTGGGGCGATTTCCCCGATATGAAACTCCCCTTGCAACGACACTGGTGCAGCTGACGTGAGGCATTTATCTTCTCGACAGGTGGCGATCGCTTGCGAAATCGGGCCTCTCCTTCTGGCATCCCAGAACCAATGTCATCTGTCCGCTGCTGCAGGGCTCGGCACTTCCTCCCCCCCCCCTTGTCCTGCTTGGTGAGGATTCCGTTCTCCGTCGACGTTTGAATGGACCATCCGCACTGCTGATTGCTGGTCCTCGGGTGGTGCCTGTCGCCATTGATGCCGCCGCTGGCCCTCCCGCAAGCCGCTCACCGGCAGCCGTCCCCCCCCCCCTTTTCCCTCGCGCCTCCGCAGTGGTCCAGAAACTGTATGCTTTTGCTTCTTTCCTGCGTCCTTTTCATTGTCTTCCACGACTCTGTGGCCTCTATCTGCCACGCCTGGCCAGCAGCTGTTACCACCGTCTTTGGAGCGGTCGACCCCTCCACCCTCTCGTGCAACAGACGGCTCACCTTTCCTCGCGCTTGTTCACGGCCGATACAAAGCTCATAAAAGACGTCCCCGCACGCCTCTCACCGTGTGCTGTGCGATGGGCCCGCGAAGGAGCCATTGGGAAACGCTCACGCCGCGCCACTTCCCCCCACCACGCAGCTGCCGAGCCACGGCGTGCCCGCTCTGCGGCAAAGGATAAAAAAGCGCTCAGTGCGCAGCGGACGAAAAAGCGACTTACCGCGCGTCCCGACGTCGGCATACCCCGTCCCCCCCTCACGGGGACCCACCATCCCGGCCTCTGATAGAGGCTGCCTCCCCCTGGGACGCGCTGCGAGACTGTTCCTTGGTCGCTGCGGCTCACGCTTGACGCACACCCCCACCCTCTGCACTCGTTCGGCGCAACGGTCACCCTTGCACGGGTTCTTTCTGCCTCGACATGGTCAGGGTAAAACTGATTGGGCCGCGTCACGAAGGCTCCGCGGTACCCGGTTGTTTCTCGAGACAGTCGGAACGAGGCACCCCCACGGTCGCCGAGCGCCTGCGATAATGTCAACCATAAGAAAGATCGCCCCGGTCAGATCTCAGCAAAAAGAGGTCCCCCATTTCGCAAAGTGGCCCCGCATCAAGATTATATGTGAAGAGTGTTATGAAGTACCCACATCCTTGGATATTTCATATACCAGTACTCGCGTCGCGACTCCGAAAGTGCGACAATGCTCTGTCCCAAGATGTTCGGGGAGAAAATATTCACGACAAAAATCGATACCCATGGTGGGGCCTGCTCACAACTTATACTCTAGGTGAACCAGCTGGCCCACTCAGCTGTCCCAGCCGGTTCGAGACATTGGCAGCTTGCTCTTTGCGCTTCTGGCGCGCCCGAGACGAGAGGGCCTTGTGGATCGCCCCGGCCAACTCTGCTGAGTTAGGCATTCGTCCAACGCTTGAAGAGCCGAAACTCTCGCCCGATTGCATCGCGTCAGCGCCAAGCCTGGCCTCCCGCGGGTCCAGATCAGCGCGGAACCCGCGAGCGTACTCATGGTGGAATGTTTCACCCTGGGGATATCGGGCGACGGCGGCGCGAGCGTTGGGTCCCGAGTGCGCGTCCAGTGCCGGGTCTATCGCGTCAGCGCGACCTCCCGCTGTCAGGTCCACCACATCTGGCTGCAGCGCTGCGGCACGCTGCCGCTCAATGGCGTGATCGGCGTCAGCGGCCGCCGTCGCCTCGAGCCTTGCGGACGTAGCAGCGCGTGCAAGATGAACAGGCTGAACTTGTGCACACACCATGAATTCGACCGTGTACGTGGCTTGGTGTAGTTTGCGGATAGAGCGCCGACTAGTTGGCGACACCTTGAGCTCATACTCCTTGGAGAGGGACCTCGTGATGGGGAGGTGTCCCTGCTGTTGACATCGTGTGCAACTGGAAACTAAGACAACCAATCGACAGACTACCGCACGACAGACATTGGGAAGCCGCCACAACGGTTCGACGCTTGCAATAAACAAAGAAGACCCAGCATTTCAGAAGCAGACTGACCCACAGCTCTGTGCGAGCACCGAAGACGTGGCCCGAAAACTTACAAAGACTTGGCGTTACACTTCTGCTTGGCATCCTTCCCCGCGCAGTACCAAGACTCCATCTTGAACTCTGAGGGAGCCGCTGGGCTTGACGTGCATTCTCGGTTGACAGCACTGCAGCTCTGAATGTTATGGCCTCGCTCTTTCTCGTACCGCGGACGATACGAACAGACGGTGCAGCAATGACCATTGTCATCGTCGCCTGCGCCGTCCTCCGAATCAGAGTCGGACGCCCCGGCCGCCGCACGCGTCAGCGGCGCGCTTGAAACAGGCCGCACAGACGGCTGTGCGACAGTAGCGGGCGCGAAAGCAACTGCCCGACCGCCTGGGGCAGCCATCTCGCGATGGCGAGCGCCAGCCGTTGTGGCACCGCCACTCTCCACCATGGGCGCGGCCAACTTCTCGCCGGCCATAGTTGTAATCTCGTTGGCCCGTGCCATTTTGGTTGCGCGACGCGGGGCTCGTGAGGCGGGGATGGCGAGAACGTATTGGAAGAAAGTCGTGATGGTCAGTGCGCAGACGGCGGAGGCCTGGTCTCTGGACGCTAGCAGATGATGAACAAGAAATACGGCTAATCATGTTCCTTCTAAGTGTAGCTGTTGAGCATTGCTCAGCAATTCCATGTCACTCAATGCTTTGGCGGGATGTCACATTGCAATTTGTTCTGTACTTTGACACTGTATTTGATGTTATCGCATGTACCTGATTTTGGGGGCACCCTTTAGGGGATGAGCTCCGGGAGATTAGCGAGGTGCATGGTCGGCAGGGGTTGTCACGGATATATCTCAGAGGAATATATCCAGGCATTATATCCATAATAATCCGGAATATGGGTCTCGACGACATATTCGGATCTGAGTATGCTTTTTTGTCCGAGTGTATAATAATCCACCTGACAGCGCGAGCAGCAGATTATATCGTATTCTTTGGGGATTTATTATATTCGAGTATATCCGTTAGGCATGGGGTCTCCCATGATTGGAGACGTTTTCCGGCGAGGTCACGGTTACGGCGAGGACGGAATGCCAGCTGAGAGTGGTGATTTTTGGTGTGAGTAATCTGTTACGATGAGGATGCGGGTAGCGACGGAAACCTCCTAGTCAGGAATATGCCAGCGGGTGCGGACCTCTCGTGGTGTGGCTCGCTCTTTTCGGTACGGCCAGCAGAAATGTAGTTAATGCGAGAACGGCGACATGGATGGGACACTCGCAAGAGAACGCATCCTTAGTTTTGCGGGGACTAGTACGTACTGTGTACTTTGTGCATGCTGATGCTGAGTTACGCCCGATGCTCGCGAAGTCACAGAGCCTGTTATGGAGGCGACACCAACAGCGACGACCAGAAGACCCACCGCCGCCGCTGATCCCTCCCTCACTGCCTAGTAGACCGTGGGCGGGGTCGGGGTGCCGCCGAAGGCCAGCGCCTGCTGTCACACATCCGCGACCTCCGCCACCCCCGGCGCATTTTCATTCGACATGGGTGCAGCGACGCTCCCCGCAGCTACCATCTTTTCACCAGCCGCCCCCGAGACGCCGTGCCGTTCATCAGCTGGGGCGGCGTGCCGCCAACGGCTGCGGAACACTTACCCGCCCCCACCAAGCCCCCGGCCACCGTCGTAACGTTAACCTCGGGAAAAGGAGCGGTGCCGGAAAACGACGGCGTCATCTATCACGCCTCCGCGACCACGCCGTCCAGAGCCGTGGCAGTGATTGGAGGTGTCCGCAGGGTGACGAACACGGCTGTAGCCAGATTTTCCTAGGCCACCAGCCACCCTGCAGTCGCCGTCTCGTAGAAGCTAGGCGAAAAGGGGCCCCACCGAACGCCACTGGCGACTTTCACACCTCCGCCATCCTAAGCGCGTTTTAGGCCTTTGAATGTGTGTCCGAAGGACCCGAGACCTAGGTTGGCGTCCGGTGGTCACGTGGCGGGCGGTCTGCGACGGCGCAATCGCCGGCATCTAGTCGAATTGCGAAACTGGTGCCAAGGCTTTCCGGCTGTTGCTGGCAGTGAGCAGTGGGGAGCACCGCCTGCAGGAAGCCTTGAGGGGGTGAGCGACCGCAGACACGCGCCAGGACCGGCCACAATGAGGCCGCAAAGCGCCGGACGCCAGCAGCGTACTTGAGTGAATTGACGATAGCCGTAGTATCGTTAAGATCCACCTACGTTGTTTTAACCTTTTGTAACGCCAGCACAGAACGACGATCGTATCTCATTGCATGCTTCGTTAAACCACCTGTACGGGGGCAGTTGTGACTTTGAAAACAAGTACAGCGCTCAAGTAGTAGTTCACTGCTGTCCTACTGTCGAAGCGCGGCTCCTGCTTCTGTACTTAGGTCATCGATCGGATATGTGCCATTATATTCGGATACGAGAATAGTATCCGAATATGAATATATTCCACGTAATAATCCGGCATTGTGAGGTTTTATTCTGATCCTAATCTTAAGAGATGCGAAATATTCTTATTCGGAGATGGTGGAATACAGCGAATCCGTATCCCATTAGGGCCAGAAAACGGTATCCTGACAACCCCTGATGGTCGGGATTATGAGGGGCTGTGAGCGTGTGTGCTCGTGGCCCGTGCGCCCTCCGCCCGCGGAGGTGCGTGGTGTGTGTATGCATGCTGGGAGTGGGGGTGTCTGCGGGTGCTGAGAGCGTGGGG
>Ga0209093_1000319_pt1 | contig 25369 bp, 24 predicted proteins | sample SidtaG_4_FD_187450 | JGI IMG/M metagenome (GOLD analysis project Ga0209093, IMG submission 187450) | Marine algal microbial communities from Sidmouth, United Kingdom - Sidmouth_Male1 metaG (SPAdes) (version 2) | ecosystem: Host-associated > Algae > Red algae > Unclassified | place: Sidmouth...
CGTTTATGAGGACGGACGGTACATGGACAAGCCGTTCCACCTGATGGCGGCGGCAGTCGGTATGATCACCACGGCGCAGGTGGCGGGGCAGTATTCCCGTGTCTCGCATGAGATTTCCCGTCTGCTCTCTGCTGCGGCTCCAGTGTGACTTCTTGTTCTGTGTTGTGCAGCAGCATTTATATCCTGAGTGGGTGACCGTAGATACTTTATTCCTCTTGCCTTCACTGCTCGCCACCTCGTCACATGCAACACACGCAGCAAACCCGAGCACTGCCAAGCACGCGCAGCACGACCGCAGCGCCGTCGCCCCCACAGTTCCTCCGACGGAATCATGAACTCCCTGGCGCTCCACCAGCCCCCAAACGGAGGCGGCTTGACCGCTGCCGCAACGCACGCTGGCACCACCGAGTACTAGCAGGACGACCGAAGCGCCGTCGGCGCCACCGCGTCCCCACCGCCATTGTCAGCGCCCGTACGCTGCACCAGCCCCCATACGGCGGCAGCCTGACCACCGCCACAGCACACACTGGCACCGCCGAACACGAGCAGCACGACCGCAGCGCCGTCGGCGCTACCACAGCGCCGTCGGCGCCACCGCGTCGCCGTCGCCGTTGTCAGCGCCGGTGCGCTCCACCAGCCCCCAAACAGCGGCGGCTTGTCCGCTGCCGCAACGCACACTGGCACCACCGAGCACTAGCAGGATGACCGCAGCGCCGTCGGCGCCATCGTGTTGTCGCCCCTATTATCAGCGCCCGTACGCAGCACCAGCCCCTATACAGCGGCAGCCTGACCACCGCCGCAGCACACACTGGCACCACCGAACACGAGCAGAAGGACCGCAGCGCCGTCGGCGCTACCGCAGCGCCGTCGGCGCCACCGCGTCGCCCTCGCCGTTGTCAGCGCCGGTGCGCTCCACCAGCCCCCAAACGGCGGCGGCTTGACCGCTGCCGCAACGCACACTGGCACCACCGAGTACTAGCAGGACGACCGAAGCGCCGTCGGCGCCACCGCGTCGCCGCCGCCGTTTTCAGCGCCCGTACGCTGCACCAGCCCCCATACGGCGGCAGCCTGACCACCGCCGCAGCACACACTGGCACCGCCGAACACGAGCAGCACGACCGCAGCGCCGTCGGCGCTACCGCAGCGCCGTCGGCGCCACCGCGTCGCCGCCGCCGTTGTCAGCGCCCGTACGCTGCACCAACCCGCATCTGTTGAGATAGCGTTGCGCGTCCTTGGCTGTTGGTGAAACAGTTGCGCGGCAGCCCGCCATTTTTGTTCAGGGAGTCCGAGGCAGCCGGGAAGCAAGTTTCCACACTTCTGCACCTGTGGGCCTCGTCGCTTGACAGCAAGTAGCCCGACGTATTCTTTCTACAACAAATGAACCTGAAACCCTGTCGCTGTTGCTCCAGAGACACAGGCGAACTCGACGCTCTTCGCATCGAAATTAACTACGTCGAATGGTTTGAACAGGCACCAGTCGTGCGCGAGATCGTTGTCGAAGTGATGGGGGCTACTGCCAAATCGTCTCGTACCTGGTCATCAATTGATATTTCAGGGATGATTCGGCCGGAAGTGTCTTTCCTATCGGAGATCTCAAAGCGACAAACCCGTGGACCCCCAAGAACACCTGCAACATCTCTTTGATGCATGCCCATCAGTTCCCACTTCTGGCTCCGGCAATCGAACCGGCTGCACTCCCGTGTTCGTGTCGGGCCCGGGAAAATTGTTCGTCTCGCTGTCGTCGACGTGTCCTCGTCCCGTCGCCGCGCCGTCGCTGGCAGACCGTCTTGGCCGCGCCGTCGTCGGCGTGTCGTCATTACGCCGTGATTGGCCCGTCGAGGTTGCCTGATCCCATTGTAGTCCTTTTCTTTCCATATCGGCCGTTCGCGATCGCCGGACGAGCGCATGCGGTACGTTTGATGCCCGCTGACGTTTTTTGCCTGATCGGGCGCGAATGGAACAGGTCTTGATCTCTGCCGCTCACACCGCGGCACATGCGGTCACGCTCCGTTTGTTTCACGGCACTAATGATGCATGTCAAGAGCAGTCGCTGTCAGAGTGTGAACCGTGCAAGTTTTTACGCTCCAGGTTTGGACACCCGGCGGTTTCGGGCGGGCTCACGCAGATTCGCTCGGCCGTCCCCTGCTTTTGGAGGGTGGCGGCGCCGTGGTCGCAACCGCGGCGCCGGTTCAGACGGCGGCGACTGTGGCGGCGGCGGCGGAGGCGGCGGAGGCCGATCCATGGGCTGTTGGAATCGGCCTTGCGGCGGCTGCTCTGTCGTCCTCGCACACGTCGGCGGCGTCGGCGGTGGCAGAATCGTGACGCCGAAGGTCGCCGAAGCCCCGACGGCGGCCGTCACTGGTCCGTCGACGGCGGCCGGCACCATCTTGGCCAGCGCAACGCCGGCAATCTATGGCGGTCACGCGGCAGTTACCGCTCGCCGCGCGGCGGTTTTGCGGGTTGCGGCGGTGGTCGGGGCGGCGCCAGCGGCGCGGTAGACGGCCCGCGCCGACACAACAGGTGTGACACGTGCCTCTGGCGGCCGTCGCCACCGGCGCTGCCAGTGGCGCGCCGCAGTCTGTCGGTGCAACCTGTCGTGCGGGCGCACAGGTGCAGATTGACGGAAGAGCGGCGTTGGTGGCGGTGGCGGCGGCGATGGTGGCGTCTGCGTCGTGGGCGAAGACGCCACCTGCGGTGTCGGGCGCAAAGAGGCGGGCCGCGGCGGGCGCTTCAGCGTCTGTACGCGGCATTGAAAATTCGAAGATCAACGCAAGGGCGCGCACAACCCTTTGCGCCTCCCCCGCCCTGCTCGTTCCCTCTGGCTGCGCCGCCGCTCGGTACGCGCATGGCACGTTAGCCCCAGTCTGCGGACTTCCGGAGGCGGCGGCGGTGACGGCGAGGGTGTTGAAGGAGGGGGCGGCAGCTGAAGGGACGGCGCGGACGGCGCCGGCGGCGCGTGAACTCCCCCCCTACCCGCCCCCCCGTTCATTCAAGACCCCGGTCTCCGCCGTTTCAGTGATGTCATGTGATTGCTGTGGGATGGCGCTAGGAGCTGGGTTTACTCTTCTTGTCGTGCTCCTTTCCAATGTGCAGCGCCTCCTACTGTTTTGCTTCAGAGAAGGAGGCCGAGAGAAGCTTCTAAAAGCACAAGACACCACCCTACAGCATTCCTGCTAATCAGACACTCCCCCACATCCATGTTCCAGTCCGCTTCAGAGCTGCTTCTGTTGCTGTCGTGGCACGCAGGTGCGCTCAAAAATGGTAGGGGTAGTCAGGGGTTTCTCGTCGGATGAGCTGCCATCTTCACTCAAAGAGGTGTGAAGTGAAGACATGACAGCCGCAGTTGCCGGTGTGGTCGCGGGCAGCTGGGGGGGGTTCTGCTCCTGATAATGGCGGGGACGGGGGGTTTAAGTGCGCAGGGGGGGCAGCGGGGATGAACCCGACTCGGGCGCAAGAGAAGAAACGCGTGCAGCGCGACGCGAAGGCAGCATCGCCTTGGCAGAGGTGCAAACAGACCACCAGGCAACCTGGCCTGGTTTCGTGATGTAGGTGAAATACGACTGAGGAGTCGACACTCGCAAGTTTGAAGAGCCACGGCAAAGGGACGAGCATGCTGCGGACTTGGATCCGTGGCGACTCCGATCCGTCAAAGTCGCCAACGAACAAGCGCGGCTTCACCATGCTAGTGTCACTGGGAAATTTTCGGCTCGACCATTTTGATGCAGGAAACGCACAGCACTGTTCAAGTGAAGAAAAAAAGATGAGAAACACAAAACAAAATGCAGCGCTGAAGAAAGAAAGAGACCAGACAACCACTTCACCGCGCAGAGAGAGCGAAGTCATGGAGGATGGCCAAGATGCGCCTAGCTCGGCGGTCGCCCACCAATGGACACAGAAAGTCATCGCCGGTGATGATGGGCACCCCAAGCGATGCAATGGGCACTACCATCCCGCCAGAAGTCAACCTCCAGCGAGTCGGACTCAACGCGAGGGTGTGGCTGGAATGTCCAATCATATCGCAAACGGCGCACCGCTTTGTGTGCGAGCACGCCTGCGACAGGCATGGTCCCGGAAGATAGAAAGGATCCTCGTTGGATACTTGACGGCGGCACTGAAGCTGCCAACGTAACGGGCAGCGGCGAGCCGTGTGTCCTTGAACACCAGGCGGGGCTATAAAGCGACAAAGCAGGCACGTCATGTTGAGGCTTCCTGGATGGGAACGAGACAGTCATTCCAAACCGATAGGAGGTGATGCGGGGAATACGAAATGCCGGCGTCTGGGCCTCTCGTGAGTCAGGCATTGCGCCCTATACGACGACGCTGATCCACTCTTGCGAATGAAAGGAACCACGAAAGGGGACGTACAAGATGGTCGGCACGCTCTGCTCTTGAAAGCGCCAACACCGACGTTGTCCGGGTCCGCCATCGGCAGCGTGGAGGTCGTTGACCCAGCACTGACGAGCGCTGGTGGCGCAAGGTCACAGAACGCCCCGCGATAGATGCTCATTGGCCGTCTTTCTCGCACGGCATCGAGACCGGGCGCTGGAAGGGGTACGCAAGCGGGGGAGATCGTCCAGAGATCCGCATGGTCGTCTGTATATTGGGCTTACAGAGCCCGATGTGGGGCTCGTCATCGGAAGAAGCTGCTTGGGTATGGTGAATGCTCGTTTAGTGGAGGTTCAGTGGCACTTCGGCTCGCCGAATGGTGGCCACCTCTGATGTAGCCTCCCAACGCAAAAGCGATCAGACAAGCTACTGGAGCACGCTCACAACGGCTGCTCACTCGCAAGTGGACAGTGGGGACATTTTCAAGTACCTCACACTGAAATCAAAACGCATGGCAGTCCCAGGGGGCTTCTTTTTTCAGACAGGAGAAAACACACTGGCAGACTTGCTATTGGCTACTCTGTTTCTTTCCTGCGATTGGCCAGAGCATCGCTGTCAGAGGGGAATGAGCGACAATGACACTTCTGCTTGGAATCGCTCCGTGCTTCACAGAGGGCCAAAGCCATCCAACCGATTCTGCTGCCGCTTCCGTCCCGCTGCAGTGACTGCACCGGTGTGGCCGTCGCTGCTACCACCACCGGATGGCGGCCGCCGCGACGGCGGCTGTACGGGACATTGCGGATTTGAGCAAGCAGCGGTGGCTGTGACGGCCGACGAAGCGGCGGAATCGGACGACGCGGCGGTGTGGTGTCGGTGGCGGTGGCGGTGGCGGCCGCCGCGGCGGCGGCAGCGGGCGACTCGCCGCGGTGGCGTCGGCGGCGGCGGCGGTGGTGGCCGCCGCGGCGGCGGCAGCGGACGACTCGCCGGGGTGGCGTCGGCGGCGGCGGCGGTGGTGGCCGCCGCGGCGGCGGCAGCGGGCGACTCGCCGCGGTGGCGTCGGCGGCGGCGGCGGTGGTGGCCGCCGCGGTGGCGACTATAAGCGCCATGGTGGGTTGGAGCCGGCGGCTCTGGTGGTAATGGCCGCCGAGACGGATGCTGTGGGCAACTAGATGGGGTGTGGATTTGGCCTCCGTGGCTGTGGCGGCCGACGTGGCGGCTGCTGGCGACGCGGCGGGTGGCGTCGGCCGCTGTGGCGTTGGCGGCCGCCGTGGCGGGGTGGCACCGGTGGCGGCGGAGGTGGGCGGCACCACAGCATGGTGATGCCTACTTGGAGGTGAATATGGCCGCAGTCTTTTGGTGCGTTCGGAGGTGGTGACAACGCCGGCGCCCGCGTCAGAGGCGGCTGCTCGGGAGGCGGCGGCGGCCTTTTCCGCCGCCAACACAGGGGACACCCTGCCGCGGCCTGTGCCTGCGAAGTGAAGAGGCGGGTTTTTTTGTAGGCTGGTGGCGCACGGAGAGATGCTGTGAAGACCTCTCCTACCCGTGGGCGGTGTTGCTCTAGAAGTGGTGGGTACAGAACGCGCGGTGGTCCTCAGGAAATGAAGACGGCATAACAGCATATTCTACTCTGTCACTACTGCGGTCGCTCAGCCTTCATGTTCTGCTTGTCGTGGTGAGGGGCCATCACGCGGCCGCGCGGCACAAGTGATTTCTGGCCCCCCAAAAGCATTGGCAGGCCCAGAACTGCTGCTTTCCGGCACCGCGTGATGACCAGCACCAGCACCTCCCCCTGCAGCCCCATCACCTGCTGCTGACGCAGCACCCCCGCCAGCTGCATCAGCACATCGGCCACGGGGAGGCTTCCCGCCGCTGTCCGTCTCCTTCGGGGGAGAAAATGGCCTGGATGGTGAGCCCTCGACGACGTGCGTCGAAAGAAACGACGGAGGCACCGCAGGGAGCGACTGGCGAAGAGGGGGACCTTGATATCGGCGCATGTTTCTTATAAGGAGCACGGGAGCGCGCCGGGAGCGCTCGCCGTCGTCGTCGCGCGATACGGCAATTGGAGCCGCTCCGGTCGGTTGGGCGTCTTCCGCGAGCGTTTTCCTGAGCGCGACGGCAAGGGCCGAGGGCGGGACTCGGCGCGGCCACTGCCGCGGCTGCAAGCGCTCACCGCGTTGAAGCACACGCCGGTGGGGACGAGCGGTAACTGTGACCCATGCGGACTCTGCCGCCTCCGATGTGACGCCCCAGGCACGGCAGAAGATGGTCTCCGTCTCATTTCGGCGGACACCCGTAATGTGGTAGTTAGGGCAATCGGTGCCTCGCTCTGGATCACCAGCGAGAGCGACGTTCACGGCCGCCGCTCGGTCCGACAACAAAGTGTTGACCGCCGCGTCCGCCTTCATGCGCTGCACGTACGCGTCTTCGTTGGCCCTTGCGGTGTGCTTCGGGCAGAACGCAGCATAGTAGTCATCGTGCCTCACGCACGGTCCGTCATTCTGCGAGTGGGCGTCACGCGAGGGAGGAGAGCCGAAAAGACAGCAGAAGTGGTAGACGCGCTCGCATTCAGGAACGTAGCAGCCCACAGAGGCACCGTTGTCACCGCATACTGAGCACTTGAGACCTCGGCTGCACTGGTACGCTGAAATCACGTTGACCAGTTTGTCCGTCTCGGGGTCATGATAAACCTCTGGCGCCCACATCGCGCAGGCGTGATGCAAAAAGACAGTCTTGCGCATCTGCCCCTTGGTGAAGGGGCCGAGAATTGGGGACGGCAGCGTCCCACCCGTGCGGTTGACTATCGGACAGAATTCACATGCGGGCTCGGCCTCTTCCGAGTCCAGCTCGGTTTCTACCATCTTGATTGCCCGTGATGCAGGCAGACGCTTCCGGACCCCTTTTCCCTGCCGCCGCGAGCTGCTAGCCGGATACCTTGACGGCCCCGCGTTGCCTGCCGAGGCTTGGGCAGGACCCTTACCCTTTCCCGAGTACGGCACCGGCGCAAAACCGTTCGAGGCGCTCTCTTCCCTCTTCCTCCTGCGCTTGTCGGCAGCCAGCAAACGCGCCCACCATGCCCGATCCGCCCTTTCGGCCCTCCTTGTAGCGATTGACGATGGATATTCAGGTACCCCGGACACGACACGAGGGGGCCTCGGCAACCCGTTCCGAACCTCTTCTGATGAGCACGGCGACCGAGGTGGCTGCATGCGGGGAGGGGGAGGTTCTTGAAGCAGGGGTGGCCGACTTGGCGCAGAGGGACGCGCGGCCGATGCTGCAGCCGCCCCAGGCGACTCAGGCGGCGTGATCAGGGAAATGACCGGTACACAACCTGCTGGAGGATGCTCCGCAGGAGGGAAGACGGAACGACGCTGCGGCCGCGACGTCGGCGCCGTTTGAGCCAGCCGCAGAGTGGACGGCGGAGACTGCGTCTCAGGCGGCGTCCCTCCATGCGGACGCGACCCCATCGGTTCTTGTGGGCCCATTCCTGTGGCCCTGTGCTGCGCGGCGCCCACAGACTGCAAGCGCCGCGGTAGCACCACAGGAGTGTGTTGGCCGCCCGTGTATTGGCAGCGGAAACGGTAACAGCGGCGCCTCGTGCGTCGTGGCCGCGCCGCACCCAATCCAGGAGGGGCGACAGCACCGGCAGGGGCAGCAACACCAGCAGCGCCTCGTCCGGCGTCGACACCGGCCCGACTCTCCGACAACGGCGACGGCTGGGCTAGCCACGGCGTCAATTGCAGCGCCGCGGGCGGCGTCGCCGCTGGACGCCACGCGCCAACGGCTGCGGCGGCGGCGGCACCCGCTGCAACAAAATCAACGCCGCGTACAGCGTATCTTCTCGGCGCCCCGCACCCACGTTGGCAGAATTTCCGGCTGCGCCAGCGGCTAAAGCAACACCGTAGACGACGTCGCTGCCAAGCCAGACGCAACAATGTTGGCGGCGGCACCGGAAGTGGCACCACGCACAGCAGCGTCGCGTGTGGCGTGGCCCCGTAGTCAATGGCACCAACGGCACCGACGGTTCTTGTAGCGGCAGAGGCAGCACTAGAACCTGGGGCGGCGTGCACACACAGCGCCACACTCCAAGAATGGCGACGGCCGCGGCAGCGGCAGTGGCGCCGGCAGCGCCTCTTGGGACGTCACCGTCCGGCGGCGCGTAGCAACGGCGTCGCCGGCGGCGGCACGGGCAGCCTCGACTGCAGCGCCGTGCGCGGCGTCGCCCCCCGCCCCCACACACCAACGCTGGCGACGGCGCCGGCAGCCGCGGCGGCACCTGCAGCCGCGACTGCACCGCCGCGCGCTGCGTCGTCGCCCGGCGCCAGGCACCAAAGACGGCTACCGCTTCAGCAGCGGCTGTTGGGACGTCACCTCCCGGCGCCGCGTAGAAACGGCGGCGGAGGCGGTTGCGGCACCTTCAGCCGCGACTGCACAGCAGCTCGCAGTGTCGTCGCCCGGCTCCAGGCACCAAAGTAGGCTACCGCGCCAGCAGCGGCACCGGAAACAGTCAAGCTTGGTACGGCGTGGCCACGCCGTGCCACGCTCGAAGGGTGGGTGGCGACGGCCCCCACAGCGGCAGCGGCACCAGCAGCGGCTCCTTTTGCCTCCCCTTCCGTTGCCACGCACCAGCGGCGGCGGCGGTGGCCGCACCTCCAGCGGAATCGGCAGCGCCGCGCTCGGCGTCGCCGCCCGCTGCCAGGCACCGAAGGCGGCGGCGGCTGTGCCGACACTTTCAGCGTCGAGCGTAGGGCCGCGTGCGACAGCGTCACCACCCGGCGTCAGGCAGTGACGGCGGCGGCAGCGCCCGAAACTGCTTCGAAGTAGAGCAGCCCTGGTCTCAGCGCCAACTGCAGCGCCGCGCGCGGCGCTTCCTCCCGACGCCAGGCACAGACTTCGGCGATGGCGCCGACAGTGGCACCGGAAGCAGCGGCTTCGCGTGCGGTGTAGTGGCGCTGTCACGAGCGCGAACGGCGGCGACGGCGCCGGAAGCGGCGCCGGAAACAGCGGCGGATCGCTCGGCGTGGCCGCCGGGCGGCGCGCCCCAATGACGGCGCTGGCAACGGTAGCGCCGAGAGCAGCGCCGGGTGATGCGACCTGGACACAGAGATAAGACAATGGCCCCGGACTTGACCAAAGAACTGGTCTTTCCCAGCGGGGTACTCAAGGGCCGCACACAAAGTGATTGGTCGATTTCCAGAACAGCTCCACCGGCCGGCTGCCTCAATGTGCTGTGGCCGACGTGAAAACAAGAGAACGTGCCGAGCTCCCGCTGAGAGAGGTCGCACTGGCACCAAGGTGTTTGCTGGCAGTCCTGTAAAGGCAGTAGTGTCGGACTCGAGGCTCCGCGTGCATGTCACGAAGAACGTCAGGCTGGGCTGTGAAGAGTGTGCCCAGTGCGATGGTTGGGCCTCGTCACTGTGACCTGTGGTCTGCATGTGCTGCATGGTTGGGCCTCTTGATATGAGCGTTGGTAGAACGAGGCGCACAGCAGATTCTGCACGTTTCTGGTGGTGGGTTCACAGGCACGTCGAGGGTGAGACCCTTCCATGGATCATCTCATTCGCCAAGGAACGATGGGCACACAGCAAAGGCACTTGGCGACGGGTGAGCACAGAGGTCACCGTCAAACGGGTCGATGGCGACTACGACAGTTCCAGAAAAGCGAAGAGGCCAGACGGGTGCCGAATCGGGCTCAGGCAGTCCACGCTGCCGCAGGGCCCCTCGCGTCGCAGTCTCCGCTGCTGCCCTGGAGATGACTGGCTGGCGGGCGCTCTGGTGGAGACCGAGCAGCGCGGGCAGTTCGTTCCCTCTTCGTTCCAATGCCACGCCGATTCGATGTCTGCTGGCCACTTGATCTCTATCGTTACTCAATTTTAATACCCCCAATCCCTGTGAATTCCCGGAAACGAGTCAATGTGGTTGCGTCGTGGCTGCGCTGTCGTCGCTCCATCGTCTCGGCTCACTGCACCGCACTGCCACCACAGTACGGGAAAGAAAGCTGCCATGCACAAGTCCGACATCCACTTGGTGACAGAGCGGGCCACAACCTAGCGTCAAGGCCTGAGAAGACGGAAAAGAATGGCGGACAAGACTGAGCAAGCCCGCACAGAAAGAACTATGAAATGGTCCGCAACAACGACCGCCATGAAGCGAGGCACGCCCATGCACGCTCATACGTCGGTTAAGGTGCTGGAACTGGGAACCTCCGCCGCAGCTGCTGCCGCAGCCGCCATAGGGGACAGCTCGGGCGCAGAAGCAGAAAGCAGTTGGGCGACTGCAACGAGGGGCGCCAACGTGGTCCCGGACGCGCCAACAGGAGCCGTGGGAGCCACGGAATCCGCGGCGGGAACAGATGCCACAGAGGTAGGGGGAGCCACGACGGCAACGTGCTCTGCAGGGGTGGCGGCGGCACGCGACGCCGGACTACCAGCTGTTGGTCGCGCACCAGGGCGGAAAGCGGGGGAATACATGGTGGCCGCGGCAGGTGGAGCATCGCCGGCGTCTGCAGGGGTTCCGACGCTGGGCGTGGGGGATTCGGCGCGAGACGCAACAGCAGGGCCCCTTCGTGCCTTCGTGGTCGGGGACGCGACAGCGACAGCACCAACCCTACCGGCCACCGCTGATGCCGCAGCTGCAGAAGCAGCAGTGTCGACAACACTCTGCACCGCGCATGCTATGCTCGGCAGCGACGCCCGGCGCAGAGCCGACGGCATTGCCGAGCATAGCCACTCCGCAACTTGGGCGGAAGACAGCGTCCCAGACGTGAGCATAAATCCACGCACCTGCGAGTCCAATGCGCCTTTGATGACCACGCCCGCAATGTCCGCGTCAACGTCCTGAACAGGACACTGGTAGAGCACCTCCAAAACCGCGTGAGCGATGCGGACCGGGGGGGTGCCCCCGAACCGTGGCGAGACAAAAGAAGGAAGTGTACGCTCGAAGCGCGCACGCGTCTTGTCTGGCCACCCATCATCGCGCGCCAAGCCAGACTGTGTGTCCACCAGGCCATCAACATCGATGGGCGCGGATGAAGCGCCACCATTGTTGCTCCTGCTGGCTTTAGCTTTTCCACCACCAAGCTTTTTCGATCGCGAGGTCGCCGGAGACGGTCGCTGGCTCTGGCTCTTAGCAATCGCCGCGGCGTACCTGTCGGTTCGACTCTGTCGCCCTGCGTGGTGAGTGCCGGCGGCCTTGCCGGCGACGCCATCGCGCGACTCCTTCCGTCGGCGGGTGCCGCCATTGCCGCTGTCATGTTCTTTGGCATTGCCGCCGCCATTGCCGTCGCCATTGCCGCTGCCACTGCCGCCCCCATTTCCGCCGCGATCGCCGCCTTGTCGCCTTGCTTTGACACCACCACCACGAGCAGTGCGTGGCTTGAGGCCTTTGCGGCCGCCAGCTCGGGCACCCGCGGCAGAGGCCGCCGCCTCTTCCTCCGAAGTGCCGAGCATGCCGTCGTCGTCGGTGGAGGGTGGCGTCCCATCGTCGAGACTGCTCTCGGCGGCTGACGCAGCCAGGCGGTTGGCGGCGACAGCGCCGAGGTGGGCGTTTGAGTACAAAGTCTTAAAGGACGCCTTGTTCTCCTCCTGCAACAGCGCTGCGTTGCTTCCGAGACCCTCCATGACCCGCACCGTCTCGTCGATGTCGAGGCGCTCGGCGTTCGTGTTGGCGTGGAGGCGCGACGTGGCCATCCGACGCGTGTGGGCGTCCTCCGCCGCCGTCGTGGACACGCTGACAGTGTTTTCAACCATGCTCTTAATAGACAGGTCCGTCATCATGGGACACACGAAGTCGTCCGTGGAGAGAGGCTGCTTATTAGGCTTCCTCACGAGCCGGCCATTCTTGTTGATCTTCCAGCGGCCAGGGTGCAGGGCCTGCGTCCCGTACAGGTGCCCTGTCACACCGCACGTGTTGCACTTTTCCTTGTGAACGCATAGCGCGCTGACGCACTGGCCAAGCTGACGGAATGGGTGCCCCTCAGGTAGAGACCGGCGGCACTGCGTCTGTCTCAGTGGGCACGACCGCGCATTGTGCGTCGGGCCATCTGGAGAACTCACATAGTGACAGAGGCTGCACTTCATGATGGCCGTTCCCGCGCCGCCACCCTCTCTCCGCCTGTAGAGCAAACCGACGCAGCCCTTCCCGGTTGCCGCTGTGACCGTCGTGGTGACCGTCGTGGTGACCGTCGTGGTGGCCGTCGTGGTGACCGTCGTCGTCCAGCCACGTTGCGGGCACTGGCCGCGGTCCGTGCACCCCCAGGCTCAGTTGGGGAACTCATCGCCCACTAGGGCAACGGGCCATGCCTCCTGGGTGTCCACGCTCGAAGGGTCACATCTGAAAGCTTCGAGACTCCGCCAGAAACGGCCAGTCGCCGGGCTGAGCTGGCTGTCTGGAATCAGGACTGCCGGTATCGTCTCGGAAAGGGAAGCGCACCCCAGAAATTGACTGCTGATGCCACGATCCCGCGGACCTCAATTATTATTGGCTGTCGATACAATCGAGATCATTTTGGACCACAATCGTGACTAAGTGGTCCGCATTAGTTTGGGCAAACCGTGCGTGCCGCAGCGTGGCCAAAATTTGGAAAACCACCATATCGTAGCGGTTGACGTGGTGACCCCTCAGTGGCCTAAGAAGAGGACTGCACACGTCCCACTGGACATCAGTGAACCAATCACCTCACTTGTGAAAGCTCTCATGGACATTCAATCGACTCCACGAGATTTGTGGCCCCCCTGAATAGTCTTCGAGTCCAGTTCTGCTTGTTCTGTATCTTGGACAGGAGCCCTACGCTCTGTGAGGGCAGTGGGGGGGCTGCTCGGGGACCCCTCCATTGTCCGTCAAGCGCTTCGGCCTGGCACGTGTGGGTCGCACTTCTGTCGCCCTGTCCAATCGAGCACTTGCCGTGGTCCATATCGACTGTGGCACACCGTGTGTCTTGCTGCTTCTCTGCCAGGCTCTGAACAGCCCCACTGGCTGCTGGGCATGCACATCACTTGACTGTCCCAGGCTCGTGGAGCGAGAGCATAGAAGCTGCAACAGTACCCACGGGGCCAGGAGCTACGTCTCGTGACCTGCGACACCTCTGGGTGAGGGCTATCAGGGGGTCCGTTCTCGATCCGACGTCATCCTGTGTCTCGCCAACAGCACCCATCGCATAAAGGAGTGCTGGTTGCTTGCCGCACTTTTGCGCGATCCGCGCACTGGGAGCCCCCCGGTGCCCCCTGATGTGATTGTCGCGCAGCGGCCTAATGGAGAGCGCCGTCGACCACAGCCCGTGTGGCCGTCAGTGGGAGTGTCGTTGCACGAACACGAAACGGCTGTAGACGGCCCGCTGGACTCGTACCGCGACACGGCGCAGCGGCCCCATCATTTCGCACGCTTGAAAGAACTAGTCGGCGGAAGCACTGGTGTCATGCCTTGACTCTGCGGCGAATAAAACGCCGTCCACCTGTGGACAACGGCCCAGCGATTGGTTGTTTGGCTTGGTGCCCACCCGATGAACCGTGGAAGGACGAGTTGCACACCAGCACAAACGGAGTGTCTGCGTGGGCGCAAGGTGCTCTGGTCGCGGCTCTCGACCGGCGAGTGTGCGCTTGAGGACAGCGTGCCCGCAGCTTGCGCCACGGCACCGTTTTTTGGACCGCCGAACACTTTTGAAGGCGTCTCGTGACCGCGATGGACGCGAGCTGGGCGCGGGCCACCGCTCCTGTTCTGAGCCTCGTCAGCTCGCGAGCTCCCCTCTCAGACTACGCGGCCGATATGGCAGCGAGCGACTTCCAGCTCTAGGACAGACGCGTGGCGGCCTCGGGAAAAACAGGTGGTCCTGGATGACATGGACAGGATGGATGGCAGCCGATGGGGGGCATTGGAAGCCTTGCCTGGCCTGTGGTCGGTTGTGTGGGCCACTTCGCCGCCCTCGTTCCGATACACCCACAACCCGTCTGACGCACTTCTGGACCCGCAATGCGAGCAATCCGTGCCGCCAGCGGCCTTGGGCAGCATCGCTGGCCTCGGCCGCCGTGCCAGCTGCCACAGGCGCTTGGATGGCACGTTCTGTACTCGGCGAAATGGGATGGGGGGGGGGGGGGGGGGGGGGGTGCGGCGGCCCGGATTTCCACCTGGGAGCCACTACAAGTAGGGACCATCTGGGGCCCCACACGGCGCTGCCATCACGGCCCGCAGACTCGAGCCAGCTCCTGCTCGCGGCTCCCATCGACCGCGCCCTCGTGCGTTGCCTGTCGCTCGGCTGCGTGCGCTACGTTTTGTGGACCGTCGTTCTCCTCATCACCGCTTGGTGTCCTCGCACCATCCGCGCGTTGCGCCGTTCACCCCCTTGACCTCGCACCGCTCGATCATCTTGCCCATCATGGCCGTCACCGCGGATGCCCCGGTGGCTGACGTGGTCATGGCACCCGCAGACCCGATGGTGGGCGATACCACTACGGGCAATGTTGAGGCTGCACCAACGCCCAAGCGCGATGTGGAGGCGATCGACACCACCGCGTGGCCCAACGAGCCGCCGTCCAAGAAGTCCAAGGCCGACGCGGCCCCAGCGCCGACTTCCGCGGCCAATCCGGAAGCCTCACGCGCGGACGGGACGTCCGCAACGACAAGCCAGCCTGCAGAGACGGTCCCAGAGCAGGAAAGCAAGGGTGGCGGTCTCAAGGAGGCGGCCAGAGACCTAGCAACCCAGAACGACAAAGACAAGGAGACGGCCACAGACCAAGCTACCCAGAACGACGAGGTCAAGGAGGCGGCCAGAGACCTAGCAACCCAGAACGACAAAGACAAGGAGACGGCCACAGACCAAGCTACCCAGAACGACGAGGTCAAGGAGGCTCCCACAGACCAAGCTACCCAGAACGACGAGGTCAAGGAAGCGCCTACAGACCAAGCAACCCAGATCGACGAGGTCAAGGACGCGCCCACAGACCAAGCAACCCAGAACGACGAGGTCAAGGAGGCGCCCACAGACCATGCAGCCCAGAACGACGAGGTCAAGGAGGCGGCTACAGAGAAGGGAACGGAAGACGGTGACAACAAGGAGGCGACCAAGATCGAACCGGTAGCGAAAGAGGCGGCTGTCGATGATGACCGCGCAGCTGTCCCGGCCACCAAGGAGGCGGCCGGATCCTCTGACGCAACGAAGGCGGACGGGACTGCGCGATCCACAGCGGACTTGATCAACGTGCGCCGCGCGGTGACCGCCGAGTACGCCAGCCACAGCCTGCTACGCTTGGCAAAGGCCCCAGTGACGGCTCTGTGTGGTTTCGAGGGCGACGCTCCGGTGTCGTCCAACGGACCTGTATGGGAATCGGTCGGCGCACTGGCGTCGTGGTTGCCGTTGTTGGCCGCAAGGGCGGTCAATGTCGTGGCGGCGTCCGAGGCCGGGGCGAACGTGGCCTTGGTTTCCAACCACTTGGTACGTTTGGCACTCACGGAGACAGGTGGGTGTGGGTTGAATGGTGGGGGAGGAGAGACGGGCAGGGTGCGCTGCCGCTCAACCTAGCGCCCTCTCATCTCACTTTGGAGTTTTCAGTGCCGAGTGAGTTGTGAAGCATAGCAGTTGTTCTGCGTGGTGTGCCTTGTGTATGGACACAATCTAACATTGCTCCTTCCTGGTGTGCTCTGGTTGTTTTCCGTTTGGTTGGACACGCTGACGCTGGGGATTCCAATGCAGGTCACGAATGAGTTCAAGGGAAAGACAATGGCAGCGGTGCACGCCGCCCCCGTGGAGGCGCTTGCAGGCGTCGGGCCCGAGACGCTATCCTGGTTGACCACCGCTGGCGTTACGAGCGTACTGGGCCTCGCTGCGTGGCTCCCGGGTCGTGCCGCGGTGGCCATCTCAGCAGCGGCCGAGTTTGAAGAGGTGAACGGTGAGAAGAACCTGTCAGACTCCGCGCCTCCAGTAGAACAGACTCATGGTGAGGCGAAGGCGCCCGTCGCGGTCATTTCCAATGGCATTCATGAGCCGGACGACAAGGCTACGGGGTCACCGGACATCGTCACGGTGAAGGGTGACAAGAAGCCAACGGCTGCTGCCATCAATGGGGACACGCCGGCGGAGGCGGTAGAGGTGGACGCAATGGAGGGGCACACGAAGTCGGGCAAGACCGACGAGACTGCGGAGCAGAACAAGGATGCCGAATAGGTCGACGCTTTCTTCCTGTCGACCCAGTGTGCTCTCATCCATCCGGGGAGCATGTAATAATGGACGACGAACACGAGTGGGGCTACGGGAAGCCTCGTTGGCGCTGGCCACGACTCCAGCGATGCATGCTCCCTCGGGTTTTGTACTTTCTTTCTCTCTTGTCACTCGTGTTGCTTTGGCACCGAGGTGTCTTGTTTTCTCAACGAGTGGTTTTCCTTGTGGTAGAACTGTTCGCCAAATGCGATGGGGCAGCTTCGGCTCCACATGAGCATGACGCAAACCATTTCGTTGGGTCATGGGGTTCTTCTCAACGTTGCACAGTGTCTCCATAGTCGTAGGTCTGAGCATGTTGTCTTTTTGTCAAATGTGTCCGCTATGTCGGATGTCCGACCAGTCGGCGTTGTCAGGGGGGTACTACCTCATGCATACACTGATGCATCCCTTGCCGGATCAAGAGAAGTGGTGCTGCCTTCGCCGACATGGTTTCAAGTCGCGCAGTTGCAGCTCTCGTATAGCCTCCGACCGTCGTTTCACTTCACCCTCCTTCACTCTCATCCTCCTTCACACCTCGCATTGTGCCGGCATCCGAGCTTGGTTGGCTTCAATGCCGAATGCCCCCGTCGTGAGCACCACTGGTGGCCCGCCAACGGTCGCAGTGGATGCAGGCGCTGCCCTCCCCTCCGCCCACGACGGTCTGAACCCCTCCCCTCTATCACTACCCTTCTTTGCCCCTCACCTGGCTTCTATCCTCGTGTATGCCGACGCGGGCGCCTCTCCGACGTGCGTGCAGTACACGCTCGCTTCCTTGGCGGCGGTCGGGTTCCCCGCTCCCGCCGCGGCAGCGGTGACCGCGGCCGCCCTCGTTGCGAGGCTCCGCGGCGGTGCCAACTCGTCTTTCTCCTTCCCCCCCCCTCGTCTGGTGGTGTTTCCTGGAGGTGCTGACACGCCCATGGTCACAGCCCTGGGCACTTCTGGTGCCGCCGCCCTGTCGGCCTACGTCGCGGCTGGGGGGGCCTACCTCGGCCTCTGCGCCGGCGCTTACCTGGCCGCCGCCCGCATCGAGTGGGAGGCCGCCCGACCGGGGTGGGCAGTGGTGGCGGACCGCCCACTCGGCTGGTACCGAGGCGTTGCTGTCGGCTCTGTCCTGCCCGACTTTGATTACGGCAGCGGAGGGGCGGGGCTGGTCGGCGTCGCCTGGACGGGGGGGTTGCAGGACGGCATGGGCGAGGCGCCCACCGGCCCATTGCGCCTCTTTTGTCAAGGCGGTGGCACGTTTTTCGAGGAAGCGGGGGAGGCGTGTTCGCCGGCGGCCGCCGCCGCCGCCCTGCCGCCCATCCAGCCGCTCCGTCAGCCGCCCAGCGTCACGGTGCTCGCCACCTACACCGATGCGGCGGTCGCTCACACGGTCGCCGCCTTAGTCGGTGGCGGCGACGGCCGCCGCGCGCCCGCGGCTGTGCGCGTGTCCGTTGGCGGTGGCTTTGCGGTCTTGACGGGCGTTCACCCCGAACTCCCCGCCGCCCTGCCCGCGGGGGCTGCGGGGGAGACCCCCGCCGACCGGGCTGGGCGGCTGTGGTTCTTTGCATCCCTGCTGCGGGAGGTTGGGGTGGCCGGCGCACCCCTATTGCTTCCAGGCGCACCGACACCCTCAATGGTGCCAGATTTTGTGGGTAACGACAAGGCCGTTAGAGAGCGGTCCGTCGAGGCGTCTTGTGCCAATTCCGCCGACAGCGGGGGCGACACCCGGTGGCAGATGGAACGGGTTGAGAGAAGGCCAGCTGTGATGGTTTCGGCGGTAGCTCGTGTCGCCGGGGACGGCATCCAGCGAGATGTGAGAGACGAGAGGCAGGCAACGGATGCTCAGCGATGGATTACTGGCTAGGGGCTCCCCGTCCAGCCTGGAGGCAGCGTGTCCACAGGGTCGTGGACCGCAGTACCCCTCGGCCGAGGGGAAGCCGCAGATGGCAGTGGCAGGGTGTGAGGAGATCCGTGCTACTAACCCCGCCTCCATCGCGTGCGTACCGTAAGGCCCAGGATGCAGGGAGACGCGAAGAAGAGAGGCGTGGTGCTTGGGTAAACGAATGGAGGGGACGACAACGCACCAATTGAGACGTCCGCAGGCGTAGACGCCCGCGCGTATGTGTCTGCTCTTTCCAGATGCCGTATGTTGCTCTTATTGTTCCTCGTTGGCAATGAACTACCCCTCAACATGTGCAGAAACCCATTGGCGGTACCGGCGGGCCGCTGTTGGTTCACCGTGACACCTGATCACTCTCCCCCCACCCTTTCCCTCCAACGCTTCCGGCCTCGACGAGGTAGCCGTGAGTGTCCGTTCCCACTGCGGCTGGAAAGTCCCGTTAAGGCCTATACCGCCGCTGCCCTTCACGTGCAGCGCCGTCGAGGGCGACACAGGCGTACAGCGAGACAGAGTCGTTGAGCGCCGTCCAACTGTCAGCAGGACGGCGGCGCTTGCCTTGCCTTTGAGGCCCCCGACGATGAAGAGTGTGGCGGGTATGAGGATCCCGCAACGAGATGGGGGGAACCGAGGACGGGACAAAGGAGCGAAGGGTGGACTCACCGGCGATGACGCTACTCCGCACGTCATGGGGAGCTCCCGAGCCTGTCTTGGACGCACGTATCATACTCCCCAGAGAAAGTAGCACAACCAAGTTCCGCAGAGACACCAGCATTCAACTTCAGGTGGATAAGTGGTCAGGTAAGTAGACACATCCGACGACCAAATCCACAGCAGTGAGAAGGATCGGACTGCCAGGGCGGCCGCCAAGCCCAGAGAGCCTCTCTTCCGTGGCGGTCGGCAGCTGTCGACGGCCTCCTGGCGTGGGCCCGACCTCCTCCGTCGTGGGCGATCCCCCTCGACTACCCTCTCCTTGGTGGACTGGTGCCGAGCATCTTCCCGACCCCCCATCCACCTTCCTTTTGCTGCGGCTGGCGTCACGATGGCCAGCATGCTGCGGGCCGCAGCGCTCGGGCGCCGGGGCATGGCGGGCGGCTCGACGGCGATCGCGCCCATCGCGCCAGGGGCGCCCCTCTTCCCGCGGCCGACGGGTATGATGGCGCGGCTCAAGGGCGTGATGGGCGCCTCTGCAAACGCGCTGCCGCCGTCCTACACCGTTGATCAGGAGTTGTTGCAAGAGGTGCGTTGTGGCCCTCACGGCCAGGCGTCGGGGAGCGGACGTCTTGTCACCGGAGGCACTGCATTTGTGGCATCGACTCCACAGCTGAGGCCTGTCGGAAGAGTCGCTTGTTTGTCGTGAGACGCGGGCGCTGGTTCTTTCTTGTGTTTGATGGTGTCGTGTGTCCTGTTGTGCTCCTTGATGTATCGCATTGCCGCCGCGGCGTGCATGTATGCCACGATCCGTGGTGGACTGCAGCATACTCCCGATTGCTTTTGGCCCGAGCCTTTGCGTGCATCGCACTCTGAACCAATTTCGGGCAGCGCGAGCCACTGGAGGCAGTTCGGTCTTGCTCGGAGGGCGGGACTGACACCCGTTCTGTTGCATCGTATTGCCATTGCTTTCGTCGATATCTCCTCCTTTCCCTCGCCCCCCCTATCTCCACGAGCGCAGACGCCCACGGAAGTGACGAGCCTGCCCAATGGCGTTCGGGTGGCCACTCAGAAGCGGCCCACCGGCTCCGCCTCGGTCGGTGTGTACATTGATGCGGGCTCGCGCTTTGAGCCTGCACCTGGCGTCGCGCATGTGGCACACCGGCTGATTGCGCCTGGCGGGTTTGGGACCCCCCCACCGCAAGCGCTAGCCGACCAGGGGGTGGTGTTTGAGACGAGCGCCACCCGAGAGATGACGTCCGTCCTCGCGCGTGGCCGCTCGGCTGACACCTCCGCCATGATCAAGGGCCTCACTGCCTGCCTTGCTTCTCCCGATGTGTCCGAGGCGGCCGTTGGGGCGGCCAAAGAGGCGGCGGCTACGGCTGCCGAAGCGATCTCATCGACGCCCGAGGAGGAGGTGATGGACAACCTGCACTCGTGGGGCTTCCAGGGCACCGCCCTGGCGCGGCCAGTTGTACCACTGTCCGCCGAGGGAGGCGTTGCAGGTGTGACGCCGGCGGACGTGTCGGCGTATGTGGCCGAACACTTCCAGCCGCACCGCCTGGTCATTGCCGCCGCTGGTGAGGTGGACCACGCGTCGGCCGTAGCGGCGGTGACCGAAGCGCTTGGCAGCCTGCCTAGCAACAAGGCTGGCACGTCGTCGGTGGATGCGGTTAAGGCCGCTCCTGCCTTCCTTACCGGCAGTGACATCCGTGTGCGGGACGACTACAAGCCGTTGGCGCAGTTTGCGGTGGCGTTCGAGTCGTGCGGCGCCGCTCACCCAGACGCGCCCGCTTTCCTCGTCCTCCAGGAACTGCTAGGCGAGTGGCACGTGGCGTCAACGACCGGTGGGTATGTGTCGAACCGACTGGCAAACGCGTTGGACGACCTACCCAACGCTGTGAGCTTCTCCACTTTCAACTTGTCCTACACCGACACGGGCCTGTTTGGCATCCGAAGCGTCGGGACGGCGCCGGACCTGGACGACGTGGCGTACAGCGTCATGCATGAGCTGGTGCGGCCTGCCTTCAAGGTGTCGCCCGCTGCTCTCACGGCGGCGAAGGCGGCGCTGACCACGCGCATCCTGGGCGCCCACAACACCACTGCCGACTCGGTGGCGACGATTGGTCGGGAGATGCACATGTTTGGCCGTGCCATGCCTGTCGCCGAGTGGATTGCCCGACTGGACGCCGTCGACGCGCCGGTCATCAACCGGATCGTTAGCAAGTACATCTATGATCGCGAGATTGCCGTCTCCGCCATCCACAACACCTACACCCTGCCGGACCTGACGTGGCTTCGCCGTCGCACCTTCCACAATACCTTTTAGAGATGGTCATGGTGTGCGAGTCGGGGCACGGGAAGGCCCGCGGGCCCGTGGCATGTTGGGCTCCTTGCTGTGGCCTGTCGTGTGGAGCTGAATGCGGTAGTGAACTGGGGGCAATGACTGGCACGTTAGGGTAGCTCCTGTGCACGAAGGTCGGGGCTGTTGTCCGCAGACTCCTCGGCGTCGCATGCCGGTTGGGAGGGTCGACAGGCACTTATTCCCCCAACGGTTCTGTCCTTTTTTTTGTGTGCCGCCTGCACTTGTGGTCAGCTCGATGCGATCGTGTTTTGCTATTGTACTGTTCACGCCCTGCTCCGTTTTTTTGTAGCTCGTTCTGGCCAAGGTGGCCGTCCGTGTCTCGATTTTCCCATGTGTCAGCGACGATGAAGTACTGTGCCAGGGATGTGGGGAAGGAGCCATACTTCGGCTCTGAGAGGCACGTTGGAGACACATGCGAACCTCGGCAACGTCGCCGAGATCTCGAGGAAGGTGTGCAGCGAGGATAAGGACAGCGGATGTGCCGTCCAGACAGGGACGAATCAGGCAGAAGGACAGAGCCGAACAAGATACTCAACCTGTGGACAAGAACAACAGATTGACGCGCCTACGGAAGCGAAACAATCAACTCGAGCCCCAACGCGAGGGCAAAAAACGAACAAGAACGTGTGGTGCACAAAGCAGGGCGGGACACATGTTCCGGTACAGCTCCCAACGACCCAGCGCCGCATGGTACTCGTACAAGGCGCACCCCGCGTGGCTAATCCCCCCGCGTGCCATGGTGCACGGCCTACACATGCGATGACTCGGCCTGCACAAAGCAACAACGCGGGCGTCCTCCCCTCTCGATAATCAAGGCAAACTGAGTACCATTCAGGCACAGCGGCGCACCACCCACCGTGGCCCGTGCTGCGTCACGCCGTTCCCGACCGCCTTTCGACGGGCACCCTGGGGTCCGCCTAGGCCCTAACCTCCCGACCGACTAGCGCACCCTGCGCCGCTGCCACCTCCGCTTGGAGCCGCTCCCCCCGCTCCTCCACCCGCCCAATTTCGCGCTCAACCTCCCCCACCTCCTCCCGACAGCGGTCGCGATAACGCACGGCGCACGTGACGACGCCTTCCAGGACGACCAGCTCGTCCAACCCGCCGCTGCCGACAATGCCCTCCATGGCCTCGGCGGCAACGGCACCGAGGCGAGCGCGAGCCCGCTCCAGCAGCTTGTTGCTGGTGTCGGCCGCCTCAGACGCCCTCTCCAGCTCCTCCATCTTGGACGTGCGGCGGTCCATGAGTACAACGAGCTCCCGCTTCACCGTTTCCACCGCCGCTTGCAGGGCAGCAGTCGTCGCCGCCGCCGCGGCCGCCGCTGTCGACGCGGCTGCGGCGCCGCCGCCGCCACGGCCGCCGCCAGCCGACCGTCCGCCACCGACCCTTCGCGCCAACGCGGGTGTGGAAGCTGGCTGCGGGTACACGCGGGGCCCCCGCGGGGGCCCCGCCAGCCCCATCCGCTCAGGCCATGTGGCGGTGGCCAGGTGCGGGCGGATGACGTTTTCGTTGGTCCATGCAAAAAACGCCCAGAGGACCATAATCGTGTACACCCGCCAAACCGCCGACCACGCCGTCGTGCCCGGCCGCCGGTGGCCGGTTAGCAGCTCGCGGAGGCCATAAAAGGTCAGCGGCAGGCCGACGACGGCCACCCACGCGGGCAGCAACCCGTGCGTCACCACCGTCGGCAGTTGGGCCGACCGCAGGCGGTAGATGAGGGGTGCAAAGCCGGCGCCAGCGGCGCCGGCGGCCAGCTGGAACACCCAAAACGCTTCGGCGGGGGTCTCTGGCGGGGTGCCACGCGCCAGCAAGCCCAACGCCACGGCCGTGACGCCCGCGCCGGTGGCGACCAGCGTGCGGGGCGCCGCCCCGTCGACAACCGCACCGACCCGCCGCATACCGCGCGTCATTGGGGGGACGACCGGGGGGGGAGACGCGTCGGCCGTTGAGCCGGCGGTGGCGGCGGCGGCAGAGGTGGTAACGTGAACCTCAGCGCCGCCACCGCCACCACCATCCGTCGCGGGCGCAGCGCCGCCCGTGACGGCGGCCGCGGGAGCTGCGGCCGTCGGAGGTGCCGACGCGCTGCTGTCGGCAGGCGACAGGATCTCCTCGTGGCCGGCCAATACGGTCGCCTGGTGTGAGCCCGACGCGTCGAACGATGTCGCCCCGGGGGCGCCGTCCGCCTGCACTGCCGGGCGGCGACCAGGCTGGGTGTCTTCGACCAGGCGCATGACAGATACGGGGGGGTTAACCATCGTCACCCGTGCCATGGAACACGACAACCGCCGATGCAGAGCCAGGAGGGGGCAGCGCGGGGGAGAAGAGGGGGGGGGAAGGGGGCGGGGAAGCTCCGAAGCAAAAACGAGATCGGTACGACGACGGCACGAGAAACGGAGGAGAGAAGAGAGTGATGGCCCGTGCCGCGGGGTATTGTGGCCAAAGGGAAAAGTGCGCCTAGGACTGGCGGATCTCTACACCGTCGGGGGCGGCGTCAGGAGCGCGTCGCCGCGCGCGCGTCGGCTTGAGAGTGCCCGTGCGCAACGTTGCGGGCACGGGACTGCCGCGCGACCACCGTCGCGTCACGCGACCCACGCCCACCCCCGCCCCACCGGTCGCGTGCAGCGAACGCAACACCAAACGCCGCGCACGGCGCAGCGTCACCAAGCCGTGGCACCCCCCCCCCGACCCGTAGCCGCGGTGGCGTCCGGGAGGCAATGACAGGCGCCGTCCGCGGCAGCAGAGAGGCCGGGAGGGCCGATACACGCGCGCGCGCGGCGCGCAACGGCACGGCAGCGACCAGCGCGGCAAAGGCGGTGCGCCGGTGCAGCAGCGCCCGGCACGCAATCGGCTCGCTCGACGCCCACTCACCCCACACCCCCCCACGCTCGAGGCGCGCAGGCCCGGTGGTGGCTGCGCCTGGGCAGCACCCCCGTGTTGCCGCGATCCGCAGGTGGCGGCGGCCCGACGGCGGGGGAGGAGGCCCCACCAAGAGGCAAGCGACGGCGACCGCAGACGCACACGCCTCAGCGCCGTGCTGGGACGGCGGCAACCACAGCCGCGCCAGGCGGGGCCCCCGCGCTGGTGCGAGGCACACAAGCAATCGGCAGGGAAGCAGAGAGGCGCGCAGGGCCCGGGCCCGACCGACCGTAGAGAGCGGGGCTCGAGAAAGCCAGTCGCGCGGTTGCGCCAGACGGCGTTCGCCGTCGGCGCGGGCTGGCCGTTCGAGCCACAACCAGCACAGGCGGGGGCGCAAGACCTCGACGCCAGAGAGGGGGCAGCTGCTGTCGGCGGTCGGGTGTCGGCTGGCACCTGAAAGAGCAGCAGTGGCGAGGTGGGCCGGGGGCGCCCACTTCCAGACCGTGGCCAGAGTGGTGCCTCCCGCAAGAACGAGGCCCGTGTGCGTGTGCGAGGCCCGTGTGTGGGCTGGTCGGGCCGTTTCGAGGCGTCCGGAACTCTCCAGCACCATGCCCCGCGCAGTGTGCAAGATCAGGACAAGCGACTAGAGCATCATGTGACTTGAAACACACTACTCTTGCCGACAGGAATTTCAATAAAACAAAGGTAAATGCAGATCAGACGAAACGAAGCGTGATCTGCGGCCTGATGGGCACTGAGGGCATCAATCGGTATCTCAGGCAGGTGAACCAGTGCGTGGCATGGTGTTCCAGTTTCAGCGCGGCCTGGGGCGTTCTCGTTGCTTAGTAACAGCAAGTTGGGACGGTAACAGCAGCCTGTGACGATCGAGAAAACGGACCCAATCGATCGGATTGATCTTAAGACGATTCTAGAAAGAAAACAAAGGCCTCTCGTGTGTCGCCGTCACTACACTGACGCGGTGGTGACGCATTTCGTGACTCTCGCTGATCTCATACCTGTTCCGGTTCCACGACCCTGCCTTTCCCCTTTACACGCTATCCTCGTCCACCACTCATGGCGCTCACGCCCGCAGTACCGATGGTCGGCGGCT
>Ga0209093_1000320_pt1 | contig 25351 bp, 28 predicted proteins | sample SidtaG_4_FD_187450 | JGI IMG/M metagenome (GOLD analysis project Ga0209093, IMG submission 187450) | Marine algal microbial communities from Sidmouth, United Kingdom - Sidmouth_Male1 metaG (SPAdes) (version 2) | ecosystem: Host-associated > Algae > Red algae > Unclassified | place: Sidmouth...
CCCCCCATCGTCCCTCGAGGCGGCGCTCGGCACGACGCGGCGGCTGGTGCGGCTGGCGACCCTCTCCACCCTCTTCACGCCGCCGCCACGGTCGCGGCCAGGGTGGACTTGGTGGCGGGCCTCCGCGCGACGGCACCCGGCCGCCGGCAGCGACCGACGGCCGACGGGTGGGGGTGGGCGGGGGGGGGCGCCAAGCCCACTTCCCGCCCCCGCAGGTCGGCGTGCTTCGCGGCGCTGCTGCGCGCTGTGGCGGCGGTCGCCGCCGCCTCCGTGGGCTTCCGCGAAGCGTCGGCGACGGTGCGGCTGTGGCGGGAGCGGTGGGGGGCGGGCGCTGCGCCGACGCGAGCGACGATGCGGGCGTGCGCGCATGGGTCGCCCACAAGCGGTCCTACCAGTGGGTGGTGGCCGTCAAGTACTCGGGTCAGCCAGATCAGGGCGTTTGAAGGACGTCGTATGGCGGCCGCCGCAGCGCCTCCTTTGCAGCAGCAGCCCGGTTTCGCCATCCCGACCAGGTTGCGCCAGAAAGACGTCCACTGGCGGCTCCGCACCACTGCTCCTGTCACGACGCTGTGTTCAGGCGGCAGTGAACGCGGCCTGATGCCGGTTGCGCTCTGCGGGTGCAGTATCTGCCTTTCTCCATGCACAAGGCGTCCCATCTACGAGCCGACGGGTAGCCATAAAGTAATCACACTAAAAGTCAGTGGTCTTCATTTCTACTGCGCTTCCTGGCAGGCAAGGCTTGACAGTGACATGACCTATCGCTGCCGCAACACGTCCCAAACACTCGGGTCAATCGCAAAGTCTGCCGCTGCGCCCGTGAGGCCAGCAGCAGCAACAGTGACAGCCTCCACAGGATGTAGTCCCGACTGTGTCGCTCGAGCACCTGTCAGGATGCCAACAGCTTGCGCCGCCGTTCCGGCGTCGATGAGCCCTTGCTGCACCAAGATGCGTGCATGAGAAACCAATTGAGGCAGCAGGCCAGCACGTTTCAGCGCCGTGTCACGAGCAGCGACAGAGTTGGTGAACAAATCCGCAGTCCCGCCGTCGCCCCAAGGTGGTGCAGCTTCGACAAATCCGGTCCACATGCTCATAAACAGCACGTCCGCCGGTGGCAGTGGCAGAGAAGTCATGCGAGCACCGTCCATGGCATTCAACCAGCTTTCGTCCATGTCGTCCTCCGAGTCGGCCGACACGTCCGGTGCAGGCAAGCTCGTCAGCCGCATCCGCCGGAGGCTGTTGGTGTGGTAGTAGTGCCGTCGATTCGGGGTCTTCGTCCGGCGACTTGGTGCACAGGTTTCGGCCGCACGTTCCCGGAAGCCCCCCGCAGGGGCTGGGGCACAGGCAGAGGGAAAATCTGGCCTGTTTCTGGACGCCGCCGCAGCGATAGGATGTGGCACCAGTGGAGTCGGAAGTGAGGATACTGGTCGTCGCTCCATGATCAGCGCAAAAGAGCTGCTATCGGCAGCATGGAGTTGCTCAGCACAAATGGGCAGGCGGTCACAAATCAACAGGCCACAATACAACAGGCGCGACGGACCCGGGATGTTAGCACAGCATTGGCGACAAGATGCGCTCTTGCAACGGCCAACGTGCCGTTGCAGTGGCAGAAATGCGGGAAGTCCCCAGGCATCTGCCGTCCCCGCATGCTCGGAGGGCACTAGAGCGGCCTACAGTCCAACGTACAGGTCGTCCAGAAGGCCATCTCGTTCGACAGCACCACTCGCAGCGGCCTCAACAGGAACATACGGCACTGTAGCAGAGAAAAAAGACAGCAGAAATGCCAGCCAGCGGCGACGGGCGGCACAAAGCCGCACAGGACAAAGTCAGGAACCTGCGCTTGCCACGTCAAGAGAGGAAGAGTGAGAGATGCTCTGACGAGCATGAAAGCCACCACCCACCCGCCCAAATAGTTTTCCTCTCCCACCGTCGTCACTGTTCACCAACATACCTCCAGCCCACAGAGCGTACGCGGGAAAGCGCCGACCGACGCAAAGAACCTCGTCAATAGTTGACGAGTCCGAGTCGTTCTCGACGTCGCGCTCGGTGCTCGGCCGCATATCCACATCCGAAGCTTGCGGCAACCACTTGACGAGCGCGATGTAGTGGTCAACGTTGGCCTCCAGATTAGCGGGAAGACGAACAGCTGCAGGGGACCTTGCGACGGCCGGCGATGAGGTCGCCCGTACAGCTCGGGCTCGGGCAAAGGTTATCGCAACGCCACTGTGACCCGTGTTCGAGTGGACGACCAAAGCAGAAAACGTGCGGCAATTGACATGGAAAAGAGGACACCTTGCGTCGCGGCGGGTGCTCCTGGATGTGGCGTTCAAGGAGCCAGTGGAGTTCTTGGTCATGATGTAGTCGATGCGCAGTGGCCGTGACTGCCGCCACATCGCGGCCGCAGTTGTACCAGGCGCGCCAGGACGGACAGCGAGATTTACACCGTGCCCCAGACGACGCGTTGTCGTCGCCGTCACAAGGTTACCAGTTCTTGGCTCTTGCTCCTCAGCCGCGTCCGCTGCCATCTGCTCAGCCGCGGCGGAGGCCTTTGCTGCCTCATCCGCCGCGTCGAGTGCTGCTGCAACATCAGCGTTCGGCATGCCCAAGAATATGGTGTACGTCCGCAGGTCGTCCAGCGGCGACGTACCACCAACCCATGCGAGGCGAACACGCCAACCACCAGCACACGTATCCGCTGACAAGAAGCGCCCGTCCCCGTCCCCCACAGCTGCCCAGCGCCCCAACGCGTGAAGGATGATATCCCCAGCAGCCGACGCTATGGCGTCTCCGTCGCAGGAGCGCGGCACGACACGAATCAGCAGTCGTCTTCCACACCCAGCAGCCGTGGCAATGTCGAGCGGGGTGTTGTCCTGCACAATGGACTGCTCAAGCATGGCTGCAGCACCGGGGCCCACGTCAAGGAACAGCGGTTGTTCTGGACCAGCGACAACACAGCTGATCAGCGTCTGGTCGGCACCAGATGGCGATGGCGCCTCGGAAACAAGGGCTACGAAAGCCGTGCGGGGGTCTCCAGAAAAAACCGGAACAGGAGCCGTCCCACACAAATTGGAGCGAGCCGTGCTGCGACAAACAACGCGGCGCGGCCAGCCGGCGAGCGCAACGGTCAGAGCAAGGGATACAGCAGGCACACCTGCTGGTAGCGCTGCCGTGGGTGGCGTCGCACGGTGGTGGCAGTGACGGAAGGGGGCGGAAGACCGGGCGGCATATGGCAGCAGGGGCGGGGCCGGGGAGCATGTGCAACGGCTCATGACGACAGTCAGGCGGGGTCTCCCCAGCCGGCTGCCAGGGCAAGACAACACCGATGCTCGCCGACGTCCACGGCAGGCAGCCAGTGGACTATCTGGGGGTGCTGATAATGCTACCGCACGCCTGGCGTGATCTGACCAGCGAAGTCCAGCCGACAACGTCCAATTAGCTGCTTACCGGTCGGCCCGACTGCCAACGAGCGCATGGCGAAGAAGCCAGCCAATCACACACGCCCACAGAATACACTTACACTCGGCGTACATGAAGTTGTTACCCTCGATTTGCTCGTCGCACTGGGAGACAAATTCTATGAAAAAAACCAAGAGAGACAGAGAGGTCAACGCCCTGACCGTTTCTTTTTTTGGAGCCTTCAGAACACCACGTCCACGCTGTCAAGTCATAAAAAAATCCGCCTGAGAAGACAAAAAAGTAGGTACCGCATTCCTGTCGTTCGTCGTGACATCGCCAGGTGCAAGACGGCCAGAAGGAACGGGTGCGAGTACGGGAACACCGCTGCACAAGGAAGAACACAAGAAGCCCGTTTCAGCGCACCTGCAGCCGCTCCGGAAGCAGTCGGTACAGCAGCTCGAGCACGGAAGCACCAGCCGCATAATCTGACCTCCATACTTCGGAGGAACACAGGCCGCCGGTGCCCGAGCATGAGCACGTGCAACCGCCCATAAAGCAGCGGAGGCACGAGCACGAGCACGGCAGCAACAGCCCCAAAAAACTACCCCAAACAAAGGCAGAGAAGCACCCCCAGCCGGTGCCCGATCACGAGCACGTGCAACCGCCCAAAAGCAGCGGATGCACGAGCACGAGCACGGCAGCAACAGCCCCAAAAAACCACCCCAAACAAAGGCAGAGAAGCACACCCAGCCGGTCCCCGAGCACGAGCACGTGCAACCGCCCAGAGGCAGCGGATGCACGAGCACAAGCACGGCAGCAACAGCCCCAAAAAACCACGCCAAACAAAGGCAGAGAAGCACCCGCAGCCAGTGTCCGAGCACGAGCAACCGGTGCTCGAGCAGGAGCACCTGCAGCCGCGCATGAAGCAGCGGATACATGTGGACGAACACGGGAGCGCCAGCCATGAAGAATAACACGACGCACAAACAAAGGAAAGGACCCCGAGCACAAAAGAAACAGTGAGAGACAACCAGGACTAACTGCGAAGCTCATCGTCAACAGCACCAGACCAGCAACGGAAACATGCGCCGGCCACAGCAAGGAGTCAACGGGGGCGGGCTGGCCTCTTCTGCTTCCCTTCTTCACGTCGACCCACCCACCCCTCACCGTTCTCATCTCGAGCCGGCTCCCGTCCACCAGGCGCGCCTCCCCCCTCGCTCTGGCCCTCCTCGTCTTCACCAGCCGGCGTGGTGGCCGCGCACACCACCGCATGTCGCTCAAAACCCGAGGAGGAACCCCACAAACTGCGGCAGTGGTCGCACTCAAACCAAACGCGCGCCGTAAGCGGCACCGCTGTAGTACCACTTGGGACTGCACAGGAATTGCCCATGTGCACCCGCATCCGCTTGACAGAGGACGCCCGGTCTTGCTCTCCGCAAAAGGCATTCCGTAGACAAACGCCCGCGGCGGAGCTGCCGCCGCCATCATGAGCACCAGCGCGGTCGGCCGGTGACGCGTTCGTGACAGGGTAGCCGCGGCTACTGGCCGGAACTGCGACTGCTGACGGCCCGCCATCGTCCTCCCGGGTGATGCCGCCACGTCCACCTTGAGTACCACGTGACGGCCCGCCGCCGCTCCCGCCGTAGCCATCTGCGGCCCTCACAGCGTCGTCCCAGCAGTTGCCGACGCTGCCGTGGTAAGAACCACGCGACGGCCCCCCAGTGCCACCTCCGTAGCCACTTTCGTGGTGGCGCCCCGCTTCTTCCCAGTTGCTGCTGCCGCGTCGGTCAACGACGCGATAAGCCAGTACGCAACGGCTTCTGCCGTAGGCGCTCGGTCTGTGCTCTTCTTCGTCCCACCTGCTTCCTCCACATGGACGCGGAGCACCGCCAGACGGTCCGCCACCACCGCCGCCGTAGGCACTAGGAGAAGACGCATCGTCCTGCCAGCTGCCTCCCACATGACGAGAACCGCTGGACGGCCCGCCACCGCCGCCGCCATAACCACTGCCGGCGTGGCGGTCGTCCTCCCCGCCGCCTCTCCCGTGACCGCCACCGCTGGACGGCCCGCCACCGTCGCCTCCGTAGCTGCTGCGAGCTTTGCCGTCGTCGTCGCGCAACCTGCTGCCACTACGGGGGTAGGCTGCACCACCCGGCCTCCCGCAGGCGCCTGTTGAAGGGCGGCTCCCGGTCTGCAGGTGGCCACCCCAGCTCCGGTTGCCTCTACCGTGCCCAGCTTCTCCGGACGGCCCGCGGCCGCTGCCAACAGCGGCACGGCCCCCGTTGGTCGAGCCGCCACCAGTCGTACGGCGCGCCACTCGGGCTTCGAGCTCCTCGTCGGGCTCGCCGGAACGCCTACCCGCCTGCACCGCTTCTTCAATGGCCGCTGCAAAACGACTGACGTCCTGGCGCTGCTCGTGCGACACTATACGAGCGGCACGCAGCCGCGGTGCCACTTGGTCAATGGCGTCGAACTGCCGCCGCTGGAAGTGGTGCCCTAGATTCTTCATATGGGTGGAGCCCTCGACGTACGACAGCAGCATGAGCGGCGTGCCGCACTTAGTGTTGCACAGCGGGCAGACCCAGCGGCCGTCGGCGCCGCTTGCGGCAGGCGGAGGTCCCCCAGCAAGCACAGCGCAGCGCTTGAGTTGCGGCCGGCCGGCCAGGTGTTTCTCCCAGTTCTTGTTGCCAGAAACGTCCATGGAGCACCGATGGCACGTGTACACACCCTTCTGGTCGGTACCCGACCACCACAGCTCCACGGACTCCGAGGGGGGACAGGGAGAGCGGCCGGGCCCCGTGGGTGGCGGTGGCGGCGGCGGTGGCGGGGCAGGTGCCGCCATGGCGCCGGAGAACGGGGACGCGAACAGCCAAGACGGAGGCGAGAAGGCACAAGGAGCAACGACGACGACTGGTAGGCAATTGCTCTGCGTGGCGACACCTGTCCCCAACGCCGGCGACAGCACGGTACGACAGCACGGAGAGGATTCACCCGCGTCGTGGAGGGGAGAGGGGAAGTGGGGATGAGGGAAAGGGGGGATGGGGGACAATGGCCACAAGGGCTCGAGCAGCTGCGACCGTCACTGGCGGCAGCACAGAAGCGACTGCGCGACAGCAGCAGAAAGAGGCTCTGCGCACGCCGCCCCAGTTGGCACCTGCAGGTTGCGGGGCGAGCTGCACGTCGGGTGACGAGAGCGGGGAGTGCTGGCACGGGCGACAACAGCTGCTCCTTGTCGTGGCGCCAGCGCAGACACAAACCAACAGAGAAAGAGCAGGAGCGTCCATGTCTTGGTGGCATCGATCGACCTCCGTAGTCGACAAGTACAATTACATGAAATATCATCATGCACTTTGACCGGCAGACAAGGAGGTGATCCTGATGCGCTGATGTCAGCCTCTGATCTGCGGATCAGACTGCTATTCTTCCATTGCTTTGCAGAAGACGCACTGCACTTGTTCACATCTGCCGCACGAGGCGGCCGTGTCCACAACACCTCTGCATCCGGACACTGCCGAGTGGATTCTGTGCTACAGATCACCCGCGCATTCTATGCACTCACGACTCGGCAGCTGTTCGGATGCCCGCGAAGCCCTTTGGACTGTGCTCCGTTCCGCCGGCAACGGCTGCATCCGGGAGCGGTACAGGGCATTCTCACAAAGCAGCACTGAGGACGGGCGTGTTTCCTGGCACCGCATAGACGCTGCCGACATGGTGACCACCAGGGCCCCCCGGCCTAGCAGACCATCCACCTGCGCAGCACCATACCCCTTGTGCTGTTCCCCGTGCTGCACCTCCAACGTGACAGGTGCAGAACACGATTCGAAAGCATGCCGCTCAAAACACGCAGACCAGGGTCCAAGCACTTTAACGAACTGCGTATGCACGTCCTTACTATTTATTCTCGAATTAGACATGTATTTGTTCCCATGGTGTCTAACTGTTCTCGATCGACAGATGAATGCCCTGGTCAGTCGCCCACCATCCATTCGATCGTTGCACGATGATCGCTACCTGCCTGTCACCGCGTGACGCACAACGTCGCAATGACCACGCTAATCACCTCGCCTTCCGCACAAGCAGCGCACAAGCACAGCAATTGGAGATCCCTGCCGCTCCTGAACCGACGGATGCATCTGGCCGGCCTCTGCCATTCAGTCAAAACCGTCACGTACACATCAGAGTAGCATTGCCTCGAGTTGTCGTCACGCTCTCATTTTACACCATTGTGGTGCGGGCAATCGCTGCATGACGAGTACAGGAGTCCGACACCAATGAACGCCAACAGCGCAACTGCAGCCCAGCGCACCCTGTTCACTGTGATGTCACGCCCAAGTCGAATCATTCCTGATCGTGTAATTTTCTGTTCCCGCTTCATTCCGACGGCGACGGACTGGTTCGAGACTGTTACGACTTCGTCGGTCCACGCAGCCTAGACTACGGGCATACCGCTGGTCATCGTGCTTTTCCCATCGATTCGGTCGGGCACATCATCGCTGCGGTCGTACGACGACAATTTTCAGGGGGGCTACGGTGATCTCGGCTCCGAATCAGGCACGCCTGGGGAGGAGCCACGTCCACACACACGGTCCTTAGCGCCAGCGCGGGTTCTCATAGGTGCATAACCAGATCCCCATTGTTAGACTACTGACGGGCAGACTGACGCTGTCACCGTCGTTGTCACCGTCACCCTCACCGCTGCCGTCGTCGTCCCCGCGTAGATCGTCCCCGCCGTCCCCACCATGGTCACCTCCTCCGTTGTCCCTTCCCCAGCCGTCGGGCCGCGCCCGCGCTGGTCTCCTCGCCTGCTGAGTGACTACCACCAGCGACAAAGACCTTCTGCTTCGGTCGCGCCGCCCGCCCCCGTTGTCGTCGCCCGGGCCGTCGTTGCTCACTTGAGTACATTGGAATATCCAGTCATGCTCTCTTTTCCACGATGGACCTGGGGCCGCCATGGCTAGAACAGTGGGCATCAGGAGCAGGCGTGCACCTGCCTGTCTCAGTTGCTGACGACACCGCTGAGATCCGATGGATGCATCGCTGCTGTTCCTGTGTGCCTGTCAATGGGTGTTTTCTAATCCTCTCTTTGCTTTGATCGGCTAATTTCCGTGATGCAGCACGTCGGAGGTCCTGAGCGGCAGCAGCAGATGATACGCGCTGAGTACGTGCGGCATGCCGCACGTATGTTGACGGACGTCGGTAACCGCGACGCTGCTGTGTCCATCGTGCTCGGGGTCAGCCGTACATCCGTCCGTCGCTGAAGCCTAGCTGAACCTGCCCACGACGGAAAACCGAGCGACGACGTCGCTTTCAGGTCGAGGAAGTACCTCAATATGTCGTTCACCGAACGGAAGAGGGACTTGAGGACTACCCAACGCCGCGCGCAATGGCGCGCCCTTTTGGTCGGACAGCTGTTGGACGGCAGCAGCACCGCCTAGACCCTCTTAGTGACCGACGAGGTAGTCGTATAGGTGTGGAGCGCTTTGGGAACTGTAGGTCTGCACACAGTGGGTAGACGGTTGTGTGGACTCGCGCACCGTCTTTTCTTTCTCACGTTACCATCTTTGAAAAAAGCCATGCCGCGGCTTCCCAAGAAGAAGACCGTATCTGAAGCACTTCCTTCCGACGAGCATGCGCGGCGACACGCCCACCGCAAGATCTATGCTCGTCGAGCGGTGGGCGACGGGCAACAGCGGGGCAGTGACACTGGTCGGCTTGTACTGCTCGGTGTCAGGCCAGCCGCCCAGCGACAGTGGATTCCGTTGTGCAACAGACACGGTCGAGGTGCTGTCCGGATGACGGTGCTCGACGGGCGGAAACGGGGCGACGCTGCTCGTCGACAGCTTCTGCTTGACGTGCGGCGGCGGGGGCGAGGCTTTTCTGCTCGTGCGCTGGTAATGAAAATAGGTGCCGGCCGTGCTCGACGTCTACGAGCGGGGATGCGCTGCTCGTCGGCGGCTGCTACTCCACGTGTTCCGGCAGGGTTGACTCGACGTTAGGCACAAAGGTCCAGCCAGTCGGCTGCTCCTGCTGAACGCGTGGCACCGGCGTGCTGCCCATCTGCTGCAGGAGGTCGACGTCGAGTTACGGGGATGGGGCGCTCGTCAGCTGGTGGTCCTCTGATTCCACAGCGCGGGCGTGCTGCCTGTTGGCTGTGGAGGCCGGACACCCTGCGCCGGCAAAAGTGCTGTTCATGGGCTACTTCTGCTCTGCTTCAGGCACTGCGGATGTTCTTCTGCTGTTCAATTGCCCGACGTCCAGGGGAGTGCTTTCCGGCTGCTGGAGCTGCCGCTCACCCACGACGGTGACGCGCTGCCAGTCGGCTGCTGCTCCCGATTGAGTACCCGGACTGTCTAACTCGGCTGCTGGTGCTCGACGAAAAGCAGTCGCGGGGGTGCTACGCGTGACGCGACTCCTTCGCCAGCCCCGTGCTACGCCTCCTCACTCGGCTGTCGTGGTATTTTTCTTCCTTGCTTGCTGGGCGGCTCCAGAACGAAAGGCGCTGTTCGCGCCGCCGCAGGCGGGCGTGGGTACGGCGAGCCACGGCGTTCGCCTCCTGGAAGAGCCGCAGCACGCGCTTTCTGGTGAACCCCATGCGACGGAGGTGACAGTCCACGGTCGCCTCCGAGCAGCACATGTTCACCCAGAGGCCACTAGGGTGGTCCCGGATGCGCTGCAGCAGCTTGGAGTGCTCAAGGAGCAAAGCCTCGGGCCGCTCCCGCACAACCATGAGCAGCGCGCTCATGAGGCGCTGGTCCGGCCAGCACGAGTCTCCATTCAGGTTACGGCGCTCGGGGTTGCGCCAGACAGTCCCGTTCTGCCGATGGTAGCGACACCACCTCTTGAGAGCGGATTGTTTTACACCAACGATCCGCTGAAGGACCTTGCGCGGCACACCGTGGGCGACCATGCTGATTGCGCAGAGACGCACGCTAGCTGGAAACATGGCGTCCCTGCAAGTCCGCACAGACCACCGCACCACGCCCAGCGACCGCGGCCGCGAAGGAACACCTTCAACACCCAGAGACCGCGGCCACGAGGGACCACCACACTGCACCGCCGCCCCGTGTCACGACGCCGCCGCGACTCGCCGAACAACCGCGCCCTTGGCCTGGAAGAAAGTCCGAGGAACGAAGACGAAGGCCGCTAACCGCGGAGAGCACACATACGAACACCAGCTGCAGCCCTACGTCGACATAAACGCGCGTACTACTGCCGGCCCGGCGCCGTCTCCCGCAAGACAAGTGCCGCCGGGCGCCGTCGCCCGCGGGAGCACGAGCCTGGGCAACAGACGATGAGCCACACCCGAAGAACCCAGGAGAACGTCCAGACCAGGCACCCAGGGCCGCGGACTGGGGCAAGACCGGCAGGGGCACCGTCGTCAACGGGTCACGACCACAGGCCCCAAGTGTGGTCTACGGTGCGGAGAGCAGCAGTACTCCCACCACTGCGACCCAATGGTGCTCGGGAGCACGAGGACGAGCACCAGCCGGCTGGAAGGCACGCGCTTGAGCACGAGCACGGGCGCGAGCACGAGCCGCGCACAGCAGGTACACAGTCCACCAGTCACGGGGACGACGACGAGCAGGAGCACGAACACCAGCCGGGGCACCGCTGCTCTCTGTGAGCTAGAACTTGCACGGGGTGCGAACACACGAGGAGGGCAACGGGACGACGACGCACACCGGGTGCATCGCAGAGGATGCCCGAATCAGGACCACGGACACCAGCAGCCGCACCGCCGCCCACTGCAGCACGAGCACGAGCACGAGCCGCAGTGCCCACTGTGTCACCGCCGCCCCCTGGAGCTCGAGCACATGCACGACGGGGGTGATACGGCGAGCGGGGCACGACCACGCACGCCACGTTCACAATGCACAGGTCATGGAAGTGTTCACCAGCCAGCCGCCGCACCGCCGCACGAGCCGCAGTCCACTACTCACTGAAAAGACCAGCTTCCGCACCGCACCCCACTGGAGCACGAGCACGGACCCGAGCACGAGCGGCAGCGCCCACTGGAGCACTTCCGCGACCTGAGCCCGAGCACTTGCACGACGTGCGGGCACAGAGTGCGCGGAGCTCGACCACACACAGCAGGTACACAATCCACGAGTCACAGGGACAACACCCGATCACACACAAGACTTGCGGTCACGCAGTAACAGGACGACCGCGCACCGCGCACACCAGGTACACAATACACAGTCCACAGGTCACGGGTTCGACCACCAGCCGCCGAACCGCCGTACGTACGAGCCGCAAACCACTACTCACAGTAACGACCAGCCGCCGCACCGCCGCCGACTGCAGCACGAGCAAGAGCACGAGCACCACCTGAGGCACCACTGCGCGCAGACGCTAGAGCACGTGCACACAGTGCCGCACCACCGCCCGCCAGATCTCGAACAAGAGCACCAGCACCGACCGAGGCACCGCCGCCCGCTAAGAGCAAGAGCACGAGCACCACCGGAGGCCCCACCGCCCGCTGGAGCTCTAACAAGAGCGTAAGCACCAAACGAGGTACCACCGCCCGCTGGAGCTCGGGCTCTTGCGCACCGTGCCGGGCCGCCGTCCGCTGGTGCACGCGAACGCACACGACGCCCACTGAGGCACGACGAGAAAGAGCACGAGCACCACCCGGAGGCACCCCCGCCCGCTGGAGCACGCGCACCGCATGCGCAACGTGCCGCACAGCCGCACGCTGGTGCACGCTGGTGCACGAGCGCGCCCACGACATGCGGCCACGCGGTGAGCGGAGCACGACCGCGAACACCAGGTATACAGTCCACCAGTCGCGAGGACAGCCACCGGCCGCCGCACCGCCGAACGAGCCGCACGAGACGCAGAGTGTATTTCGCCGCTCACGGGAACGACTAACCGCCCCACCTCCGCCGCCTGTGAAAGAACAACGCGACCGCCGACCAATCGCCGCAGAGACGGCCACGAGAGCACCATCACTACCTACCGGCCGCCGCCCAACAGCCGCCACCCGCGGAGCACGGGGAGCGCGAGGGGCACTCGTGGCCGACCGGCGCCCGCGGAAGAAGACGACGTCGCCTAAAACAGTGCTGAGCGCCGCCAAGTCCAGCTGAAGACTTGGCGTCGTTGGCAGATCTGACGCCGTGAGCTCCTTGCACGGCCCTGCCGCCAGACGAACTGGCCCCGTGCAGATCTGAGATGACGGCCGCAGGCCATTGGTTGGCGCGACAAAACGCACGCTGCTTGCAGGCTGCTTGCAGGCCGCACAATCCAGGCGTGACAAAGACTGCAGTCTGTTTCCCTATCTAGGCCTCCAGATCGATTCAAGCGACCGAGATTGCCGATGAGTATACTGGTTTGCACACTTGAGATACTGTTTGCATGTGGCTCTGGACCCGCACTGGGGGAGTGTTTGCCGGCACGTTCGCCCCGATTGCCCCAGATTGGCGCTTGCGGTGCCGCCGAAATCCGCATTGAATCGGGACCCCCTCCCCGTTGCTTCGTGACGCCTCCTTCTCAAAATAGAATTCGATCTGGAGGGACGGGACTGGCTGCAGTGCGAAGCGCTTGTCTGCACGTTTGCTCAAATTCCCGGCGGGGCCGCCAATGGAAATCACGTTTGGGGGTTCGGTCGACCTCATTAGGGTGGTGGGCCACCGCCCGGGTCGCATTCGACGATTGCGCGGCCTCCGCGTCCTGAGAGCGCGGGCACGTCCTGGCAAGTGACCTCGCGATGGGGCGGCACTGTCAGGAAACGTTTGGAGACGCTGTCGCCGGCAGAAACCCATGTCGCCTCAGGGCCCCCTGGGGGAAGGTGGGAAACGTTTGCTCACAGAGGTGGGGTCATTTTTAGGAGAAGTGCCATATAGTTCAAAAAATACGCGGAAATGTACGCTTGTCGTTTGCTGGCTGTAAAGTACGCTTGAATCTGACCTCTCGCGCTCGACATACGCTGCCGCTGCCATGAAGAATTCCGAATACGCAGACGCTATTCTGAAATGGGTACACTTGAAGACCCCTGGTTGTGAAAGTACGGCGAGAATCGAGAAAATCGCAGTGTAAGCACAGTGCGCCCAGCACCGACAACCGCCGACCCCACCCTTAGGGGGGATCAACGACCTCGATGCAAAGCTAGCTGGGGCAACCGCTCCCCCGCTACTTGGTGCGGAGCGGCCCTCTTGTGCTCTCGCACACGGCGTGTGCGCAGCACCAACTCACCCCACCCCATCCTACACATCAAAGTGCGCGGCACACACCCGAACACATCAATGGCCGCAGCACACACCCGGCCACATCAATGGCCGCACACAAATCAACCCGAAAGAATCCGCCCGCGGGCGGACGCACAGGCGTCGAAACGACACACGGCGGGCATCAGCCGCGCCGTGTGGCCAATCAAAACAATGCAAACAGTCACACGACGGTCACCAGTCGTGCCGCGTGTCCAATCAAGATGCTGCAACCAGCCACGGCTCCAGCGCCGGACAGCCAATCGGGGAGCGATCGTGCAGCTCCAGGATGTAAGCATGATGCGAGGCTGTCGTAGTCCGACTGGGCACGGCTCGAAGAGCCCGCCTCCCGCGCCCATTAGCCGGGACGCGAGGATGTCATCCACCGTAAAGTCGTCGGACTATTCACACTCCCGGTTTTCCATCATCCGAGCGTCCTCATGTGGCGCCGATGGCGGTGCCGATGGGATGGCCGCCGCCGTGGAGCCAGGCATGGCGTCCGGCGGCGACGTGCTCGTTGACCTAGAGCGGACGATCTACTGCTGCACGGGATTCTTGTCGACGCCCGCCCTTAGCACCTCTTCCAACGCCGAACAGAGGCCCGGCTTGGTGAGCGCGTCCGCGATGTTGTGCTCCGACTTGAAGAGCCCGACGTTGGAGATCTCGTGCTTGTTGTACGCATCGCGAGCAGCAGCCACGTCGATCATATGCCGCTTCTCCGTCGTATGCGACGCCCTAGTGATGACGTCGAACATCTGTTTTGAGTCGGTCAGCATGACCGAAGGCAACGGTGGGCCGTACACGCGCTCCAGGTCGTGCTTGAGGATATAGGCTGCGTCAAAGGCATCAGCAAAGGCGTACACCTCGCCCGCCATGGTTCTCCGCACGATTCGGCGCGCCTTCTTGCTTGTGTAGGTCAGCACGTGACAGCGATCCTCTGCGTCACAGAGTAGAACAACGTAGCCCAGCTGGGACGACAGGTCGTCATTTGAAGCAAAGGAAGCGTCTGCGTACACTCTTAAGTGAAGTGACTCCCTCTCCAGCGTGGTGTAGGTCAAGAAGAGGTCCTTGGTCGCCTTGGCGTGCTTGACCGCCTTGTTAAACTCCTTGATGTGGCGCTCGGAGAAGAGCACCTCTGTCACCTGCGCCGCGCGGTTGATGGCACAGCACAGGTCAGGCCGACTATGTGCCGGCCACGCGAATCCGGCACGGGCGCGTACAAAGTCCTCGTAGCTAATGGATGACGAGAGGCGCGTTCAGGCGTCGATGTAGGTCACCTGGTCCAAGGTGAAGGATCGCGACGGCCCTGGCAAGGTCCGCACCGACACACCGATGAAGTCAAACTCGTCCCACACGCGGGGCTTCGACTCGAACTTGTCCAGCGTCGCCAGCGTCAGGTCCTGGAACTTCTCGTTACCGTCGATGCACTTGTCGTCGACGTATGCTCCGAGCATCCCGTCAACGTTTTCCTCGTTCGGCTTGATAAACAGCGCCGGGTCCCCAGTCAACGGGCTCATGCCGAGGTCCTCCTTGCCGTGCGTGGCAAAGGTCACGTCCCAGTAGTCCCCGGAATCGGCGACGCCGTACAGCGGCTTGAGCAGCTGCAGTAGCTCGCCTTCTTCCATCCCGAAGCACTTGGCATCGTTGGCGCGCACCCTGATGTACAGATCCCGTGTCATGGCGTCCTTTCTTTGTAGGTAGGCCTGGTTCACGTCGTGTAAGAATAGGCGCCAGCCGAGCACCGCACTGGTCGACACAATCACCTTTGTAGAGCTCTGCCGCAGAGTGGACAGGTTGTGCACGATGAACGGCTTCTCCTTGTCGCCGCAGCTCTGCGCAACGAAGCGAGACTTCTCCTTCTCCGCTGGAGTGTTGGGCTGCTTGATGGCATTCACGAAACGGGCGCCAAGGATGTTGGCACCAGCCGGCACGTCCTTCTTGTGCACCTTCACCCAAGCCCTTCGTCGTTCCAGGCCGTCAGCCTCGGCCCACTTGGCTGCCTCCATCTCGGGCGTCGACGCCCATGGGTCACCAGTCTTGAGCACCTCTGTGATGAAGGTGGCACTAGGGGCGTCTTGCTCGTCCTGGTATCCGCGTGCGTCGTGCCGCGCTATTCCCCCGACTCGACGGCTAATGTCCGCCACAAGCGCTTCGACGGCAATGACTCCGTCGCCAGCGTTGGGGATACTCGTCGATGCTGCCCCGGCGGTGGTCTCGCTCCCATCCGCCGACGTCCCGTCTCCAGGTCGATCTGCACGCGAAGAACCCATGGGTGCCGTTGAGTCCGCCGGCACAGCCGTGCGGGTAGCCCCGGCTAAGTCGGGTGCAGTGGGTCCACTTGATGCGGTATCGTCCCCGTCATCATCAGCACGCGTGATCGGCGGCTTGTACACCTTGACCTTGTCAATGGAGAACAGTCTGAGCCGGTCCTTGACGTTGAGCCAAAGCAGGTTTCCGTCACTTCTTTCCACGACATATGAGCCTTCCCATTCCTTCGGGTTCTCTCGGTAGACCAGGACGCGTGCGCCGGGGCGCACCTCCGACCCTGCTGCCTTGGGAACGCGCTGTCGTACCGCCTTGCTCAGCCTTGCTTGCGCCACCAGCTCTAACATCTCAGAGCGAGCCTCTGCGATTGCTTGGCAGCGCTCCCGATGACGGGGAAGGTTGACAGGCTTGACAGGCATCCTTGGTTGAATGCCCAACACGAGCGCTTCAGGTGATATACCAGCCGGGCCCGCCGTCTGGTTCATGGCCCATACGGCTAACGCGAGCGTAAGGTCGTCAGAGATGCTCGGGTGGGATCCTCGGATCAGTCGGAAGATGTGCCGTAGCATGGCGTGGTAGCGCTCACCAACGCCAAGGGAGTTGTGACTTTCGACGCCGGAGTCTAGCGCCTCAATGCCCGCATCACGCATCATCTTCCGCCATTCGCTCGACTGGAAGTTGGTGCCCTGATCAATGTGCAGCTGCTCGGGGTAGCCGGCGTACAGAGTCACCCAACAACGGAGGAAAGCTTCCCAGACCGACTTGGAACTCACGGTGTCCCAAAGAAAAATAGCAGCCGAGAACAGCGTATCACGGTACACAATGTGAAGCACCGACGTCTTCTCCAACGTCATCACATCGGCCATCACCCGCCGGTTGAAGCGGATGTCCTCATCAGGTATGGCTTCGCGAAAGCGGCTTGGCTCCTTCGAAAGCCATTGACAAACGTCGCAGGCCTCGGTCACGTCCTCCAGCTGCCGTAGGGTCTCAGGCGTCGCCTGCTTGTCCTTGGCTCTACGCATGAGGGAGTAGAGGCGCTCAGGCTTGGAATGGTAGAAATGCTTGTGGATGCGCTGCAGCTCCGGAAAGGTGTACAGGACCTCCAAGCCCCAGTCGAGGTAGATGTGACCGAACTTCCGCACCTAGGGAACTGCCAACCCCTCGTTGACGCACACCAAGTGGTTGGTCACGTTGTTCACGTACATGCGATGAAGATCGAGGGTGTCAAGACCCAGAAGGAACGGCACTTTGAGTGCGATGACGTCGACAGTGAGTGGTAGGAAGTAGTCGTTGGCGACCGGAAACCGGATGCTCACCGCACCGACGGTATCGTAGTCACTGCCGCCAAGTCGGAACCGCCTAGGGTGCTTGGCCTTGTCCAACTGGATATCTTTGCCGATCGAAGCCAGGTAGGCGTCGGCTTGAGGCTTTCCGATGACGGTGCGCTGCGCTCCAGTATCGAGGCACGCACCTTGGAACTGCTCCGTGGCCGCCAGTAGCACGACGCTCTGTGGGTCCTCTTCAATGTTCGGCTTCGGCGGCGGTCGTCTATGGCCGGGGGAAGGTCGACGGATCAGACCCCCGGCCGCAAACTCGGACCGCGTTCACCTCTGCCGGTACTTTCATCGTCAGAGACGCCCGTCATCGCGTAGAAGAGCTCCGAAGCAGCGGTCTGCGCACCCGCATCCGCCGCGGCCTCCGGGCTCCCGTCTTTGTCGTCAACAGCACCGGTGGTGTCTGTTACACCTTCTTCGATCTGATGTTCGACGCTGTCGCGCATCTCGTCCGAGCCAAGCATAGACGTGCCAACGAGCTCAGCGCAAATCTCCTGGTAAATGGTAGCGGCGACATCCTTGGCGGGGCGACGCTCTGCCCAAAACTTGCTGCGGCTCTTGCGGACCTTCTCCCAGTCGATTCGACCGTTGGTGCAGTCAGCCAAACGGTGGGATGTATCACCGCAGTTCCAGCAGCCATCAGTGCGCGCCGTGCCCGCCATCTTGCGGTCTCCGCCTTGACGAACCGGGGCTCGATTGCCAACGCCGGTGTTGGCGACCCCGTACCGACCCTGCCCGTGGTAGAACACACCGGCCGCGGCGGTATCCCCACCACGCGCCGACGCGCGGTCTCGCCCGGAAGGCGCGTCAGAGTCGTTGTCCAACGCGAGAGCAGCCTGCAGCTGTCGGTACAAGTCCTGAAATCCGACAGCACCGACACCCAACCCGCTGAGGGGCTGCTTCGCCCATTGCGGGCCGATGACGGCGGAGCGGAGAAAGTTGGCGCAATGCTGGTCACTGGCGAAACCCTTCGGCACCTTCTTGGACATGCGCTCCACCACCTTGAAGGTCTCGTCTAGAGCCGCTGCCTCCGACATGCCCTTGGCCACGAAATCGCTCATACGAAGGCGTTGTAGGTCATTCTTGGCCCGCTCCTGGTCAACCGGAGAGAGGTAACGACTACGAACGCGCGAGCAGGCGTCAGCGTACGACGTCGCGCTGCCCACGACATGGTCAAGGAAGAAGCGTAACGCGTCTCCCGCTAGGATGTTGTGCAGGAAGGCCAACTTGTTACCTGCGTCGACCCGGTAGTCATGTGTAACTAGGTCATACTGCAGGACATAGTCGTCCCAAAGTTGATCGCCCTTGCCCGTGAACTTGGCCGACATGTCTTTGAAGCGTTGGCCAATGTTATGGGCCTGGAGATCGACGGGTGGCGCTGACAGGTGTCCATCGTTGGCGTACGAACGCCACGCGCCATGTCCGCGTTCATAAGCGTCATCTCGAGCGAGTCCGCCCACCGCGCCCGATGCACCGCGATGACTGCTGGAAGCGCGCACGTAAGCGTCTGAGCCACCTTCATAAGCATCACCTACGCGGCCACCCGCGTCATGGAAGGTTCGGCTACCGCCCACACCTCGGCCGCTGGCCTCGTCCGCACGCGAGCGAGGCCGTACGTCGCCATGGAGGGCTCTATGGCGAGAACCACCATCATCTCCTTCGAGAACAGCAGTGCCCCCAAAAGGAACATCCTCACGTCGGCCACCAGGCGCTGACCCGGGGTAGTTGCGAGCATCTTGGCTTGGAAGCAGTGGCACACGAGGAAGCCCCGAGGCGCCCGCGCTGCTCGGTTCGTCCTCTTGACGATCCGGTAAGCCGTCCGTGCGACCATCGCGCGTCGGCGCACGGAGCATTGGAGGAGTAACCGCCTGCTTGACGACAGGAGAAGAACCGTCTTGATGCTTTTAATCGTCGACCATCTTGATGGCTTGTACGCGGTCGGCGTCTTGATAGAGCTGCGCCGCCAACGCCATCACGGTCCGCGTCGACCTGTCAGTGATGACGCCGACATCCCAGTGATTGAGCCACTCGACGAGTTCTTGGTGCAGCAGCGACATCTCCATCATATCGTGGTTGAACATGCGCGCAGGCGGGAAGAGATCAGCGACCTTCTGCTTCAGCTGCTCCCCCTTGACGAGCGTCCCGTCCGTCGACGCGTTGATTGCGCGGATCATACGAATGAAGTTCGCCGGAGAAGAAGACAGGTCTTGCGGGTCAAGGCCCGGCACAAACGAGCACAAAACCACAGGGGCATCGCTCCCAAGGCCCGTCCCGACGGAGCTCGACATGGCGTCCAACAAGATGATACGACGTGCGTCCGCAGGATAGGATGCGATACCACCCACCCACACACGTAACAATCAAGCACCGACAACCAACGGGGACGTCGTAAACGTCCGCCCCCAGCGCGGATGGCGTCCCCCGAGACGCGCGCCGCCACTCGCCCTATCACCTGTGAAGGAGAGCCAGAGGCTCGCCGGATCAGGGTGGGTGGCAGAAGTCGCACAAGATGGGTCAAAGTCCTTAAACAGCCACCTCCACGGCCGTGCCTCCCCCGTTCCTCCTTCTAGACAGGCCAAAGCCCCAGTTGGAGTACTAGAGGCAGGTGACTCGCCACCTCCCTCGGGATTGCGGCCACTTCACTAGTGACACCCCAAGCGGGATGCCACCGACGGATGCGAGATCGGTACGCGTGTGAGCGAATGGAACCCTCCCACGCCCACACACACACGCGTGGTAAACGAGGTCGGCGCGCACGCGCATGTACTTGCACGCACGTCGCAAGCGTCTCGCTCGCCGCGAGAGAAATCGCGATTGTGAGAGTACGGCGAGAATCGAGAAAATCGCAGTGTAAGCACAGTGCGCCCAGCACCGACAACCGCCGACCCCACCCTTAGGGGGGATCAACGACCTCGATGCTAAGCTAGCTGGGGCAACCGCTCCCCCGCTACTTGGTGCGGAGCGGCCCTCTTGTGCTCTCGCACACGGCGTGTGCGCAGCACCAACTCACCCCACCCCATCCTACACATCAAAGTGCGCGGCACACACCCGAACACATCAATGGCCGCAGCACACACCCGGCCACATCAATGGCCGCACACAAATCAACCCGAAAGAATCCGCCCGCGGGCGGACGCACAGGCGTCGAAACGACACACGGCGGGCATCAGCCGCGCCGTGTGGCCAATCAAAACAATGCAAACAGTCACACGACGGTCACCAGTCGTGCCGCGTGTCCAATCAAGATGCTGCAACCAGCCACGGCTCCAGCGCCGGACAGCCAATCGGGGAGCGATCGTGCAGCTCCAGGATGTAAGCATGATGCGAGGCTGTCGTAGTCCGACTGGGCACGGCTCGAAGAGCCCGCCTCCCGCGCCCATTAGCCGGGACGCGAGGATGTCATCCACCGTAAAGTCGTCGGACTATTCACACTGGTCGACAGCTCTCTGAGTGGACTGTGCAGCTGCGGCCGAACACCAGAATACTCAAAGTCGCCCACAATGCGGATTCTATCGTCTCCCGCCACATGTGTACAGTTCCAGTGGACATTCTTGGATGCGTCTTTGAGCACTTTTGGCTACACTTCAGAATGACGTCTCAACTCCCACTGCTCTTGTGAGCAGCTTGTTGCTGTTCGTCACCTGCATGCCACGTGCCGCGCGGCGGTCGCCCCGCGGCCTGCCTTTCGGCGGATTTTCTTTGCCTCTGTGGTCGTCCCCGCATCACGGAGGCTGACGGCCTGACCTTGTTCTTCTCCCCCCCCCCGGCCCGACCTGCTACCACCCTGCTGTTTGGATCTTCTACAGGCGAGTAGGACGTCGACGGTGGCGGCGACGGCACCGGCAAGTGTGTACTGGCACGGGCGTCGGTGGATGGCGGACCAGGATGGCGCCCAACGTCTTTGCGTACGGGCTGGCCCACATCCTGCAGCGGTCGAGTCGCGGGAGCTTTGTGGTTGACAAGACCAAGTTTTTGGAGCAGCTGTTTGACGTTGCCGGTGAGCATGTGATGCTGCTGTACCCGCCGCGGTTTGGCAAGTCGTTCTTCCTCACGATGCTGCACACGTGGTACAACATGAAGACCAAAGAGGAGGATTGGGACGCATGCTTCAAGTCGTCCACGCTCTCCACTACCCAATTGGTCGAGCGCCGAAGCTACTATGTCCTCAAGCTGTCCTTGGAGGTAGATGTGACGCAAGTGTCAAGCACCGGCATCAAGAAGGCGCTGGACGAGAACATATCCGGGTCCCTGGACGACTTTTGCGCTGAGTACGAGCTGGACGTGGCCGACCTGAAGCACGGCAATGCGCTCGAGTACCTGAAAGGCGTCGGCAGGGCGATTGCACGCAAGTCGGGCAAACTCATGGTGCTCGTGGATGAGTACGATCGGTACTTCAACAAGGTCCTTACGGAAGGGGATGGTGTGCGCCTCGACGCTGTGACCGTGTTTGATCGGCAGACGCTGCTTTCTCCGTTGGGGTCCTTTTTTGAGGCGCTGAAATCCATGCAGACGTTCCCTTTGCGGACCTTCCGGACGGTGACGGCCGGGATTGCTCCCTTAGCTTTGGCCGAGTCGTCGAGCTGGAACATCGGCACGTCAACCTCAACGGTGGAGCAGTGCTGGGACTTGATGGGGTTCAGCGATGAGGACATCCGGAGTGGGCTGCGCCTCGTGCCACACATCACTGATGCCCAGACGGGTCACTTCCTGGAGATCTTCCGTCGGTTCTACAACGGCTACCGCTTCCATGTCAACCGCCCGTCCGTGTACAACCCCACGCAGTGCCTCTTCCTCCTGTCGCGATTGTTTGCCGACGAGCGCCTTTGTGAGAGGCTGTCCCAACACGAGGAGGTCAACGACACGGCGGTTCTGGAGAAGCTGGACGACCCAAACGTCAACGCATCAAGCAGCTTGCTCATTGCGCTCGTCTCGGTCGGCGGCCACGTCGCCACTGCTGTGTGGGAAGCATGCAACGCAGAGGAGGGCGTTACCACGTCCTGCTCGTCTTTGACGGATCGTTTGAGGGTGTCGGAGCTGACGTTGTTTTGCTCGACCGAGTCGTCGCAGGAGCCTGAGGCTCGTGTTCGTAGCACGGCTCTGGCGATCTTGACGCACCAGGGCGTCTTGACGCGGAAGTGCTCATCTTCCACACCCAACATGGTGATCGTCGGCGTGCCAAACAAGATTGTGCGGCTGCGGCACATGCTTCAGCTTTAACAACGCCTGCAGTCGCCAGGGTTCAACATCTTCCGCGAGGTTTTGCAGAACCCGTCTGAGGATGGGCTGCGCACACTGTTCCAACACTTTATCACGCTGCCGCTGTTCGGAAATGCCGTGCTCCTGGACAAATATTTCAACGAGATGGCTCTCCAACTTGTCATCTCCATCAACCTGGGCTGCATGATGCGAGTACTACGCCATGGCGGCATGGACGTTAGTTGTGAAGTTCCTGTGGGGCAGCCGTGGGGCGCCACCAACTACGTCGACATCATGCTGTCACCGACTACCGGCACGACGCACGTCATCTTGGAGTTGAAGTGCGTCCGCGTCAACGCGGTGATGTACCCCGACGCTGATTTGCAAGCACAAGCAGAGACGGCACGTGCGCACCAGCGTTCTCTGGCGGACTTCTTTGGGCTGCTGAGCGAGTCTGGCGTCCGTGCGCTCCAATTGCATCCAGCGCTGTCGCGCGACTATGGTGGTTCCCGGAGTGTCAACCAAGTGCTGTCGAGAGCGGCGGGGCAGTTGCGGTCGTATTTGGCTGGGCTGAAACGGGGGGCCCTGCCCCCAGAGACCTACGTTGGCTACGTCGTTGCGCTTGTCGGAACTCGCATTGTTGTGGAGAGAGTGCACCATTAGCAGCGTGGGTCGGTTGCTGTTTGCTTTGTGGCCGTACTCTGTCAACCATTTTGAGTGCTCGTTTGCTGCTAACTGTCATTGAGTTGTCCAAGCCTCCCCCGTGGCGTCGGGCGCACCTCGACGGTCGGTGGACGCGCCGGGGTCCGTTTCGGCTACGACGGTGAAGGCGACGGCAGCGGACGGTGCGTGCCGTGTGCCGACTTGTGCGGGGTGACGGTGGTGCTTCCACTGTAACTGCCGCCTGACGCGCAGAGCATGGTGCAATGGAACGCCCGTAGACCGCCGGCGGACTGACCTGTGGGTGTCCGCGGCTCGTGCAGTGGAGGTGCGGTCGTTCGCGCGCGGGCCGTTGTGGCCGCCGTGATGCAAGGCGGCCGCCAGCGGGCGGCCGGGTTGCTGACGCGCCGGCGGCGCGGGCGGGCCGGGCAGGCTGGCCCGGGCCATCCGTCGGCGATGCCATGTTTGTTTTGATCGCTCGCCCTCCTTCGCCTCTCAACTGCAAGCTATGGGTTGCGCCACGCTGCCACTCGTGGCGCCTCCCGTCACGGCCCTGCACGCCGCGCCCTCCCGTCACCCCCTGCTGCCCCCCCACAACCGCTACCACTCACCCCCACGCCAGCCCCTAGCGGCTGCTGCGTGACGAGCGGTGGCCGCTGTATGATCCTGCCCGTCCTTCTACAACCGCGCTGCATCGGCAAAGCCCGTCGCCTTTCCCACTATTGTCTGTCCCATTCTATTAGACACCTGGTGTTTTGGAGCCTATCGTTGGCGTACTTGCTCCGAATGGCTGGATGTTGAGACGCTGGCGATGGTGGACTGGCCGGCCGTTAAGCAAAGGGACAAGGATGTTGACGTCATCTTGGACGAGAACGTGGTGGCATCTGCCCGGAAGCTGCTGATGCAGGAGGCGCGCGTTGCGGCAGCTGGCGGCGGCGGAGGAGGCGGCGTTGGCGGCGGTGGTGCCACCGGGGGCGGCGGCGCCCGCCGCCAGCGACGCGGCGGCGGCGGCGGCCGACGGGGTGGAGCTGTCGCGGCTGCCCCCGCCGGGCGGCATCCGCGACGGCGCCTCGGCCGTTGCCGTATCGGTCGCGGGCGGCGCCGACGGGCGGGGCCGCCCACGGGGCGGCGGCGGCGGCGGTGTCGGCGCGACCGCCGCCGACCTCATTGACGCGACGCCCCCGTACGTGACGGTTGTGACGGACCTCGGCGGCGCGCACCCAATGTGGTTCTCCCCCGCTGCCGACCGCCTGTACGTGCCGTCCCCGCGGTTGGCCGCCGCCGGCGAAGCGGCGGGCGTCGCACCCGAGCGGATACGTCGGTTTGGCCTGCCCGTCCGTCCCGCGTTTTGGGCGGCGGGTGGGGGGAGCGTCGACGCGGCGGGCGCGGCCGCGTCGGCCGCCACCGCCGCCGCCACTGGCGCGTCGCCGCCTACCGACAAGGCGGCGGTGCGGGCGGCGGTGGGCCTCCCCACCCACCTCCCCGCCGTGTTGCTCGTCGGCGGCGGCGACGGCGTGGGCAACCTCGGGCCGGTCGCCAAGGCGGTCGCCGCCCGCGTGGCGGCCGACTGGGGCCGCGACGGCGCGCAATTGGCGATTGTGTGTGGGAAGAATGCGGCGTTGGAGCGGCAGCTCGCCGCCCACCCGTGGCCGCTCGGCGCGGTGGCCGTCCGCGGCTTTGTCACCAACATGTCCGAGTACATGGCCGCGTGCGATATGCTGGTGACCAAGGCGGGCCCCGGGACGATTGCCGAGGCGCTCATCCGGGGGCTCCCGCTCGTCATCTCGGGCTTCCTGCCGGGGCAGGAGGAGGGCAACGTCCACCTGGTCGTCGAGGCGGGCGTCGGCGAGTCGGGCACGACCCCCGACGCGGTCGCCGCGATCGTGTCGCGCTTCTTGGGGGACCCCGAGGGGCTCGCCGCCATGGCGGGGCGGGCGCGGGACCTCGGCCGCCCGGACGCGGCGCGGCAGATCGCGGCGGACATTTGGGAGGTGGCCACCGACGCGGCGGCGGCGGCCGAGGGGGGGGTGCCGGCCCGCCTCGCCGCCGTGGCGCGGCGGCGGCGGCTGCTCGAGGGGTGGGACGCGGCGGCCGCCGGCGGGTCGGGCGGCGTCGGCGGCGGCGGCGGCGGCGGCGGCGCGCCGTTTGCGCTGCCCCGCTCGGGGTCGGGGGTGGGCGGCGGCGGTGGGGGGGTGTGGGCGACCGTGCGGTCCCACCTGAGCTACGCGTGGGCGCGGCTCGGGCGGGCGCTCGGGTTGGGCACGTCCGCGCCGTACGCGCGGGTGCAAAACGGGGGAG
>Ga0209093_1000321_pt1 | contig 25343 bp, 35 predicted proteins | sample SidtaG_4_FD_187450 | JGI IMG/M metagenome (GOLD analysis project Ga0209093, IMG submission 187450) | Marine algal microbial communities from Sidmouth, United Kingdom - Sidmouth_Male1 metaG (SPAdes) (version 2) | ecosystem: Host-associated > Algae > Red algae > Unclassified | place: Sidmouth...
GGGCAGGGGCCACTAGAGGCCCGGGCCTGAGACCGTGGCCCGTTGGGTACCGGTCCCCCCATGGTAGCGCCAGGGGGTCGGGATTGTGCACGTCCTGCGTCTTGTTTCTGAGGGTATATGAGAGTAAGCTTTGGGGTCATCGTGCGTGTTTGAATAAATCATCGTTGCGTTTGCGTTGCTTCCGTCGTTTTTGTGCGCCTCGAGCCCAGTGATCCCGGCGTTCGCGTTGTGACTCTGGGGTAGCGATCCGCATCATGTGCTGGGTCTTCTGACGGGGTTATACCCCGTTAGCTTTGAGGGCAGGATCCACTACACCAAGTCAGGAACAGTGTGTAACTCAGTCACAGGAACGGAGTAGAAATCCCTGGCACGTCGCGTCAAAGACCCAAGCACTTGCGCTGACACTTTGTCACCACCGTGTGCGTTCTTAGGCTCACCACCCCCATCCATGGCAGCTGTTTTGCGAACAATGGCGTCAGGAGCTTCTCGGCTGGTAGCCGGCATGTGCTCGTGGAGTTTCTTTCGAGATGTTGGATCTTTTCCGGCAGCCCCAGGTTTCTGTATGCTCTTTATCGATGCGAGCGTTGCACCAGGGACTCCTGCACTTCCTCTGGCCAAGTCATTTTAGGGGAGAGTGCCGGCCAAGACCTTTATGTCGTCTGAATCAAAGCTAGACAATGGATCATCGCGCCGTGAGGCGAGAGCCTCGCACAGCAAAGGAGGATCACCGACCGAAAGACCGACTCCCGCGGTGGCACCACACTATGGTCCTTCGACACTGCCACGTACTCCTGTGCTTGGCCCTTCAACGGGGTTACGCCGTGCACCTCCATCTTCGCGTCGAACATGAGGTAACAAACCAACGGAAGCGCCACCGAGAACATGTGCATCGGCGCCAGCGCCAGTGCGTCCTCGTGCATGCACATCACCACCGCCGTCGGCTGCTGCTGGACGACGCCCATCTTGTTCAAGCACCCGACCACCGTCGCCGCCTCTGCCGTCTTGGCCATGTCCTTCACCACGAGTGCCGCGTTGATCTTGAGTAACCACACCAACAGCAGCACCACCACGAGCGCGTGCGGGAACGGCAGAAAGAGCTCGTCGTTGCGATTGCACTTCACCTGCGCCACCATTGTCGCGTCCGTCTTGTGGAACAAGACCAGGGGCTCATGAATCTTCCGAATTTCGGTCCACTACAATATACTCAACATCGTTTTTTTTGAATCAGATAAGAGTTTTGACGCAGTTTCTTGCGTATGGATAGGATATATATCCGAAACCAATATATGTAGGATATGAATAAGAATAGGTATTCTATTCAGAACATATAAGATTTTGGAACAGCTACGTCAGAGAGTAAGTACTTGCGATGCTGATTGCCAAGAAATCACGAAGAGCGGGTTTTGGTGGAACCTGTGAACGTGAACTATGCCAGACCATGTCACGCTCGCGACAGCGAATGCCAGGCAAGATGTGCAAGCATCGTTGTCCATCTCGCTACTTTGGCTAACCGTTATGACTGAGAAGTGTTCTGAGTCTTACAGGCCGCCCGTCAGCTGCCGCGCGCGACAAAAGACGAGAAATCTCCGAGTTTGCTAATCCCGTTCGCCGTCGACGATGTGCCCTGAGTTGGCTTCCTGCTATCCAGCATGTGTCTATCGTACTATTACGTGTCTCGTGCCATCTTCGAGCGTTCGGAGCCACCTGACCAGTCAAGTTTCCTGAGGTTGTGGGATTGCTCGTTTGACGACTGGTAAGTCGTTGTACTTTCGTTTATTCGCTTCAAAGCCATTATCATGGCGGTGCCACTCAGATAAGAGTACGCATAATTGGGCTTGTTTTTCTGGAATCTGAGTATATCCGAGTATGTCTATCCATTTTGTCGGAGTGCCATTTATTCATGTAAGCCCCTGAACAAAACCAACGGGAGCACCACCGCGACCGCGGGCATAAACAGCTGCACCAACGAGTCCCCGTGCCTCCACTCCATCACGGCCACCTTTTCTGCGTCCATCTTAAGCGACAACGCCAACCGCATCACCACCAGGGGTTGTCAGGATATGGTTTTTGGGCCGTAGTAGGATACGGATACGCGCTGATTCTTTGTATCTGATTACGGATAACTCCCTCAGCTGAGACCCGGATTCGGATATCTGCGTCCAAAACAGGATAAATGTGTAGATTATATCCGTATCCGGATACGATTATTGGATTCGAATATATTCCCGCAAGTCTCACAGACAGCTCAATTACAGCCCAAGAAGAACGCCATGCAGCCGTTATTCGAGCGCTAAACAGACGTCAAGTACGACTTGAAATTCGCAGTTGATTTCAACCGCCCAACGGGCGCCGTCGCGGCGGTTCCCCGCCGTTCGCGTAAACGGACGTCAGGATGACCGTTCGAAATCTCGTGTCACACTCTGACAACAACGCAATCGGGTCGAGTCGCGTGGTTGAACGGTTTTACCCGGGTCGGGCTGGATCACCGCTTGTCGCTGCCAAATGTTTGGACATTTCTCCCCCGATTGTCGGCGCGCAGAAAGAGAGGACGACTGCGCTCAAGCGGACTTCGACATATGCAAGAACCCTCATAACCATATATATCCCTGTATCCTGACTCTCATATCTGGGATACGGATCCGATATAATCTCGCACTTTCTGTCGGTCAGGATGGATGTATCCTCTCCTCCTGCTCTCATAATACATTTTGGATATGCCTTCCCGGCGCGTATCCGAAGTGGATACGGATATAATGCACGGATATAATCCTCGCGGATATATTCATGACAGCCCCTGATCAGCACCACGATCGCGTGCAACACTGGCTGCATGATCATGTCCGGGTACCTCTACTGCACAACCGCCATTCTTGTCGTGTACACCTTGGGCAACCACACCATCGGGAGCAGCAGCACGAGCTCGTGATTCAACGCCACCACCGACAAGTCCCCGTGCCTGACCTGCATCACCGCCACTACTGCCAGGTACATCTTGAGCAACAACACCAACTGGAGCACCAGCACGAGCACCTGAATGAATGGCCGCACCAACAAGTCCGGAAACGTCCATTGCATCACTGCCACGATTGTCACGTCCATCTTGAGCAACAACAACAACCAAGGCACCAGAGCGAGCACCGGCATCAATGGCTGCACCAACACGTCCGGGTACCTCCAATGCATCACCGTGACGTTTGCCCCGTCCAGCTTCAGCAGCCACAACAACTGGAGCACAAGCACGAGCTCGTGCATCAACACCTGCACTGACGAGTCCCCGTGCCTCAACTACATCACCGCCGACCTTATCGAGTCGACCTTGAGCAACAACACCAACCGCAGCACCAGCACGAGCACTTGCAACACAACTTGCAGCACAACGTCCCAGTGCATCCACTCCATCACCGCTACCATCGTCGCGTCCTTCTTGAGCAACCACACCATCTGCAGCACGACCACGAGCGCGTGAATCAATGCGTGCACCTCCAAGTCCACGAGCCACCGCTGCAAGATTTCCACCATTGTCCCGTCCGTCTGGAGCAGCCACACCATCGGCAGCACGAACATGGGCGCGTGAATCAATGTCTGCACCTCCACGTCCGGGAACCTCGACCGTACCACCACCACGATTGTCCCGTCCGTTTTGAGCAACCACACCATCGGCACCACGACCACGAGCGCGTGCATCAACGCGTGCACCACCAAGTCCGCGTACCGCCGCGGCGCCATCGCCACGATATTCCAGTCCGTATTGAGCAACGATACCATCGGCACCACGACCACGAGCGCGTACATCAATGCGTGCACCTCCAAGTCCGCGCTCCCACACTGCACCAGCACCACCATCGCTGTGTCCATCTTGAGAAACCACACCATCGGCAGCATGACCACGAGCGCGTGCATCAATGTCTGCACCACCACGTCCGGGTACCTCGACTGTACCACCGCCACGATTGTCCCGTCCGTCTTGAGCAACCGCACCATCGGCACCACGACCACGAGCGCGTACATCAATGCGTGCACCACAAAGTCCGCGTTCCGCCGCTGCAACACCACCACCATCGTTGTGTCCATCTTGAGCAATCACACCATCGGCACCATGACCATGAGCGCGTACATCAACGCGTGCACCACCAAGTCCGCGTACCCCCGCTGCACCCTCGCCACCATTGTCGCGTCCATTATGAGCAACGGCACCATCGGCACCAAGACCACGAGAGCGTGCTTTAATGCCTGCACCACCACGTCTGGGTACCTCGAGCGCACCACCGCCACGATTGTCCCGTCCATCTTGAGCCGCCACACCATCAGGAGCACGACCATGACGGCATGGATCAATTGCTGCACCTCCAGGTCTGGCTACCTCCACTGCATCACCGCCCCGATTTCCCCGTCCATCTCGAGCTTCCACACCATCGGCAGCACCGACACAAGAACAGGCGTCAACGTGTGCACCGACGAGTCCCCGTGCCTCACCAGCATCACCGCGGCCATTGTCAAGTCCATCTTGAGCAACCACACCAACGGCAGCACCGGCAGGAGCGCAGACACCAGCGCCTGAAAGGACGAGTCCCCGTGTCTTACCTGCATCACCGCCACCATTGTCTCATCCATCTTGAGCAACCACACCACCGGCAGCACCAGCACTAACGCGGGCATCAACGTCTGCTCCACCCAACGGTGCCTCCACTTCCCCGTCTCGCCTGTAACCACCATTTTCGCGACGATCATGATCGTTCACAAAAACGAAAGCGCCTCCAAGAGCATGTGTAGCCGCAGTACCGCCACCAGGCCCCCGTGCGTCGCCGATGTCTCCATGAGGAAATTTTCTCGAACGCCCCTGAGGAGAACCTCCGAGCACGAGACGCGCATCAGTCCGACACCCATGTTCGACGCCGTCAGCTGGGCCTCGTCCGTTGCGATTTTCGATACCACCACTCCCATCCCCGACACTGTCACCATCGTGAGTGCGTCTCATTCCTCCACTGCTGTCGCCCTTTCGACTGCCGTAATGCACACTGTTGTCACCGGAACCGTCTTCGTCATACGTAAAGTCATTACACGCCTCTTCGCTGTCGGCGGCGTCGTCCTCCGAGAGGTCGTAGCCGTTCAACTGCTCCTCGCCGGGCTCCTGCTCAAGAAAAATCTCTCCACCGGGTCGGTGGGCGTCCACTATGCGTCGGACAAGGCCACGAAAGCGCCGAGGGGCATGAGCCTTTTTCCATTGGGGCCCACTGTTACGACGTAGCAGGTGTGCTGCTGCTGGTGGTTTGGCCGAATGCAGCAAAGACAAGTGTGCCAGCAGGTGGTCCGCCGTTTCAGAAACATCTCCTCCGGGAATCGCCACACGGCGCACTGGAAAACGCATCCGCAGGCGCCCGTTGACGCGCATGCGCATTCCGAGTAAGTCCCTGGTGCGTAGGTTGGCTTGACAAATCGTAGCACTCAACGACCGGAACAGGCCGTCCACAATGTCAAAGTCTACTTGCGCGCCGCCCCTGGTCTCGCAGGTGTTGATCAGCACAACTGCGGCGCCATGAACGGAAGCTGCATCACGACCGGTCACGGTCTGCACGACGGGGGAAACGACCAATGGGAGTTGGCGAACGACCAAGCCCGACCATCCCCAACCGCTGTACACTGGCATGATGACCGTGCCCCCACCAAACACAAGGCGGTCACGTAGCACTTTGGCCGCCCTGGTGACGGTCAGGAAGTCATCAGTCACTTCGTCCTTCACGTCCTCTGCATCGAGCGCGGAGAGAACGCGGAGGCCACCGTGCACTCCACCGCTGTCATCCCAGTACAAAAGCCACAGAGGCAGGCCATCCATCATGCGCTTGGACATCTCCTCGCCCTCTACAAGCGACCCGGTATCCGCTGTGGACAGCTGGAGCCGTCTTTGTGCCCGCGCCAGAAATAAACACAGCGTTACAAGAGGTTCCACTGCTCCCGGCAGAGCGTCCAGGCCGTCGCTCGCTCCAGGCGCCATTGGCAAAGACGGCGCACCACGCGGCGTTGGCGGCGCAAAAGTTGTTACAGTTGTGGCCGACTGCGGGTCCCCATCGTGGTTGATCGTGCGGCGGAGGCGCTTCGCAGGAGACCGGAGTGGCCGGCCGCGCGGCGGCCGGCGCGTGCTCGACGCAGCCGGTGCATTGGACGGGGTTGCACGAGGCAAGGCTCTGGCGTTGAGGATCGGAGCAGGAGGCAGGGCGGAAGATGTGGCGGGCGACCGGTCTGCGCGGGAAGCAAGAGGGAGGGAGCGCTGCACCCCCCCAAGGCACTGATCCTTGCATGCGTGAGACGCCAGATCCTGCCCGACAAAGAAGCTTGCGGCCGTAGTGTCGGCAGGACTCGGCAGACCACCGCCGTCGTTCTGCAATATCCTTACAGCTGAAGCCATTAGCGAATCAATGGCATCCAAGACGCCACAGCCCCCACGGCACTGGCTCAGAATCTGCATCTGGTCGAGGCTCGGAGAATAGTCAGGTCCAGCGAGTTCCAAGGCCGAGAGAAGCATCCGCAGCTGCGAGGCTGTAAGCCCGCCCACTCGACCAGTCAAAACTCGCCGCCCATCGTTGATGATGGCGATCACTTCCGATGAAGACTGGGTCCGGTCGCCACCGGGTGCCGGCGCATTCGACCGAGTGGGAGGGACAGCTGGCTGGCGATTGGGTGGCGTGGTCGTCACGCCGCACGCGCCGACCCGACCGCTGCCGCTCAGGCCGGGTGAGGGCTGATGTCCCCCGAAATCGGCTGAGGCACTGTCAGAAGCCGACTCGAGCCGCGGACCGCCACCACTCCCGCGTCGAATCGCGCGTGAGCGCCCGTCGAGTCGATTGGGGCCCGCGTCTCCCCTGCCACGGCCCCTCTAGCGACCGCCGCCGCGGCCTCGACCACGGCCACGACCTGCCACGGGCGGGATTTTCCGACCCGTGCCGAGGGGAGCCAATGGGGCCGGTACCGCAGTGTCCTCAGCCCGTCGCGCCACCGCAACGGCACCTCGTTCGACCATATGCGCCGCATTGACAGCCCGGGCGGCTTCCTCAGCCACCCGAGCAGCTTCAGCAGTCATGGCCTCCGCCCGTTTCCGGGTGCGCGCCACTTGACGACGCTGGTTGCGACTCAATTCGCCCGGGATAGGCCCAAGGGGCTCTGAGGCATCGTGCTCATCCATCGTCAGCTGTCACGAGGACAGACACAAACCGAAATTCTCAAAGAAGACCGCCCACCCGGCGTGGCGGCCACTCGTAAATCCCAGCGGTTGGCCCAAGATACAGGGACACAGTCCGCGGTACCACAACGGCGCGAGCGCCCGCGTGGGCAATCGGAACAAGCTCCGCACGCACCCACCGGCGGTGCGGCGAGCGAACATCAAACAGTCAAGCCGGCCCGCTTCGTGTCCCGGCGACTTGCACAGCCAGCGGTTGGCCCCAGAAAAAGGGACACAGCCCGCGGCACCACCCAGTCCCACTCGCCCTATTTGGCGATTGGTAACGGTCCCACGGGCACCCACCGGCGGGCTGATGAGTGAGAAAGCACCCTGAAGACCGCCCACCCGGCGTCGCGGCCACTCCAAAACACCAGTGGGTGGCCCCAACAAGTGGGGCACAGCCCGCGGCTTCACGAAAACTCGATCGCCTGTAGGGGCGGTGGGTCGCGGTCTGGCCCGCACCCTCCGGCGGGGTGGCGGGCCTCTCTCCTCAAGGATGCGCCCAAAAACAAAAAAAGGGGGGAAAGGAAGGCGCGGGGGGCGCAACAAAAAACGGGGATGGAGAAGTGGGAAAGAACATCAAGCGAGGAGGGGATGGAGAAATGAATCGTGGAGGAGAAGGAGTGATGTTGCAGACACGGTGACGGCACGAGCGCGACAGCGCTGGTCTGCGGTGGCGACTGGGCGTCGCGGTCCCTGGATGCAGTGCGAGCTGCGAATGTGCTCGCCAGGGGGTACTTTGAGTGCGGCGGCGACCCGTGCGGTCGCCCCGTCGCACATCGGATACATGCGGTACCCCGATCTAGGCACGGCGTGGAGGGCACGGCGTTCGATTTGAGATCACCCGTCGGCCGCGGCCGGGTGAACCCGTCCCGCACCGGATACGTGCGGGACCCCGATCTGGGCGCGGCGTGGAGGGCGCGGCGTCCGATCTGAGATCACCCGCCCGCCGCGTCCCGGTGAATTGGAAGCTGTGCAATCTCCAACAGTATTGTAAGTCAATGCACAGACAATTCCAAACGTGAACTCAAGTACTCACAATCGCCGACCACAAAAGTGCACGACCTTAACGCATGCAGCACGTACGGGATCGTCGGCCTCGCCCAACCGGCCCGCTCGACCAGTGCATATGGGCTCCTTTCACCAATGTGTGCTTCTAATCTTCTTGATGAGTACTACACGCAAAGGTGAATACGTACATTAATGGTCAGGACGAACCGCATCTCCCGCCGCAGATCAGCAGTCTGCGTCGCCCTCGCGCTGTATCCGGCTTCTACAGGACGCCTGTACCTGCTCAGGAGATCACGTGCGGTGCAGCTCCGCCCAGCGCCGCCTGCGTCCAACCGGTCCTCTGTGTGCGCTATGTGCGTACGTCCTCACTTAAACAGATCTCAAACGTGTTGTCGTGGCACTCTCTTCCCTGCTGCTCAGAGTACTGCTCGTTGACCAGGGCCCTGTTACGGTTGCACAGAGACAAACTTTCACTGAGACTCCGTTGCGCTTGGGAAAAGACACACGTTGACTGATGTACTATCGCGGTTGCGGAGCTCACACCTGGACTGAGACGCCGGGACACTTTTGCGAGGACAAAAGTTGAACGAGACGCCGTCTTTCGAGTCGAAGTGATGCCGAGTAGCGGGGCTGATGAAGCTCCTAATGCTCCGCCGTCATCCCCAGTTGTCAGTGCTGCCCTATTCACTAGTGTCTGGACTGCATGTGGAGTACGTTGAGCACTTGACTCGATAGCTTTTGGCCCATGGTATGAGAGAGTGGTGCTCTGTGATCTGTCACTATCGTACCAAGAATCGCACCGTGTCTAACCCGTACACATCGTCGTCGTCTCGTGCCTTGCCGTCGACGTGTTGCATATTTTGATGAACCAGGATGACCTGAGTGTTCTTTTCCCGCAATACGCACAGGCCATGTTAAGGGAGATATCCAATGGAACTGTCAGCCCCGGAACGAATGGAATCACCGCCGACTCGCCCGAACACAGTTGTCTCTCATGGATGGCCTCCCCTGGACAACTGGAATGCTCCAATAGAGACTGTACTCGCCCTCTCCGAGCAGTTATGACTAAAGCGGTTGAGAAGTACGCGAACCAGATTGACTACACCACCAGTGGCTGGTCAGGCAATCGACGTGCTGTGAATGTGGCTCTGAAGCAGGGTCTTCGTACTCGCTGCAACAGGCGACGCACCTCTGCTCGGCTGCTCGCGTATCGCACCCTGGGAGTTTACATGGACGATGACGTACATGAGGCGTCCATGGAACGCGTGGTGCTTGCTGCAGACTTTTCGGGTGCCTCTGCCGCCGGCGCGCGAGCGGAGAGTCCAGGCGTTGGTTACCGACTGAGATTGAAGGACGGCCACAAAGAGTTGGTCCGCGCGCTTGACATGAACGGAGCGGCGGCGGCCATCATTGCTGAGCATCTGTTTCTGGACGCCAGCTAGGTGTGGACCTCTGTGCGAGCAGCCGGAGCCGCCTGTCTGAAAAGCTATGTTGACACGGCAGAGTTCCCCAAGTTTCTGTGACCAGAGAGCCACGAGGCTCGCAAGAGCGTTGTGCGGTGCATGCGGGATGAGTTGAAGGTCCTCAAGGCTGGAGATGTTGATCTCTCAGACGAGGAACATGACTAACTCACTCCTGTCGGTCTGTTTGAAGCGAATGCCATATGATCCACCACACTGACACGGACGACTGCTCCATGCAGACGAAGGCGATTACAATCTGTGACTTGTTGTGGCTGACGTTTTCTTGGACTCAGTGGTATCCAGAGTCGTCTGTTTCTCCCACTTTCTTGACCTCTATTTATTGTTTTCCATGCATGTCCCTTTTCTCCTCGTTTCTGTCGTTTTTCCAACGTTTTTTCCGGCATAATCCGTCTTGCTTTTTCTGGCATAATCGTTCTTGCTTTTTCTGACGAATTGTCGTGGAGAAGACATGAAAGTCATGATCATGGCACATCTGATGAACCAAAAGAACAATTTTCGCCAGGATCGTTCCGAGAGCTGTCCTCCCGTTACTCCAGGCGGCAGATCTCCAGAAAAAGCAGGAAGTAGTCTGATGTATAAATATAATATCTCTCGACAGGACTGTTCCGAAGGCTGTCCTGCTGACATGCCAGGCGGAAGATTTGCAGATAAAGTAGAAAGCGATCGGAGGAATGAAAGTAATAAGTGTGGACAGAACCGTTCCGAGAACTACCCTGCTGGCATGCCAGGCGGCTGATCTCCAGAAAAAGTAGGAAGCGATCCGATGAATAAGAATAATACCTGTCCACCAGATGGCTTCGATGACTGTCACGCGCAGTATCTGCAGGACTTTCTCACGGCTATCCGTGTGCTTTGTTTGTCATGTCAAGCACCGACGTAGTTCTGAACTTATCCCGGATATGTGCTAGTAGCGTGACGACACTGCTATCTCTCGTCAACGCTGTTGCCTGGCTCTGAAGACAGTCTGGAACCCGTCCGCGTACTCAATTTAAGGGTACAGGATGCAGAACGGATCTGGTTCGAACTCTAGACCAGTCGGTCCAACGCGCGCACGGATTTGTTCATGGTTTGTTCCAGTGACCATGCCACGAGATACGCCGCGGAACAGTCCTGGAAACAATCTGGAAAACAGGTCCTGTTCTGATCTCAGGACCATCCGCCATCCAAGACAAGTCTGATTGTCGGACGGGACCATGTAAGTTCCAAACACGATCCGCAGAACGACTCGAGCGGATTGGGAAGATAATCTTCGCGACTGTTCGACACATTTTCAGGAACTTTACGCACGATGGTCCGCAGAGTTGGATGCGGTCGAATCGAAATAAGTCCTCCTTATTTATAATGAAAGAAAAGATCTCACTTTATCTCGGGAATTTCATACCGCCACACAGTGAGAGCCGCAGTTGTCGTAGAGAAAGTGCGCACCGGATGTTTTGAGAGTCCGATTGCAAGACAGAATTGGTCTTCTATTCGCTGGGCTGCTTCATCTATTGCACAGATTCGGGCGCCTTGGTGTCAAGCTAGGTTGTGATGCGACAGCTGGCTTGCCGACCGTTGCAATGCGTTTGGTTCTTCTCCTTCCCGCCTCCGCCCCGTTGGCTCCGCGCCCCTGCGTACCTCGGTCTGAGTGTGTATTACTGCATCGGTTTGCCCGCACGTGTTTGGCGTAGCCTCTTTCATTCACAGTACGTGCGTCCTACAAGTCGATGTAGTCTGATAATGCGTATCATGGTACTCTCTCCGACCCCTCGCGGTGACGCTCTTGGCAGCGCTCTTTTCTTTTCTTTGACAGGACACTTCCACTATAGAGACCAACGCAAGAACCGTTACTCCTACAACAGCTGAGATGAGCCCGTTGTTTTTGCTGTGTTACATCCCTATCTGCGCACTCCACATGCGTTGTGATCCATCGACACATTCTTGCACCTGTCACGTTGCATGCAGTAAGATGCCTGCTCTTGACTCTTCCGGTAGTGATGCTACGACCAGCAAGCATGTTGCCGTGCCCAAGGGAAAAAACAGCAAGACCATGATGACGACAAAGCAAGTGAAAGCGTCGCGTGCTGCAGCCGCTCTCAAGTCCAAGGCAACTCGATTGCGCCAAGTAATCATCAATTCCAACGAAGCCGCGCCGCGCAACAGTTGAAAGACCGCGCGTGCGTCGACATCGGCGGCTACGAATAAACAACTGAACCAGGTGTCTGGACGCGATGCTGGTAGCGATGATGGCGACTCAGAGGAGGAGAACGTCTCCAAAGAGTCCCGCAAGACCATCGACAAGGACGTGACCGACGACGCAGACACCACCAACATCGTAGACAACCATCACTCGCCGTCCAACAAGCCCGAGAAGCCTTCGCAGTCGTCGGCGACCGACCCAAACGGCGACGGGACTGGGACAAGTGCACCTTCCCCGTCAGTGGGCGGGTTGCAACCACCGGTGGGGACCGCTGGCTTTAGCGGCGAGACTGGCGGCTATAGCATGGCCGCCAATGCGCCCGCCTCGTCGCTGGGCGCTGTGCCGCCAGTGCCACTTGCACCCGAGATGTCGGCCGATAAGAGAATGATGCCGCCCGCGTCAACTGCGTGACCGACGCAGAACGACGGGGCACACGCACAACAGCGTCCGTATGATGCGGATCAGGATGCTGTTGCGGCGGCTTTAGCGGCCGCATGTGCGGCGGTTGAGGGCACGCCGTTTGGCATTTTGCCGTCGCAAAAAGATGCAGAGGCGGCCGCTAGCGTCCCCCCCGCCTCACCTGCTTTCGGCGACTCAACAATGCAGGACAAGTTTCGTCAGAGCAGCCCAAGCCTGTCGGCGCATCCTTCTCTTGATGGAGGCGTGGGACTGGACGCGCCCGGACACGACGATTCAGGTTTTCCTGGAGATGTCTTTTTGTCCGATTTCTTGGAGGAGGGTGGCGGTTTCGCACATGCGCCACAATCGGGCTCAGCTCGTGGTTGAGGGAAAGCGGCGGAGTCGCGAGCTGCTCCCGACGTGCTTTCGATGGCCCCGCCTGAATTCCCGCCCGTTGAGGACGCGGTGCTACAGCGCAAGTATGCCGCGGATCGCCTCGCGTGGCGCGCTTGTGTTTCTGAGTGGGTTGTTTCCTGGACGGGTGCTGTGCACGATGAAATGGTGGAGCTCTTCACGAGGGCGCGCGATGTCACACCGTCGTACTTCATCCATTTTGCTTCGGGCAAGGTGACGGCAGACGCACCGGCAACATGCACCGGCCTCCAAGACTGGTTCTCGCGCATTCTCAGAACCACCAAGCAGGGTGTTGACGACGCGGTTGCGGAGCCACTGCGCCGTGTACGCCGCACGCACGTGCTTACGGTTATTACGGCGGCCTACACCAAGTACGGCTTCAGTCTCCCGGCCTCTGTGCACGACTGACCGGCAGCGCTTTCTCAAGGTCTTGGGAAGGGAGACGAGGCCAACGTCTTGCGCAGAGTGCAGATGACCTCAGGATCTGAGTCGTCGCCAACCGCGCTCCGTCGTGGAAAACAAAAGGCTTCTGTCGCGGAGCTTGGCAGCGCGGACGCCGCGCGCGTCAAGGCGCTCAAGACAAGCGGCAACTCGGTGGTTAAGTCGGATGTTAACATGGATGGCGCAGTTGGTGTTGCCGATAGCAGCGCTTCGGACGCCAAGGGGCGCCACGACCGCACGATGGTGCGGATGATGACGGCTGTCGGCATCATGCTGAAGTACTACAACCCGGAGACCAAAATACGGCCTTCTGTGCACGACGTGTACCTACGCATGCATCCTCGAGTGTTGAAGGGCCTGAAGAAAGCCTCAATTGGTCTCATGGTTTCGACCTGGAGGTGGGCACGCAGAGGAAACAAGGACCGCGAGGAGCGGACGTAGGACCGGCTGCACGCATTGGCCGTGACAGATCCGGGCGTAAGCTCGGCTGCTGATGCGCTGCCGTAAGTGCGCGACCTGCACGCCGTCATGATGAGCGACCGTTTTTGGCGGTACAAGCACGTCACGCGGACAGCCGGGTCAGTTTCCAATCCGTAGCAGGACTGGCTGGCAGAGGCCAATGCATGGTTGCCGATGCTTGACGCCGATCGTGCTGGCAAACCGCGCCCTCCTACTCCGGCGCATGAGCATGACGCTGAGCTTTTGGCCATCGCTGCCGAGGCGGACGAAGCCGCGGTGTTGGCGACCACCTCCGTGCTGCCAAAAACTACTTCTTGAGTAGAATGTTGGTCTTTTGTACTGCAACGTGTTGTGGTCTTTAAGTGAGCCTATCCAAAAAAAGAGGCGCGAGGTGGAACAAACAGCCATGGAGCATTCCTACCACAAAGTATGGAAAAGAACGCGCCCGTACGAACTCAGCAGCAGGATGCACCACTCGGTACAGCCGTCGACCGCCCGACGCCACCACTGCTGCGCCGGCCAGACCGGTGCGATTAGGGTGACTGTGGCGTGGGAGCGGATCGTCCGGCTGACCGCGGCGCCAAGGAGGTGCAAGGGCCGGTTCGCCCACACGTCGTCACGCCCATCAGCCGCCACGCTCCAGGCAACCCGAGCCCGGCCCCGCCTTGGCCACCGGCACATACGACACGAGCGGCTCGACCGTTGCGGTCGGCTCGGCGACCACTGCCACGGGCGCCGCACCAATCGCCGGCGCCGCCGCCACGGGCGTCAGGGCGGCCATGCCCAACTCGGCCGCCTTGGACGCGAGCGTCCGCGCGCGGCTGAACGCCGCCTCGTAATCCGACAGGCCCGCCGGCACCGCCGCCGCCGGTGCCGCAGCGTCGGCCGCGCTTTGGAAAGTGCCGGCGGCGGCGCCCGCGCCGCGCGCGGCAGCATCCGACGCACTGGCCGCCACGCACTGCGTCATTTCCGCGTCCGCGGCGGCCGCGGCGGCCGCGCGCGCCTCGAAAACCGCCGCCGCGCCGGCCACGGCGCCCGCGCCGCGGGCGGCCGCGTCGCCCTCCGCCGCCGCCTGTTGGGCCGCCACGTCCTTGGCCGCCGCCGCCTTTTCGGCTGCCTTGTCCTTAGTCGCCGCCGCCTTTTCGGCGGCGACGTCCTTGGCCGCCACCGCACCGTCGACAGCCTAATCTTTGTCGGCTGCGCCCGTACCCGCGGCAGCGCCGACACCCTGAACAGTCGCGTCCTTGGCCGCCACCGCTTTTTCGGCCGCCATGTCGTTGGCGGCGGTGGCGCCCGCCACGGCCTGGTTCTTTGCCGCCGCGGCCGTGCCCGCGGCAGCGCCCACACCCTGGATGGTCGCATCCTTGGCCGCCACCGCCTTTTCAGGCGCCCCATCCTTGGCCGCAACGGCGACAGTCACGGCCTCGTCCGTGACCGCCGCCGCCGTGCCGGCCGCCGCGCCAAGCCCCTCGACCGCCTTTTACGTGGCCACACTCGCAGCGTCGACCGCCGACGCGACCGCGCGGTACGCAGCGGCCACCGCGTGCTCCTTGGCCATCGCCACCGTCCGAACGGCCACCCCCGGCCCGCGAATGACCACGTCCGTCGCCGCCGCCGCCACGTCCGTCGCGGCCGAGCCCGCATTCGCCGCCGCCACCTGCGCGGTGCCGGCGGCATCGCCCGCGCCCCGGGCCGCCGAAGTGAGCGCCCCGTCCGCCGCTTCCGCCGCGTCTGCCCGCAACACCCCCGCCGTGCCAGCAGCGGCGCCCCCGCCACGCGCGGTCGCGTCCGTCGCGCGCACCGCCCCATCGGCCGCCGCGCCGACCGCCTCCTCCGTCGGCTGTCCTCGCACGGGGCGCACTGGGCGCCGGCGCCAATGCCGTCGGCAGTCCCGCCCAGAAATATGGGGGGACGCACAGGGCACCGTCGCCGGCGCCGTCGGTAGTCCACGCACAGGACGCACAGGGCGCCGTCGCCGGCGCTGTCGATGTCACGGCCAAAGTCCTTGGGGCACGAGAAAGGCACCGTCGCCGGCGCCGTCGGCTGTCCTCGCACGGGACGCACAGGCCGCCGGCGCCAACGCCGTCGGCAGTCCCACCCAAACGTATGGGGGGACGCACCGGACACCGTCGCCGGCGCCGTCGGCAGTCCAAGCACGGGACGCACAGGGCGCCTTCGTGTTGCGGGAATCGGTGGTTGAGGCAAGGGCGGAGGCATGAAGCTCCGACGGGGAACCCGCTCCAAGTGTGCCAGGAAAGCACGAGGTTCTGTCGTTCGCTGGACGCGGCGAAACGAGCCAGTGCTGTGGCGCCGCAGCCCCTCTGGAAAAGTGCAGCCAATCGGCTGCGCGACACCAGACGCCTTGACGGACCGCGGCGTGCACTGTCATGGCATGTCAAGTCTGCTTGAGGTTCATAAACGCATTTTTGTATCCAAATTGAACTATCAATTCTTGAAACGAGGAGTTGCATGTTGCATTGTGGTTGGCGGTGCGACGAGGCAACGACGACTGGCGCTCCGGCACATGGACACACTCTGGACCGCCGCTCCCCAACGCCTGTCACACACGACTCCGTCACTCTCCCTCCCCATCCCAAGCCTCCCACATTGTGTGCTGTGCGTGTGCTTCCCCACCTTTGTGCGCTCTTGTGGCGTCCCTGTTCACGTGTGCAACATCTAACGCCTCCTTCTGACCCTTCTCTCATTCCTACATCACGATGTGCGTCGTTCCGGCCGGTGATCAGCCGCCTAAGGCCAACTCCACGGGAGCTACGCACAAGGCCGCGAGCAAGACCAAACGCAGGCGCAGCAGCTCGCACCAGCGCGGAAGTTGCCCGCGAAAGCACCGCAGACAAGCGGCCTGGGCGGCAAGGACCTTGGCGGCCGCCGCCAATTTGGCAGCGCCCGCGGCCGCGGCCGCGGCGCCTGCGGTCGCGGCGGCGACCGCCGCCACCGCGGACACGCCTGCGCTTTTAGCCCCGGCCGCCCCCGCCGTGGACGCACCTGCGGTCTCGGCCGCGTCCGCCGCCGCCGTGGACGCGCCTGCGGTTGCGGCGAAGTCCTCAGCCGCCTTACGTTCCTCTGAAGCCACGGTGGCGGCGGCCTCTACCCTGAACGCGCTTGCGGCTTTAGCGGCAGCTGCCGTCGCCGTGGACAACCCTGAGGCCGCGGCGCGGGCCCGTGCCGCCGTAGATGCGCCTGCGGCCGCCACTGCCGAGGAACCGCCTGTGGCCGCGGCGGCGGCCGATGTTGCTGTGGCTGAGCCTGCAGCTGCGGCGACCGCCGCCGCTGCCAAGGAAGCGCCTGTGGGCGTTATGGCAGCGGGTGTCGCAGTGCCTGTCGTGGTCGGGGCGCATGCGGACTCGACGGCCGAGTCCCAAGACTTCGGCTCGGAATCCGAGAAACGTCTGTGCGAGGATCTTGTGGGCCTGGCCTGCGAGGATGTCGGCAGCACGCCTGCCGCCGTCATCCTTGGTGCCGTACTCGGCGCCCTGCGACGGCCTGACGGGCCCGGCGTCGTGTCCATATCGGGAGTCCTGGGTGACCGCGCGCTCCGCTTCAAGAAGGAGGGGATGGTCCGAGTCCCAGCCAGTGCTGCGACCCCGATCTTCAACACTCAATCCGTAGAGGAAATGACGCGTGCGATGCTGGATGAGAAGCCCGTGGACAACGGACGACGGCAGGTGGTCATGATTCCCCGGCTGGCGTCGACGGCCGTCGTTAGGTCCAGCCTCGCTCGACTTTGCGACCTGCTTTTCCTTGTCTATGGACGCCGGTACGAGGCGTCGGAGCCAGAGTTCTTACTAACCTTTCCGGGGGCCACGCCGCAGATGCCTCATGGAGACGCCGCCGACAAGGACCAGCTGGGAAGCCCCCCGCGAATGACTGGTGCGGTCACGGCCGTGGAGGACGGCTCACTGCTCGACACTTGGCCAGGAACGTTTTGTGATCTTCACAAGCCTGATGAGCAGCGGTGTGTGGTGTGGACGTCGTCGGCGGAGCGAATGCTCGTGCCGGTTGGGGGGTTCCTCACTTTTCGTTGTGACACGGCGCACAGAGGGGTCGATAACACGGATGGGCGCGCAATTCTCCGTCGGGTTGACGCCTACCTCACCCTTTGCGACTCGACCATGGCCGGCGAACCCTGGCGTGATGAGAACTGTCCGGAAGTCGAAGTGCCTTGAAGCAACGGTAGAGATCTATGAAGCTGCTTGTTGTCGCCGTCGTGACGGCGGCTGCCAATTCATCGTCCGTCTCACCATCGGACGCCGCCGCCACTTCTGAGGTGGCGGCGTCCGAGCTGGTGGCGACAGTCGCTGCCACGTGCCGCACAGATGCCCCCCCCGCACGCCGCAGAACACTACTTCCGCAGGCGGCGGCGGCGGTCCCGCCCCCCCTCCCTCAGCTGCGCGCCCGACAAGAAGCGCCGCGTCAGCCCAAGCGAGTCGTTGCTCGCGCGCGACGCGGCAACACCCCATTCGACGCCGCCATCCTCGTCGGCCCTAGGCTCTCTTCGGCCGTGGCCGCCGCAACCGTGGTGCGGTCGCCGCCGCCGCCGCCGCCGCCGCCGCCGCTGCTGCCGCCGCGTGCCACACGGCCGTGGTCGGCATGACAGCGCAGGTGGCGCTTCAGCCGCGCGCGACGAGATGGCGGTGCCCCGCCCGGCACACAGCTCGCCTTTCCGAGCCCGCCCGCAGTCGCCCACGCTCCACGAGCGGCGCGTGCGTCCCAGGCGGCATCCCCGCGCCTCGGTGGTTGTGATAGCGGCGGCTTTGGAGACCCGCCGCGCTGCCTCCGAGCTGTGTTGGCCCAGGCGACCGCCACTGACAGCCGGCTGCGCGCGTGACAGTGGCCGTCGTGGCCACGGACGCGCGACGCCGGCCCGCCGCCACTGACCTCGGCACCACCGCCGGAATGTGCGCGCGCGAATCGCCGCCTTAACCTTCACTCCTGCCCCTTTTCTGCGCCTGTAACGCGCAACCGCCTACCCTCTCACAGCACCGACAACGGGCGCCAGACGAAGAGCCGCCGCCGGAGGCAGCCGAGCCTGGAGGACGCAGCGGCAGCGGCCGACGCTCGCTGCAGCGACGCAAGAGCAGTCAGCCAGGGGCGTTGCGTCAACACGACCCCGCCGCTCGGCTTGCAGCCCACCGATGCGGCTGCGGTGGTCGGCGCGTGGGAGGAACACGTGTGGCTGCGGCTGGCGGCGGTCTTGCCGTTGCCGCAGCTGCCGCCGGCGCTCGGGCGGCTGCGCTTGCGCCTCGCCGACGGGAAAGGGGACGTGCTTGTGCACTATTTGTTTGCACAAGATGCCGCGCCCACGCCGCGGCGAGCATGGAGGCTGCAATTGCCGTGGCGGGTGAGGGTCGCGCCCGCTTTCGTGGTGACGGGAGGGAGCCGCCAGCGTGGCCGGGGTACGTGGAGGCGCGCGGCGACGCCCCCGAGTCGCCGCCGTGAGTGCAAGGATGCCCTGGACTGGAGGATTGGCTGCAAGGCCGCGCTGATAGGCGCGGCGGGAGTTGTAGGTGCCACGCGCGCGTGCGCGCGTGTGAGGGAGGGGGTGCGCAGGCGTGCCTCTGGTGGGGAGGAGAGGAGGACGCCTGAGGATACAAAAACATGAGGGAGAGAAAGGGGGACACTCATGAGGTAGGAAACAGAGAGCGACGCTTTTCTCTCAGTGCTCGTCATGAGTTTCGGCCACTTTGAGCCGCTGGGGGCGGGGGGGAGGGCTCGCGCTCGCGGACGCGCTCGTCGCCGTCGAGCTTCTGTGCCCTTCGGTTGAGCTGCTGGCGGCGGTCGCGGGGGGTGGGCAATGGGGGGCGCGTGGTACCTCCGCGTCCCACGCGTCTGCCACCGACGCGCCGCTCGCTCGTGCCTTAGGCCGCGACGCGGCAGGGGGCGCCGCGGACGGGGGGTGCCTCGTCACCCTCCCACCTCGGGCCGACGGTTGTGCCGTCGGTGGCCGCCCCTGCTGCTGTCATTGACGTCTTGACCGCCGGCATTGCGCCGTGGGGCGTGGGCGGTGACGGTGGGGGCGTTGGGGACACCCCCCCCGCGTCGGGCGCGGCAGCGGTGCGCCACGCGGCGGCGCTCGTGTGATACCACCTGCGCGGGTGGGCGGGCGACGGGCCGACCGACGCGGCCGCGAGTGAACCCGCAGTGCTGGCCGCCACCGACATGGCGGCGGTCCTCAGAGTGCTTGTGCTAGTGTCTAGTCTAGCAACAGCATCATTTGATGCGATTCGCATCAATTGATGCCCTTTTTCAACTCTCGTTTTCGCGTGCTTCCCGTGCTCCGATGCGGTTTTCGACGCCAAAAACGGTCTCAGAGCAGTCTCTTTAGTCTTGGGGCAGGTCGGGTGCATCCCAGCATGACGAAAATGTGAGCATTGCCGCGTTTTTTCTGCGCGCCCGTAGGTGATTCCCGCCACTCAATGAACACCGTGACGCCTGTGCTGGTGCCCGCCACGTCGCGCGCCCCCGCCCTTTTTTTGACCCTACCCCCACCCAGGTGTTTCTTGTGACCCGGACAGTACCTCCGGGCTTTTGCCGCTTGCCCGTGCGCGGTCAGCGGTGGAGCTCGGCGTAGCTCTTTGGTGGGCATCGCGGCCCGTGGCACCACACCCTGCTCCCCATCCCCTGTTTTTCGCTGTGCATTCTGCAGCTTTGGCCCCCCGAGCTCTCCCACGGCTGCCTCACTCTGCGCAGCAGACAGCCGCGGCTCGCGACTGCCGTCCCCGCCACCGGTTGCTCCCCCCCCCCCCCCCCCCCCCCCCCCCCGCCCCCCCCCCGCCCGCGCCCGTGAGCGTGTCCTCGTCGCCGGCCTGCCACAATGACAAGACGCAAACAAGCAATGGCCTCGACTGCTCCTCGTTCCGCCCCTACCTCCGTCAAGAAGAGAGCTGCAAACGCGCGCGCGCCGCGTGCTCCCTCGCAGCCGACTGCTGCGGCCTCTTCGCCGCCACCCGCTACACCTCCTCGACACCGCCGCTGCCGCCATTGAGGCGGCCACGTCTGTTGCCTCCCCCACCCTCTCGGCCATGCCCTCGGATGACTTTGACGTTGGGCCGGCCGGGGCGACGGCGCCCGCTGGCGCTGCCGCCGCCACCGCCAAGCCACCAAGGCGCCACCGGCGGCTTTTTCGACCCCGTCACTGCCGCCATGAGCAACGGCATGCGGCTCGACGACTCGTCGTACAAGTCGGGGGGGGAGGGCGCGGCGTCTGCGTGGGGGCGCCGCCACCGCCGCCGCCGCCGCCTCCGCCGCCGCGGCAGGCGCTGTCTGCCTTGCGCCTGCCGGCGGGGGCGGGCGGCATGGCCGCCGCGCTCACGCGCCCTGGCCGCCGGCGCGCGCATCGTCATCGAATGGGACGAAGAGGAGGGGGTGGCCGCCATAGCCGCCGCCACCAGCTCGGAGGATGATAACGATTTTGGCGGCGGCGGCAGTGGGGGACGACGCAATTGCGTCGCGGGGCGGGGGGGAGGGCCGACGTTTGACCCATGCAGCAGAGGTCATTTGAGTGTTCCTTCACACGTTTCTTTGGACGAGGGTCACCCGGGAAGCGTCCGCTTCACGTCTATCCGGAGAGGCAGTTGCTCCGCCTCAATGATTCCTATGAGAATAGCAACAGTGTGCGTTCGTAGGTGCGACTAGGCCCGATTTCCCGCTCAGATGCCCCAGAATCGCCGATTCTGGTACCGCATCATTTCATGCGAAGTCGGGCATCATTTGATGCGATTTTGTGGTAGACTAGACACTAGAGGGCGCGGAGGAGGCGAGCTGCCACCGGGAAACAAGTCTGGCGCCGCGGCTTGACGAGGGTGGCGGCGGTTCGGCGGCGGACGGGCGGGGCGGCGGCCCCGCCGCCGGCCGCCGCGTCTACGACAGCTCCATTATTCACCGGCGCGTTCCTCGACGACGATGCGCTCCTCGAGTCGGTCCTCGACGACGCGGTCGTGCGGCCGCTGGCCGCCGCCAAGGCTGTCAGCGCGGCGGGCGACGCGGAGGCGCGCCTGCGCCGCCGCGACGCATCGTTGGTCGCCGACCTCGCCACGTCCGGCACCGCCGCCGCGCGTGTGCACTTGGCGGCAGGAGATGAGGCGGCCGCGGTCACGGCCGCGTCCGCCTCGGGCCTAGTCGCCGAGGTGGCCGCGCTGCCTGCTGGCCCGCTGCCGGTGGGGCGGCGTCTGGGGGAGGTTGGGAGAGGGGTCGGCTCCGTCAACGACCGCCACGAAAACACATGCCTCCGTCCCGTGGTCCACAAGCTCGCCGGCAGCACCGCCGGGGCGAGCAGGCGGCAGACGGCGTCGCCGCCCGCGTCACCAACTGCCATGAGCGACGGGGAGGGCGGCAGCGCGGACGCCGACGACTGCGCCGCCGACGGCAAGCGCGGCGGTGGCAGTGACAGCGACAACAGCGACGACGGCGCCGACAGTGATGGCGGCGAAGACGAAGCCACGCGCGCCGCCGCCCGTCGGGTGGTCACGACCGCCTTGGCGCTCGCCGCCGCGGCGGAAGCCGTCGGCCATCCCCGCCGCCTCGCCGGCGCCGGGGCGGCCGCATGGCCGCTGCCACGGTGGCGGTCGAATGCGCTTGCCGCAGCGGCGGCGACAGTGCTTGTCAGCCGCCTCGGCGCCGCAGCCGACGGGCTGTCCACCGCCGCATCCGACAGGGAGGCGGGGAGGGAAGGGGAGGGGGGGAGCGCCACATCGTCGCGCGCGCGTGCGGGTTTGACGGCGGCAGACTGAGCGGGTGCGATTCGAGCGGCGGACGGTGTCGCGCTCGCGACGCGGTCGGCGGTGGTTGGGCGGTGCGGGGAGGGGGGGGACGCCCGCGCGCTTTTCGCCCGCCTCGACGCGGAAGTCGGGCGCGTGTTTCACGCGCTGCCGTTGATGCGGGCGGGCGCGTGAGCGGGAGGCCGACCGCAGAGACGTGGGGCACTTGTTTGGGACTTTGTTGCCGGAGGCGCCGCCGCCACCGCTGGCGCACCTGCCCCCGCCCCCGTCGCCGCCGCGTCTGCCGCCGCATGCGACGACCACGACGCGCTCCGCGGGCGCCTAGGTTTTCCTTTTGTCGCGGGCGCGGCGGGGCCCGCGGAAGCCGCCGCCCGCGCCGCCGCCGTGCTGCCGAACCAGTGCTATGATCCGGCGATTGCCGCGGGGGCGCTCGTGGCCCACGCGCCGGGGCTGCTGCACATCGACGAGGGGGGGGGGGACGGGAGCGCCAACGAGGGCAACGACGATGAGCAGGATTTGGACGATGATGATGTGGACGTGTGACGGCAAAAAGAAGAAAAGCAAAAGACGAGGGGGGCGGAGCGGCGCACCCCCTATGTTCACACCAGGCCCGACCATGGGTATTTAGTGATTGAGTATATCCATGAGTATCCAGATGTCGGCACCCATAATCGAAAGCCATTAGCAGGTGGGCGATTCCACCCAAGCTCGGAAAGTTCTACGAGAGAATACTCATGCGACAGCCAGAAAAAAGTATCTGAAGTGTCAGCAGAATCTTACAGGTCTGCAAATGAAAGCGCCGCGGAGCTGCGACCATCCTAGCTGTCTGTTCGAGAAAATGGCTCGAAGCTGGGGCTCTGAAGCGGCGGCAGGAGAGAACAACCCTGTGAGACGCTCATTTCGGCCAATCAGAGCTCGGATCGCTCTTGCGGCTCCCTCCGCGGGCTCTTTCGACCATATGTTTGAGCAGGCACGCCTCAGACGTAGGCGAGAAAGATTGCTCGAGGTCCACGCAGCACTATACCCGTCATGCTCAGCATTAGGGCACTAAATATCTGCTGATGCTGCGATACGGCACGTCGCGTCAGCTCGGACAGTCGGAGCGCCGAATGCCGTGCACAAAGAAACGGGTGCCGCACAATAGCACAGCACCGCTCGTTTGTCGAGCTGAGGAGGGCTCCATTTTCGGCCTCAAGCTTTCCGGCTCGCTCGAGCCTCTGGCAATACGTTTTCTTTTTGCTCTTACACTATTCCCTTCAACACAAAAGCGCCCAGTGGGCAGCGGTCTGAAAAGCGACTGACCTCACGTCCCGACATTGGCATACCCCGTCCCCCCCTCCCGTCGACACACCATCCCGGACATTGATAGAGGCTGCCTCCCCCCTGGACGCGCTGCGAGACTTTTCCTTGCACGCTGCGGCTCACGCTTGACGCACACCCCCACCCTCTGCACTTGTTCGGCGCAACAGCCAGCCCTGCACAGGGTCTTGCTGCCGCGACATGGTCAGGGAAACAGTGATTGGGCCACGTCACGAAGGCTCCGCGGTACCCGGTTGTCTCTCGAGACTGTCAGCCCGAACCTCCCCCTCTGTCGCCGAGCGCCTGCGATAATGTCAACCATAAGAGAGATCGCCCTGGTCAGATCTCAACCGGAAGTGGTCACCTTTTTCTCCAAGTAGCCCCGCATCAAGAACGTATGTGATTAGTGAGTATCAAGTACCCACATCTTCGGATATTTCATATACTAATCCTCGTGTCGCGACTACGAAAGTGCGAAAATACTCTGTCCCAAGATGTTCGGAGGGAAAATGTGCAGGACAGAAATCGATACCCATGGTAGGGCCTGGCACACACCAACCACCCACCCGCCGAGGGCGGTGGGATCAGACAGGCAAACGGCGCACGCACCCGGCCGCGCTGGCGCAGGCCCCCTGCGGGCGGTCGACGCCGTGAATGAAGCTGGAATCTGTTCGAGTCGCCCCACGCCGATGCACTCGACGCGGATGACCCGCCGCCGCAACCCCCCCAGCCGGCTGCCACCCCTCCCACCGCCCATCCTACGCCGGGTCGACCGCCGCGCACGCGCGCGTGCGCAACAGCGCCGTCATCCGCACCCGCAACTCCCCTGTCCCCGCCGTGGCGCACACGTCAACGGCCGGCAGGGTGGCGGCAAGCGGCGGCGGCGCCGCGCCCGCCCGGGACACGGCGAGCGCAGCGAGCAGCGCCGCCGCCTTGACCTACGGCCCCGCCTGCAGCGTGCACCGCCCCGACCGCCCCGCCACCGCCGCGTACGGCCCGAGCGCCCCACCGGCGACCTAGACGATCGCGGACGCCGTCGCCGACGCGACCGCCGCATGGCGGCCGTCGCCAGCGCCGCCGCCGATACCGCCGCCGTGGACAGCGGCGGGGGGGGGTGGTGGCCGCGCGGCCAACCACAGCGGCGCCGTCTGCGCGGTGCGAATGGCCGCCGCCGACGCGGCTGCGGCGGCGGTGCCGGCCGCGCCGGCGGCCGCGGACGTGACGCCGAAACTGCCCGCCGCGACCGTTGCCAGCACGTCGAAGAGCGACGCGTGGACGGCGGCATCGGCGCCGCCGCCCGCTGCCAGCAGGTCGCGGACCATGCCGCGGAGGCGGACGGTCAAGTCGGCGCCCACCGCCGCGTCGGGCGGAGCCGCAGCCACCCGTGCGGCCGCGGCGGCGGCTGCCGCCGCCGTTGACGGCGGCGCGGCCGCCGACGGCGGCGCGCCGCGCGCCGCCGGCACAAGCTGCAGCGCGCACGCGGCGGAGGCAAGCGCCGTGTGGGGAAAACCCCCCTGACAGGGGAGACACGACCCCCCGGCATGAGCCGGGGACGGGTCGTGAACAGTCACGCAACACCCCCCTGCGGGGGTAGCGTGGGACAACCCCCTTGGGGGGGTGTCCAGGGAGCCCCAGGGCCACACATGAAACGACCCCTCTAGAGGGGCGTGAGGCGTGGAACACCCGATCGGGCCCCCCTGGGGGGGTCTGGC
>Ga0209093_1000326_pt1 | contig 25222 bp, 35 predicted proteins | sample SidtaG_4_FD_187450 | JGI IMG/M metagenome (GOLD analysis project Ga0209093, IMG submission 187450) | Marine algal microbial communities from Sidmouth, United Kingdom - Sidmouth_Male1 metaG (SPAdes) (version 2) | ecosystem: Host-associated > Algae > Red algae > Unclassified | place: Sidmouth...
GGGGGGGGGGGGGGTGGCAACGGAGCGGCGGGCGCGGCTGCGGGCGCCATTGGTGCCGCGGTTGTCGCCGGCGCTGGAGTACCTGAGCATCCGCACGAGGCGCCCCTGGTTGGTCTTGCTGGAGTGGCGCCGATGGGTGACATTTTGCAGCACTTGGTTGCGTCGGCGGAGGCGCGGGACTCAGTGGCGCACGAGACGCTCCGCTCAGACCTCACCAAGCACTTGTTTGCGGAACATGGCACCGTGCTCCGACCGTACCTCGGGTGATGGCTCCTTTTCTTCTTTCTTTCTGTGTGCGGGGGGGGGTGTTGCACGCTGGCCGGCTTCTGTGTGCATCTTGTTTTTGTTGGTTTGACGAGGGATGGGCCTCCACGCGTGTTCTTCAATTGGCAAATGAATGATTTTCTCCACAAAAACACTGTTTCCGATCCAGTGTATAGATGTGATACAGCAAATCGAGATTGGCGGGAATCGGATAAGAACTGGTTTTAACTATCCATTTTGTTTTCTTGCATGATATCGAAAACCCCTCGGCAAGAGGCGCTCGGCCGCCGACGGCGCGGTCACCCCAACACCTGGCGACGACGACTTGGTTGCGCGGGGCGACCGCAACGGCGGCGACGAATAAGGGTTTTAAGCGACACCGGGGACGACGGCGTCGGCGGAAAACTGACAGTGGGGGGGGGAGGGCGCGGTGCCGACAGCGACCCCCAACACCGTCGGGCGACCAGAATCCCGCACGCCCCCCCCTGCCATTCCTGTCGAGCGGTGCACGTGCCTCAAAGTGGGCGACCGGCAGGCGCCGTTAGCGCCGCATGCAGCGGCACCCGAGGAGGCGGCGGTGTTGCCAATTGCCGCCACAACCGCGGCCATGGCGCTCCGGTCAGCTCCGGCGGCGTCGGCCGGTCGGCTTCGGCGCCGTCGACCGGTTTGGTGGCGGCCGCTCGGGCGGGTGTTGAGTCGTGCGGGGACGGCCGGGCGGCGTCTGGCGCCGGAAACGGCGGCAGGGCGGGACCGGCGAAGGGCGGCGAGGGGCCGCCGCTGGCACGCCCGACGGTAGGAGCGCCGCACAAGACGCACACGTTCAGGAAGGCGGCGTTGGGGAGCATGAGTGCGGTGGCAACGACCGCCGTGGTCATGACCGCTTGCCGGGGGGGCAGCGTGGCGGCGCATAGAGCCGTGGGGGCGGACGAGGCGTCCGCCGACGTCACCACGTCGGCGCTCGAGGCCGCCGCCGTGCGCGGCGGCCGCAGCGCGCGTGCGGTGACCCCCTCCCACACTGAGAGCGAGGGCACCGGCAATGGCGGCGCGGCGCCGGCGGCGACGGCCGGCAAGGGCGGCGCAGCAGCATGTCCAGTTTGCAAAAAACAGCCGGGAGGACTGAAGTCACCCATCGACACAGAGGAAGGGGGGGGGGAGGCCGCCCCGCACGCCTGTGTGGGGACACCGGCGGTGGAACAGCACGGGACGGGGCGCCCGCGGCCTTGCGGGGGCTGAGCGGGCAGCGGCGCGCCGTCCGACGAGGCGCTGCCAAAGGAGGCCGCCGAGGAAAAAGAGAAAAAGCCGCCGATGCCGGCAAAAGACGAAAAGAGAGACGAACGAGCACGGGGGCATGGAGGTGGAAGCGGTGGCAGAGAAACGGGGCGGGCGGGCGTCCGGTCAGGAAAGTAGTGTGTGCATGGCTAGTGTGCCCTTTCACTTGTTGTCGGTTTCTGGGCGTCGACCGCGCCATGCCAAGTACACTGACATTTGCGGCCGCTCCATTGATATACCTTGCATGTGTGGCAGCATGCGCCAGAGGCCGCTGCGGCCTAGTGATAAAATTCCACGCTCGCAATCCTGAGATCGCGGGTTCGAAACAGCAGTGCAAAAGCCGGTTGTCTTGGAAATGGTGCTTGCCTTTCGGGGCTTGGGCGAGACCGCCCGCTCCGAAGACCGCGGACGCTCAGGTTCAGAATTAATGATGACATTGTTTTTCGACGCAATGGATACCCCCATCGCCTGTATGGCACTGTGTCTGGTTATTTCCAGTTCTGGGTTCTCCAGCTGTTGTCCGGCTACTGCGCTGCCTCTCAACTCGAATCGAAGCGCCGTAGTTCTTCGTGGTTCATACCTGAAAGCATTTCAGGTGGAGTTGGGACGCACTTAAAGAAGACGAAATCTTCCGCTGTGGGCAGAATTCAATTGACAAGAATGGTTTTTGTCACAGTCACGAAAATACGAAATTTACAGAACTGTCTGGGCGGCAGGGCTTGACTCAAGACTCGAAGGTAGATTTTTTCTACGAAATGCGGCCTGTGCTAAATTATTCACAGCCATGGCCGACTCGGCATCATCTCTGGCAGTTGGTTGACTATTCCAAGGCGCGCGCGCCCCTCCTGTCACCACCGCTGCATAGTCGTCGTCGATGGCAGCCGCCGCCACCAGCGGCGACCACCGGCAGCCCGGCGGCCCATCGCCCAACGTATGCACCTGCGCGTCCGCCCGCGGCTCGTGTGCGGCGCGTTCGGCATCTGGCCTTCCCGACGGGAGCGACCGACGTCTCCGATGTGTGCTGATCGCTTTTAGTTTCGGGGGGGGGGGGGGGGGGGGGGCGGCCGCCGCGGACGGCCAGCGAATACATCGTCCTCACGCGCATTTCCCCGCCCCCGTAGCGAGAGTGGCGGCCTAGGGCGCCACCCGGCCGGTCGCGTCCCGCGGCGTCGTCGCCGCGTGGGTGCTACCGGCAGCGGCGCCGCGGCAAGCTTTCCTTTTCCCCGCCAGGTTGCTGTCACCGCCCATGCCAGCTAATCGGCGGGCGGCACCACCGGCCCCCAGCACGTCCGAAGCGCGGGGGCCTCCCACCGTCACCACCGGTACGCGTGCCGCGAAGACGCAGCTGCTTTCCACGCTGGTGGTTGTAGCCGGCGCTGGCGGTTGTCGCCGGCGCCGGCGCGTGATTTCTACGCGTCGAGCCGGGCGGCCACGTCGAGCTCGGAGCGTTCGGTCCGGCCGATGCGGCGGCGGCCACTGTGGGCGCGAATCCCGCCAGCTTGTTCCTGCATGCAGCCACGCCCAGGGAAGCGTTTGTCACTGGGGGAACCAGCTAGGAGTTCCTTGCCCGCATGCAGTGATGCTGCACTATGCTCCGCGGTACGCTCCTCTGGAGCTGTGAACGTCTCTGGATGCAGGGGGTGCGAACGGAACAAGCACATGGGTCGCAACTATGGCGACAGCGCCAGCCGCTGCCGCGTGCCAGTCTTGGACGTGGCCGCCGACGGCGGACGCGCGCGCGCGGCGATTGGGGGGTAGGGGATGTAGTAGGATAGGGGTGGGACGGGATGCGTGCGTGACTCGCTTGGAGGAGGAAGAGAGACAAGCGTCGCTTGCTAGCCAGAAAATGCCAGCTACTCAATCGATGACCTGCCCCGCCCACTTTTCGAGCGACAAAGTGACGGCGCAGCCCACGAGCGCGCTTTTTGGCATGCCGCGACTTTTGTGTGCGCAACGATGGGGGCCGTGGATGCGCGCTGCTGGCATGGTCGTCGCGTATTCCGCTGCCACCGCCACTGCAGTCGATGAACACGGCGGTAGCTTCCTTCTTCTGTTTATATTCGCCAATAACGCGTTGCGCACGACGAAAAGTAGCACGGATTGTGCTGTTTCCAATCACATGTACCACCCATTTCCGGCGGCTCAATCTGTCTTATCGTCCGTGTGCCATGCTCTTCAGACCCTGGGGGCTCGTAAGCGAAATGCTCGCCACTCTGGGAACGGCGGTGCGACAGCGAGTTGCAAAAATGCTGTCACTTTGAGCACACAGATTTGGTCTGACGGATGGCTCGCACATCGAAGGCTGCAGCAGACAAGCACAGGGAAAAGAAAAAGCAGAGAAGTAGTAAACTAACTGCATACAGTAGCAAACAAGAACACCCGGCGACTATCAACGAGAAGAAGCTGCTCAGCAAGAGGCACCTCTCGCCCCATTGGTCATCGTCGTTGCCCTCCAATGCATCCTCGAGGATTTTCATAGTGTCCCTGGCGGCATCGCTGCTCTCGCCATCCCCCTCGGTCTGGCTTGGCATCTGGATCAGGGCTGCGTCTGCCGTCGTGACCCATGATGGCGCGGACGTGGCCCGCGCCCACATCGGGGGCCAGTCGTGCTCCGCCACCAAAGCTGACCGGCGCTCGATTGGCGCGCCGGGGATTGCTGCCACCGTCGGTTCCAGCGCTTGGGTCTCGGGTGGCTGCCCCACAACGCCATCGAGGTCACTGGTCGTGGCCAATGCCTTTTTAAGTGAGGCGGCCGCGGAGCGCTCCTTGGCAGCGTAACCGCACCGACCGACTGGTGCCCGCGCCGCGGGTGGCTTGGCCACACGTCCCGACTTGGCGCCTTTTCCAAGGCGGGCGCTCGTCCGCCTCGTCGGTGGCAGTGGCCCTGCCGGCAAGCGAGCCACAGATGTGGGTGCCGATAGCTCTTGTTGCGCCTCCGTGACGTCCATGTTCGTGGTCAGAAGTAGCTGTGCCGTGGGCGGCACGCTCGGCAGCGGAGATGCCGCCCGTGTCACTTTCGCCGAGGCAGAACCCACCGGAGTGTGGCCACCAGACGCTTGCACGCCGGCCGGGGCGTCCTCACCCACACCGGCAGGTACCGGTAGCGTACCAGCCCCTGCCGCGCCACCTGTCGCCACCTCAGCCGCTCCCTCCATCAGCGGCGGCACCGTGGGTGCGGCGTTGGCCGCCTCTGGCAGCTTCAGACCGGCGCTGGCCAGGATCTTGGCTGCCTGCGCCTCCCAATACAGCTTGCCGGCCGGCGATGCCATCATGAAGGCCTGGCTCATCGACATCATCTGGTTGCGCTCGGCGGCCGCATCGCCCAGGCGCTGGATCGATGTCGCCATGTTAGCCAGCGTCCTCCCATCCGAAAACTCCTGCGACCTCGCCGCTTTTGCGGCCTTGTTGCCAATTGGTCGCGCCTCCCATGCCGACTTGTCCTCGTTGCTGTCGAAGTCCCCGTCCTTCGAGCCCGATGCGCTGCTATCACCTTCCGCGTCGTCGGCAGCAGCAGAGCCGACGGCACCATCGGTCGAAGCACCACCATCGGCGGCGCCTGCGGCGGCGGCAGCTGTGATGGCACCACCGGCGGCCGCAGCCGCCTTGTTGGCCTCCCTCGTCGCCTTAACCTTAGCGGCAGCCGCCTGCTGCTTTTTTTGTTCAGCGTGGAATGCGGTCGCGGAGGCGTTAAACTTGGGCCTCTTGTACAGCATCTTGAATGCTTCGGTGTAGATGACCTTTGGCGTCTTGTTGCGGCGCTTGGTCTGCTTGCCGCTGATTTCGTCTTCGGCTTGGTCGCCCCGCACCCTGGCGTACACGTTGGCTCCGGCGCACGCGGATAGAGCCGCGTCGATCAGTGGATCCTCTTTCATGTTGCCCGTAAGCTTGCAGTCATCTTTCCCTTTTACCAGGAGGTAGTAATGGGTCAGCTCCATAACGCCCGCTAGAACCTTGGCCCACATCTTACGCATCGCCGTAGGGCCGCGCTTCAACCGCGCAGAGTGGCCTTTCTTCGACGCTTGCTTTAGCAGCCAATTGTCGAATATGGCCACCAAAAACTCGTCGCGAGACTTGTCCGTCCCATTGATGCTGTCGTAGGAGCACGCCAACCACACCGTGACGAGCATCAAGATCTCTGGCATGGGCCACGCGCCGTTCGTTCCCATATTGACATAGGGGCGCGTCGCATGCGACGGGGATCAGGGCCTTCGGGGTCCTCCGCAGCTACGCACGTCGCCCCCAGAGGGAGACAGGGTGGCGGCTTGCGGCGCGCGACGGCCGTCAATAGATCTCGGAGTGGCACGGAGACGAGACCGCGTGCGATTGACACGCGGGCGTGCATCGCCGCCCGTTTTCAAAGGGCTAGATTCTCGGCCAAGCACGAAAAGAAGGGCACAGGGGAGTAATTGGCCACGGACGTGCTCGTTCAGACCACCCGTTGCGCATAGGGGCACTAGAGAGGTTTTCGGGTCGGCACCGCAGCCCAAGTGTCAGACTTTGAGCTCTAGAGGCATGACAGGATATGGACAGTCCTCCCTCAGAAACTGGGTTGGAGCCTGGGTCAGGCACGTCCAACAAAAGCCGCCTGTAAAGAAACGTACCTGCGCTCGGCGCCCGGGAAGACCAAGGCCGCCGGCGTGTGCACCTCAACGTGGCTGCGTTACTGGTCAGCCGATTCAACGGTAGTTGCTGACCACACACTGTCCGACGACAATGCTTCTTGCTACACCCACGCCGCGGCTCATACGAGATGAGGCGGCAGCTGCCGTCAGCCATAAATGGCGGTTCCGGTTGCCGACAGCCACACGAGGCGGCGGTCTCCGTCCTCAGCCACACGGGCGGCGGTTGCCGTCTTCAGACACACGAGGCGGCTGTCGCCGTCGGCAGCCGTACCAGGCGGCGGTCTCCGTCGGCAGCCGCACGGGGCGGCGGTCAGCACCACCGTCGGCATAACCCACTGGGAGGAGGTGTCAAGGGCCGCCCTCGCCCCTTCCCGACGGACGTCGCAGTCGGCCGGACGGCCTGTACATGCGGGAATGGGTGGGAGTTGTATTGCTGATCCCCCAATTCTGTCCTCATCGACCTGGAACGATACGGTTCCTGCTTGAGATGGAGGCCCCTGATTGGCCGAGAGGTCTGCGACGTGAGCCTTTCCGGCCCGACCTTTACACAATGTGTCCATACAGCCTGCAACCGCACAATCGATCCTCTCCGTTCTCTGGAGTTTTCTGCGATTCTCAAACGTTCTCCGGGATATTCTCAATATCTCACGATTCCCGGCTTCCTCTCCACAACAGAACGAATAAAATCTCAAGAAAAAAGGAGATCTTGATTCTGCATGGAACTGGATGCATTGCTGCCAATGGGACACCTCAGAAATGTGCTTTGCTGCACTTCTGGACCAATCGTAAACCGGCTCTAAGAACTGTACCGTTCCCAGAAGACGTTCCAAGTGATGAGGACAGAATTGGCGGATCAGCAATACCAAGGAGGGGATGTGCCAGGAGGGTGGAGATGCAAGTGAAAGAGAGCCGGCGGTGACAAGGGACGGAGAAGGTCGCAAGCGACAGCTTTGAGGGGGGTGGGAGATGAACCCGGGTCACCATCAACGTCGGACCTGAGGTGAAACGGGCGTGCCCGCGTCGACACAAAACAGCCTGGCCAATGATTTGCCATCTGAAAGCAAGGCCCCCTCTGTTGTTGGTCGCCAATTTCGAAACGAGTAGACAGGGAGCTGCGCGAAACGTTGGTGTCTGCGTCAAAAGTCGAGACTGTCTGCTGCCGAGACTTGCGCGAATCTGCCGGCACCTGCCAGGCCTGCCTCTTCCGTCGAAGACAGGCGGTCCCACTTTTTCTGGGCGCGCGCTGGCAGAGCGCTGGGTCACCTATCCGCGGATTGACCTGCCGTGCGGGCTTTGCAGATCTTAGAAGGCCACAACGTGCACATGCCCGGACACTGTTGTCACAGAAGAAAGGTGAGGAAGAAGCATTCAGAAGCAACGTGTCACCTTCATAGCGCACTGTCGCATACCGCGATGCCAGGCCGCGGCACTCGCCGGTACGGTTGCCAGCGGGGCACCGATCGTCGGGGATGACATGGCGTGTCCCGGATTGGACAGGTGGCCTTTTCCTTGCTGACTGATATCTTGATTGATTGTGGGTCGTTTGCATTTGTATGTCAATTGCTTGAATTATCTGCATAACAGTAGGGGGATCCACTGGTATGGATCCCCAGATATCCCCATGGGGAGGCTACTGTGTGGGATTCGGGGCCCTTTGTGCCCGCTTGCTCGGGTAGCTTAAGGGGACAGCGGGGCGCCCGTGGCCCGGCTTCCCCACAAAAAAAGAACTGCGTTCTCACCTCCTTCCTCCCTCTTTGCGCCTTCGGGTGTTTTCCTAGGTGCCCGTGCCACCGGGTGAGAGTAGAGCAAGGGTGTGCGGGTGGGTTCCCACAGCTGGGCAGGTGTCCCTATCTGTTTCTGTGGGCTGGGATGACACGGCGATTTATGCGACAAATTGGTGGAGCAGCAGGGGATTTTCTGGCTGACATCCGGTTCCGGTACGCGTGTCACGGGCGATCTCTCGCGTGTAACGGGTGAGCTCTCTTGTGCGTGGCCTTGCCCGGACCGGATTACCATCTCCCGACTCGTGTCGGGATTCCAACCTGGTACCTCGTTGCCACCCCTTCTTTCTTCGTCGTACGTGTCTCCCGGTTCGCCTGGTTGTTGAGCGCCAGAGACCACCATGCCGGCCCCGACGTCCTCTCCGGGGGGGGCGTCACCCCGTCGTTCGTCGACGGACACGCCCCCGGCTCCGGCCGGGGCAGGGATACCTGGTTCCTCGGGTTTGGTTCCGCCCCCGCCGGCGCCGGCTGACGTGGCTGGCCCTGCTGGTTCCTCCCGGGTGACAACGACCGTCAAGACCGAGAGGCCGAGACCCGCGGTGGCGGGCACCGGCACGTCCAAGGGCAAGCAGGAGTGGACCCCGACTCCAGCTAGCCGGGGTCGACGTGATGCGAGCGGTGTCCCCCCGGACGTCGCTTGCTCCCCAGCCGTGCTGTCCTTCCTGGAATCCCTACGCGAGGAGCTCCTGGCGGACATGGCTGGGGCGGTCGAGACGCTGACCGCGGGGCGAACACCCGGCAGGCTGGCATCCCCAAGCGCTTGTATGGGGCGGTCAGGGAACCGGGTGGTGACGGGTGGAGGCGGAGGTGACGACGGGGGACCGGACGGAAGCACCAGTGGGGACCAGGGGCTATGGAATAATGATTCGGATAAAGCACCGTTCTGTAAGCAGTGGCATCCTGCTCGCAGCAGCATCTTATGTTCATCAGTCTTCCCACGAAGAGCCTGAGCATGACGTGAGCTTTCCAGCAGTGTCTTCTGTTTTGCTCTCACATTGGATGGCGAGAAGATGCCCACGGATATATCCGGATATATCTGGATATATCCCAGATTCTGCTGAAAAACCCGGATTCTGAAAGGCCCTGGTGGGGACTCTCTACGGAACCGTCGGTCGCGCAGGAGCCGGCGCAGCCATCGGCGTCGTCGCCCCCGGTCTTCCTCGAGTGACTCATCCTCTCGGAGCGCCGGGCAGACGGTCCGGCGGACGCTGGTGGATTTCCAGATCCCTGTCCACAAGGTCGGGGACAACTTGCTCAACACGGTGACAGACTGGCATTCCTATCACCTGGACACCCAGAACCAGACGTTCACTAGCCGGATTCGTCTACGGATTACACAAGACCGGAAGAAACTACGGGTTTCCATGGACCGGGTTCGCTTTGACGGGACAAAGCCGGCCGAGCTCTTCTCCTTCTTGCGCCGGTTTGTCCGGGCCTGCAACGACAGCAACGTCTGAGAGGGCGAGGCGCTCTACCTGGTCGGCTCCTTCCTGACCGAGGCAGCCGCCCCCCGGTTCAACAAGATCCTCCCTGACACGGTCGGGCACATCCCGGGCCGGAATGTTGCATCCTGCCCGGAGGCGGTGCACTGGCTCCTGGTCAATTACACGGACTCCATCACCCTGAGCGAAGCCGTTTCGGACGTGAACCGTGCCTCCCTGGGCGCCCATGAAGTAGCCGATGCCTTCGCGGCCCGTTTGCCGGACCTGGGGGAGGCCTGCGGGAACGTGTACGGCGAGGACCGGCTCAAGATGGCGTTCATCCAGGGGCTGCCCAAGCACTTGCAGGCGGACGCCCAGCAGTACAACCTTCAGTTCACGGAGCACACCCTGCAGCAGCTCGCGTCGTTCACCCAGGGCAAGCATGAACATGTCAAGGCGCTCCAGCGACTCCAGCCGACCCCCCCCAAGATGTACCTGGCACGACCGTCTAGTCGGGGGAAACCCAAGGCGCCGGTTCTGGCCGTGGGCGAGTCGTTGTCCCAGGCCGGTGGTCGCCTGGAGGGTTGGCGCGGGTTTGTCACGCCCTCTACGCCCCGTGTCACCCGGAGGGGGGAGCGCCCGAACCGGGTACGGGCGTGCTGGCTGTGTAACAAGGAGGACCACATCGCGGCAGCCTTCTTGGAGGTGCGAAAGGAGCACCAGGACACGCTAGCCCTCCAGGGGATCCAGTTCGCCAAGGCAGTCCGCTGGGATGACCGGCAGGCCAAGGGCGCCTCCTCTGGACGGCGGGACCCGAAGACGGTGCACAACCTTCGGGTTGCGATCCTGCAGAGCATCCAGGAGAACCTGTACAAGGAGAGTCCTGAGGACTGGGACTTCCATCCCGAGGAAGAGACCACGACTACGGGTAGCTCGGGATCGGGAAACGAGGTGGGGGAGGTGCGCCCGTAAGCGCCCTCCCGTCTGTTCAAGGCCCCGGTAACCCTGTATCGGCCTCAGTTGCATTCCTGGGCCGGTGCGGTCGTCGGATACGCGCCAAGGTAGCCGCCTGGACACTGTGTGCCTGTCTGGGTGCCCTGCTTGTCTTGCGAAAGGACAATTTCATGGTCAAGACCACCTTGAGTTTCGGGGGTCAGGACCCGGTTCCTGTGGCCGCGGTGGTGGACACAGGGGCCGGACCAAGCGTCGTCAGCGAGGACCTGCTCCCTCCGGACTGGCGCGCCGATGCTTGGCGTGCGCCTACCCGCACCGGGATTGGGGATGCCTCGGGGCAGGCTCTCCGGGCTCTCGCTCGACTTCCCCTCACCCTGCATGTACATCAGGGGATGTCAGGATAAATATCCGATATCCTGGCCTACTGTAATTGCACACAAAACGGCTACATTCGACATCAGTTTGGCCCAGCAGCTCGGGATATCGACATAGTGACGTCCAGAGCTTTCCGTATGTGGTCCTTTTTCTTCAATGGACAATCATGGAGGAATATTCTGCGCCATATTCTGGATTATATCCGTATTCTGGCCCGAATACGGCCAAAAAACCGTATTCTGACAACCCCTGATGTACATGACAAACCTATGCATTTCCCGTTTATTGTTGTGAAACGCCTCTCGGTCCCGCTCATCATCGGGTGTGAATTCTAGCGCCAGTACACCAGGGCCATCCTGCCCCAGGACGGCAAGATCGAGTGGATGACGGGCGCCGTCTCAGACATCCTGGGCTACCATCTTGGCGCCAGGGGGCGACAGTACAAGGCACCGGCCAAGCCCCGGGCTCTCCCGAACGAGCTGACGCTGGCGGGCGCCACGGTCCTTCCCCCTGGTGCCCAAACCGAGGTCCAAGTTGTAACCCGGTCGACGGGCAGTTGCCTCATCGAGGGCCGAGCGGAGTTCCTGGACAAGCATGGGCTGCACTTGGCTCACGGGCACCACAAAAAGGTGCTCCGGCACAAGCCCTTCTCTGTACTCCTGGTCAACCTTAGTCGCAAGACCAAGATGTTTGCCAAGGGCACCCGAGTGGGGGTAGCGGAGCCGTACACTGGCGAGGCGCGACCCCTCTCCCAAGGGGCCCTTCTGGCCGTTCAACAGGAGCTGGCGGCCCGACAGGAGCTGGACACACAGGCGGCCATGGCCACGGCGGAGGGACCGCCGGAGCCCCCGGTTGTGCCGCCCCCCAAGGAACCGGAGTCGCCAGAGGTGAACTGGGCCGGCGTGCCCACGGAGCTCCATGGCAAGGTGCACGGTCTTCTGGATCAGTTCAACGGCATGAGGTCGGGGAATCTGGGTGAGCTCAAGGCCACCACCCATCACATCAAGCTCACGCCAGACGCCAAGCCAGTGTACTCGGCACCGTACCGGGCTGGTCCGCACCGTCGCCTGGAAATCGAGAAGCAGGTCAAGAAAATGCTCGACCTGGGTGTCATAGAACCCTCGGACGCCGAGTGGTCCTTCCCGGTGGTCGTCGTGCCCAAACCAGGTGGCCACTTCCGGTTGTGCGTGGACTACCGGCGGCTGAACGAGCGCACGGTCAAGGAGGTCTACCCGATCCCGAGGATGGAAGACTGCCTGGGCTTCCTTGGCGATGCCACGGTGTTCTCTACCCTGGGCTGTAACTCCGGGTACTGGCAGATCCCTGTGGCCGCAGAGTACAGAGACAAGACCACGTGCACGTCGCACACGGGCTTGTTCCGGTTTCTCCGGCTCCCGTTTGGTCTGGTGAACGCGCCAGCCGCCTTCCAGCGGGCCCTCGACATCATCTTGTCCGCCTTACGGTGGCAAACGTGCTTGGTCTACCAGGACGCCGTGATTGTCTTCTCCCGGACCGTGGCTGATCCTATCCGGCACCTCCGGGAAGTCCTCCTCCTGCTGGAAAAGGCCGGCGTCTCCCTCAAGCCCTCCAAGCGCCACCTGTCTCAGCAGAAGGTGGAGTACCTGGGACAAGTCGTCCGTCCAGGGCAGCTGCTGGTGAACCAAAAGAACATCAAGAGCCTGGCGCAAGCGCTTCCCCTACGTAACCAGACGGAGCTCAAGAGCTTCCTGGGCATGTGTAATGTGTACCGGCGTTTTATCAAGGATTATGCCCACATCGCCAAGCCCTTGACCAAGCTCACCAGCAAGAAACTCCCACACGTACTCCCCCCGCTGGATGCCGCCCAGACGGCGGCCTTCGAGTATTTCAAGTAGCGCTTGACGTCGACCCCGACTTTGGTGCTCCGCCGACGTGGGGGCCTCGTCATCCTGGATACCGATGCCTGCGCCGTCCAAGTCGGCTGAACCCTCTTGCAGCAACAACCGGACAAGAGCATCCTCCCGGTCGGTTACTACAGCCGGGGCCTCATCCCAGCCGAGCAGAAGTTCTCCACGACCGACCGAGAATGCTTGGCCGTGGTCTGGGCCTGTTTTCTTCTCCGCCCCTTCCTCGGGGGACAAGAGTTCCTGATCCGGACGGACCATTCCAGTTTACGCTGGCTGCTGAACATGGACAGCGCCCAAGGACGGGTCGCTCGCTGACGCCTCCGGTTGTCGGAGTTCCGGTACAAGGTATGCACCACACCGGAAAGGGAGCACCGCTGTGCCGACGCCATGTCGCGGCTCCCGACGCTGGCGCCGGATCGGTCCGTCATCCCGGCAGAGATTCCCTGTCTCGCTCTGGCTGACTCCTCCCGTGGCTGGGTGGCACCGAACTACGGGGAGCCAGACAAGGATCAACCGGTCGCGCTCGCGCGTATGCTGGCCGCGCAGAAGAAGGACCAGCGGAGCCAAGAGTTACGGGATAGGATGGACCAGAACACGCACGCCCGCTTCTCGGAGACCAAGAAGGGCCTCCTTGTCCGTGTCGCCCTCCTCGACGGGGCAGTCCAAGTATACGTCCCGTTCACCCTGCGCCAGGACCTCCTGCGGTTGGAACACGACGTGGTGCGCGCTGGTCATCCTGGGGTTAACAGGATGTACGCCGCCATTCGGCGCCACTACTACTGGGAGTCCATGGCCGCGGACGTGTACGACTGGGTGGCCCGTTGTGCGTCTTGCACCCGGAACAGGATTGCACCAAGGCGACGCACGGCGATGCTCAGGTTGTTCCCGGCGACGGACCCCTTCGCGAGCCTGTCTATCGACCTCCTCGGACCCCTGACAGAGACCAAGACCGGGAACGTCTTTCTCCTGATCATCGTGGACCGGTTCTCGAAGCTGGTCCGCGCCGTCCCCCTGGCTGAAATCACAGCGACGGACGTCTCGTCGGCGTTCTGTCGGGATTGGATTTCCGTGTATGGGCCCCCGGACACAGTCCTGACTGACAACGGACCCCAGTTCGCCTCCCTGTTCTTCCCGGGTGTGTGTAACCTGATGGGCATCCGGAACCTGTACACGTCCACGTACCACCCGCAGACCAATGGCCAGGTCGCGCGCTTCAACAAGACGCTCGTGGACATGTTAATGCACTACATCGAGGATCACCAGGACAGCTGGGACGAGCTCGTCTCCGTGTTAGCGCTGGCATACAACTCGAGGCCCCACCGAACGACGGGCGTGGCCCCCATGGACTTGGTCACCCCCCGGCGCCTGAGCAACTTCTCCTTGGAACGGATGCCAGACGGTCTGACGCCGGACCCAAGCTAGTTGGTGGCTGAGGCCACGGACGCCTTCCTGGAGTCGCTCAAGGCCTTGCTTTCCCAAGTACGGGACTCGATTGCCAAGACACAAGCCCGGTACAAGAGGGACTATGACAAGAAAGTCCGCCCTCGCCGGGTAGCGGTTGACTAATGGTGACTGGGTGTACCTGCGGAACCACACCCGAAAGCACAAGCTCGACCCTAAGGTGACAGGGCCGTACGAGGTGTTGGAGACCGACGGGAGAACTTACCTGATCGACCAAGACGGACTCCCTTACAGGGTAAGCGGCGACCACGTGGTGCCGGAGGGACCGGTGGACCCCGCGAACCGACCCAAGCAACCGCAAGTGGCAGTACCCGACGCGCTCCAACCGGGTGGGTCCGACTTTGTGTTCGAGCGGTTCGTCGAGCACACATGGGACGAGGAGGGAGTCCTGTGGTTGCTGGTACGGTGGTTCGGGTACGGGCCGGAGGATGACACCTGGCAACACTCGGGTCGCCTGCCAGTCGCAACGTTGTACTGGTACTGTCGCCGTCAGGGGCTGCTCCCCCAGGACCCCGACAAGGTAGCGCCTGTTTGGGGGAACACAGAGCAGCTGTATGACAAGTGGCTTCAAAACCCAACAGGACGTCTGCACTGACACCGCTCAAGGTGATCTAGACAAGCGGTTAATGTGTTCGTTTTGGATGCCTAAGAACCTGGGTTCGAAACCCGCCGAGGTCGCGACCGGGGAGGCGTCATCAGTGTTAAGCCGCATCGCCAAGGACGACAGCCGCCGTCGACGGGCAACAACAGGGACCAAGGCAGGAGGACCACCGCTGGTCGTCCTCGTGATGACCTTTTGCACCGTGCTTCCTCGGGGTCCTGGTCACGGCGGTGCCCTTAGATGTCGGCCAGGATGGCTGGAACACCCCTTTCCAGGTTTCACCTTGGTCGAGAAGCGGCGTCTTGCTCCCGACGGGAAGTCGCCACCTGCCATAGACGACGTGTCACCCGCCCGACAAGGCGCCCGGCCGACGGCACAAGTACCAAGGCCATGTCGAGAAGCCGGGTGGAGAGCCCGGACTTGACCGGTGTTGTGGCGGAGCGTCAGTGGCCCGGCGGGGGCACAGGCGTGGACAGCACCACCCGGTAGCGACGCGTCGGGAAAGGCCACCGCCAGGAGCCCCGCGCCGCAGGGACAGGAGGACCGCGACGCCGGCAAGGTAACGACCGGGATCACACCACCGGCCGTGTGTGGCCAGTTGCCGGAACCTCGGCCCGCTCCCCGCTGTTGCCGCCGCCGCCAGACGCATCCTCCTCCGGAAGGGACGACCGCATCGTGACCTTGGACCGAGTGGTCTTGCTCTTGGCTCGGGTTGCCTTGGTCTTGGACAGGTGCACCCTGGCCTTGCACCTGGTACGCCTTGACCTTGGACGGGTACGCCTTCGCCGAGTGCCCGCTGCCGCCACCGCAACCGGACCTCCTCCGGGGGATACGGTGGGGGCACGGGATGCTAGGGCCTGTTGGGGTGCTCGCGACCCTCGGGGGACAAGGTGGTCACCAGTGGAACAAGACAAGGTGGGGACGGCAATGCGCGCACACGCATTCGCCGGCACGCGCCTCTCACTCCCTGCTCCTACCTCTGGGTGCCGCACGGACGGACCGGTCGGCACCGAGATGCAAGCGCATGCGCGGTTCCCGATGGGCCCGGGGGGGGGCGGGGGGGGTACAATCCCCACGCCCTACACCCAGGCTCCCGCCCGCGCGCGCATCGCCAGTGGCGTGCCGCACCGCCGATCTGGTGACTGTCTGGTCCGGCCCGGGACGGTCGAGGCTGAGAAGGGAGCTATGTCGCATATCGCGATGCCAGGCCGCGGCAATGGCCGGTACGGTTGCCAGCGGGGCACCGATCGTCGGGGATGATATGGCGTGTCCCGGATTGGACAGGTGGCCTTTTCCTTGCTGACTGATATCTTGATTGATTGTGGGTCGTTTGCATTTGTATGTCAATTGCTTGAATTATCTGCATTACAGTAGGGGGATCCACTTGTACGGATCCCCAGATATCCCCATGGGGAGGCTACTGTGTGGGATTCGGGGCCCTATGTGCCCGTTTGCTCGGGTAGCTTAAGGGGACAACGGGGCGCCCGTGGCCCGGCTTCCCCACAAAAAAAGAACTGCGTTCTCACCTCCTTCCTCCCTCTTTGCGCCTTCGGGTGTTTTCCTGGGTGACCGTGTCACCGGGCGAGAGTAGACCAAGGGTGTGCTGGTGGGTTCCCTCAGGTGGGCAGGTGTCCCTATCTGTTTCTGTGGGCTGGGGTGACACGGCGTTTTATGCGACGCACTCTCCTGTGAGGTTTGATCGAGATTTAACGATTTCAACACGCCTCCCGACAGTCGCGCCCTCGTGCCCTGCTGGAAGTTGGTCCGACGCGACGGTGGGACAGCCGACGGCGTTGGTGGCACACTCAACTCCGCCCCAACAGCACCGCCCCAATATGCGTATGTGGCCCCCTATCTTTTTAACTCCAGGTTGTGTAACCAAACCATATTGGGCTCTCCAATCAGAGGGGCACACGTGGTTGGCCCAATTGGGGGAGCTGCTCGTTGGGGCAGCTGTTGTTGGATGTGCTCTAAATGGCCCAACAACAGGGTGAATGCGCCCTTGCCAGTGGGGGCGACATCCAGTGTCGGTCGCGCGAGTGCCACTGCTGACGCGTGCAGGGGAATGTTGTGCAAAATGCACGTTTTGACCTGCGACGCAGCCAGGCGGAGGGAAGTAGGGACTTCACGGGTGGCCAAGAGGAAGTGAAACCGTGTTCGGGAAGACACCTTGGCCTTGGACTCGATCTGAAGTACCTGACGTCGCCGACACGGAAATCGTACCTCCAGGACTGGCTATAGTCTGTCTCACTGTATTAGACGCATGAGAAACAGTTCTTCGGGGAACATGCAATAACTGGGGCGCATGGACGGCTTTTGCGATGCGGGCTTCTCTAGCTGGATAGAGATACTCTCTGGATTTTTTTGCGTCAAAGAGGACGCACTTTGGCTGATGGGAAGCGCACGAAACGGGTGCCCTCTCTCGGGGATCATGGAAGAAGCGGCGGGCACTAACTTAAAAGAGTAGCCCTCTGCGCGTGGATCACGGGCTGTTCCAGCTCACAAACGAATTTCAGACCACTGAGAATCGGTGGATGTGACAGGCCATGTCATCGATGATCGATACGACAGAGAGTCCACACGCCAACATGCTGGACCTACTACGCCACTCTCCGAGAGCGCGCCTTCAGAAAGCCCGCAACTCTTCATCCAATCCACTGTCACAGTTTGAGGATGGTCGGAGCCCGCACACCAACGACGCGCCCCAAACTCGAGGCGTCTATTTGTATGAGAACGACTTTAGGTCATGCTAGCCACAGGTCACATCGCGGCACGGGGCTGACCCATGCTGGACACAGGTCACATCGTGGCACGTGGATCACCCACGGGCGCCCGCTTCAACGTGGGTGCACCCTGCACCTCCTGGCGCTGGCACATGCGCTGCTTCCAGGCAGCGTCCGCTCCTGGAGACCAGGCGCCGGCTGCCGTAGCTGCTTTTTGCGACCTCCGGTACGTCGGGACTGCGACGAAGCGCGCATTTAAACCATGAACGCACCGCTGCTGTGGTTCTGCGGTTCCGTGGGAGGCATCCAACCGCACAGCGCCGCCCGTGCAGGTCAGCGACTGCCGTCGTCCCCCACTTTCTGAGCCCCCCTTCATGATTCCTGAGAGCCTCCCAATCCTGTCTCTCCTTCCCGCTTCCTGTACTTCGACGTCATCAACGTGGACGATGCGGCGCGGTCGTTCCAGGCGGATGTCGGACCGGCGACGTGAGTACAGTCGGCTGTCGTGGCTGCTCACCCAGGAGCAGCTCCTAACCGCGAGGTGGACGACGCGCGGTCAGGAAAGTCAAGCCGGTCAAGCAAGACCAGCCAAGAAACTAAGCAAGACGACCGAGGGTCACAAGGCCCTAAGAATCTTCAAGACACCCGCATGCCCCACGGCCAAGAGAACATAGTACCCCCGCTCCCAAACACACCACCGCCATGCACACAAGGACGTCAAACCACAAAGACACTTCAAGACACGCCCCCACAGGAAGTCCAAGATTCATCTACACACCCCCTGCCAAACACACCCACTTTCTTCCACGTAAACCTGCACACCACGTCCAGGACGGCCCCACACCCCAAAAAAGACAACCGAACTGAGATTCTACGGTCGTCCATCTCGCACATGTTTGAACAGATGCAAGCCCCAAAAAATGCTAGGGAACAGCCACGGCCCCGATGTTGGCACCGCTGCGATCGCAAAAGCGTCGCTTGGAGGGCGTCGCGCTCGACTGCCCCCCTCGACCGACCAAGCTAATCGTAGGCCGTCACAATGACGCCGACATGTGGTAGCGGCGATGCCCACCGTGGCACCAAGAGTGGCGGCACGAGCGCCACGAGCAGGGGGGGGGCGGGCTCGCCGCGTCGTCGACGGCGACGGATCGGCAAGCGCCTCGCGCGGCCCCACGATCTCCTCGATGCGGGTGGCGGCAGCACCAGCGTGGAGCGTTGTCGCCACAACAAGGTGCCGCAACCGGCAAGAGGGGGCGCGGGGGGGGAGGGACGCCACCCGCGCCGTTTCCAGTGCCAGGCGGAGACGAGTCTGCGGCGGCCGCCGCCGAGTCGGACGATGCCGAAGGCGCGGCTGTGGCCGACGGCAACGTGGCCGCAGCGGGCGCGTGCGGGAAGTGGCCCAGCGCGCGGCCTCCTCCGCCGACTCTGATGGCCAGCACGCCTGTTGGCACCCATCAGCGACGCAGACGCGGCATGAACAAAGCATATCGTGCTCGTCCGTGACCTGCAGCGGGGGTGGCGGTCGCCATCGACAGAGGAGGCGGCTAGCTGCTGTGGCGGCGGCCAGCTGCGGGGGCGGTGGTCAGCGGCCGGGGCGGTGGCCAGCGGTGGGGGCGGTGGCCAGCGGCGGGGGCGGTGGCCAGCGCGGTGCTGCTTATCTTGTGTTCACGCGCAAACGCGTCTTTTTTGTAAAAACTCCGTAACAATCTTGCGAACCGGCCTGCATGTAGCCGTAAACGGCGATTTCGCCAACAATTTGCGCAGCGAACTGCGTTTCGTCCGGACAGGTATCTGTACATCATCCGAAGCGCCTCGACGCGCTGAGCACGGCCATCGCCTTCCCTCAGCCCGGTCGCCGCTTTCTTGCGCTCCATAAAATGTTGCGGCACGCTCTTCTTGCGGAGGGAGTCTAGCTACGGAGAGATCATATCGCTTAGGGCAATTCCAGGAGCGTCGGCCCCATCTTTCATTTAACCCCATCTGGAGGTGCAAGGTGTGGGTCCATGAATGGAAAGACCATCCTGGGAGCCCAATATCCCAAACGTCGCGATGGACTTTGCGACATGGACCATCGAGTGGTCTCTGGAAGATTGAACGATAGGGTCTACGTTGGTGGGTCCGACAAGGTCTCAATCTGACCTCGCCTCGAATTGCAGGGGACTAGCCGAACGACGCTGGCTGATGTGTCCAAAACCGATCGCAGATCGTGCAGAGATAGTCATTAGATTCATTCGAAACTGGGCTCGGGCGTGCCATGCGACTAAGAATTGAAGCACAGTACGCGAATGAAGCCAAAACCGACCAGAATCAGGCTCAACACGCAACAACATGGGGTGAATGCGAAGACACCTGGCAGTGCCACGGCACCACGCGCAAGAATATTCCATGTCAACGCCTTACACAGGCGAGGACCTGCGTTGCACAAGGCGCCGCACCAGCGATCTGGGCCAGTATGGTGAACAATCATCTGCCCGAGAGGACAACGGCACTGTCCGCACCGCAGAGTGGTCCTCCCAAGCAGCTCGCCACTCCCATGGACCATCTCTTGGGAGTGCAAGCTCTTAGAATCGTTTCCCTGCGTCGCTCTCGGGTCAGGCGCTCCGGTCAGAGGACGGAAGAGGTGCTCTTTGATTGGATGTCAATGCAAAATTTCTCAGCCGTGCCCCGGCCTCGAACTGTCATACGTGCAGTCCAAGTATTTTCAAAATGTTCTGTCTCGATCTCGTGGCAATCTGGTCGGGCTGGGCTCCGCCCTCAAGTCTCCTGTGGACGTGATTGGACGCCGCTTGTCTCAAACGTACGATGTGGCGGCCAGTTGTGGCACTGGGTGGGAGATGAGACAGCGTTGCGCAGAAATGAGTGGTTACGTTAGCCCGTCGCGTGATCGACATTTGGGCCTCACACACACATATGTCGACTGATTGCGTTGCGTGGGCGGACAGCGATGATGACAGCCACTTCCCTGTCGTCAGTCCCCGTATCGTGTGAGGTCCAATTAACAGGCATTGTGGGATCGGGGGTGCCTGCGCGGGAGCACCCCGCCTCCCCAGGCAGCGCATTGGAGGACCTCGACCAGTTTCGCTGCGCCGGTCCGGCGGGTGCCGCCTTTTTTGTGGCGCGAGCGGGACAGGGCGTGCCTCTACACGCGCGCTCGACACGCACACGTGGGTCCGCAGAGACACGCCTCCCGGCTAAAACAGTCCGAGGGGACCGACAGGCGGTCGCCTGCCACGCGAGACAGCGATTCGGGGGACCTATCGCGTTGTTCCCGCGCGTGGGTTTGGGGGGGTGGGACCTGTCGCGTTGTCCTCTCGCACGCGTCCGACGCTCGACCTCTTCTGGTCTTTTGCGGGCCACATCGGGTGGGGCCCAGGCCGTCGCCCTCCCACCCAGGCACGCATAGAGAGCATGCGGTGGTTTGCCGTGGGCGGGTCAACTACAACTCTTTTTCGCTCTGCGTGGACGGACGCGGGCGCGGGCGGGCAGCCAACGGATTTCCCACCGTCGCCGGCACGCAGTGTGGGGGCCCTGTGGTGTCTCCCGCGCGCGGCTCCGCCGCGTGCCGTTTGTGTGCGCGCATCCCGCCGGCGGGGCCGCGGCGCCCGCCTCCGTACCCCTCTCGCACGGCATCTTTAGCCCGCGCACTCCGTCTCCCCTGGTCGTCACGACGCCTCCACTCCCGAACATGACGCGCGGGAAGCGCCCCAACGTCTCACGGCGGCGGCGCACGCAGCCCAATCGTAACGGTACCCGGTGTCCGCCTCCCCCTTCTAGTCGCTGCGAGAACGCCTACGACCACGCCGACATGCCCCCCCCCCCGCCTCCACCCCCTCCTCCTCCCATGCCGCTCGCAGCGCCGGGTGGTCTTCGCCCGCCCCCCGGCTTTTGTCGTCCGGCAGAGGGCGGGCGGCCCCGACCATGTCAGCGGCCGTACGCCCCTCTCGGTCGCGGCCGCCGACATGGAGATCGCGACGTCTGTGACCAACAACGGCGGAAAGTGCGACACCGTGGCGCTTGGGACGGCCCCGGTTTTCACGGCGGCCCTTCTGGCCCTGTGCGTGCGCATCCGCGTGGCGGTGGCAACAACGACGGCTGGCGACCACCGAGCCCCCTGCGGGTGCCCTTCGGCGCCCCTCCCTGTCCGACAAGAGGCCCGCCATTTTCCCCCAGCCACTGTGGTCGAAGCGCTCGGCGCTTGCCGGCTGGTCGCCACGCCGGGCCGCCGCGCTTTCCGCAGCATCCACCTTCTCGCGGTCGCGGGTACCGCTCGTGCAGGCCTCCACGCCTGCCGCGGCCTCTGCCTTCGGGTCCTTCGCCAAGCCCGCCAAGACGTCCGCCCCATTTCAGGGGCGGCACCGACGACTACCGCCCGCGCATCCGCCGCGACAGCCGTGGGGCCCACCGCATGGCCCGCCAACGGCCGACTGTGGATCGCCAAGGGGCGGCGGCTTTGATCGGCCGTGGGCGCTGCCGCGCCACCCCCCGGGCCCTCCTCCCGGCTGGCGGTGGCCGCCCCCATACGAGGCGTGGGGCGACGACCAGCCCCCCGTCTGGGAGCCATCACCACCGGCGCCTCTGAGGCGCTCGCCTGACGCGCCCTCGCCCTGGCGGGTCGACCAGTGCGGAGGTCCGGGAGGCACGCAGGACTTCCAGTGGGTGCTGACGCGGACGCCCGCACGGAACACGTCCGCGCTGTGGACGTGGTGGCCCGCGCCGTCGCAGCCGTTGCGGCAGCCGAAGCCATCCAAGCCTCTGAGCCGTCCGGTGTACATGGTGCAGGGGACTCAACCCTCTCTCGACCCGACGTACGAGCTAGTCCTTGTGCCCGGGCGCCCTCCCCAGCTGCTTTCCTGCACACCCTCCGACTTCGTACCGGATGTAACCCACGCGCTACCCAAGAAGATGGTGTCTGCTCTGGGATGGACGGACGCCAACCATGTGCCACTCTTTGAGGCCTACCTGGAGGTGACGATTGACACGGTGAGGGCGACTGCCCGCACCAAGGAGAACCTGTGCTGGACTGGTTACAAGCTGTGGGCCGAGAAAGCGCTTAAGAAGGGGCCGATGAGAGTGGATCGCCTACCAAGCGCGCTGGAGAAGCAGTGCTAGCGCATCCGGGCGGGGGTGAGCACCTTCACGTCGCACTACCTCGCTGTTAAGGACATGCCGACCACTGGCAACCTGTCTGATTAGGTTATCATCAGCGGCGCTGTGGCGCGCTACTACTCGCTGGACATGTACGACGCAATCCGTGCCGACCGAGACCAATACAAGCGCAACGACAAAACGCGAAAACGCAAGGCCAAGGTCGCACACTGCAAGCAGGTTTCTGTGGAGGAAACCCCCTGTCAGGGGTGACACGACCCCCTGGCATGAGCCGCGGACGGGTCGTGACCAGTCAGGCAACACCCCCCTAGGGGGGTAGCGTGGGACAGCCCCCTTGGGCGAGTGTCCAGGGAGCCCCAGGGCCACAAATGAATCGACCCCTCTAGAGGGGCGTGAGGCGGGGAACACCCGATCGGGCCCCCCTGGGGGGGGTCTGGCACACACAAGGGAGACACACGTCTTCCCGAATCCGGGCCCTCTGGGGAGACCGGGAAGCTTGTGGAAGCTTTCGCAATCCGAGCGTAAGCCGGACCGAGATATGATCTCGACCAGCGATAAAATCCCACCGGAATTCTATCCGGGAAAATTGAAAAATCTTGGGATAAGTCCCGAGGTATTGGTATTGGGTAAATCCTGAAATCTAGGAAGACTTAGTGACTTTCCTGCTTCCGTCCGAGACGGGCGGGGGTCCCCTTCCAGTGGAAGGGCTGTCAGAGATGCTGGGCAGGGGCCACTAGAGGCCCGGGCCCGAGACCGTGGCCCATTGGGTACCGGTTCCCCCATGGTAGCGCCACGGGGTCGGGATTGTGCACGTCCTACGTCTTGTTTTTGAGGGTATATGAGTGTATGCTTTGGGGTCATCGTGCGTGTTGGAATAAGTCATCGTTGCGTTTGCGTTGCTTCCGTCGATTTTGTGCGCTTCGCGCCCAGTGATCCCGGCGTTCGCGTTGTGACTCTGGCGTAGCGTTCCGCATCCTGTACTGGGTTTTCCGACGGGGTTATACCCCGTCGGCTGTGAGGGCAGGATCCACTACATTCGGTGGATCAGCGGGGGACAGGGTCAAGCCCTTCCTGATCAGTCGGGCCGTCCCTGTTTCGTTTTCTCACGGTGGACTTGCTCTTTTTGTCTTACCCTTGGGTGTGTCTGGCTGACTGTTTGACTGGATTCTCCCACGGGGCAGTAGGGCTTCCATCGTTATGGATAGCATGAGGGGGATGTTGTCCCGCGCGAAAGGCGCGGGCCCCTCTTCACGGGGCGTCCATGTCGAAGCTAGTGAGGGCTCAGGGCCGGGTGGCCTTTTGGGGGATCCTCCTCATGTGGAGGGTCGCGCGCGAGTGTTCACGAGAGTGTCGAGCACCGCGAGCGACGGAGGCGGGGGCGGTGAAGGATTCCCGTCCCCCCCTGCTGTTGAGACCGCCACAAGGGGTCGAGAGAGAGTGTCCCCCAGAGTGCCGGGACCACTGGGGGGTGGAGGACAAGAGATCCCACCCCAAGAACAGGGGCAGTATGACGGTCGGGCTCGGTGGGCTAGGCCCGCCGGCTTACCCCATACACCACCAAAAGTCAGTGGGGTTGGGGATCCGCAACGGGCCATGGAAGGGGACGCCTTTTCGGCGGCCCTACGGGATTCGCTGGATGCGTTCATTAGCCCGTTACATGAACGGCTGTCTTTCCTGGAGACAGCCCTTGGGGCCTCCCGACGGTCAAGGCGCCGTCGTCGCCGAATGAGCTCCTCCTCCTCGGATGGGGAGTATTCCGGCGGAGATGGGGGACGCCATGTCCCCCGACGCGCAGTAGCACGCGCCCTAGGGCGTGAGATAGAGGGAGCCCCTCATCGTAGACTCCCCGAGAAGATCATCCCTGCGGATGATCGTTATGCAGTGACTCGGAATTGTGTATCGTACGCCTTGGCGAATGCGGACGTCCGGTATTACCGGACGATGGCGCACGGCCTAGGCCGTCTGCGCACGGCCGTCTCGGCCACCTTTGGTCGAGACGCAGAGTGGGATGGGACGCCAGCCTTAGGCGTCTTTGAATTTCTTGAACTGCTTTGTAAAAGTGGGGAATGACAATGATGTGTCAGAGGGCAGAGCCGTCTACCTCCTCCCGGAGTTCACCAAGGGTGATCTCAAACGGAAGTTGTACACCATCATGCCGTCCCTCCAAGGTGGGCGGAGTGGAGAAGTCAGTTCCTCTATGGAGCCGGTCAACTGGCTCCTCCGCAAATATGCGGACGAGCAGTCGCTAAGCGACCAGGACGCTCTGTTCCACGGAGCCTCCCAGGAGGATGCGGAAACCGAGAACGATTTCTACGTACGACTTAGGGGTTTACGTCGCCTCTGTGGGGATATACACACAGAGAGGCAGATGAAGAGCCGCTATATGCAGGGGCTCGGTTGGGAGATTCGCGCAGATGTGCGCGAACACAACACCGGCAATATGCCGATGGACCTCCTGGTGCAATATGCCAAGAGGAAGGGTGACGTCTGTCGCAGACGTCACGAGGAGCAACTGGCTGAAGAGGCCCGACGGGCCGAGGCCCGTCGAGAACGCCGAACCGCCCGGCCGACAACACGCAAGTATGTCACCGCGGCGGTGACAGCCCCAACTAAGGTGCGGGAAGTCCCGGCACGTCCTTCCCCAAGGGGTAAAGGGCGCTTTGGGCAGCCCAGGAACTACAACTGCCTCGCATGTAACATGCGAGGACATTTCTTCCGTGAGTGTCCCCGCCTTGACGCGGCGACCAAGGCCCTGTTAA
>Ga0209093_1000327_pt1 | contig 25173 bp, 33 predicted proteins | sample SidtaG_4_FD_187450 | JGI IMG/M metagenome (GOLD analysis project Ga0209093, IMG submission 187450) | Marine algal microbial communities from Sidmouth, United Kingdom - Sidmouth_Male1 metaG (SPAdes) (version 2) | ecosystem: Host-associated > Algae > Red algae > Unclassified | place: Sidmouth...
ACCCCACCACCCTTCCCGTTCCATGAACTGTGCGCACGCCAGGACCGCTTCCTTGTTCTTTGCTGTGGTATTCCGGCTTAGCTGTGCTCCTCCACATCATTGTCGTCCCGACACTTTGTCGGGGGAGATGGGTGTTAACGAAGGCGATGCCAACGCCCGGCGTTTCTGTCCGCGGGGCTGGTTTCGGAGCGCTCTTGGCGACGCAGACTGAAGTCTCCGGGGTTTCTGGTGCCTCCGACACTGCGGCGGGGGCTGCTGGAGAGGGTGAAGTGGCAGTATCCGACACCTTGATAGGCAACGCCGATGCCGTGCATCGAGTTGCTGCATCATCAGGCGCTGCCACTTCGGTGGGATCAAGCACTGGCCCCACCCCTAGTGCGCATTTGTGTCCTTTTGAGGCGGCGATTGCTGCATTGGCATAGGTATCCCGCTGTGCAGACGCCCAGCGGCCTGTATCGCCTCGGATGCAGGGACTACAGCGCGCTTTTCGCAAGGCGGAGCTGCAGCGAGCGGCGCAAGAGCAAGATGACGACACGATTGACGACGAGGGCGGCAACGCGGACGCGGGGGAGCCGCGTTTCTTCGCTTCACTGTTGCTGTGCGCAGCCCGCGGTGGCCGCGCGCCGGTGGTCGCGCAGCTCCTTTCCGTCGGAAGACCGGACTGTGAATCCAAAAACGTTTCTTGATGCAACCGCAGCGCCATGCATCTGTGCGCGAGATGCGGATCCGTCAAGACGGTTGGGTTACTGCTAGACGCAGGCATGGAGTCTTTGTCCGTCGACCGCGACATGTTTTTCCACAAGTCGCTGCAACTGGTGGCACAGGCGGGGCACCTGCCGGTGGCGCGCCACCCGCATGAGCGCGACCGCAGCATGGCCCGGCACTGCAGCTCGTACGGCGACTAGTCGCTGCACTAAAAAGTACTCAACCGCCACGCGGCGGTTGCGGCCTTTCTGATCGAGTCCACTCCTGTCGATCCGTGCTCATTGAACATGGACGGCGTGTCTCCGCGCGCGTTGGCGGGCGGCGTGGACGCCGTATTCGGCCGAGCCGTCGTCGACCACGGGTTGTCAGGATATGATTTTTGGGCTGTAAACAGATACGTATACATGCCAATGACTCTCATCTGACAACGGATTCCCTTCGCTGAGATTCGAATAAGCAGAGTTTGCCTCTGAAGACGGCTATCTACGTTTATTAGATCCGGATCCGGATACGATAATGGTGTCCGGCTATTCTACCACATGTCGGACAGACACATAGCTTTGTGCCAGAGGATCATGCCATCTAGCTAATGTGCCAGTGACAATTATAATTCAATTACGACATGAGATTCAAAAACGGGCGCCGTCAAGGCGGTTTCACGCCAGGTTTGGAAAGGGACGCCAGCACGACAATGTCGAGTCTCACTTCACACTCTGATAACGACGCGAACATGTCGAGTCGCATGATTGGGCGGTTCCGTCCGGGACGCGCAGAATCGCCACTTGTCGCTGCAAAATACCTGCACATGAATCTCCCGATTGTCGGCACGCGAAATGGGAGGTAGATTTCGCCTAATTAACACTTTTTGGGCGGGAGAAGTTTCGTATTCTTATGTATCCATGTATCGTCGGGAAAGTGGGGCGCATACTACGTGTGTCCTAAGACGCGTACTAGAGCAATTTTCATATACTACAGGCGCGATTTCCTTACTGGCATCAATTCGCAGGTGAAACGGAGCGGAGGCCGAAGGGCGGGGGCCGAACGCGGGTCATCTGGCTGGGGGGGGGGGTCCAGAACGTAGGCTAAAAGTCCCTTGTGCTGTCTCCAGTGGGGTGTACCAGGTAATTCGGGCCATATTCGTGGGCTTGTAGCCCCTGCTGAAGCAGGCTGCAAGTGACGCGCGCACAAGGAAATCAGTTGTGTCGTCGTCGTGTCGGAGCGTGCAAGGGCCGGTTAGGACGGGTTGTCACACACCAAACTTTGTAGGGCGTCCCTGCACTGCCAGAAGCCACCAGAGTTCAGCACGTGTCAAAACGAGAAGCGAAGGTACTGGTCAATTTTCCGTTCGAAAAGCTATCGTTGCCCAATAAGATACGAGCACACAGCTTTATGACGCAGCATTGCTGTCGAGAGCTGACAGGGCGGTTATCGCTGTGTTCCATGGAACGCACCACGTATGCATCAAAAACGACAGCACGCATCTGCACACTGAGTCGAAAGAGGCTGGGTGGACCGCGCACAATGTGCCCTCTCGGTGCGTCTTAGAGGGTCGAAAAACAGTGCGCTCGCCTCATAAGAGCCAACGTGACCGCGAGGGCGGCGTCTCTAAGGCGTTGCCACAGGTCGTCGAGTCGGGTCGAGACTGACGCCCTCGCCCACCCTCCTGGCGTCGTCCGACGCCCCGCCGGCGTCGCCGTCGCTCGCCACGCCCTCTATCCGTCTCCGATCTGCCGCAAGCTCCTCGGTACGTGCCGTGCGGCGAATGCTTTGTCGTGCAGCTGCTCAGAGTGATATAATTCAGTGGTGTGTTGTACCTGCGTACTTGGTGGGTGCCGGTGCGGGTCTTGCGGACGTTCTGAGTTGTTGCATCATTGTACTGACCCGCTTCTCGCGTTTCCGTGTGCCTCATCGATCTGTTTGCTTCTCGTGATTGGCCACGTGTTTATCTCTTCCTGTCTTTTTTGCGTTAAACGCTGGTCCACTCGTTTATGTTTCATTGACGCGCTCAGCAGGACACGCGGGGGTCCAGCATGCGATCAAGCCGGGTTGGTGTGACCTCTGCTTTGGTTATGTATTCTTGGTCCTTTTATTGCTGACCTCCAAAAAATGGCGGTTGCAGAGTGCTTGCAATCATTCAACAGCGTACGTGGACCAATGGAACGGCTAGGAATCACCTGAGTTCCTTACAGCGTCTCCCCATGCAGCTCTGCGCACTGGAAACGCACATCAGGATCACAAGAAGTCTGAAGAAATTTGTTGATCTCATGAGAAATCACAGGTCTGGCCCAGAACCCTCTCCATACCCTCTTCAGGCCCAGCAAGCGGCCCAAAAAATCTCAGGAAATCTCATTGTGGGTTGCAATGGCTCTGCGTGACTCCTGCAAGGCACGGTGATTGGCTTGAAAGATTACTGGCGGCAACTCTCAGCCAATAGTTCGATCGTGGCTTGTGGAACAGCCAATCCGACTTCATTTCTACGCCCTGTCGTCGGCTCTGCCTCCCTTCTCTCTGCAACCGCCATTTTTTGGAGGTTAGCAATATCTGGCTTGGACTCTGTTTGACATGTTATGCAGTGATCGCAGAGCAAGCGCAGCCAAAGATACACGCATGAGACGAGGCATAAACGGCCCTCCTGCAGAGCAACAAGCAGCCTCACGACAGCCCGCGAGGGAAGCGTGATAGATCGCCGTCTGTAGGTGCCGTGTTATGCTTCTTGATCGTGGGATGTCCTGCGAGCACTACGCGTCCCCACCCAGCGCCGGAAAGAACCCCGCGTACGCGATGTATGAGCAGTGTCGGTGCCGTGGAGTGGCAGCCAGGCGCGTTGTGGGCGCAGTGTATTCCTGTACTGGACGCGTGCACAAGAGCGCCGCGGTTTGAAATGCGGATATCGTTTCTATATTGCATTGGAAACTTTGCAGTGTGAAGGGGGGTCGAATATGGTCTAGTACACGCCTTTTTACCCTGAACTGGCGGCCTTTGGAGGCATTTTGAAAACTAAGGGTCCCGGCGCCAGTACGGAAAAATATTGCTAACCTCCAAAGCATGGCGGTTGCACAGTGGTTGCAATCATTCAACAGCGTACGGGGACTAGTGGAGACGCTAGGAATCATCTGAGATCCTTACAGAGTCTCCCTATGCACCTCTGAGCACTGCAAACGCATATCAGGATCTCAAGAAATCTGAAGAAATTTGTTGATCTCATGAGAAAGCACAGGTCTGGCCCAAAACCCTCTCCATGCCCTCTTCAGGCCTAAGTGAGCGGCCCAAAAAGCTCAGGAAATCTCATTGTGGTTTGCAATGGCTCTGCATGGTTCCTGGAAGACATGGTGATTGGCTTGCAAGATTTCTGGCGGCAACCCTTAGCCAATAGTTCGATCGTGGCTTGTCCAACAGCCAGTCCGACTTCAGTTCTACGCCCTGTCGTCTGTTCTTCCTCACCTTCTCTCTGCAACCGCAAATTTATGGAGGTTAGAAACAGCGTGTGCCCCACTTTCCCGACGATCCTGAATCTCATATCTGGGATACGAAGCAGATGTACTAAAGCATTTTCTGACGGACAGGATTTGTAGATCCCCCCCGCTCCTTCACATATTGAAATGAGGGTAGGAATGCCCGTCGCGAATCGCATGTGGATACGGACGTATGGCACGGATGCATTCCTCTGGGATATGCCCATGACAACCCCTGTCGTCGACGCGTTGGTGGCCCTGGCGACAGTGGGCGGCGTCACATCCTTGCCGCTTCTCCTTCTGCACGCGGCCAGGAACGTGCGCGCGGAAGTCGTCTCCGCGCTGCCCGAGGGCGGGGGGGGTGGCTTGTGGCCCTCGTGCGACCCCGAAGAGATGCGGGAGCTGATGCACGCCCACCTTGTCGGAGTGGACCCTCCGTCCGCTGTCCACGCCCTCCTGGCCCACGCAATGTCCATGGGACCGTGTATGCTGCATAACAGAACGTGGATGCTTCCTATGCTGATTGCTGTGTCTACCGACTTCAGCGTCCACAGCCCATGAGCCGAGGCGATCTCGGTGTCGGTGGCTGCTGGCTAGGACGAGAGCACACGCCTACCCCACACCTCTTCATCTTTGGCGGCGGCGACTAAGGTAGGCAATCTTGTCTCGTTCACCAAGCGGCTCGACGATGGTGCACGCATTGCCCGTGCGCCCCGTAGCAGGGTTTTTGTACCATTTCCCTCCTGTCTGTTCCCCGGCTGCCCAGCATGGATCTCACTTCGAAGCCTGGTGCCCCATCGTCGCCTCAGGCTGTAGCACGTACGGTTGTGAGTTTCTGGTGGCGGCGGGGGACTCTGCGATCGAGGGCGGCGATGTTAGTCATTCATGGTGCCCTACAGATGCTAGCGTCAATTTTGGAGACTGAGTATCGAGAATCTGACCCATGGACATGCACTGACCGTCGGTTTTCTTTTGTGACGTTCTTTAGTTCTGTGCGTTTCTCATGGATCCATAATCTTGTGATGCGCCCCGTTCTTCACGGTGATCTCACAGGCGAGGCCCAATGCGGCCGTGGCTCGCCGTTGTGCCGTCGGTGCGTGGTGTCCTGCGTCTAGTGCTGCGCCGAAGGGCACTCCGAGGACACCATGTTCCAGGCGGTAAGAAAGGGGACGCCTGCCCACTTCGGCTGCACACAAAATTATGAGGAGGCCACTCACGATCGCATGATGCAAGAGACTCTCCCGCACGCTCACGCTCAGCAAGAAGTCGACCAAGCTGCGCAGTAGGGATTGGCTGATATTGCGTGCAGTTCTTTGTCGCGCTTGGAGTCCCAATTTTTATTGCACCGAGGCGCCACGCTCGGGGTAGTACTCTGTGACCTCCCCCGCCGTCAGCAAGAGAAATTCGCATGCGTCGGTCATAATTCTGGCCGTTAATAGGGTGTTCGATGAGACCTCCATCATTTAAGATCACATGCGCGCGGAAAGTCGACCGTCAAACCGCTCAGGAAGCGGCCGGCGGCCGCGGAGCGCACGGTACGTTTTTGGACGGAATGGGGCAGAAATTGACGACGACGAGGGAGGAAATGGGGAGGAACTTCCATATGTTGGGCCAGATTGCGACAGCGATGAAAGGAATGACCGCGTCGTGCCCCCTGCCGCTCTTGTCTCAAAAGGAACACAGCGGATGCCCGCGCAGGCACGTTTCCTGGCGAAGTACCCGCCGCTCTCCACAACGGTGCGTGGAATGCAGCAGATGATACAAGCGGCTCTTCTTTTGTGTAAGCGCAAGGTGCGCTACGCACACTCTGCAGCTCTCTGTGAGTGCGGGATCAGCCGTATCTGCCGTGCTGTGCGTGTTACAGAAGGTGAGGTTGGTCACCAAGCTATGCTGAAGCGGACACAGCTTCCAGCCCGATCTCTGGGTGGCTTTTGAGAAGGAGGAGACCCCGGTGGAGGAGCGGGCTCTGCAGGAGCGCATTGGAGCGGAAGAGCAAACATCCAGATTCATCACCGAGTTCCCACGCGATGGGCCGTAACGCTCGGCATGCTTCGTGGATTTCCGGGCGTGGGAGTTGCGATGCGGTCTTCACTCTCCACGTTCTGCCACAACACCCCACTGACAAGTCGCAAGGTGGGCATCGAATGTTCAGAGCAAGCCGATTTGGAGGCTCTCGAGGACGTAATCTGTCTCTTGAGACTTCTGGCGAGCGCTTCCAAGTTCCTCGCGTTGGAAGAGATTTCTAGCAGCCCGATGGAGGAGGCCCATCATCTAGTTTTATCGCAGTGCGGGGTTTTTCTATTTTGAGGAGTGCGCGGCGCTGTCTTGCCCTGAGCACGCAGTGATTGGACGACTGTTTCGAGACTCTGCGCCCGCGTGCCTGGCGTTAACGCGGAGAAGTACACAGTGCGGCATGATGGTCTTGCGCGGTGCTGCCGCAATGCAGTGCCGAGTCCGGGGCGCATGTCAGTAGGTTAATCATGTTTCTGTGTGATTGAGAGCATTAATTATTTTTTAAAACATTACCTTCGGTTTTTGGCAAGCACAAATCAGGACAGGGGGTGAGGGCGCGGGATCGTGACACTTGCGGGTTCGGAAGAGACTGGGAGATTCGAGTGTCGCCACTGTTACTGCTGATCCCCCAATTTTGTCCTCATCGGCCAAAACTGGGCCTGCTTTGTAAAACAGGCCAACCATTGGTCTAGAACAGCAGCAAACAGCTGCTGAGTGCGAATCTACGACGCTCAATTGGCTCTCCAACCGCCAGGTCCGTGCAGATTCGAGATTCTCCGTTTTCTTGAGAGATTCTTCCTTTCTCAGTCGTCTCATGGGGTAAAGTAGCCCGAAGCAGTTTGTTATCGAGATTTTCTTCGAGATTCTCAGATAATCTCAGCAAAACGAGTGCGCCGATTGTGCGTTTGAGGGCCGTACGGGCACATTCTGTAAAGATGGGACCCGACAAGCACTGCTGTCGGTCCTCTTGGCCAATCAGAAACGTCCCTGCATCGCAGTTGCACTCCCGTTCTCTGCCGATGAGGACAAAATTGGGGGATCAGCAATATTCTAGTTTGAAACTGGATGTTGGCCAGCGAGAACATTGGTTGAGCTGGCTCGGCTTCGCGAACGAACTGGGCAGCCCAACTTGCGATAGTTGTTGTACAGGTGACAGATGGCACTTCTACAGAACAAGGGCGAAAATAGTTACGCCACTCGTTTGACCCTTTGTATTCTTCAACTAAAGGTCGATTTCACGCATTAAGGCGCATGGGCGCGACCCAAATTGCGGCCCCCAGAACTGAGCAGTGGCTCGAGCCTTTTTTCGCGTCATGGATGCATCCAGGAGCCTATTTCATCAGCGTTTTTATGACTCAATTTAAAGTGGCTACGACAATCGGCTGGTGAGATAGAGGTTTTTTCTTGCATCCCACCGTTGTATTTTACGGCATTTTCTGCAACAAGGTGCCTGCTGGTGACGCTGCAGGGTGTATTTCGACGTGGCCTGGCGACAAAATGCGCATGATAGGTACTCCAGGGCTATGTGGACGGCATTCGTGGCCGTTGGAGCACGTGGGCAGTGGTGGTGGGGGGCTGGTGATGCTCTTAGACAGCCGAGAATAAGCGCAGTTCCAAGCGATGCCAGATCGGATTAATCGAAAATTAGATGGGGGGCTACAAGCCCGGCTGTGATTCTCTGCGCGTGTGTCAGGAGTGGCGCCCTCTTTTGATCCGAGGCCGGATTCCAGTCCAACTCAGTCGAACGTGGCGGCGTTTTGATCCGAGCAGGCCGACTGACGTACGGCGCTTCTCGCCTGGCTGGGCGGGCGCACGCTGCCGCGGCTCAGGCGCCGGGTCACGCGTCCCGCCGGCCAGAAGGGCTCGTAGAACGTCCGAGTTTCCAGTCCGTTGGCGGTGCTGGGGACTCCTGCCTGGTGGGGTCTCGAGCGAGTGAAAAACGGGCTGGATACATCAGTGGGGGGTGCGGGGGGGTGGGGGGGGGGAGGAGGGCGCGGCACGCCGCTGCTCGCGCAGCGTGGCCACCGTCAACCCCCCCCCCCCCCCCCCCCCCCACGCGTCGCGACAGCATTGCATCAGAGGCAGGCGCCGGATGCGGATTCGTGGGTCAGGTGGCGCCAGTCGCAACGAAATACAGGAGGGGGAGAAAGGCACGCCGGGCGTCAATCTGTGGCGGGCAGCCACGAAGAGAACGTACTCCTTTCCATCGCGAGCCAGACGAGTTCCAGGCACAAGATCTGGACAGCGACTGAAGTAGCACCGCTAACCTAAGCACAATAATTCGGTGTCCGTATCCCAAATTGTTCAGGATCCGTTCCGGATCGGCAGTGACGGAGAAAACGGGGAGATTCTCGAGTCACAGAGAAGCACCGAGGCGTATCTTAGCTCTACAGCACCCCTTGAACGTGTTTTTTCTCTCACGGAGTACCCCTGCCACAGAGACCAGTTCTGCAGCTTCTCATGGCCAAGCAATGTCTGGAACAGCAGGGAAACCTGTTGCTTCATACGCCCAAATGCTTGGAATAGATATTTCGTTGTGGAACGGATGCCGCACAAAAACCAGCAAACGCGCCTCTTGCCGTCAGAGGTCTATCAGTTCTGATGTCCCGTGCCTTCTGGCGCCCTCAGTCTGGGTACTTCGTGAACGCGCTGCTTCATACGAGCGAATTTCTTTTTTGAATGCACATGGGGTGCGACCATCATTTGATTTATTGGCCCTTTCGCGGTCTCCTAGTACAGTGACTTCATGTGCACGAGAAGCTCATTTTTGACTCACACGCCTTTGCCTGGGGATTTCTGCGATACAGCTGATAGTGCACCTCTGCAATGGCACACTGGGAGGTTCTGGAACGATCGCAGCTGGGGATGCGTGTCTCTTGGGCACACTGTCGGTTGGCCAATCACATGAGCTGCTGGCGACAATGCCAGAGGCTCAACAAAACGACTGGGGCGGCCAGTGCTACTGAATATGTGCAGAGGAGGTTTTGATCGTATGTGCTAGCGGCCCCTGTGTCCGCGGCTCTGTGAGCGGGGGGTCCTAACACCGAGGACCTGCGCAAGGGGCTCCGTGGCAGATTCTACGAAGGACGTGGGATGGGGTAAGCAGGCACACTGGCGCGCACGGCCTCGCCGCACTGACACGACGGCTCTGTGAGTGCAAAGCGCGGAAGCGCGCACCAGGGATCTGGTACTGCATAACATGGAGCTTCTCTGTGGGCAGAGGAGCAGGAGTCGGGAATCTTTTGGATGTAACGACAGATACAAGGCTCGATCAGAGCGGGTCTCAAAACTGAATAATCCCAGAAACGAAAGGCGCGACGACCGAAACGAGAGAGCAGCAAAATCAGAAATCTACGCACACGGCATGTCCCTCGGCGCGCACTGGAGATATTCTGGTGGTCGTTCTCCGCCACAGGCTGAGCTCAGTGGGCCTCACGGCGCACCTTGTCGGGGGCACCGTTAGGCAGCACTTCGGTGTTGAGACATCAGCTGGCCAACTGCTCCGCAGAGTTCTGTTCCAAACAGTTCAAGTTGACCTCGACAGCGTCCAGCAGGTGCTCCTGTCCGCCCTGGTCCAGGCCTCCGTCTGGAGGCGCGCGTGGATGCGACCGCCGCCACGTGATCACCTTGTGTAAGTAGGCGACGACGTGGTGGAACAGCCGCGTTTTGTACAGCCGCTTCACGGACCCAGTGGAGCCCGCTTCGTGGGGCTGATCGACGATTGTGGAAACTGGATGTATTTCCAGCACTTTCATGTGTGGGTCAGACCCGCGGGAGTGGGACCTGAAGTTCTCCAAGATCAGGCGGGCATGACAACACGTGCACGTGCGCAGCGCGAGGACGACCTCCTCCAGGAAGTACTGCGCAGAAGTACTGCCATGCATCCACGCCGACACCTTAGTGTTTTAGGGGGGGGGTTGCTCGTTTCTTTCTCCGGTGAAGCACAACGGCAGCAGCGTTCTGCTATTGATAGTAACCGGCAGCGTCTTTGCCCCTGTAGAAATACAGCACATCAACATGGTCTCCCTTTCTTTCGTCCTCACGTCCTTTCCTCCCGGGGCGGTCCATCAGTCGTCGGCCTGCAGCAGGAGCGGCAGGGCAGACCACAAGACAAAAGACCTGTCTCGTAAAAAGAGCAGATCACATGCTCGTCAGCAAGAGAAAGCTTCCTCCGAGTCTCTTCCATACATTCCGGTGCCTCCACCATATCGCTCGAAGCGGCGACGACCACAAAGTTCCTACAGGAAGCACCATTGTAAGACGCGTGTCCCTTTCTTTATCTTATTCGGACCTCGGTTTTACTGTCTATGGATAAAATATTCGTTTTGTTTCTCAGCGCCAGCACTCTATTGCACAATACAGCTCTCATCTACTTCTTTTTCACCCACTCAAATCACAGTCACGCACACCCGCCCCCAGGTGCGCCCCCTGGCGCCGCCGACCTGTCTGACGCCTTGCTCTTGTCCTCCAAATGCGCCCGCAGCTCCAATACCTCGGCAAGCGCGTCTTGTGCCTCTCGCTAGTACGTAGCCACCCATGTTTCGGCATCGTTCAGGCGTTTCCCTTTTCGCGACTCTCCGTCTCTCGCATTCAATCTTGCGCCATCTCTGCTGAAGTACGTTGCACCCCTAGGCACTCGCTCTTCCCCAGACTCCGCCATTGTCTGCCAGGCCGTCCTGTCCTTCCGCACGGGAGACACACTGAAGATCGCCATTATAACTCTTTTCAAGGCACGTAGCCACGCACGCACGCCCTCGCTGCAGAATTTGCGTGAGAAACTCAGGCTGCTCTGCCGGTCGCCGCCCACCCGGGCGGTGGAAGGACCACTCGACCCACAGAACGCACAGCGCACAGTACGCGTCGGCTGACCCCGCAGCAGGCTTTCCGCCTCGAAGCCATGCGCAGGTAGCGTCGTCCGCCGCAGGAAGCCGCCGGCGCCCCCGTGAGCCGCGGAGCAGGCCTCCAAGGCATCGCAGCGCACAGGCAGGGGCGGCGGCAGGGGAATATTTCCGCCAAAGCCAATCGCCGTCGTCTCCGGTTGTCGCTTCCAAGGCCGCCGCTGTTGCGTTAATTGTGGCGAGCGGTGGCAGGACCGGCTCACAGGTGCCGCCCCCGGGACGTCGCCAACAAAGTCAATGTACTGCTGCACGCGGGTGCTGCGGCCATATAGACGTCTCGCCACCGCAGGCGGTAGCTGCTACTGCGGGAGCAGCAGCGTCGGAAAGCGCGGCTGGCTGTTGTTCGACGCGTCTCAGCTGCAATCGATCACCAACTCCGCGATATCGCTGCCGCGCTCGAGCGGCTCTACCAGCAGCAGCTTATCGCTACAGCCTCCTCGCGCCGCTGCCAGAGCCGGAACGTCACGGCCTTTCAAGGGCACCGGCGGCGCCACGCATACCATGCTGCCACCGCCGGCCGCCGCCAATCTGGTCGGCGCAGCTTCGACGTTTTCGGGTGGCAGCGGCGGCACGACCACCGCGTCAACGATATCGACCGCTGCCTACAAGGCCGCGGACGTGCGGCATATCTCTTGCAACGCGGCGCTACCGCCAGCCAGCTGCTGGTGGCGGCCACCGCCGGCGCGAGGGAAACCAAGCCGCAGATCCGGGGCGCCGGTGGAACCACGACGACCTCGCTGCGGCCACCTACCGCTGCTAAAACGGCCGCTGCCGCGCCGCTGCACATAAGTCGCGTCGGCGGCGCAGACGACGCGACAATGCACGCTGCCACCGCCGATGCGGCCACCGCCGCGCCGCCGAGAGCCGAAAGAGGCGGCGACAGAAGCTCTGTGCTGCATCCGGTGGCTTCCGCCACAGAAGCCGCCGCCGTGTCGCCACGCCGCCGCCGGGGCGTTCCCGCTTGATCTTAGAGATGACTATTCCGGTTCCCCGCCGTCGCTCGCACGTGGCTGCCGCCTTGACGACGCGGCGCTGTCGCCTGCGGGCGGCGGCCGTGGATCCCCTGCTTGAGGGCGGCGGAGGGTTCCAGGGCCTATGTGTTGCCACTGGTGGATGGTGGGGGCACCCAACACACGCCGCCGCCCGAGGGCGGCCGTAGCCACTGCGCCGCCGCGCCAGCGGACGCTGGCTGCGACGACGACGCCGCCCAATCGCCAGAGGACGGGAGGTGGCCGCACCGACAGCCTTTCGCCGCCGCCTGCTCCGTCCAGTTTTTCTCCATTTATGCACTCGCATGACGTTATGGACGACGCCACAGACACCTTTAGTCCACCAAGCCAGCGCCTCCGCGCGATATCTTTCCGCGCGAACGAATCATCTTGAAAAGTGACAATGTCACCCCCTTGTGCTGGCAACTCGCAGGCCGATGTCCTTCATATTCGGAAGTGGGCCAAACCTGACAATGTCGCCATCTGCCCCTGAAAGCTACATGGAAGTGTGCCGCTCGAAAATATTTTGGCAAGCTTTGAATCACTCGAAACGACTTCATGGCAGATAGATATTCGCACCCTCTCCTCGAGAGCGTGCATCAGAGCTGACCCAACTCGCCGCTGCTTGCCGCTCTTCGAACCAGCCCCATCCCCGCACGCCTTCTCTTCAATCCCCCTGTCACTGTCTCTCTTTGGCGATGGCTGTTCGGGCGCCGAGCGCAATAGGAAGTACAAGGAGCGGAAGCGCCTGGGCTTAGGGCCCGCGCCGCGTGGAGCCTCGCGCATATCCACCATGTCCGAGGAGCGCGCGGTCGCTCTCGCCGCTGGTCGGGTCTACAAGCAGCGGAGTCGGGCCACCGGGCGGGAGTGCACCTCGCCCCTGAACTCCCCCCGCGCCTCGACCGGGTGCCGCCCCATCACACCAGTCAAAGCTGACAGCGGGCCTGCGGCTGGCGGTGCACTAGCCGCGTCCAACGACGCTACCGCTGCTCAAGCTGATGACGCAGTTTCCGAGCGCGATGATTGTCTCCTACCCGCCGCTCGACCCCCTTCTGATCCCCCTTAACTTCCATTGGGTGATTCCTATCTGCATGTGTTTGGTGAAGACCGAGAGGAGCTTCAGAGCAGCTTGGTCCGAAGAGCGGACGCTGAGGCTTGCGCCGATCGTGGCGCAGCCGCGATGCGGGCGTCTACCTGGGCGGTGGGGGGCCCTTCGGAGCTGGCGCTTCGTGCGTTGAGTATTGGTGGACAGGGTCACTGGATGTTCTCGCTGGGTATCGCTCGGTCTCTGACGGCCAGCGTCCAAGCTGAGATGCGCGCTCTCGCTGGGTCGGGGCTCGTCACGACCATCTTCAACTCGACAAGCGTGAGGGCTATTGTCGCACAATGACGGTCAGCGGACCGAGGCCGCGGCATGGTGCACCTGTGCGACGAAGCTGCAGCGGCGATTGGAGACGCGCCCGGCCTCATAGCAATGGTTGCGGCGCTTTCTGGGCTCTCGTTTCTTGTTTCGACTTTGTTTGGATCTACAAATGGCTACCGCAAGCCTGTTGCTTTGGTGTATTCTCCGCGGGCATGCCGGTAGCTCGCGCACACTGACGATCGACCACCGTTTGTGACAGCGGATCCCCCTCGCCTTCTTGGCGCTCTCATGGCCGTAGGGCCGGGCACACGCCTACGGCTGTGGCCCGACTCGCACCAAGCGGCGCGTGGGGGTTCCACCACTGGGGGAGGACCGGGGGTTCTCATTGACGTCAACCCTTATGATTGTCTTGTTTCTCGTGGGGATTTTGTGCACTGTGGTGTGCGCAGCAGCTCCCGTCTACCTCACTGCCGCATCCTCGTGTATCTAATCGCCGCTGGGCATGAGACAGATGTCTACTTGGATGCAACAAACCCGCTCCCTTGCTGGGCGGGACCGCGTAGGACGCGCAAGTGGTAGCAAGGCACGTTCTCTTTGTCGTGGTCGCCTTGGTGGGCGAGTGGTGCGTGAGTGTGTGGGTTACTGTGATTGGTCTGATGTCGCCAATATGTTGCGAGGAGGAAGGCACGGCACGCATCTGCGCCAGGATCCACAGGGGGTACATGAGAACTGACGTCGCGGGGCTCTGTCTACGACTTCGCGGCCTGCACCACTGTGCTCGGGAGCCACCTTCCCTCGTTTATCTGCATATTTTTCTTATTGCTACCTCGTCATGTTTTGTGTTTCCCTGCTCCCCCTGGACAGCCTGGACAGGAAGACCCGACCAAATGGGAATGCCGGCAGACAGTTTGGGTGCCGCGTCGTGGGCCGCCGTGGCCGGGAGGGTGCCTATCGCGACGTCATTTGCCGGGAAGGGGGTTGCGCAGCGGGCGGTGCGCGGTCGCTATGTCAGGATAAACGGCAGTGGCGGGCCGGGGAAGGCACTAAACCAACCCCAACTACAGTCATCGTTTCCATCATGACGTTTCTCGTCCACGCAGGCACCACCCGCTGCACCGTCCATTTTCCACCTCGCCACCGCCAAAACACTTTTCGAGACACAACTGTGTCCCTGCGGGAGGCGCCGTGGCGTGAAACGAGTTTGTCAAAGTAGAAAAGAACGTGGCTCCGCGGTGTCTGTTTTCGAGCCGCTAAAAGGCTACCAACCCTGCGGAGACCTCATTCCCGCACTTTCGCTGTCACACACCACCTGACCACACCGTCAGCGTCACCCACTCCGCAACACCTGCCAGGTCTTCTGTTCCGCCGTCGCCTCTTCAGCGTCGACGCCGCGTGTGACACGACACTGTTGCGGAGGAGGTGCAGTACCAGACGCACGCGACCCACCCGGGACACGAAGAAGGTATATGTGTGGTCAGCGGACGGCCGAAAAGGTGAGGCCGGCTACGCGTGGTATTCTCCTGTCCCCAACTCTGCTCATTCAGCTCCAAGAGCAGGTCGTCCCCCTCCACACACCTACCGCACTCTCCGACCTGCAGCCATCCCCCTCCTCCTACAGAGTCGCCCCACCACCCCCTTCAAATCAGCGCCAGAACCGCTCTGGCGTCACCGTGACCCGCCGCTCAGTTGCCACCAGGGGCGACGTACCGCCGCCGCCGTCGCCACCAGCGCCGACGGCCACGAGGCGGCCACAGCCAGAAACGTGGCGTGCGCCACCTCTTGGGTGAGCGCCCTCTGCACTCAGAGACATATACCCCTACCCCTCCCGGACAACGTCCCCATCCACGCCACAGCAAAGCATTCTGCCGGCCGCTGCTCCGCCAGAACGCTGACCGACTGGCGCCGGTCGACGCGTCGCAGTCGTCATCGTTGGGAAGCAGTGCCTGCTGGAAGCCTGCAACGTGAGGAAAAAAGCAATCCATGGACGCTATAGTGTTGGTCGCCCAGCTCTCTTCCGGCTCAAGGCTGATCATCTCGCCGCGGTCACCGCCAGAACCAACGCCAGACACTCGGCCGTCGCAACCGATGCCCTGTCGCGCGCCAGCTCCTGGGGGCGGCGCCAGGGAGGCCTATGATAGCACGGGCCTTGCTTCTCCACCAACGGCCGCGTGGCCAATTCCGACGTCGTTCGCCGTCCGCGCCAACCGGGAAAGCGCATTGTGGGGCCTGGTTCAGCGTGAGTTGGTGGTGGCGGCGGTCGGCCAGGACCAACGCTGGCCATTCGGCGGACGCATCCAGAGCCATGGCGCGCGCCACCGTCTGGTGGAGGCACAAGGGCGGCCGGTAACAATAAAGGCCTTGCCTCGACGCCTCCGGCCGAGGCGCCAAGGCCGTCGTCCTTGGACGGCCGTGCCACCCGAAACCACTGAGCGTGCGGCCTGTGACAGTGTCCGGTAGATGCGGCGGCGGTCCCCCGGCCCGTCCTGTCCGCGAGAGTTTTTGACCCCCCGTAGCCACCACGAGCCCCGACACCGGCCACTCGGCGGTCGCAGCTGGCGCTGGGGAACGCGCCGCCGGCTCGGTGTAGTGCCAAAGCGAGGTGTGGCAGCACTTGTCTTACAGCCAACGGCGCCGTCAGGACCCCGAAAAAAGGCCCACCCCCCCCACGGGACCAAAGGGTTGCCAGGCGCACCGCTACGCACCCGGCCTGGCGCCGGCCTGCCCCGTCTCCACCAGGCCGCCTGCGTCCGCTCCACCGCCGCAGGTTTCATGGCGGCTGCAGGGGCGGCGACGGCGAAGGCGCAGCGCGAGAAGGGTGGCGTCTCGCCCAGCAAAAAGAGACCCGCTTGCGCCCGCTCAGGGGCACGTGGGGTTGCGAGTGCTGTCCGGCGTAGTCAACGTTCTGTCGCGCCGTTCTGTAGTGCGGAGAGAAGTAGTGCGAGAGCCAATTATCAAAAAAAAGGAGAACGCGGTTCTACGCTCACATTTGCCAACTCTTTCTCCAATGCGAGATAATTCTTACACAGAAATTTTATTCGAACGATGGACCACTGTCTGAGGCTCAGGGTTACGACAAGAGGATAAGACCTTGTACACGGGCGACAGCACTATTACCCATGAATATCTCATTTATGATATTCCTGCATCAACATGGGAATGCTGTGCAATTCCCACTAAGCCAATGGCCTGTGATGTCCCACCTCCGATCCAGCACAACTGTATCGTTGATGTTTGAGATTTTGGCGGACCCGCACGGGAACAGGACAAGATCGGGACGAGATCTAGTTGCTGCTTGTCATAAACTTGTCGCGCTCATTGGCTGACGCTGCTGTTTCCGCCGTCCTTGTTCTTGTTCATGTCACCAGTAAGTCAGAAAACAACAACACATGCCCTACTGGCGGCTCTCCGTGATGCGCTGGCTAGTGCAGGTGCGGCCGTGCGAGTCGGTTTGTACCGCATGTTGTCTTGAACGGTATGGTATCTCTCGGCATTCTGGTGGCAGAGCAACAAGGGCATTGCTCAGAGCAGATGAAGATCAGGGACCCCCTCTGGCCCATGTTCGCTACTTCCTTCGTTCGCACAGTTCCTCGCCGCTACCGGCGTTAAGGACACCTACAGCGATGACTTGGTTACTGAACAGGGCCATGAGCGGCCGCAAGCGACATTTCTTCGGCTGATCAGCCTGCCGCCACGAAAAGATACGACTGAGATGTCGAACGACAGGAAAAAGTTCTAGCACGTAGTGGTCTGGAGCGCGTGACCTAGTAATGCTGAATGGTCACAAATGTCTGTCGCCAATCTGTCGCATCTCTCCGTACGGATGATGCCACCGCCTCGCTCGTTCGGTCATTGCGGGCCACGAGCCGGCGACATTCCTGGGCGCTGCAATAGCCAGAGGCTGCTGCCACCCCCCGGTGCGGCGATTGAAGTGGGTACGGCGGCGTGGGTCCCAACGATCTGGACCTGCGTCTCAGGCATTGGATGTCGTGGTCGGAGCCGCTGAATCCAATCCCTTTTCATCATGTCGCACAGGTGGCCGTTCTTTTTCGACTGGCACCTTGCCTTTCTGAGCAACTTTCCATGCGATGTGTGACGATGTCAGGCTTGAATATTGATGTTTTGGGTTGAGGTGGTCGGCTTTCAGGTATCAACGAGAGGGGTGTGACAATGTGAGGTTTCAACCATCGTATCCTTTCTTTCAGAAGTCACAGGAAGTAGCCGTCTTGAGGTGCTTCACTGACATTCCCATATCTCCTGAGCAGCTGCGTTGCAGATGAGGAGCACTTTCTTGGGCGCTAGGCTCGGTGCCTTTGCCCATCTCTCCATGGCCCCTCCGCTATCGGCAGGCTCATTTTTGTCCCCGTTATCGCATCGTTCCTTGCCGTTGCCCGCAGCGGGCCGTGCCCCCCCCCCCCACTTCAGACGGTGGTGGCACGACAGTTGGCGGCTGCGGAGCCATCTCCGCCGAATCCGCTGGCGGCGGCTACCTGGCGGCATCTTTACAGGTTCCTGAGACGGGTGGCTCGCCGGCGGCGGCGGGGCGTCCCCCCCCGGCCCCCCCCCCCTGCGGGCACCCTCCTCGTCACGAGTAGGGACGGCGCCGATAGCGCTCGTCCGAGGTTCTTCCCCGTTCCGCGACGACCTCGTGCCCCACCCGTGGGTGGGGGTTATCGAGCTTTCCCCGGGTCCCCGTCTTCCGGGGTCCGATGGCGTCGGCCGATACGGCCACCAGCGCGGCTGCCATAGCGGTCGCCAGTCGGGGCGACACTCCCGGCGACGTCCTCGGGGAAGAGGCGGAGATCGACTGGGCCTTGGCCTCCCTCTTGTCGGCTTCTTGGCCGACTCCCGCCGTCGTGGACGACACCTACCAGCGGTTTCCGTGGGACCTCGGGGGTTCCCTGGTCGAGCAGCGGTATGCTGCCTTCGAGGGCCGCCGCATGGTCTATCTGTGGACGACCATCCGGGCCAACTATGGCCCGTTGTATGCCGTCCCCGAGGGGACGGCGACAGACTCCCCCTTCCTCCGCCGCCCGGATGACTGGCGGGTGTGCCGGGTGCTTCGTCATCTGGCGGAGCGGGACTTCCCCCCTGAGGTGGGCGACAAGCCCCACTTCTCCGGGGATTACTACCGGGTACTCCCCCCAAGTTGGGGGAGGATAACCGTGGTTACTTCATTCCGGGCGCCCTGGTGGAGTGGAAAATCCGCACCACCCTGGGCGACATCGTGCTCCATGAGCAGCGAGAGGGGCGCGAGGTTCCCGTACCTCGGCGTACGGCCTTGTACCCGATCGCCCCCCTTTGGTGGGCTTCGGTGGAGGTTCCGCGCGGCATGGCCGCGCGGATGCCCCATCTGGTGGCGCTGTGTGGCAGCAAGCTGATGGGGGAGGCCCTCGGGGGGCCCTACCATATCATTCTGGCGCCCCTTTGGGCCTTCGAGGTGGCCGACGTCTTCGTCAGCAGCATCCGCCGCCACGGCCACCTTGTGGCGTCTGCCCCAGGTCTTGCGGACGGCTCTACTGGCACGTGCTGCAGCGCCCAGCAGCGCATCTCCCCACGCGTTGCAAAGGTCCCCACATTCGCACGTTCGCTTGTGTCGTGGCCTGCATCTCAGCACCCCACCGGCCTCTTTCTTGTCATCGCTGCGTACAAGCACGGCCGCTTTCCCCGCGCACCATTGTCCGATTGATTAACCAGCTGAGCGTCAGCTGCAGACGTACCTCACGCACCCGTACGGCACGTCAGCGCGCCTCAGGGCGGCGAAACGCATAGGGTGGTGGAGTACTACGGCCACAGCGCGTACCAGGTACTCGCTCACGAGTCATCAACACGAGGAGTGCTGCGTCGGACGGAGCGGCAGGTCGATATGGCCCCAACAGCGCGCGCCCTACTGGTTCCCCGCTGCCAACAAACGACCCACCTCAGAAGTACCGTCGCAGCACCCGTGGCCAGGCGCAGGCCATTGCTGTTGCGAGCGGATGTACTCTTTCTTTCAGGCGGAGGTTTGTCGACCATAGCCTCTCCTGAGGGTGCACCGACCGACAGAATGCAAGAACGCCGCCCTGCAGCTGGCGTCAGGACCGCAGGAAGGCCATTTCAGGTGACAGGAGGCGCCCACTCGCCCATCACACCGCGGGACGACCCCCCATTGAAGCGATTTGCGACAAAAACCTACCCTCACCAGTCAAAAATTCAAAAACATGCCCCTCAGAGCTCAGAAACGAATCTTCTTGTCAAGCACAGCTGCCTCCTTTGGCCGAGTGCAACCGGAATCGTGGTTTCCATCTGTACCACGCCCTTGACCCCGTTGTTGACCGCAGTGAGCAAGATTTGAATCCGGCAACCATACAAGCGACGCGTACAGACAACGTAGACGCCTTCTGGAAAAGCGAACCACATGAGCGACATTGCCCATGGCTTGCGAACATGTCGACTCCAAGAACCTATTGCTGATCCCCCAATTTTGTCCTCCTCGGCAGAGAACGGGAGTGCAACAGCGATGAAGGGACGTTTCTGATTGGCCAAGAGGATCGACAGCAGTGCATGTCGGGTCCCATCATTACAGCATGTGCCCGTACGGCCCGCAAACGCACAATCGGCGCACTCGCTTTTCTGAGATTATCTGAGAATCTCGAGGAAAATCTCGATAACAAACTGCTCTGGGCTACTTTACCCCTTGAGACGACTGAGAAAGGGAGAATATCTGAAGAAAACGGAGAATCTCGATTCTGCACGGACCTGGCGGTTGGAGAGCCAATGGAGCGTCGTAGATTTTCACTCAGCAGCTGTTTGCTGCTGTTCTAGACCAATGGTTGGCCTGTTTTACAGTCGCAGTCTTGGCCGATGAGGACAAAATTGGGGGATCAGCAATACAGTGCTACGCCCTGTGTCGTTGCCGCGGTCCCGTTTTACATTTGCACGGTCTCTTTGGCAAGTACTCCGGCAACGTGCACCGGCCAGCGAAAAAATTAAAAGAGGGTCTGGGGTGTTGCCGGGCCTTTCCAAGAGTATTTCAGCCAGCGTATCACCCGAGTACATTCTTCGGGTATATACTCGTACCCGCGGGACATTTCGACGCGTCGCCCATACTCCTACTCGGCGTATGGGACGTCCCCAGATACTCGCGACATCGTATCACCAAGGGTATTTATGAGTACTACCCATATTCTCGAGTCTGGCGAAGCCGATACCCTTGACAGCATCCTGCAGTGCGGCACCGTGACCACATGAGCCGTCTGACAACGAAATACGTCCCGAAAACGCATGGTAACTGCACGATCCGGATTGTAATTCCAGCAAAATGGTATACGCGTGCCCGCGCGGAGAACAAAGATAGCCCAGAGTTTCAAGGGTATATACCCTTGATACCCGCTCCGTCAGGTTTGGGAGATACTCATACTCGGACGTCTGAAAGTCCTCATACTGTCAGCCAATACTCAGTGGCTGGATTCGAGCCGAATACCGTACTCGTGACCAAAACTGATACCCTTGGTGAGGCCTGGGTGTTGCACACATTGCGCAGTACCCTGGAATAAAGTTCAGGGAATTGCGCTGCCTCACCGCCACAGTCGCCTCTGACGGTGATGTCGTCTTCTCCATGGCGAACGCTGCCGCTGCCAGACGAGAGACGCCGCCACTGCAGAGGGCGGCGGCACGGATTTCGCTGTTGTCAGGCGGGAAATAGTACAGTGGGGGCGGATAGCATTTGGAGGTGGAGGGGGCACCTGCGGCACGGTGCGGGACGTCGTGGGACGACAGCAGGCATAGGCGGGCCTCCCTGTTGGGGCGTGTCAGCCGTGACGGCTGTGGGCGGCGGCGGCGACCACGGCAGCAGCAGCATGTGCCACCCCTGCCCCAAGCGGGGGAGCGAGGTGGGCCAGGCGGCGTCGATGCGGGCTCGCCCGGTTTGCTTGCCCGCGGAGCAGCGGCGTGGGCGGGCGTGTGGGCGAGTAGGCGGGCGCCGGCGAGTGTAGTGGCCGGCCGGCACGCGGCGCTGGCGTGCCTCGGCACCATCCCCCGTGGCTCGTGTTGCGCCGTGTGTCTGTGCCGCTTGAGCACCCCCCCTTCCTCGTGCGGCTGCCTGTGGTGGTGGGGGCGGCGGCGACGCCCCGCCCCTGACCGTCAACGCCGCACGGCGCGGTCGACGTGCGGCCGTCGCCAACGGTGCGCGCCGTCGCCGGCAGTGCCGCTGCGTGCGCCTTGACGCGTGCCGCCTTCTGCGCGGTGGCGCTGGTTGACGCGGCGCGTGCAGCTGGGGGGCCGTTCCCTCTGCGCCATACGGTGGGGCTGGGCGGGGGCCGTGATTTCAGACGCCCGCGTGGACGCTGGTGGGGGCGGGGGAGCGGGGGGGGGGAAACCGGCACGCCTGTCGCCGCCTTCGCCCCTGCCGTCGGTGGTGTGAAGGGGGGCGGACGCTGCCGCCGCTGCTGCCTCCACGACCCCGCGGCGGCGGCCTTCCCGCCGCACGCGGCAGGGCGGCGGGTGCCGCCTGCCGCCGCAACCGCCGCGAGCGGCCTTCTGGGCGAGCGCCGCGCGTCGGCCAGTAAACGATGCGCGGCCGCTGTGGCCGTTGTGGCGGTTCGGCCGCCCGCGAGATGGCGGCGTGCGTCGCGTGGCGGGCGCCAAGAGTGACGGCCGCGGGTGGCGGGGCGCCCCCCGCGCGGGCAGAGCCCGAGCGGCCGCACCACTCCGCCGCCGAAACTGCCGCCGTCGCCGCTGCCGCCGCCGCCGCCGCCGCCGTATTCGTTGCCGTGGCTGCCGTGGCGGCCGCGTCCTTTCCCGGCGAGCGCCCGAGCGGCGCCGAACGGCATCCCCCACAGCCGCCCTCGGCGGGGCGCCGACGAGCCGCTTTCCGCCCCGCGCGGGGGCGCCACCGCCCGTGGCGCCCCCCCCCTGACGGTGTGGCGCCTAGCTGGGGTCGGGGGGCGCCCTCCCTGCCGCCCGCCACCCGCCGTCCTCGTCCCCGCGAGCAGCCGCCCCACATCGGTCGGCGTCGTCGGTCACCCTTTCCGCGTGTGGGCCTGTGAGCGCCTTGTGGCGGTCCGCCGGGTGGCCGCCGGTGCGGCAGTGTCTCGGAAACGCCGCCCCCCTGACAGCGACGGCCGATACGCGGGGACCGCCCCGCTGGTCGGGGCGCGGCCGCACCCGTCGTGCGCACTGCCAGGCGCCCGCGGCCCCGAAGCCGCTGCGCTTGTACACATGCGCGCCGGCCGCTGCGGGCCGCCACCTCCACGCGCTTGAGCGCGCGTCCACAGCGGCGGCCGGGCGGGGGAGCGGCGGTGCGGTTGGTGCGGTTGCCAACCGCCATGCTGGCGCGGGAGGTGAAGGGGCTTGCCTGGAGCCCCGAGCGGCTGGAAGCACGTGGAAACGGGAGGGGTTGGGGTGTCGACTGCCCCCGCGGCGGCTCCGTTGGTTCTCCCTCTGGGCGCGCGGTCGGCTACGGCAGAGAGCGCGGACGGGCAATTGTACGGGGCTCTACTTGTGGCCGTACCATGGTGCGGTTGAGGAAGGGGTGGGCAAAGGAGAAGGAGGCTATTTTTGGAGTGGGAGGACAATGGTGTCGGTGTAGGTCCTCTTTTGTCTGAACGGCATTGCGCTCTTGTCATTGCCCACCGTCCGCAGCTGCTCTTGACGCGCTGCTTTCTTCCGTGGTGTGAAAACAGTTCTGACTGTCCACAAGCCCAGGGCGCTTTCTTGAACGCTCTTTCAATACGAATGTTCTGCACGCCCACTTATTCACCAGAGCGCTGCTGTACTTCGAGCGGGGGAGTGGTGGTGGTGGGGCTGGCGAGCACCGCGTCGCACCCCGCGCCGGTGGCCGCCGCGGCGGACCGGAGCTAGCTGTTCCTGGTGGGAGGATAGCCACTGGCGGATGGCCGGCTGCAGCACGGCACGCGAGGAATGGCGGGGGCGTTTGTGTGGCACTGGATTGCTTTTTCTCTCTTGACCGCGCATCCGCAGTCTCTGCGTTTCTTTTGTAGTTGATTCACGTTGTACGTACACTTCGCGACGCGCGCACGATACGATGGACAGCACATACGCGTCTTGCACGCGCGAACAGCACCTGAAGCTGGCAACGTAGGCGCCCCGCACTACCCACTGCATCATGACAATCCCCCCTCTCCAGTGCGTCACTCCACCCCGCTACCACATTCGCGTGCGCGTACAGTCGGCAAGGTCCACCAGGCGGACCACCAAGCCCAGGGGTCCTCCACCTCTCCTCATGCCCACGACAACCCCCCTCCACGCCCGCCGCCGTCGTCCGGCAGAGGGGATGAAGGGAGCCCACGGCGCTAGGCACCGCGTGGCTCCGCCTCACCTGGACGACACCAGGGTCGAGGTTCGCTCCACCTATGACCATAAGCAGGAGCAGGGCGGGCAAGCCGCCGATACGAAACTCGGGATGATGGCGTGCCACCACACGTCCCAGCCTGCTCGACGCGACCGCCCGCGTGCGGGTCGGAAAGGGGCGGAGCAGCCCGACGCCAGAGCCGCCCCCGAAAGGACATCGAGCACCCCGCGGGTGCGGTCGGAGAGTCGGCGCCGCCACAGAGGCCTCCATTCCTGTCTCGCCCGCCACGTCGGGCACGCACGCCACTTGTCGACGCCGCTGTCCACGGCATCCTCCGTCCCTGCCCCAACCTCGGCCGGTGGCAACAAGCACCCCCAGGTTTCCCGCCCCACCGTCCATGGCCGAGCAGGCAGTGACCGCGGCAACATGACCAACGTTTACGACGGAGCGCCCGCGCCGACGCCACCAGCCCCGCCGCCGAGTGCACGCGGCTGCCGGCGGGTGGGCAAAGACTCGTCCCCCGCCGCTGCCGCCACCGTCCCCACAAATGAATGCCGCACCGCCCACAATCAGCCCACGTTGCGTCCCTGCCTCCCCCCACACGCGCGGCAGCGTCAGGACCCCCCCCCCTCGGCGGCGGCGCGCAGCGCCCACCGCTCCACCAGCGACCTTGGCGGGGCGGGCGGCACCGCCGGCTGGCAGCGTGCAAGCGGCGGGCGCCCACCGTCTGGTCGGATCTCGGCACGAGTCGGGTGGCCACCGCCGCCAAAGGGGAGGGGAGCCGCCGTCGACAGGGGGGGGTGGACGACCGCACCGGCGCCCGCGGGGACGCCCCTCCGCCGCCGGCACGCAAAACGCAACCGCCGCCGCGGGCGGGGGGGAGGGGGGCGCAACGTCCGCGGCGCGGCCCTTGCGCGTCGGCCAAGCGTGGGGGGGCCCCCGCGGTGGCGCCGGGGGGGAGGGCCCACACGAGCGGCGGCGGCACACGCGCCGGAGCGCCCAGCGGGGGACGCCGCTCCCCGTGGCGACGCGGAAACGACCCCGAAGCGGCGCACCAGTGGCCGCCCAGCCGCGTGCGGCTGCGGCGGGGGGGAGGGGGGTGGCGCGCACGCCGCACACCCCGACGGGCGTCGAGGGCGGCGGGGAAACCAACCACAGGCGCGACCGGCTGCGCCCCCGACGCGGGGCGCGCACCGCTGCCGACAAGGTCGATCCGCCCGCGCGCGCGCGCGCGGCAGCGTCGCGGCTGGTGGCGGCTGCCGCGGGGGCCGGCCCCCCCCTCCCCCCCGCCACCCCACCGCCGGGCGAGCACCCGACCCGCTCCGCGGCGGCGGCCGCGGCGGCCACACCCGCCGACCGCCGGCGGGGCAGGGGAGCGGCGGCGGCGCGGCCGACCGAGCGCTCCCGGTCGGTGCGACGCGGGCAGCGGCGGCGCCGCAGCGCGGCGCCGTCCGCCGCTGGGGCG
>Ga0209093_1000328_pt1 | contig 25165 bp, 13 predicted proteins | sample SidtaG_4_FD_187450 | JGI IMG/M metagenome (GOLD analysis project Ga0209093, IMG submission 187450) | Marine algal microbial communities from Sidmouth, United Kingdom - Sidmouth_Male1 metaG (SPAdes) (version 2) | ecosystem: Host-associated > Algae > Red algae > Unclassified | place: Sidmouth...
CCCCCTGGGCTTTGCCGTGATCCTCTCCTCCCGTTGGGGGAAGGCTGGGCTGTGGGTCGATTTCCGGGGCAGTTCCTTCGACGGACCGAGCTGATCAAGAGGTCACTTCGGCTGGACGACGAACCAACGTGGTGGTGCTTAGAACCGCTACAAGATCGATTGGGCGGCGTGATCTCTGCCAGATTCTCGGTGATCTGTGCAAGAGCGGTCGCCCGTCTCCACTGGCTTGGCTTGCAGTGGTTTCCGGACATCGTTGATGTGTGGCCGAACGAGTCGTGGAACGCCGGCCATCCCCTTGCATGTCGCGTGTCCTCCCCTCTCCTGGTGTCCCTTGCACAGCCTGGCGCGCGAGCACAGCTGACTGCGACGTCGTGTTATTGCTGGCGTCGGGACAACACGTGCGCCACCCTCGTGGAATCCAAGAGGTCTCGCTGGTCAAGCAGCGCCTGTGGCATGGCGTCTGCCTCCCCACCGCATGGCGAGCCCGTCACGGTCAAGGCCGAACCAACACCTGCCGTGTCCATCAAAATGGAAGCCGCCGCGACGGACGCAGCTCATCGGCGGCGGGTTGCTGTTTCCATCCACCGTCAACTCCACTGCAGTCGGACTTTTGTCCCATCGACAGGCGAAGCTGTTGAGCAAGACGCCGTGGATACTTCGGCTCCGCCTATGCAGCGCAACAACGTTAGACGGGCGGCAGTCTTTTCCGATGATGCAGCACCTTTGGCTTGCGCTCCTTGCACCAACGGCATCCACCCTTTCTCTTCGCGCCTGACCAATGGAGGATGCGCCTCCTCCCCCGCCGCAGCGGCTTCTGCGGCGCCGCTGCGGACGGCAGCACCCACGTCATCCGTCGGCGCGGTCGGTTTGGGTCACGGTGGTGCTCTCTCTGCTGCTAACACTGCTTCGTGTCTTACTGACGTGTATGCGGCGGCGGCTTGCGGCGCTGCTGCTCCGGGTGCGGTCGGCCTGTCGGGTGCCCCCCCCAGCGCAACACCCGCTGCTGCCACTGACACGAGATATGCACCTCAAGCCGAGCGCCCTCCAACCGCCACCGGTCAAGGCCCGGAAGCGGATCTGGCCATTGTCGGAATCCGATCGTACACCCCTGCGCAAGTGGCGGAGGCAGTGGCTGCCGTGGCCTGCGTGAGTCTATCTGTCGAGAGGCAGGTCGATTTTACTCGGGCTATCTTCTTGGCTGCAGATGAAGGCGCCATCGACGGGAACGTTGTATTGGACGCTCCCGAGGAGGATGTTGTTGCGTCGCTTCTTACTCTCTCTCGTCGGACGTGCCTGGGGCAGCTTCCGTTTGGCACCCGTGTCCGTGTCTTGCGCTTTGTCCGGGCGCAACGTGCACGTGGGTCCTCTTTGTGATATTGTTTGGGACTGGGGCGGTATGCATCTGAGTTGGGCGGATATAGTTATCCTAGCTTTGTCGTATTTGCGATCTCTGAGAAGCGTCGCATGCAGAAGACAGAAAGCGCAACAGCGCGTCAGTGGTGATGTCATTTTTTCCGTTTCATGCGCATTCTCCGAAGGTCTTTTTTCTTTTGGCGCGGTCAGGGCGGCGCCGCACGTCACCAGCACACTGTCAAGCCAGACCTAGTGTCCGTAGCGGACACCCCGATGCACTCTGGCGCAGCACAATCCGCGGCGCCGTCGCCTGGGCGGAGGTGACTCGCCCGTTGAAGCCGTCGGTGGCGGTCACAGCGGCGGTAGCGACGATGGCAGCGGTGGCGGTTTTCTAAGTCGCGCGGCGGCAGAGGGCGCGTCCACGGTGGGACGCGGGCGCGGCAGCAGGGCGGAAATGGGGACGGTCGCGGTGCGCCGCAGTCGAGGCAGCAGCTGATGCCGCAGCAGCGGAGCGGGGGCGGCGCAACAGAGGTGCCAGCGTGACGGCGGTAGCAGTGTTGGCCGCGGTGGCCGTCTCGGTGGCCGTGCCGCCGCCCACAGAAGAAACGGTGAGTGCGGCTCTTGCAGAGGTGCGCCTGGAATGGCGGTGGCGGCGGCGGTGTCGCTGCTAGGAGCGGGGCGGCAGCGAGGCTGCAAAGGTGGCGAGGACTGGGAGGGAGAGGGGCAGCAGCAGCGGTCGCTGCGGTGGCCACGCAGACGCATGTGGCAGCGGCTGCGGTGTTGACGGTGCGGTGGCAATTCTGGCAGCAATCGTGGTTGGCTTTGCGGCTGTGCGGAAGCCCATGGCAGCTGTGGCGACAGCGGATGTTGTTGCAGGCCAGTACCAGTGTCAGTGGTGGCAGTGGCAGCGGAGGCAGCGGCGGAGGACGCCGGGACTGCGTCTGCGGCGGCGGCGGATGCGGCTGTGGAAAATCCGGCACCGTCGGCGGGCATGCTAGTGGCTTCGGCGGCGAGCAGTCGGCGCTATTGGCGACAAAAATCGGCAACGGGTACGGCAACGCGGCGGTGGGAGTGGCGAGATAAAAAAAGAGTATACCAACGTCTGTGCGCAACCTATACGGACACATGGTCTCACAGAAGCAATGCCGCCACCTTGTCAGCGACGCGCTGGAACTGGCCAGCAATCTGGGCTATCGTCAACCTCCCAACAGCCGCCGCCATCAGCTGCATGGGCTTGTCCAGGTACCGGCCGTCGGAGTACACCAGGTCACGTACATGCTTTTTGAGCTCCGAGAAGACACCTTCCACAGGCTGCAGATTCGGGGAGTAGGCCGGCAGGCGGATGTGGTGCATACCGTTCGTCTGCATGTACTCGTCACCAGCCTCGTTGTGTATCCCGGCGTTGTCGTACAGCACCACGCAGGCGTCAGGCTGCAGCTCCCATGCCAGGCCGGGTACATATTTGTTCATTCGCATGTCGAGGCACTGAAGGAACAGCCGCCAGTCGTCCGCCGTCTGTGCAGTCCCTAGAACCACCGTCTGCGACCAGACGACCCCCATAGTCATGGAGACGGCCATCATCGTGCTCGTCTTGGGCACCGTGCGCGGGTCGCGGTCTAGCAGCTCACATCGCTCCCCCTTCAGCGTGCGCCCGTATTTACGGTACACGTCGCCGCCGTCAGTGTGAGTCTCGTCGACACTGACGAGGCAGCGCAGAGGAACGGAATTCAGCATGATGGCGAACGCACGCTGATCGTTCTTCGAGCGCTAGATGAACAGCCTCTCCACGCGTTTGCGCGTGTACCCCAAGTGGCGCATGACGCGGTACACAGTGGACGCGCTGACGTACCGATGATCCACCTCCGGGTAGTGCGTGGCCAAGGTAACCAGGAGGTCAACGTGGTCGCGCAGGAGGGCGGCGGGCTCCTCTTCCACCAGGAGCTTGACTGCGCGCATCAGGTCGACGTTACGCACAGCCGCGTCTGCGTGCTTGTTTTGCAAACGGGGGTTCGCCCAGACGGAGCCAGTAGCCAGCAGCGCTCTCTTCCATCGTTCGATTGAGTGCGTTGAGCAGCCCACGAAGATGGCGACGTCATCAATGGCGTAGCCCTCGTCCAGGAGCCCAAGCGCGTGCAGACGTTGCTCCTCGGAGAACATAGCAGCGAAGAAGATCAAGTCGCACTCCTTCTCCGCGCAGGAGCCGTCCGCTGCAGCTGTGAGCATGAAGGCGTGCGCGCTGCTGTCTGTGTCTCTTGCACCAGAAGACGCGGGAGTGAGCAGGGTGGTGCCCGACGAGGTAGCAGCGCAGTCCTTGGTGGCCACCAGGTTGCTCGTGCCGTCGTCTCGCTGCACCGCAGAGCAGTTGACGGGGCCGTCCGCGTCGTGCTCCTGGCTGCGGATGGGCGCCTGGGTAATGAGAGGGGTGCCGACGATGAGGGATACGGCCGGCCAAGACCTCGGACGTCGTGTGGCTCCACACCGGCAGGTACGTTTCCAGCCTCCCATTTCGCGATTCGCAATCCTGATGTTGCAGTTTTCTTGTTCGCAGTTGTGGCCTCCCCAAGCAAGGCTTCTTGCACATTCTCAAGAAACATATTCTGTAAAAAGTCAGCCGTTGCACGGAAATTACTTCACAATCCAGAGGCGAACGCGACCATAGCAGCGAGTTCAGTCCCGCGGTAACGGTGAGCTCCTATGAGGTCACGGAGGGCTGCACTACGCCGCGTCTGATCATGGCGGCTCACCGCGTCGGACTCGTCGTGCGCAATCCGTCGCTCGCCGCCGCACGAGAAGACTGACATAGGCGCGACGGCTTCGATAGTTCGTACCCTTCATGCCATTGCGTGTCATTTCATTAGTGATCGAGGACTTTGCGTGCGGAAGAGTGTCTCGGTGCAGAGGGAAGCCCCGGACGACGGAGGTATTACTGAATCATACGAGGATCAGCGGAAACAGCAGCAGTCCCCGGGTCGCGTCGCGCAACAGTGATTTCCCGTGCGCTTTGTTGACGCTTGTACAGGAAGTGTCCCGTGCCTGTTGCGTAGTGGTGTCCTTCTGGCGTGCAAGAGAGTCCAGTCATGCTGTTGGTGATGAGGTAGTGTAGAGATAGCTTGAGGTTTTTCTTCCGCCCGGTCTTGTCCACGGTAGGCCCCTGATAGAAGCAGACCCCTCTCCATTCTGGAACTTCCGCTGGAATTTCCGCAGACCGGCTCCGCGTTTGAACTTGAGCTGGAAGCAGGATCTGGCACCCAGCCGGCTAGCGCGACAGCTCGTTGGCCTATTCGGTCGCCGGCGCCGCCTCCGTCTGGGAATCTCCCTTTTCCAGAGAAGCGCGCCCTGAACACCTTTCTGACATCCACAACATGGCTTGGTGTAAGTCATCCGGCTTTTCGCGCTTCTAGAGCAGTCTTATGGACTGGTTACGCAATGCAGAGGTCGCTGGGTGTGTCGAACGCGCGTCCTGCGTCCTTCGCGCTGTTCAGCATGTTCCACCTTCGTCAGATCTCTCGAAGTAAGACCCGGTCAAGCTGCAATCGATCAGGAAGCTGTGTTCCACCTCAGGGATGCCGATGGGGTCTGAGAGAACACACAGAGTGTGGATGCCCTCTTGACGCCAGGGAACAGGAAAAGCCGTCGAGCCGTGGCCGAAGCACATTTTCTGGGACTTGGTCACAAAAGCACCCGATCAAAAGACATGGCCAAAGCGATGACGACTTCAGCGGACCCAAAGACGTTCCCATCAACTGAAAATCACAAGAGCCGACGCCAGGCCCAGACTGTAAGCTCCTCGTGTGCATTTTGCAGACGCGATCTCGCCTCTCAAGTGAAGAATCCGCGGTTCAAGTGGAGATCTTTGTTTTGGGCCACACGTTGGCCAGTGAGGGGCAGTCTCTGAATCTCGTGCCCTCGACGCCACCGTCGTCGTCGACGCCACCGCCGTCGGCGCCACCGTTGTCGTCGGCGCCACCGTTGTCGTCGGCGCCACCGTTGTCGTCGGCGCCACCGTTGTCGTCGGCGCCACCGTTGTCGTCGGCGCCACCGTTGTCGTCGGCGCCACCGTTGTCGTCGGCGCCACCGTTGTCGTCGGCGCCACCGTTGTCGTCGGCGCCACCGTTGTCGTCGGCGCCACCGTTGTCGTCGGCGCCACCGCTGTCGTCGGCGCCACCGTTGTCGTCGGGGCCACTGCTATTGCCGGGGCCACTGCTTTGGCCAGCGCCGCCTTCATTTCCGACATTGGGATGAACCGTTCGGGGTATGTCTTTTCCGGCCTCCCTCTCCGTCCCCTTGCCGTCGTCGATCGCGACAGAGACGCTGAATCCCCGTGCACGACGCCCGCGACGGTGCCCTCGGCAGAGCCAGCGCCCCTGTTGCCGTTCTTGACGACCACCCCGCATCCGCCGCCACGTTAGGCACCTTTACGGACGCGACGTCGCCCCCCAGTCTGAAGAGTACCGCTTGCTTTTCCATTATGCTGGCAACCCCCGCCGGACGGCGCCCTTTGGCGTCTCTTTCGCCCCCGCCACTCCTCCAGATGAAAACAAGGCAACCTGCCCGCCGCCCCCGTTCCCACGCCGGCACGGAGCATTCCGTGGCGCCGCTTTTCGTTTCTCCTGCGTTGTCGCCATGAACGTTCAACAGTCCGCGGCATCATCCGCCAACCTGTCGCTCTTTACGGCACTGGTGTCCCCATCAACGAGGGTGCCGACGCCGTCGATGAGACCGGCTCTTTCGAGGCCTTATTTCACTCGTTATGGCGGGGTCAGGGGATGTTAGGGTCCGTCAGTCTGAGGGCGGGTAGGTGTCCGTCACACCGACAGCGACGCTAAGAACTGTGGGTCGTGTTTTTGACAGGAAACAAAAGCAACTCGGGATACGGAGACAGGTCGACCGGCTCCATCCCTTCACCACCACATTCAATGTAGTCGATGGCACTTTTTTTACCAGGCCCCAACCTACCTTCGCCTTTTGATCAACACCAGAGAGGCTGCTTGTCTTCTCCGAGAGGCGTGTCTCACAGCAGCACCTTTGTGTCGCAAACAACGCGGCAGGGGGGGTAACAGGAGCTGCCACCGCCTCTTTTCCAGTTGAGGAATTTGAAAGATGGCACACGACCACCGGTGGTGGGCGTTGGATTGAGAAGGGCGAGCCGTCCGCGGCGTCGAAGGCGGGGTGTCCAGAGATCATGCGCGAACGCGCCCCCACTAAGGGTGCGACGAAGGCAGACATGGCGACTGCCGGCGGCACACGACGAGTGGGTGCTTTGGAGCGTTTCGGCATGGTCCGACGGCGAGCGTGCGGGTGACAGAGTGTCGTGGGGAGGTACATTTCTTTATCAATGCTGTCTGTAGGATGCGTCTCGCCACACGGCGTACTCGCTCTCCGTCTCGCCCGACAAATGAGCCACTGGAGCACTGAGATACATGGAACCTCTGTCTTGGATGGCGGAGATCAAGCCGCAACCTACAGAGAAAAGGGTGGAGATCGCGGATATCATCTTGGATTGCTGCTCCGCACCCGATGCGGCGGGGCGGTAGGCAGGCGCGCGCAGCCGCATAGATCTGAAATCTCTCTGACCGCCGGTAGAGAACAAAGGAAGGAAGTACCACCGGAAAATATCGACACAACAGGAAAAAAATGCGGAACAGAGTCAGCACCATCACAATGCGGAGAGGGAACTTGTCAGAGAGCAATCCGAGGAGCCACCCCAGCGAGCAAACATCGAGGCGGTCGCACAAAAGCCGAGGGCGGCCAAAAAGGACGCATTGAAATACGCACGGCAAGAAACGAGAGCTCTCCATGATCGCCAGACATGTATGCATCAGGGGGCTCGGTACGCAGCGGCCATTCTATGACGAGCAGAGTTGACCCAAAGAAAGGACGAGGCAGAACGATACAAGAATACGACTGATGGGTCATCTCGGTCCAGCAGCGGAAAGCAGTGACGATGCAACCCGGTCATCCCGCTCCATCAGCGGAAAGCAGTGACGAGTGCACCCCCTCTGCCCCAAGTACGGCAACTGCCGTTGCATTGGGCGTCCGACGCGGAGAGTGACACCGTCTCCTCGGTCAGCGGCAATGAATGCAGGTATGTTGGCCAGCAGCCCAGTGGGAACTGGGATCGGCAACGACTGGGGGTCGCCGCGCGAACCTGGGACATCGTCGTCTCCGGGATTCGATTTGCCCCATGATCTCTCCGGACGGGTGCCCCTGTGCATTTTGCACTCCCAGATGACATCGGCCCGCGTGCCGATCGCCAACATCCGTTGGGAATGCCTGGATTGCCATGGGAATCTCCGTGGTGCTCAAGCAGGCGACATCACATTCGTTTCAAAGTGCCTTCGAGCACAGGAAATCTTTCCATTGGAAAGGTAGCCCACCTCATGGTCATGATGGAGGAATCGCAGCAGTGAGAAAAACACAAGGGCGCCGTTCTTCAGGAGCTCCACGTGCGGCGAAAGAAGTGTACAGCAGAGAACACCCTCCGTCATTCGATGAAAGACGGCTCGCTTCTCTCACAGAAACCGGAGACAGTTCAACATCAGATCAAAGGGTCCTACGGTCCATACTGATACGCAGACCACTTGAACGTCATGTCAGCAAGCTCTAGGACCCAGCGTGGTGGCACATACACGACACGAGGTGCATAGCGGGGTCTTGTGCTGTCGGAGATGGGAGAACACCAAACCAATCAGACGTCCTGTGAATCGAACACGGGAACAAGAACGGTCCAACACACAGCAACGACAGTTCCGCCTTCGGCTGTGTCGCGACACTGTCCGGGTCGAGTTTTCAAAAATTCCTCGTTCCATTTAAGTGATGGACTTTGCGCAGCCGGTCCATACGGGGGCTACGTTCATGTGGTGGACAACAGAATGCGGATGCTGTGGGATGGGCCAATTGTGAGTTCAAAGTGAAGACGCCTCCGATGACGCGAGGTCGTGCGACACGTCGGATTTTCGGCCATCCTGCTTCTTTCTTTTGGGTCGGCGGCTTGTACCTCTCCCAGCGCTCTCGCCGGAGTATGAGACGCGCTCCGCGGAGTATGAGACGCGCTCCGATTGACGTTGTTCAAAGGAAACATTGTCACCTCTTGAGCCTCGAGTCGCAAATGCTGAGGGCAAGGACACGCTGCATTGCTCTTCTAAAAACTGCACTCAAGCCGCTTTGAGGTCTTCCACGTCCTTGCCTTGCGGGGAAGCCAGCTCATGGGAGCAAGTACGAGCGCGCGCACGGGCGGTGGCTGGCGGAAACTCCTCATGCCACGAGCGCAGTGCAGCACGGAGGAGTCGTCATGGTTTCCTGATCACGGCGAACGAGACATGAAAAAGAAAGAAGAAAGGGGAGGACGCAACACGACGTTTGTATCACACACAGCTTCACCACATGCGGCATACAAGGCAGACCCACACAGAGCAACACACAGCTTCCACAGATGCGGAATACAAATACGCACAGCAGCACACAGATTCCCTCAATGCGGCAAGCAAAGCAGACCTACTCCAGCAGCGCACTCGACGGCAAGGACCTACACACAACAGCACACACGACGTTAAGGGAACAGGGAGTCAACATCCTGTTGTAAACCTTATCGCAGCACACCGTAGAGCTAAACACGGGGGGGAACGCCGGGAGGGTGAGGCAGCACGTTCTGCCCAGCGCCACAAACTTAGCGCATGCGCCACAGGAAGCGCTTTACGCGGCACTCGGTGGCGTATGGAAGCTTCCCACGGTGAGTGCGGGGACAAAAGCTCATGAGGGCGGCGGTGACGAGGTTGACATCCTCCTCTACTGCAACGATGCCGACAATGTTGCCTTCGATGGCGCCCATCGTCAGCGCGTTCGTCAGCTCAACTTGGCGTCCGGGAGACACCTGCGCCCCGGCGAAAGAGGCAACTGCAGACCCAACCTCGTACGGCGTGAACAGCCGGAAATCGTCTGCCGAAGGAGCACCAGCGAAGTCGTCAGCCGCTGAAGACGAACGATGAAGGCATACATCACGTAAGAGCGGCCGATTGGCCCCGGCACGGTGCGCCGGTCGAAGGGGACGAGTCGCAGACGCGTGCGGACCCAAGATGCCCCCACGGCACGCCGCCGCCGTCGCTTGATGCCCAACTTCTGGAAACAGGGGCGACGCAGAGCAAACTCCTGGCGAAGACAGCTCCAGCGGCCGTCGGGCATGTGCACCCGGGGCACGGTGCACCGGGGCGCCGGAAGAGGGCAGCGTCCCGGGTACCGCCAGCGGTAGAGGCGCCCCATCCGTCGGCGTCATCATCGCCGACGAACGGGGAAACGCAGTGTGTCTAGACGAAGCCGGAAAAAGAAGACCAGACATGGCGGCGCGTCTCGTCAACGCGATAACAGCCGCCGCACGGTCGGCAAAAGACGCGACTTCGGTTGTTGCATCCGGACGGAGCATAGACCGCCCTACAGTGGGGCAATGCGACTGTGTCGCTTCAGCGGCCGCCATCCCGACCGCCGCCAACGTCCCGGTGGCGAGCGCCCCTCCAGAACCCGCAGACGCCTCCAGTTTCTCATCCGAGTCACGGGCTGCCCGCGCCTTGGCCGCATCCTTCCGTGCGCCATTCCGTGGCAGCGAGCCACTTGGTCCACACTGCACATTTGTTGAGGGCGTCGCCGGCGCAGGCACCGCGGAAACTTCGTCGCGACGTGCAGACAGGAAGGTTGCGCGTCCCGACATCTCTCCCGTCCCCAGTAAAGACCGCGCCACACCAGCTGGCGGGGTCGTGAGCGCTGGTGATGCCGTGGCCGCCGTCATTCTGGCTGTGTGCGGGGGCTCCGACGATGCGCCGCTCGACGTTGTGTCCGATGGCGGCGGCTTGCACGCTGGTAACATGGAGCGCGACGCAGCCAGCTGCCGGGATGATGAGGTTGAGTGCCGCGAGTTGTCATTCTTGTGCACTTGACCGACCCGACCGACTCGGCGTGGGGACTGGCGGACCCCACCGCGATGAGGTCGAGATCGGAGTATCCCCGTACGTGTGGCCGACAAATACAGCCCGTCGCCAGAGCCACTGCGGTCGCCAATGCGCCTCCTCAAACCGCACGCGTTGCACAGAGTTTGACCTTGTGAACCTGACCGCCACTGCGGTGTGGACGAAGCCCGGCATTGAGTGCACACGCACACCATGTTGGCAGGGGGTGCGCACCGACGGACAGCCGTACCCATCAATCGGCAGCGCAACAGAGGCACAATTAAAGGGGAAGGTGAGCGCACAGGGCGGCGACACTGGATGTTCAAGACGGCGCGTGGGCGACAACAGCCCAAGCCGCGTCAGCCTCCGAGCCGTGGTGCTGCTACGTGAGGGACCGACGGTTGCGTTGCACAAATAGGACGGGTGCACAACCCAGACAGTCACGCTGCCTGTTCGAGGCCGTGCGTGCAACACATGCGGCGCGCGTCGTGACACTGCGGCCACCATCTCAAATCACCTCGATCCACTCTCCCCCTGCTCTCCCCACAACCCCAGGTGGGGCAGTCGGTCTCTCCGAGTCCCAATGTGCTTCAGTCAGCAGCCGGCTTCCTTACCGTTGCGGTACCCCTGGTAGGCGAAACTGGAGGGGTGCGGCCTTCCTTGGGGCAGCCGATGTGCGCAAGGAGCACTCATGTCGACGGTGCGCAGATTGAAGGCGGGTGTGGCGCCAGTACTCGCCTGCTGGAGTGTATCTGCAGCCGCCCACATGGAAGACCTTGGAATCGCAAAATGAGAGGCCTCGCACTCAAGGTGGTCAAGAAATTTCAAGGCAAGTAGAGCGAGTCAATTGCTTCTCAGACAGCCTTCTGGAGGACAGCCGAGTCAACATCTTGCGAATGGATGGCCCTGGGCATGGCACAATCTCCTGCCAGTCCTCGTATTCGCATTTGAATGACAAATCCGGCATGTACAATGGCGATTCCAAGTGATTGGTCAGGGGCTCGCCACGTGCTTTTAACAGAGGCACGACTTGACACCCCGCTGTCACCATCCCGTCCACCACCTCGTTCCAAACCCACCTGCCAGTGGCGCCCGATGTCCTCTCCTTCACAGCCCCACTCACCCGACCAGTGGTCTTTCCCTGTGCCCCGGACTCCCAACTTCAACATTACGAACGGCTCTGCCGGGCCGAAAGTCATCGGTGCGACGGGTCGTTGATTCCTGCGGGAGGGGAGGCCGCTGATTCCGGCGGGAGAGGAGGCCGCTGACGCCTCCGCCGCCACAGTCGCCAACACGCAGATGGCTGTTGCTGTGGCTTATGTAACGACGACGGCGGCGACGCGGGGAGTTGCCAAGTGGCCGCTGCTACGGCCGCCGCCGCTGTGGCGACAGTCATCAACAAGCCGGTGGCTACACTAGAGACGGCGACGACCGCGGCGACAGGGGGAGTCGCCGGGTGGAAGCCGCTGCAGCCGTCGCATCCGTGGCGACACTCGTCAGCCAGTCGGTGGCGGAGGCGGACACGGCGACACCGGCGGCGACGCGGACGCCGGCGGCCGAGTCCGTGATTGATCCGTTTCGGCGCTTGGCCTCCTGTCGCCCGGGCTGGGGTTGAAGGACGAGAGTGTGTCCTGTATTGCACCTACGGGAGGCCGCCGCTTTCACGTGATGCGGCGCGTCCCTGCTGGTCGCCGGGGCGGTGACCGGAGAGAGAGGGGGTGCGGCGGCTTTCACCACCCAGCCGCCACCGACGAAGTAGCGGGTGCGTCCGCAGCCGTGGCGATACGGTACCTCCGTCCTGCTGCCTGGACCAGAGCGAAACGCAGAAATGTGGGGGGTGGTGCGTCGCACCCCCCGCCTGCTGGACACACCAGACGGACGACAGGCGCGGTGGCCTCCGTCTCAGCTACATCGGGCACCCGAGAGAGCCACGCCGAGATCATGGGGTTGGGGCTCCTTTCCCACAGGCTCAGGGACGTAACTGACCTGGCGACGTGCGCGGCCGCCGCCTTCGCAGCGTAGTCAGGCACCAGGGAGCACCAAGCTGAGATCTTTGGGGTGGAGCGCCGCCCCTACCGGATGAGGGGCCTGCCGGACCTGGCGACTGGCGTTCACCACCGTAGCAGGTGCGTGGGGCAACCAAGCGCCCGCCTGTGTGGGTCCTCCGACACGGGCACCGTGCTACGGGGTTTCCTCGGGTTTTCGACAGCGGGGTCCTGCGCTGCAGTGCCGCCAGCGATACGCGACGTTTTCTGCGCTGGAAACAAGTTCCTCTTGCACCCTCTTTTCAACTCACTCTTCAAACTCGCCCTTCACACAGCATGCCCTCTTCCAGTCCCTCTCCCATACCATCTCTTCAACACGTCTTTTTCTGCCCACAGCAGCCCCTCATTAGTTCAAAGGTCTCCGGCCGCTCCTCTCTCACCCTTGTGGTCCATCATGGCATCCGACTGCTCTTCTACCTTGTCGTCTGCCTTTCCCTCCTCTCCCTCCTCTCCCTCCTCTCCCTCCTCTCCCTCCTCTCCCCCCTCTTCCTCCTCTCCCCCCTCTCCCTCGTCTCCTTCCTCTCTCTCCTCATCGTTGTCATTGCCATCGTCCTCTTTCCCAGCATCATCCAGCGCGGGCCGGTCGACAGAGAGATTGCCCTTGTCCGCGTCGTCACCGATGATGGAGGCGTGCCGGCTGCACCAGGCCGCGTAGGACGCCTGGACAAAGGCACACCGCCCGCGCTGGAGGCAAAGGAAGTGGAAAACCTTCCGACACGACGTCACCTGGCAGCCGACTGTTGCACCCAGAGAGCCGCACGAATAGCAGCGCATGTGACGACCGCGGCGGTATGCCTGCGAAACTTTGCACAGGGTGCCGTCGTTCTCCTGGCAGTACACCTCGGGAGCCCAGAGCGCGCATATCTCATGGACGAAGATCGGACGAGTGGTCGAGGGCAGCAGGTAAGGCCCCATGAGCGGGGAAGCTAGCACGCCGCCCGTGCGGGTGATCTGCGGGCACAGACCGCAGAGGGTGCTGGGGCGACGTGGCCCGGCCATGGAACTGCCGGCGCCTGAGTACACCCCGCGAGCAGAAGGAGAGTACACAGACGTACAGGAAAAGAGAGAAGCAGCACCGCTCGATGCCTCGCAACGAGGACACGAGAGCATGCACACGGCCGGTCATCTCCCTCGTGCAATCTGCTGGACACCTGCTGGGCAGCTCATTTTGCTGAACGCGTGCCTGGCAAAGACGCGCGGAGCCAGCAACATCGCTTTTAGTCGCTCTGGTACGGCCCCTGACTGACTGCATTGTATGGACATGCAGGAGAACAAAGATGCTGTTGTCGATGAAGGGAACACGACGAGCTTGTGCACTCTGTCGACAAAGCCAGCAGTGCTTTCAGTGGGCCAATTTACTTGACCTGTTCCTCGTCTGAACGGCCAGCCAATGACAAGCGAAGAAAAGCGTTCTGCTGACAGCTACGCCGGCAGTACCGAGAAAACCGGCACTGTCAGGCGAGCGCGTTTGCATCCCCATTTCGAGCATGGAGGCACGTTCCGCGAAACACTATCCTCTCATTAGGGAGCCACCTGCCGGAAAGGGGCTGCCGCAGGGGTGCTAGTAAGAATTGGTGGTTCCACGAATGTGGCGTGAGGCGGGTTTTCTCTCCCACTTCGCCCCGGACATTGGAACAGTCCAACCGGGCCTCAGGAGCATGGTGTGGCAGTGCCCCCACTGGCCTAAACGCGAACGCTTTTGCAGAGATCTCTCGATCGCGTCAGTTTCGAACTGCAGACAGGCGTGAAAGGCTCGAGTGGGATTTCTTCATGGCGTTTCCAGGCCACTGGAGGGGGGGGTGCCGCCTGCACAAACCTGGTCGGGCAAACGTGCCGTCGACCTAACATTGCAAAATATAGCAAAGCACCATAGAGTCCTTGCTGTGCTCCACGCGTATTGTCGTTGCGCCAAAAAGTGGAGACCTCTCTAACTTTTGGCGGAACGACCATAACCCGTGAGGGAACAAGCGTATGCTCTATTAAATAAGCAGGCTACAGTTGACGTAGAGTACTTATTCGCACATGTACAGCACCATCTGTCACGTAAGATTGCCATAACTGGCAGAAGAATCTTCCGGAACGTCCACCTATGCATTCCGACACAGCAATGCGGGCCCGTAAGACTTCGGTGCAACTGCGTCGACCAGTTGGACGCGTCGCCAGCACGCCGCCGTTGTCGCGGCCGTCCAGTTCTTGCATTCTTCAGCTGTTGCGTCGGGCGGCGCGCCGCTGCCTGTGCCTCTGCCCACCTCACTCACCCAAACCCCTACGCTCGGCTGCCCCCACGACGCAATCGGCGCCCACCTGGACGGTGTGCGTGCCTGCCTCTCCCTCCCCCACGCGCTTGCGGTGCTGCTGCATCGGCCGGTTCCGTGTGCTTCGGCACTGCGTCCCGTTCTGTCGTCAACAAGGCGGTGCTGGCGCGGCCGCAGGTCGCTCTCTTTCCTGTTGTCTTCCATCGCTTTTGTGCACTCTTCCCTCCGCTTCCGAAGCCATGGATCAACAGCGGGAGCTTCTTGAGCAGACCCGGGTCGCTCTGCGTGAGGAGCGCGCCGCTCGGTCTGCTGCGCAACCCCAGTCCGCCTTGCAAGGCACCAAGGAGCTCGCCACCAACGCTCTGGGCGGCCTGGCGATTGGCATTGGCGCGGTTGTGGCGGGCCCCATCGCGGGCGCGCGTACAAAGAGCGCCAAGGGCTTCTTTGCGGGCGTCGCCGGGGGGCTGTTGGTCGGTGTTGCCGCCCCGCTGGCCGGCGCTGGGACGGGCATCTACAAGTTTGGGACGGGCGTCAAGCACCAACTGCGGGGAAAGCGGCCAGACGAAGAGGACGGCATCGACGCGTCTGGCACGCGGGTCGTGCTCGAGGAGGACGCCCGCGCGTATGAGGCGGAGCGGGCGGCGTTGTATGAGGGGCTACTGGCCGACGGAGCGACGGTAGTGCCGGCGGGGCAGCCGGCGGACACCACCTACTACCAGGTGCTGGGGGTAGATGTCGACGCAGATGCGGCGACCATCCGCAAAGCCTACTATAAGCTGAGCCGGGCCAGCCACCCCGATAAGCATCCAGATGACCCGCACGCCAACGAGAAGTTCATCGTTATCAGCGAGGCGTACCAAGTGCTCAGCGACGATGAGAAGCGGGCTAGCTATCACGCCCACGGGAAGGACGCGGTCAACAATGACCAACTTCTGGACGCGGAGCGGCTCTTCACGCTGATGTTTGGTGCCGGTACGTTTGAGCGAGGTTCTCGGTTGGAGAAGGAGGGGAGTGCTGATGATGGAAGGAGAGCCAGTATGGCTGCGTGGGCGTGGCCGCGAGAGTACGGCAGCGAGTGCGAGTCGGCTGGCATGAGGGACCGTGAGTGGACTCGGTATGAGGTGTGGGCAGACGCCTGGGCGAGTTTCTCTGTGTTTTGTATGGCCCCGCCATGGAGGGGACTTACGGTGCCTCTATGCTGCTGTGCCACAGCGGGGGTGCCAGGCTTGTCTACACGGTGCCTATTGATGTACCCGTACGCTTTTCCGGCGACTAACACACCTCTGATGCGACGCACGACCCCTCCCGGTTCTTGTATCTTGCCATGTACGTACCCGCATTGCCCTTTCCCCTCACAGATAAGTTCAAGCACCTCATCGGAGATATGGCGACGGCGGCCATGCACCTTACGTCGGCTCCTGGTGAAGAGGCCGACAGCCTCGAAACGCGGGCCCGCCTCGCTGCCGTCCAAGCAGAGCGGGAGAAGTCACTTGCCCGCCTCCTGTCTCGCCGCCTCCAGCGGTTTGTCCACGGCGATGAGACAACTTTTATTGAGCACGCGAAGCGGGAAGTTGCGGTCCTTCGTGGCGAGCCGTTTGGCAAGGACCTTTTCCACGCAGTCGGGTGGGTGTACGTCAACAAGGGGGAGATGGCACTCGGCGCTCTCAAGAGCCCCCTCGGGCTCATGGGCTACGTCTCGGAGCTGGAAGGTCTCGGCCACATGTTCCACACGCAGGTCTCGTCACTGCGCGGGACCATGGGGCTCGCTGCCGCCGCGCAGTCGGCACCGAGCCGGGTGAGCTGCGGGGGCTCCCCCAAGGCGGGTTCCCCCACGGCCGGGTCGCCGTCGTCGCCAACGGGGGAGGAGGACAAGGCCGACCCGGATGCGGACGAGATCCACCAGCAAGAGACGCGCCAAGCAGTGAGCGGCCTCGGCGCGCTCTGGCTGGCATCCCTAGTTGACGTGGAGACGACTCTCCGCAAGGTCGTTGGCCTGGTGTGCAAAGAGGAGGGCGTATCTAAGGGGGACAGAGAACGGCGGGCTAAGGGGCTCATTGTGTTGGGAAAGATCTTCCAGTCAGCTTGAGGCTGGGGGATGGCGAGGTGGGGAGCTCTGTCCTGGCCAACGAACCTGCGCGTCCGTGAGTGATCGGAGGTGTCTTTTGTCCTCCTGAGTAGGGTTTGGTTTGCTTGTTTTGTACCTCGTTTCATGCGTCTGGTCCTGCGCGCCGCTTTTGCAGCGCTCGTTGCAGTCCGGCGGCTTGGTGTTCTTTGGTGGTGGCCCGTCGCTCAACCAAGTGTGTACTACATCTGCGTATCCATCTTTGGTTTTGTTTGCAATGCTCGGTCGCTCCGAAGTCTGTACATGCAAGCTGCCGCGGCGAACCCCGTCCGTGCCCAACGCTTGCCTCTAGGTTGCTCCCAGTCTCATACTGCCGCCACGCGTCACCGAAGAGTTCCGGCCCGTTTGCTCTTCCCACTCGGGGCGCCCTCTCTCCACAGCTACACCGACGGAAACACGCTCGCATTGATGCGGTACGTCGCCTTGACCTCCTCCCACTTGTCGTAATCAAACCGCAGGATGGTCTGGGCATTCTCCATGGGGGTCTCGGCGTCCCCCCCTGGGTCTGACCTCTCCGACACTCCCTTGGCGACGAGCGTCGGCACGTTGCCCCGCATGACCAGCCGCGCACGCCCGTCCTTGATCAGGAAGCTCGAGTGAAAGATGTTCTCCACCGACCGCGAGAAGGAAACGGGGTCGACGAGGAAGGAGTAAAAGGGGGTCCCGTCCGCGCCCCGACGCGACAACTCGCGCCGCATTGTCTCGATCTGCAAGTCGGTTTCGGTCTTGTCGAGCTTATCCTTGTCAACGACGTTCTCCGGCCGCGCCGCGGCTGCCCCCCGCAGAGAGCCGGCCCGAGGCCCCGTCGGCGCTTTGCGCTGGATGGGCGCGCGGGGCTGGATGTCGGCGAGCCCAAACATAAAGTCGACTGCCGGCGCGCGCGCGTAGTTCCGCCACGTCGACGTGCCGAGGCTGGCAAAATCGAGCGTCGCCGTCGGCGCTTCGCCGTCCCCCACCTCTGCCGCTTGCCCCATCATCTGCGAGCGGATCTTGTTGACAAACGTGGCCGTATCAAAGTCCTTCAATCCCGTTTGCACCTTCGTCGCCTGCCGCTTGGCGCAGTGGGTCAACTGCGCAAACGCGCGGTAGCCCATGAGGCCTTGGGAGGCAGTGAGGGAGAGCGCGTTGTCGGTCAGCCGCTCATTGTCCGCAAGCAGCCGCGTGAGCTCCGTGGAGCGGGGGTTCGACGCCTCCTCCCGATGGTCTTGCACGTCCTCCATGTGCGCGCGCAGGCGGGCGGTGACGGCATTCTGTTTCAAGCGGGCCTCCTCCCGCTCGCGCTTTTTCTGCTCGGGCGTCTTGCCGGGCGTGCCATCGCCGCCGAGGGAGGCCGTGCCAAAGCCGCGACGGACCGGGGGGGCGTCGTCGTCGGGTGGGCCCGCTGCCGGCCGCTTGCGAGACGGCATCGTCGGGTGGCTGTGGAAGGGGGGGGGGAGGGAGAGGCGGGAATGAGACAACGTAAAAGTTGAGCGGGTCGCGAGGTCAAATGGGTGGCGTACGGGGGGGAAGAGGGAACCGCACCAGAACTGGCCCCAAGGAGAGGCGGCACGAAGAGTACTGTAACGGCAGCAGTCACGCAAGAACGCCGTCGAACGAGACGAGATGGTGAGCTTGAACAGCAGCACCAAGTGAGCAGGAACAGGCTCAAAAGAAACCCTGGAGCCAGACAGACGGGCAGCGACGCCAGGTGCAGCCGAGCACAAGCACGACAGGGACGTAGGCCCGAGTCAAGCGGAGAACAAGGCTCACTCAGCGATACGCGATGTGCGGGAAAGGGCGCGCCGTGCACAGTTCGGTACAGTACAGTAGCTGTGCAGGACGCAATCGGCGGTCTAGCCGGACTTGCAGGAAATGAGAGGCACACCCGTTGACCTCAAATTATGCATCCGACCATTGGCGCGAAGTCCGCGTTTCGTTCGGATACGACTTCAGAGATCCCGACGGGGTCGCAAGATCCGCACTGCTGTAGATTTTCCGCAACATATTGGATGGCTGAAACACACGTTTCAATCATTTCACTTTCAAGAGCTTTTTCTATTGGTCAGAACAGATATTCACTTTTATCCGGTTAATTGTGCGACCCAGATCATAACTTGCACTCACCGACAGTTGAGGCGCCGCCGGCGACGCGATGCCGTGGGGGAAAAGAACAGAGCCGACGGACCGAGGGCCGGGCAATCGCTTCGCTCACTGCGCCGGCGCCGAGAAGCAGCACCCCTTCTGCGGCACCGGCGCCGCTTTCCCCCACTCCCCCGCCTTCCTCCTTCTTTCTGCTGGTCTCTACTGGTCTCTAGTCGTAACTGGTACGCAGTCGACCCCCTTCTGTTGTCCTAACTTGCAGGCTGCCGCCCGGTCATCATGAACTCAACCATCCCCCCCCCTAAGAAGCTGCAACCGGTCGTCCCTGCCGATGAGCTGTTCAAGTACCAGGACGGCGCATCTGCGACGGAACTGTTCAACTCGGGCGCGACCGGCTACGCCTATAATGACTTTGTGATGCTGCCCGGCCACATCTACTTCGGCGCCGATGACGTGTCGCTGGAGACCAAGGTGTCCCGCAACGTCACGCTCCGCGCCCCGTTTGTGTCGTCCCCCATGGACACGGTGACGGAGAGCGACATGGCTATCCACATGGCGCTCTTTGGCGGCATTGGCGTCGTCCACTACAACAACACTGTGCGGGAGCAGAAGCGGGAGGTCGACCGCGTCAAGCGGTACGAGAATGGGTTCATCACTGACCCCAAGACGCTCTCCCCCCGTGACACGGTCGCAGACGCCCTGGAGATCAAGAAGCGCTATGGCTTCATGGGCATCCCCATCACCTCATCGGGTGGCATGGAGTCCAAGCTCTGCGGCATTGTCACGACCCGTGATGTGGAGTTTGTCAAGGACGTCACGACGCCCCTACAGGACGTGATGACCACCGAGTTGGTGACGGCCAACCAGGGGACGACCCTGGAGCAAGCGTACAACATTATCAAGAAGGCCAAGAAGGGAAAGCTCCCCATCATCAATGAGCGCGGGGAATTAGTGGGCCTCGTCGCCCGCACGGACATTCTCAAGAACCGGGACTACCCCAATTCGGCCAAGGACGCCAAGCGGAAGCGCCTGCTGTGCGGGGCGGCCATCGGCACGCGCAAGGAGGACCGTGACCGGCTCGACACGCTCGCTGAGGCGGGCATTGATGTCGTCGTCCTCGACTCCTCGCAGGGTGACTCGATGTTCCAGCTGGATATGCTCAGGTGGATCAAGACCGCCCACCCGGGCCTTGACGTCATTGCCGGTAACGTTGTCACGCAGAACCAGGCCGCTCACCTGATTGCCGCCGGCGCCGACGGCCTCCGCGTTGGCATGGGCTGCGGCTCCATCTGTACGACACAGGAGGTGATGGCGTGCGGGCGGCCGCAGGCGACGGCGGTGTACCGGGTGGCCAAGCTAGCTGCCGAGCACGGCATCCCGGTCATTGCCGACGGTGGAGTGTCGTCGGTCGGCCACATCATCAAGGGCCTTGCGCTCGGCGCGTCGACCGTCATGATGGGCTCGATGCTCGCGGGCACCCAGGAGAGCCCAGGAGAGTATGTCTACCGCTCGGCGGCAGGCGGCGACGGCACCGTCCGGTACAAGAAGTACCGCGGCATGGGCAGCGTGGCGGCGATGAAGGCGGGGTCCGCGGTCCGTTACTTTGCGGAAGGAGAGAATGAACGCATCCGCGTCGCGCAGGGCGTGACTGGCTCTGTGGCGGACAAGGGCTCCCTGAAGCGCTACTTGCCCTACTTGACCACTGCGGTCAAGCACGGCTTGCAAGACATGGGCGTCATGTCCGTCGCGCAAATGCACGAGTTCATGCGGGCGGACAACCTGCGCTTCCAAGTACGGACGCCTGCGGCGCAGGCCGAGGGGGGGGTCCACTCGCTCGCGTCGTGGGACCGCGAGCGTTGAAGTGGTGTGCGCGGTGGCCGCGCGCCTAATTCTCTCTTTCCTACCTGGTGTCTAGGAGGCAACTGGGCAGTGATCGCTTGGGTAGGACATTACCTGCCGGCTGCCTCGTGGTCTGTTGACGTTGAACCCTTGCCCACTCGCCATACGGCTGAGGGCAACACGCCTTCAAGCAACGGACAGTTGTGCACGAGCATGCCGCCCGTATTCGTCAGAGGATTCTCGGGTGCGGTCTCCGTTTGCGAGTCTCTCCCACGTCACGTGCGTCCAGTACCAGACACCGAGCATCGTGAACGATATACATGAGACAACGACATGTAAGAGGACCTAGCGCTTTGTTGATCGAATAGCACCGCGCACACGAACATTGTCGGTCGACGCGGCCATCATGGAGACAACATGCCTGGTCGGCAGGTTACGCCCATTGACCAGGGCACGACCGGACGCGCGCGCTAAACGGAGCGACGAATAGGGGGGGGCTCAGCCAAGCAGGGCGAGCAGCGACGAGCAACAAGGAAAAAAATGAAGAAGAACGATCAAGGCAATCAATACAGCAGGCTCTCCACGTCGTTCTCAATCAAGTGGGCCAGGTCGCGGAGGAACTCAGCCGCGTGGGAGCCGTAAATATGCCGGTGGTCGCACGTAATCGTCACAGTCATCTTCTTCTCAACCGCAAACGTGCCCGGCGACGGCACGACCACCGTCGACTCCGAGGCGCCAATGGCCAGGATTCCGCCCGCCCCCGCCGGCAGGATCGAGTCAAACTGGGACACCCCAAACATGCCCATGTTGGACACAAAAAAGGTGCCCGTCGAGTACTCGGCGGGCTGGAGCTTTCCTTGCAGCGCCCGCTTGACAAGGTCCTTCCACGAGCGGGAGAGGCTGTAAATGTCCGTCGTGTCGGCCGCCGCCAGCACCGGGGTGATGAGCCCCCCATTCGGGAGGGAGACGGCCATGGCCACATTCACGTCCCCGCGGTAGACAATGGCATTGTCGGCGTAGCTCGCATTGATGATCGGGTGCTTGGTCAGCGTCAGGCCGACGGCCTTGGCGAGGAGCGACGAGACGGTTACGCCCTTGGGCTTGAGTTTGGCGTAGAGCGCGTCAAAGGCCGTCGTCTTGATGCCGTACGAGACGCGGTAGACGGGCACGCCGAGCGTCGCGTTCATGTTGCCGACCACCGCCTTTTGCATGGCCGTCATGGCGACGGCGCCTTCGGGCATGGGCGCGGCGGCGGCGGGCGCGGCGGCGGCCGCCGCCGTCGAGGCGGCCGACGAGCCCGCCGACACGGGCGCCGCCGACGGCGGGGCGGCCGACGCGGCCTTGCCCGACGTCCACGCCGCCGACTGGGGCGGCTTGCCCGCCGCCGCCAACACATCGTCGGCGGTGATGCGGCCAAAGTTGCCCGTGCCCGTCACCGACGCGAGGGGGACGCCCTCCTTTTTGGCCACCTTGACCGCGTCGGGCGTTGCGCGGAGCACCCCGCCCGACGGCGGCGCGGCCGCCGCGGGCGCCGCCGCCGTCCCCCCCCCCCCACCGCCGCCGCCGGGGCGGTGCAGCGCCGCCGTCACATCGTCGGCAATGATGCGGCCGCCGGGCCCCGAGCCCCCCACGGTGGCAAGGTCGACGCCCCCCTCGGCGGCGAGCTTCTTGGCCAGCGGCGACGCCACGATGCGGCCCGTGTTGACAATCGGCGCCGCAACGGCGGCGGCGGCGGCGGCGGTGCCCGTGGCGGCGGCGACGGCGCCCGGGGAGGCGGCCATGGCGGGGGCGGGGGCGGGGTCACCCGCCACGGGGGCGGCGGGGGCCACGGCGCTGCCGCTGCCGCCGCCGCCCGCGGCGGCCTTGGCCTTGACGCGCTCAATGTCGGCTTCAGAGGGGGCCAGCAGGGCCACCGTGGAGCCGACCGCCGCCGAGCCCCCCTCCTCCACGAGCACCGCGGCGAGGAAGCCCGTCTCAAACGCCTCCACATCCATATCCGCCTTGTCGCTCTGGACGACCATAACCATGTCGCCGGCCTCGACGTAATCGCCCGGCTTTTTGAGCCACTCGACAATGACGCCCTCGGTCATGGTCGACGATAGGGCGGGCATAAACAGCTCGTGCGCCGACACATCGTCGACGGGTGCGGGCGCGGCGGGCGCCGCCGGCGCCGCCGCCGCCGCCGCCGCCCCCGACGCGGCCGCCACGGCCGCCACGGCCGCCTCATCCAACGCCGGCGCCACCGCCGTCGTCCCGTCATGGCGCGAGTTGGAGCCCGACACCATGCAGTCGACGCCACACTCGCGGACCGCCGCCACGTCCGCCTCGGTTTCCGCGAGGAGCGCCACCGTGGCGCCGACGGCGGCGGTGCCGCCCGCCTCCACGAGCACCGACGCGAGGTAGCCGGAATCAAAGGCCTCCACGTCCATGTCCGCCTTGTCGCTCTGGACGACCATCACCATGTCGCCCGCCTCGACGTAATCGCCGGGCTGTTTGAGCCACTCAACAATGACCCCTTCGGTCATGGTGGAGGAGAGGGCGGGCATGAAGAGCTCGCGCGTGCGCGTCTTGAGCAGCTCCGCCTCGTCGACGATCTGCATCGTCATCCCGCGGCGGGGGGGGGGGGGGGGCGAGGAAGGCCGACCCGCCGCGGGCGGCGGACAGGGCCGCCCGCGGCGGAGCGGCGCGCGTGAGCGAAAACGCAGACGGAATGAAAGCCGCCATGGTGCCGACCAAAAGGGAACAATGGGCGGCGCACGGGGGGCCGGTGGGGGGTCGGGCGGAACACGGCGGCCGGGGATGGGAAGGGGGGGGCGGAGCAGTCGCGGTCGCACCGACGGGCGGCCCCCGATCGACGTCGCCGCGTCCACGACGGGGGCGGCGATCCAAGGCGACGCGCCGCCACACCTCCGCCTTGGGCCACTTGTCCCTCGAGATAGGGGCGAGATTGGTCAATTGAGTTCACGTTGATCCGCTCAGCAAAGTAATTGCTCCACACGAGCACGGTGCTTCCCCTGCTATGGTCATCTCAACTTGTCGGCTGATCAGCGTCAGAGACGTTGCTCTAGACAGACGCACACAGAGGTGCGTGGCGGCACCGCGCGCGAGGCGCCTCGTGCCTCGCCCATCGTCTGGCGTTGCGGGTCAGTCGATAGCCGGCTGAGGTCCGCCACACCCTGAGCGGCTGCCGTCTGAGCAGCTAACACCGGTGCAACTTGAAGGATAGACGGGTCTGCGCCAGCACCGCCGAGGCGCCCAAGCGAGCAGCCGGGAGTCAAGAAGCACCGATCCGTGTTGGATATAGTCCAGCCCATCCAATCGACGGCGCGCCGTCCTTGTACACACCTTCTATCCCCGACCCGTGGTCTCTACCACCGCCCATGAGCCACACTCGCCTGCTCCACCCCTCTCATTCCATGCCCCGCTACAGCGCCGGCTTGCCAAGCGCGGCGTCCCCCCCCCCCCCCCCCCCCCAACCCCGACGTCGTCGCGGCCGCCCACCAACTCCCCACGAGCGCCCGCACCATGCCATCGACAAATACGGCCGACCGCACAAACGCGCCCGTCGGCAGAGCCCCAAGTCCGACGGGACGTAGCGCACGTTGAACAGCACACGGCCACCGACACACTCCGTCGCGAGGCGAACAAGCGTCGGCGGCGGGCACGCCCGCCACAACGGCAACGACCACCCCCGCCGCGTACATGCCGAGGAGTTGGAGGTTGCTGTCGTGCGCCGTGAGCGCGCGGTCGACCGGCGGCGGCAGCGTGCCGGCGGGCGCCTGCCGCACAGCGCGGGGCGACCGGTGGTTGAGGCGCCCGCGCGCGGCCAGGTCCCCGGTGGACGCGAACAACGGCGCCACGGCCACCGCGGCGGCAGCAAGGACCGACTGGAGGGGCCACGCCTAAATTTTAGGCGGCGGTGATCATGGTGGTAACGGGTGCGGGGGACGACGGGGTGGGCACGGGGACGATTGGGGACGGGGGGGGAGGCGCGCGCTCGACACTCAAACGGGGACGATGGACAGGGGAGGTGGGGGAGACGCACCGGGCGGACGGTGGGTGGTCAGCCACCCGTGCGATGGCGCGTGATCGGGGATGCCGAGGACAGCAGCACCCGTCCAGGTCAAGGTCGGGGGCGCCGCCTGAAAACCGGGGCAGCAGTGCCCACCGGCACCCCGACACGGCCGACGCGGCTGCGTGTCGCGCGGTTGGCACCACGCCGCCACCGCCACCGCGTCTGTGCGCGGCGGGAGGCCGCACCGCGGCCCCCTTTTACGTCCCCCCCGAGGGGCCCGCGGGGGCCCCGACCGCCGTCCCACGCGACACGCGCGCGGCGCGGCCCGCGCCACGCTGCCCGGTGCGCAGACAATCTGCCGCGACGCGGGGCGCCCGCGTGCCGGGCGGGCGGCGCCACCTGCAACGGCACGGACGACACCCCCCAACGGCCACGTGGAATCCATAGTACAGGGCGTGCGCGGCACCGCCCGTGTGGCGGACCGGCACCTCTTTGCGTCCGAGTGGCAGCTCTCACTACCCACC